>Ga0137435_1000692_pt1 | contig 10572 bp, 11 predicted proteins | sample EasRivERMGT100_2_FD_104904 | JGI IMG/M metagenome (GOLD analysis project Ga0137435, IMG submission 104904) | Soil microbial communities from meander-bound floodplain in the East River, Colorado, USA - East River MetaG ERMGT100_2 | ecosystem: Environmental > Terrestrial > Soil > Floodplain ... | reverse complement strand
GTCGTGCACGTGACCGGACAGCGCGTCGAGCGCCGCACGCACGCGCGGGTCGGGTGCCTTCGCCGTCAACAGGCAGAAGACCACTACCGCCAGAATCACGGAGAATCGAAGCATTCGCTCAGAAACAGCAAGCCCCGGCCGCACGCATGCGCGCGGCCGGGGCGGTTGCACCGTACGGTCAAGCTACTTCCTGTTCGCTGGCCAGGGGGCACCCTCGTGCGGCGCGGTGACGGCCGCGATGCCCTTGTAGGTGAACTTCTGCACCCGCTGTCCGCGATACGTCTCGGTCGTGTAGATGTTCCCCTTCGAGTCGGTGGCGATGCTGTGCAACGCGTACCACTCGCCGGGCTGACGACCGCCACTACCAAAGCTATAGATCTCCTTCATGGCGAGGCGGTCGAACACGTGAATCTTGTGATTCGCGCCGTCGGCCACGTACATGTACTTTTCCTGGGGATCGCGTGAAAACGCGATCTCCCACACTGAGCCGTCACCTTTGGTGTTGGTCTCGAGGAAGGTCTCGCTGACGTAGGTGCCATCGGCCTTGAAAACCTGGAGGCGGTCGCTGACGCGGTCGCAGACATAGATCAGTCCGTCTTTCGACGGCTGCGCGCAGTGCACGGGGTTGCGGAACTGCTGTGGCGGCGGCTGACCGGGCTGGTACGGCGGGAGCGTGTCGTCGGTTGGCGGTTTGCCGTACGCGCCCCACGCGCGCTTGAACTTCAGGGTGTCGGGATCCCACACAGAGACACGATGGTTACCGTAGCCGTCGGCGGCGATCAGTTCGTTGGTCTTCGGGTCGAAACGGATCTGGGCGACGCCGCGGACGTTGTCATTGTCCATGCTGCCCTTGCTGCCGTTCGCCTTGCCGATCTGGCCGAGATACTGCCCCGTCTTGCTGAACTTCAGGATGAAGCTGTCGTGATAGGTGCGCACGCCGGGAGCTGCCGCGCCCGGATAGTCGGAGACCGGCGCTGGCGCCGCACCGCGCGCCGGCGGGGGTGCAAACTGGGCCGCGCTGCCTGGCGCGGGTCCTGGCTGACCGGCGCCGTTGCCGCCCAACCAGATGTTGCCCTTGCTGTCGACCGTGATGCCGTGGTTCGACGTCGGCCAATCGTGCCCTTCAACCTTGCTCCAGTGTTGAATCACATTGCCGTTGGCGTCGAATGCGAGCACGTCAGGAGCCGCAGTGCAGCAGTCGGCTTCCTTGCGCGTGAGGTACGATTCCTTGGCTTCGAGCGAACCGGGCCGATGGACGATCCAGACATTGTCCTGCGCGTCGACGGCAAGGCCAATCGTCTGGCCAAGTACCCATCCATTCGGTAGTGGCTTCGGCCAGAACGGATCGACTTCGAACTTCGGCGCCTGCTCGCCTGCCGCCTGGACGGTGGCCTGCTTCCCGAGCAGCATCGACCCGGCACCAAGCGCCGTAGCCAGCGTCAGGACGGCGACACCCACATATAAATTTCGCCTCATAAATCACACGCCTCCTCTTGCCTGCTTGTCTTTCCACCCGCTGCCCTGAGGCCTTTCAGTGCCGTGCGCACTTGCACTATAAAGGGCTCACGCATGTTGTGTCGGGATACGCTCCGCCGGCGCGCACGATGGTCTCTTGTGTGTGCGAGCGTCGTCGTTTTGCTGCCATTTGTCAATGCGGCAAATCGTCCCATTCCGGAAGTCGTCAATATCACCGTGTTCAGCCGGGTCGACGCTCATCGTCTGGAGTTGCTCGTCCGTGTTCCTCTGGCTGCCATCAAGGACATTCAATTCCCGACACGTGGCGACGCCGACACACTCGACCTGCCGATGCTCAAATCCATGCTCCCTGGTGCTGCCAGATACTGGGTCGCCAGGGCGTTCGACGTATCGGACAGCGGGCAGGCGCTAGCGGTGCCGCAGGTCGCCGACACCCGCGTGTCCATCAGTGGCGACCAGTCGTTCGACTCGTATCAGTCGGCCGCATCCCACTTTAGCGACCCGGAACTGCCGGCGGATGAGCAGTTGTTCTGGCAGCAGACCTGGTTCGACATTCGATTTCTGTATGAATTGCCTGCGGGCGAACCGCGGGTGGTCGTGACGCCGCGCGTCGCGGACCTTGGCGTCAGGGTCTCGACGCGTCTCACGACGATTGGCGCCGCCGGGCCGCCACACACGCTTTCGTTCGACGGCGACCCGGGTCCGATCGATCTCCAACCACGCACCGTTGACACCCTCACGCAGTTTCTGTCACGCGGTGCCCGCTTTGTTGCCGGCAGCGCCGACATTCTGCTCCTGCTCTTCTGCCTGGTGCTGCCATTCCACCGTTATCGTCAATTCTCGCCGGTACTGATCTCGTTCGCCGCGGCGCTCGTCGTCGCGCTCGCCCTGGTCGCGGCCGGCGCGACGCCCCGCACCGTGTGGTTCGGTCCGTTCGTCGCTGTCGCGGCGACGATCTGCATTCTGCTCGCGGCATTCGCCAACATCGTCGGCCGTCTGACACCCAGGCGGCGCGCGCTGTTCGGCCTCGGCGCCGGGGCTGTCTTTGGCTTCTTCACCGCGGCGGCACTCGAACCACAGCTCCAGTTCGGCGGAACACATGTCGCCGTGGCGGAACTCGCCTTCGGCGCGGGCGTCGTCATGGCGGTGACACTGGTGGTCGGTCTGCTCCTGCCGGTAACCGTGCTGCTCTTCTCGTTCGCGAGAGCCGAACCGCTCGAACGGATTATCGTGTCCGCACTCGCCGCCGACACGGCGTGGTCGTGGCTGGTCGACCGCTGGACCCTGTTCCGCAAAGTACCGCTCGAACCAACGTTCGACGCGACGATGATGGCGCCGGCGCTGCAGACGCTGGCCGTCGTGGTGTTGATTGGCGGCGCCGTCTGGTTTGTGAACGAATGGCTGAAGTCGTTGCGCTTTGCCGACGAGGAAGTGGCGCCTCGCCAGAGCCAGGAACCCGTGCCGTGAAACGGTCCTCTCTCGTCCTCGCGATGCTCTTGCTGTGCCAGCCGACGGGGGTGTTCGCCCACGACGTTCCGGATCGCGTAGACATCGCCATCCTCATCAAAGCCGAACACGATCGCCTGCGAATCCTCGCGAGGGTTCCCGCCAACGCGCTGATCGACTTTCTCTTGCCGACGCAGGACTACGGCAACTGGGTCGACCTCACCAACGCCGACATGCTCGCGACCGAGGCCGCCCGCGTGTGGATAGCCGAGATGCTGTCGCTTCGTGAGAATGGCGCGGCGCTTCCGACACCGCGGTTGTTGAGCGTGCACCTCTCGCGGGTGAACGACCCGTCGTTCCTGACCTACGATGGCGCGTTGGCTCGGGTGAACGGTCCGCCGCTGGCGCCGGGGACGCTCGTCCTGCAGGAACAGGTGACCGTCGATGCGCTGCTCGAAGTACCGATTCGCTCACCGGCCGCCGACATCAGGTTCCGGCCGCGCTTCGGCCGGCTCGGCGTGCTGGTCTACACCACGCTGACCTACCTGCCCCCAGACGGCACGAGTCAGCGCTTCTACTACGAAGGCGATCCGCCCGAGTTTTCGCTGAATCCGACAACAGGCGACAGCGCTGGCCGGTTCTTCTCAGCGGGCCTCTGGCACGTCCTCGGTGAAACCGACTATCTGATGTTCGCCCTCTGCATGGCCATGGCGTTCAGACGGGTGAAATCGCTGGCCGCATTTGCCGCGCTTGTCGCTGGTGCCGAGCTGGCCGCGCTGCTGGCGGCGCGCCTCTGGCTGCCGGCTGCATCGTGGACGCCGGTGTTGTGCGGCGCGCTGGTGGCTGCGGTCACTGTCTGCGCCGGCATCGAAGCGATCGTCTCGGCTCCCAGTGAGCGGCGTCGATTTGCGGTGGTTGTCGGCGCGGTCTTTGGCGCGGCGTTCTGGTCAGCGCTGCAGCCGGTGGTGCAGTTCGGGGGAGCGCACACGCTGGCCGCAGCGCTTGCCTTCGCGGGCGGCCTGGTCGCGACACAACTAGCGGCGCTGGCGGTTGCCGCGTTTGTCGTTTTGCTGATCGCGCGCGTGTCGCGTGCGCCCCGCGGCATCACCATCGTGGTTGCAGCGCTCGTCGTGCATGTGTCCTGGCAACAGATGCTCGATCGCGTCCACGCGTTGACGCTGGTCGGGCTGCCACTGACAACACGACAGCTGGCGCTGTCGGCGGCGCTGGCCGCAGTGATCATCGTCGCGGTTTCGTGGGGCCGGCGGCCAACAGCTCGAGCGCTGCGCCAGCCGGAATACCCCGCAGCTCGGCTCCCGGCGTGATCGCGAGCGGCCGGCGCAACAGGAACACATGCGCGGTCGACGCCGAGTAGTTGTGCAGCCAGACGAGCGGCGTCACGCGCCCGTCGGGGAACGCCACCGTAATCTGCGCGCCCTCGATTGTCCCGGCGGGGTCCACGCGGAAACCGTCGAGGACGAACGCATCGGCGAAGGTGAACCCGGCGCGCGCCACGAGCGCGGCAGACGCCGATGTCTCCGGCGGTACTGCGGCGATGCGCGCGCTCGGCGGCAAGTCGTTCGGATTGCCTTCAGGCGCGCCACCATTCACCCAGTTCTCGATCAGCCCGAGTTCTTCCTGCGACAGGGCCTGTTCGTTGCGAAAGGTGCCGAAGCCCTTGACGGCGCCCCAGGGCGGCATGGTCCGCCGCAGCACGCTATCTCTGATCGCCTGCGCCCAGGGATTGGCGTCCTGAAAGGTCAGGAGCGAAAAGGCGTTGCTTCCCGGCTGATGGCACTGCGCGCACCGCGCGTACACGATTCGCGAGATCTCGCGATTCCACGTCACCTTCGTCGTGACGTCATGCCCGGACAACGCGACGCTGCCATACACGGCTATGGCTATCGCGCCCGACAGGCACACCAGGCTGCGGCCTCGCATAGCGTCGGTTATACCCTACCTGGCACACTCGCTCTCCTAGCCGTGAACGGGGCGCGGCAGAACGACGGCAAGACGTTACAGAACGCCTTTGATCTTGGCAAGACGGTGTGTGCGCATCACAGCGCCCACCACGTTATCGCCGTTGGGATCCTGAACCGGATTGAGGGGCACGAAGAGCGTTGTCTCTTCCCGACGCGAGAGCACGTTACTGGCGACGAGGGCGCGCATCATCCAAATGGCGAACCGGACGCTCGGGCACTGAACGCCGAGCCAGTTCGCGTATTGTCGATTCGACGGCGCCAGCCCGGTCTCTCGATAGATGCCCTCTCGCACGTGCGTCGTAACCGTAGGATTGCGGTTCTCGAAGATGCCATCGGCCGGTGTGGCCGGCTCGACGAGCGGTGACGCCCCAGGCAAGAAGCAGCGGCGCCACGAGCGCAGCATCCGATTCGATCACGAACTTTGGCATGTCCATGGCCAGGCTCAGGTTGACGCATCGGCAGGACGGCGATGCGCCATCGCCTGCGCGCGACGCGATGGATTGCCGGGCTGTTATCGAGTGGGCCAGGGCACTCCCTGTTCGGCCTTCGTCACAGGACGTACACCTTTATATAGGAAGCGCTGAACGCGAGCCCCCGTGTAGGTTTCGGCCGTGTACAGGTTGCCCTTCGAATCCGTCGCCAGGTTGTGGACGCCGAAGAACTGGCCCGGTTGCCGACCTCCGTCGCCGAACGAGGTCAACACCTCGAGGGTGCTGCGCAGCAGAATGTTGACCTTCTGGTCCACGCCGTTGGCCTGGTAGATGTAGGTTTGCTGCGGATCGCGCGAGAAGGTCATGTCCCAGACCGATCCCGATCGATACGTCTTCCTGTCGATGAACACTTCCTTTGCGAACGTCCCGTCTTTCCGGAACACCTGGATACGATCGTTCACGCGATCGCAGGTGTACACGAGACCGTCGTCGGACACGATGACGCAGTGCATGGTGCTGAACTGCTTCGACGGCGGGGCCGACGGATTGTACGGCGGCATCTTCGCATCGTCTGGCTTCGCGCCGTAGGCGCCCCAGTGCCGCTTGTACGCGCCGGTGTCGGCGTCGAACACGATCACGCGGCGGTTGCCGTAGCCGTCGGAGATGTACACCTCGTTGGCCACCGGCTCGTGGAAGATCTTCGTCGGCTGCCAGAAGTTCTGCGTGTCGTTGCTGCCGTTGTGCACGCCGTGCTTGCCGATCTGCAGAAGGAACTTGCCGTCGCTGGTGAACTTCAGCACCTGCGTGTCCTTGTTGCCGTTGCCGGCGAGCCAGACGTTTCCCTTGCGATCGACCGTGATGCCGTGATTGCTATCGGGCCACTCGTAGCCCTGGCCCGGGCCGCCCCATGACCTCACGAGGCTTCCGGCCTGGTCGTACACGAGGACCGGCGGCGCCACCTTGCAGCAAGCCCCGATCATGTCGCCTGCACCGGATACGACTTTCGGAGCTCCCGGCTGCGCCTCGTCGTCCACCGCGTCGGCGGCCCTGATGTCGGCGGCCTTGAAGTTGGCCTCAACCGTGTTCGGCCTGTGAATCGACCACACGTTGTCCTGGGCGTCGACCGAAATGCCGATTGTCGAACCAGTCACCCAGTGGTTCGGCAACGGCCTGGGCCAGTAGGGATCGACTTCGAAGTACGGCGCCTGCTTCGCCTGCGCATCGACGGCCGGTGTCTTGAACACGGCGACGAGTCCAATCGCGAAGAAGAGGAAAACCGACACGCCGACGAGCCTTGCGATACTTTTCATCGCCATTCTCCCAACCAGTTCCAGAATTGACGAACCAGCGGCAAATGAAACTCCGCAAGGCCACTACAACTGATTCAGGTTTTGGCCATCGGTTCGCGTGCAACGTGAAGATGAGTCGTCCGCAAATCAGAAAGGCTGGCGCGCCCGGAAGGACTCGATCACGTCGTGCGCAGCGAGACGCGGCTTGAGCTGGAGACTTCGAGGCGCAGCCCGGAAGGCCGCCTTCGCGATGCAACACCTTCATCGCTTCGGCGCGCCAAGGACTCGTCCACGCTCGTCCCGAGCGCAGCGAGGGACGGCGTGACCTAGAGACGTCCGGGCGTGACCAACGCGCGAAGCGCGTTGGCGCGCCCGGAAGGACTCGAACCTTCGACCCCCGGCTTAGAAGGCCGAGTTCAGTTCCGAGAAGCGGTTCGTCGTCAGTCGATTGCGGCGTCACCCACGCGACTTGCCCACGCGATTGTCGAACCTCACCCAGAACGAATCGGTGAAGTTGATGACGAGTGGGCGACAGGTGCCCTGTGGCGCTGTGGACGTCCGCCGTTGCGTCGCGGCTATCCGACCGACACCAAGGCGAACCGGCGCTCCTGTGCGTGCACCACGGCCACGACACCGGCCGGCACGATACGCGCGCTGGGGATCAGGTTGGCGCCCATTTCCGCGAGGATGGCCTCCACGTCACCGCCTGGTCCGGCAATGCGGCCTGCCAGCCCACGGCTGGCAGTGCCGCACACCATGAACTGCACGCCGCGCTTGGCGAGCGCCGCGAGCTGCGTTTGTTCGCCCGAGTTGTAAGGATTCGCCGCGGGAGGTGGTGTCGCCTTCGGGTCGATCGTCTTCCCGTACTTCGACCAGATGGCGTCGGTATAGCCGAAGGGGGTGGCCCCATGACGGAAGCAGACGAGCACGGCAACGTCCGGCTCCTCGACGCCCCACCCGTTCTTGTGGCCGGCCAGCAAGTTGCCGGCGAACCGAACGGCGTCCGGCACGCCAGCTGGCGATGTCACGTCGAGCACGATGCGGTGCTTGTTGCCCTTCATCGCCGACATCCATTCGTCCTGGGGGTGCAGCATCGGCGTGAACGAGTCAGACGAGGTCCCCTGTGCGTCCGCCGATCGCGCGCCCAGCGCGCCGGCCGCGGCCACCGCACCAAGGCCCGTAATGATCGCCCGCCGTTGCTTCATGTTCTGCTTGGCCACGTGTCCCTCCAGATGTCTGCCTCGCCTAAGCGGGCAGCGTTCATGCCCGTCTGTCCCGCCCAATCCCACGACGCGGCCCCGATGATTAACCCAGCATCTCCGGCTGTCAAGCGAGGCCTCAATTTCTCACCGCTGGTTCCCGTTCTGATTCGTCAACAACATGTGTTCTGCGCTCTTTTCGCCCTCGTGACATGCGGCCTCCCAGAACTCGTAGTCGGGCTTCCGCTTTTCAACGGCGCGCATCGTCCAGGGACGGGTGAACACGGTCCGATCATCGATCGTCACTTCGTAGTTCATTGTGTCGGCGTCGACAAACGTCAGGCGTTCCGTGACGTGCGCCTGCTCGCTGAGGAAATCACCGACGACGCTCAGCCGCCCTTTTCCGTTCATGTTGGTCGTATCAATGACGAGCGTGTTGCCCTCCCAATGCCCGCGCGCGTCTCCCATCCACAGCTTGACGCCCGATCCGATATGCGGCCGACCGTCGAGCGGGACGACGCGGTAGGCGTGATAGTCGTCCCAGACGAACACGACGGATGCCGGAGCCTGGATGATGCGAAACGGCGACGGCAACATGGCGAGTCGTGGCGCGATCGACAGCAGACAGCGGCTCTGCGTGTCGATTTCCCATGTCTGCGTGGCGTGCTCCCACGCGGACGACTGGCGTTCCTGCAGCGCCGCCGCCCACGGCTGATACGGCACTCGGCCGTCCGCCGGATCGACGATGCGGCTCGGACGACGGATAGGCGGTCCGCCGAGTCGCTGTGCGAAATCCTCGCCGCCCGTCATTGGGTTCGTCAGTGAAAACACGCCGCCCAGGACGGCGCCCCACACGCCCTGCACGTCCGGCTGCCCGTCAGACAGCCGCACCGGCTGCCAGGCCGCGGTGCTCGAAGACTGAGCGCGGGGGGCTTGCTGTTCCTGGCCGAACAGGGGAACCGCCAGCAACACGAGAGCCACGCCAATCCGGAGACACCACGAGGTCATCTGAGGCTCCTTTTCCAACGATGGAAGTGACGTGCGTGCGACAGGGGTGCAGACAGACTATCCCCCCAAAAAAGGTGTTGTCCAGCAATACGAGGGAGCGGCAAGACCAGTGGCTGTTCGGCCCCCCGCACTCGGATAGCGGCGGGGGCCACCGGCGGCGAAGATGATGAGCGCCTAGTACGGCGTGACGGGCGGCACGCCGCCGTTACTGCTTGTGGGCCTGCACGTACTCCAGCGCGAACGTCTTGAGCGCCCCGCTCGTCAGGCCAAGCGCGGCGGCTTCGGTGCCCGCGCGGTCGGCGTCCCACTTGTCGACCTGCATCCGCTTGATCATCCAGAACGCGGCGGCGCGGTTGGCGCTGGCGCAGTGCAGGAACGCGGGATTGTTCTTGGGGTCAGCGATCGTCCTCAGGAAGTTGTCCACGACGATCGGATCGGGCGACGCGGCATTGAACGGGAGGTGCACGAAATTGATTCCGGCCGCTGTCGCCGCTGTGGCTTCGGCGTCAATGTCAGCGCCGGGCTCACTGGCCTGCCGCAGGTTGATGATAGAGGCGTACCCCATCTGCTTCAACCCGGCGACCGCCGTCGGCGTCGTGGCGCCCGCGCACGCAATCGTCGTCTCGAGGCGGGTGAAGTTGGTCACGCCAGCCATGGACTCCTTTGTCACCCCTTGTGCGTGTAGTGTGGCCAGCGCAGAGAGGAGACACGCCGTGGCAAGCATCGATCTTAATTTCATGACAGAACTCCGGTCGAAAGGACGGTTACGTCGTTGGTGAACCAGTAGGGATGTTAGGCTCCTGTCGTCCACGCGTCAATGCTGCCTCCGCTGCCGGAAGAGCCATGCGGGGCTTCAAACTGTCATCAACATGCCTGTGGAAGCGTCTCGGCTCGCGGGGTTGGAACTCTATCGACGGATGCGGCGTCACCACGCGACTTGCCCACGCGATTGCGTGAAGCGACCGGCCTGAAGACTTGCTGGGTCACTTGGGAACCCTTACAGTAGGCTCATGACCGGACTCCGAGCACGTGTTGAAAAGGGCCGGCTCGTCCTCGATGAGCCGACGACGTTGCCCGAGGGAACCCTCGTCGACCTGGTCGCAGACGACGAGGGTGATGACCTCACTGATGCCGAGCGGCGCGCGCTGCACGAAGCGCTCTCCGCGTTCTGGCAATCAGCTGAGGCGGGTCACCTGCGTCTGGCGTCGGAGATTCTGGACGAACTACGCCGGCGCCGGGTTCAAGGTCCTTAGGTACGGTGCGCCGCGACTTGCTCGTAAGAAAATTCCGGAATGCCTGCGCGTTCGGACGCATGCTCCACCGTAATCGCTGAGATGTCTCCCTGCGCGTCGAGGTCCAAGGTCGTGTTCTCGTCCAGATCGCGAGTCTCGCTCACCGGCACATCACGGAACTCGATGTAGAGCGTGTCGGTGTCAGCGAAGTAGCGGATCTTCATGGCTTGAATCCACGATCGAAAAAGGCATTGTGAACTGTCTCTCCATCCGGCAGCAGAATCACCCGCAGGTAACGACTTTCCATCTCCGTCACTTGTGTCCAGCGTCGGATACGACCGTCGGCTTGGACGTATTCGCGAATCGGCTGTCGGATCGCCCGTTCCATCCACTCCTCTCGAATCACCGCTCGATCTGCACGCTTGCGTATCGCCTCGAAATAGGCGGTGACCTTCACCGTTATCACCCTACCAGATGAAACCGCAGGCTCCAAGCATCTTGGATGCGAG
>Ga0137435_1000691_pt1 | contig 10581 bp, 9 predicted proteins | sample EasRivERMGT100_2_FD_104904 | JGI IMG/M metagenome (GOLD analysis project Ga0137435, IMG submission 104904) | Soil microbial communities from meander-bound floodplain in the East River, Colorado, USA - East River MetaG ERMGT100_2 | ecosystem: Environmental > Terrestrial > Soil > Floodplain ... | reverse complement strand
GCGCGGTGACGCCGAGCATCTCGCGCATGCCTGGGCCGCCGCGCGGCCCTTCGTAGCGGATCACGAGCACCTCGCCGGGCAGGACCTTGCGCGCGCGCACCACGGCCGCACACGCCTCTTCGCTGTCGAACACGCGTGCGTCGCCTGCAAACGACAGTGTTTCCAACCCTGCCACCTTGATCAGGGCGCCATCGGGGCAGAGGTTCCCCTTCAGCACCACCAGTCCGCCGCTTGGCGAGATGGGGTCGCGGCGCACCACTGCGCCGTCCGCGCCGGCGTGGGCGGCGAGCGCCTGCTCGAGCGTTGTGCCGGACAGCGTCAGGCAATCACCATGCAGCACACCGTGCCGCAGCAACTCCTTCAACACTGTGTACACGCCGCCCACGGCGTGCAGGTCCTTGGCGAGAAAGCGTCCCCCGGGCTTCATGTCCGCGACCAGCGGCGTGCGCTTGGCGATGCGCGCGAAGTCGTCCATGTCGAAACGGACGCCGGCCTCGTGCGCGATCGCCGGCAGGTGCAGCGCCGCGTTGGTCGAACCGCCGGTGGCGGCCACGGCAGCGCTGGCGTTCTCGATACTCTTGCGCGTCACCAGCTCGCGCGGCAGCGGACCGCTGTCGCGCAACAGTCGCATCGCAGTGGCCCCCGCTTCGCGCGCCGCTGCACGCCTGCCGTCGGCCACCGCAGGAAGCGTGGCGGTACCGGGGAGCGCAAGCCCGAGAGTCTCCGACACCATCGCCATCGTATTGGCGGTGAACTGGCCCGGGCAGGAGCCCAGCGTCGGCAGGCAGACCTGCTCCAGTTCCTCCAGTTCGGACTGCGGCATGTCGCCGGCCATCACCGCGCCTACGGCCTCGTAGGTGTCCAGCACGGTGACGTCGCGCCCGCGCCAGCGGCCAGGGAGCGCCGCGCCACCATATACAAAGACGGCAGGAAGGTTGAGCCGCACCATGGCCATCATCATCCCGGGCAGCGTCTTGTCGCAGCCGGCAAAGGTGACCAGGGCGTCGTAGGCGTGGCCGCGCGCCACCGCCTCCACGCTATCGGCGATCAGTTCGCGCGACACCAGCGAATAGCGCATGCCGGCATGGTTCATCGACATGGAGTCCGCCACCGAGGCCGCGGCGAAGTCGAAGGGCACGCCGCCCGCATCGCGCACGCCGGCGCAGGCCTCGCGCGCGAATTCCCCGAGTAGCGCGTTGCAGGGCGTGACGCGGCTGTCGGTGGAGGCGACGCCGACGAAGGGCTTGGCAAGATCCGCGCCGCGGACCCCGAGCGCGCGCAGGAAAGCGCGGTGCGGCGCGCGGTCGAGTCCCTCGACCGTGACCCGCGAGGGCAGGATCGGGATTTTTCGCCGCGCCACGCTCAGTCGAGCTTGGCGCCGGAGGCCTTCACCACTTCCGCCCACTTGACGATCTCGGAGCGGATCAGCGCGCCGAACTCCTCCGGCGTGCTGGGCGAAGGCTCGGCGCCCGCGGCGATCACGCGCTCGCGGATCTCCTGGCGCTTTAGCGCGGCAACCAGTTCCGTGTTCATGCGGCCGACGATGTCGGGCGGCGTGCCCGCCGGCATCACTACGCCGAACCAGCCTATGGCCTCGTAGCCGGGCAATCCCGCTTCAGCGAAAGTGGGCACGTCCGGCGCGACGCTGATGCGCTTGGCCGTCGTCACCGCGAGCGCCTTGAGGCGGCCCGCCTTGACCTGCGTGATCGCCGATGCCACGTCCACTATGGCAAGGGGCAGCTGGCCGCCCATCGTGTCCACTGCCGCCGGGCCGCTGCCTTTGTACGGCACGTTCACCAACTGGATCTTGGCCATCAGCTTGAATAGCTCGCCGGAAAGGTGCATCGCGGTCCCGTTGCCACCGTGGCCCAGCATCAGCTCGCCCGGCTTGGCGCTCGCCAGCGCCACCAGCTCCTGCAGGTTGTTCACCGGCAGCGACGGGTTGGCAATCAGGAAGAACGGCACGAAGGCCACGTTCGACACCGGCGCAAAATCCTTTGCCGGGTCGTAGGGCAACTTCGGGTAGAGGCTCACGTTGACCGCGAGCGCGCCGGCCGCGCCCAGTCCCATCGTGTAGCCGTCCGGCGCCGCCTTGGCGACGACTTCCATGCCGATGTTGCCGCCCGCACCGGGCCGGTTCTCCACCAGCACCTGCTGGCGCAGGCGGTCGGAGAGAATCGGCGCCAGTGCGCGGGCGATCAGGTCCGCGCTGCCGCCCGGCGGGAACGTGACGATGAAACGGATCGACTTGGTCGGATAGTTCTGCTGCGCCGCCGCCAAGCCGAGCCAGAGCGCGGCGACTGCGGCCACCAGGCCGCGGATGATGGATTGCATGCTGCCTCCTTGGTCACCGAAGGGTACCCTGCGCGCCTGGTCTATGCCAGATGGCGGGTCGCGTCGGCGCGCCAGAATCCCTACCGCGGCGCATCGCCCATCAGGGCGCCGAACGTCTGTCTGATCTGCTCTACACGCTCGAGATAACCGCGGACGTCCTGGTCGCCGCAGCGCTGGTTGGCGGCTAGGCGGAAACCCCGCGCAGCAAAGGCCTCGCCCGCCCTTACCCCGCACAGGTGTATCAGCGCAGCCAGATTGCGCTTCTGCGCGAGCGTGGCGGCGCCGACCCGCTGCCTGTGCAGCGTCCTGGCGACGTGCCGATCCAGGAACGCAGAGGTCATCTCGGCGGCGTGGCTGGGGACAACGCGGAAGTACAGGCTGTTGAGCCAGCACGACTTCGGCTCGTGCCATGGGCCGTCCTCGACGACGACGTGAGCGTGAATGCAATAGCGGCGCGCCTCGCGCAACGTCCCGTCGGTGATCTGGTACATGCCGACTGCGCTGGAGGCCGGACGATACACGTCGAAGGGATCCTCGGTGAGCCGCCAGCGCCAGTAGGTCCGCGCGACGGGATTGCCCGAGCCCTCGACCTGCGCGAGCGCCGCGAGGAAATCGGGCGTGATGACGGCAGTCGAATGCTCGCGGAAGAGCGGCCCGTACCGGCGCCACGTCTCGCCGGGTGTCTTGTCGAGGACGCCGCTCACGGGAAAGAACAACTCGGTCGGCTTGCGCGCGACCTGGACCAGCCAGTTGGCCACGAGCCAAAGCGCGAGGAGTGCCAGCACGCCTCCCATGAGTTGCAACCCCGGCGGCGCTGCGCCCAGCGCGCGCAACGCGCGGCGCGCTTTGCGCGATGCTGTCTTGGAAGCTAGCCGAAGATAATCCAGAAGAACAGCGCGAAGACCGGCGGTATGAAGCAACAGAAGCGCGCCACCGAAGAGATGCGTTTGCGCTGGTCCGCGTCCAGTTCCACGACGCGCTTGAACTGTTCCGCGCGCTCCACGGCGATCTTTCGCTGGAGGTAGTACTCCGCCGCCAGCAGCAGCGCTGCCAGTCCGGCGCCAACAAGCAGGCCTTCTAGGGCGGGGTGCATTGCGAATCCAGTCGCTTTCCGCGGCCTCGCGATCCGGGCCCATGGGGCCCGGATCGCGGCACTCACGTTACGGCGCGGGGCAGGCAGCCGGTTTCAGGAAGCCCAAACCGGGCTGATCCCAGAACCGCGGCGAAACCTTGTCGGTAAACTTGCAACCGAAGTTCGGATCCGCGACGGCGGTCGCATCGAGCACGTTGTCGCCTGCGGGTTTCGCGCCGGCTTCGACCCACTTGACCAGGTCTACGAAGGTCGTCACGAGTTCCGGACCGGTGAAGCTGCAGTGCCCGAAATCCCGGGTCGCGCGCTGCACGAGCAGTTGCGAGGCGTTGTGCGCGGCGACTCGACGCGCATATTCCTGCTCCATATGAAACGGCACGAACAGATCGCCCAGCGTGTGCAGGCTCAGCATCGGAATCCTGAGATCACCCGTCGTCGGCGGCACGTTCGAAATGCCGTTGTTGTGCCGGCCCTGCGGGTCCGCCGTCACGCGCTGTATGGTGGCGTTGAACGTCTGCTCGGCCGAAGTCAGAGCGGGATTCGTGTCGAACTGGTACACCACGTCGGAGTTCTGCACCGCGACTCCGGGGTGGCGCGGCAGCGTGCCATCGCCGACCCCGAGTCCGAACAGGAAATCACCCGCGACGCCGTTCCAGAACAGAAAACCCTGCTCGAACACCGGCCTGACGCCGCCGGAGCGCAGTTGAACGAGCGACTTGAGGTTCTGCCCCGCCGCATTCAGCGCGTACGGAAACGCGGGGCCCAGCGCCGCCTTGGTAGCCGGTACGGTGGTGGTGAGGTAGTTCGGGGCAAAGGGGTACTGCGCCCCCACACCCGACAGCGTCTGCGCCGCGAGGTTGAAATCGAGGAAATAGTCGAACAGTTCGTAGTCGCCCATCACCCCGCAGATCGGCATCGCCCCGTCGTAGGACTGTGCCCACTGCTCAGCGACGATGCCTGTGATGTGACCACCCATCGACGCGCCGGTGATGTAGGTCCGCCTCGGCTTGCCGATCTTTCCATTGAAAAACGTGGTCAGCGCGTGAGTGTCCTTCGCGCCCTGGGATGGGTCGTAGCTGTTCCTGCTGTAGCTCGAAGCCGCCCATGCGTATCCGTTGGCGATAAGAAATGACCGCAGCGGATGATTATCCACTGTGAGTTCCAGCCCGGTGCCGCGATACCCGTGCGCCCACATGACCAGTGAGCCATTCCAGTTGTAGGGCACCTCGATTCTGTAGCCCGCATTATTGTGGACGCCCCATAGCCTCTGGGACGGCATGCCAGGCGTTTCGGCGAACGGTAGCTTGGCCTCATCCACGAAGTACCGCGGCGGCGGGCCCGCCATCGCCCCAAACGCAGCAAACATCAGAGCAGCAAGAAACAGAACGAGCTTTCTCATGGAGCCTCCCTCATTGTCCGATGGGTGGGTAAATTACTCTTCCGCGCACAAGATACAACCCCTTGGGCGATCATGGGGTGCTCTCGTCCAAGCTGCAATGGCGTTCCAAGCTGCACATTCACGTCGGAAGGGTCGGAAGGAGCGCGCCAGCAGTACTCCTGTACTGGTGGCGCTGAAGGAAAAGGCGGTTGGCGCCCACAGCCCCAACCGCCTCATGCATAGCGAGAAATTTGGCGCGCCCGGCAGGATTTGAACCCACGACCCCTTGGTTCGTAGCCAAGTACTCTATCCATCTGAGCTACGGGCGCGAGGGAGCGGATTATACCGGAAGCGCCCTAGAACCCCCAGTAATCCAGGCCTTCGGGCAGCGGCTCGCCGTGCGCCAGCGAAGCGAGCTTCGCGTACTGCCCCTCGGCGTAGAGCAGCGGACGGCCTTTCTTGCCGAACAGCACCTGCTCCACCTCGCCGAGAAATATGGTGTGTGAGCTGTGCGCCAGCTTGTTCACCACGCGACAGTCGAAGGACACCAGCGCATCGAGCAGGACCGGCGAGCCGGTCGCGAGCTTGGACCACTCGCGCGACTTGAATCGCCCCTCGCCCGACTGCGCGCCGCTGAACTGGTTGGACAGGTCGGAATCGTCGGCGCGCAGCACATTGACGCAGAACGCCTTGCAGCGCGCAACGCCGCCGTGGGTGCCCGAATTCCTGTTCAGGCAGACGAGCACCGTCGGCGGCTCGGCGCTCGCCGAGCACACCGCGGTCGCGGTCATGCCGTAGCGGTGCCCGCCGTGCGCCGCGGTGACGATGGTCACTGCGTGCGCGAGGCTGCGCATGCCGAGCCTGAACTGATCGGCGTTGACCGGTTTGTCCACGCACGCGATTATTGCACGCTGTCCCCTCGCGTCTTTTCACGGAGTTGCGCATGCCCGACCACGGCTTCCTGCACCAGGCGCTCGTCTATCTTGCTGCCGGCGTTATTGCGGTGCCGGTGTTCAAGCGTCTGGGCCTGGGCTCGGTGCTCGGCTTCCTCGCCGCCGGCATGATCATCGGCCCCTGGGGACTGAAGCTGGTATCGGAACCCGAGGCGATTCTCGGCTTTGCGGAGTTCGGCGTGGTGCTGCTCCTGTTCCTCGTCGGGCTGGAATTGAACCCGCAGCGCCTTTGGCAGTTGCGCCGGCCGATATTCGGCATGGGCTCGGTGCAGGTGGCGGGCACGATCGCCGCCGTGGCGGCGATCGGCTGGGCGCTCGGCCTGCCCTTCACGTTGGCGGTGGTCGCCGGCATGGGCTTCGCCATGTCCTCCACGGCGATCGCGCTCGCCACGCTGCAGGAAAAGCGCCTGCTCGCCACCCCGGGTGGCCAGGCGAGCTTTTCGGTGTTGCTGTTCCAGGATCTCGCCGTGATCCCGCTCGTGCTGCTGCTCGGCCTGCTTGCGCCGGAGCAGTCGCGCGGCAGCCTGGACTGGATGGCGGCAGCGCGCGGCTTGGCGATGATTGCGCTTTTCATCGGCGCCGGCCGCACCCTGCTGCGGCCGTTGCTGCGGTTCATCGCCAGCACCGGCCAGCGCGACATCTTCGTCGCCTTCGCCCTGCTGTTGGTGCTCGGCGTGGCCGCGCTGATGGAGATGGTCGGCTTGTCGATGGCGCTCGGCGCCTTCCTCGCCGGCGTGATGCTGGCCGACTCGGAATACCGGCATGAGCTGGAACTCGATATCGAGCCCTTCAAGGGGCTGTTGCTCGGCTTGTTCTTCATCGCCGTGGGCATGTCGGTCGACCTCGGCCTGTTCGTGCGTTCGCCGCTGCTGGTGCTGGGTCTGGCGCTCGGCATCGTCGCGCTGAAGGCGGCGCTGCTCTACCCGGTCGCCAAGACCTTCGGCTACTGCGGGCGGGCCGACGCGCTGCTGTTCGCGCTCGGCTTGTCGCAGGTCGGCGAGTTCGCCTTCGTGCTGTTCGCAGCGGCGGGCCAGATCCTGCCGCGCGCCACGCTCGACGTGCTCAATGCGGCGGTGGCAGCCTCGATGCTCACCACGCCGCTGTTGATGCTGCTCTACGAGCGCGTGCTCGCGCCGCGATTCGCGATGGGCGCCGAGCGCGAGGTCGAGGTCATCGACGAGGCGAATCCGGTGATCGTCGCCGGCTTCGGCCGATTTGGCCAGGTGGTCACGCGCGTGCTCAACGGGCTGCGCATCCGCGCCACGCTCATTGACCATGATCCGAACCAGATCGAACTGGTGCGGCGCTTCGGCTCGAAGGCCTATTACGGCGATGCCACGCGGCTCGACGTCCTGGAAAAGGCCGGCGTCGCCACGGCGCGGCTGCTCGTCGTTGCGCTGGACGACCACGAGGCAGCGCTGCGCCTGGTGAAGCGCGTGCGCAAGCGCTACCCTCAGCTCAAGGTCATTGCACGTGCGCACAGCCGCAGCGACGCTTTCGAGTACCTGGAGATGGGCATACCGGCGGTGCGCGAGACCTTTGGCGCGGCGCTGGACGCGGCGGAGGCCGCGCTGCGCGCCCTGGACTTCGGGCCGATGGCGGCGAGGCGCGTGGTGACGCGCTTCAAGCGCCACGACGAGGAAATGCTCGCCCAACAGAGCCCGCACCGGGGCGAGATCAAGCAGCTGATCGCACTGCAGCAGCAGGGCCGCGAGGATCTGCAGCGGCTGCTGACCAGCGAGAGCGCTGCCGGGACGCGGGACGCTAGCGCCGGTTGACCAGCACGATCCCGGCGCCCACCAGCAGCGCCGCGCCGATGAACGAAGGCGTGAGGGGCTCACGCAGGATCAGCACGCCGAACAGCACGCCGAACAGCGGCGTGAGGAACGAGAACACGGAAAGGCGCGCGGCCAGGTAGCGCGTGAGCAGCCAGAACCAGACGAGGTAGCTGCCGAAGGCGACGAGCACTCCCTGGTAGGCGAGGCTGGCGAGCGCGAGCGGCGTGAGCGCCACCACGCCCTTTTCGCCCATGAGCAACGACGCCGCGAGCAGCATCGGCGCCGATACGACGAGTTGGTAGAACAGGGTCTTCGCCGCGCTGATGCGCGCGAGGCCGGTGGCTCGGATCAGCACGGTCGTCGCCGCCCACAGCACCGCGGCGACCAAACCGAAGAAATCGCCCAGCAGCGAGCCGCGCGCCGCGGCGAAGCCGTCACCGAACGCGAGCGCGATTCCGGCGAAGGCGACCAGCACGCCTGCCCATTGCGATCGCACCAGTTTTTCCCCGGGCACCAACCAATGCAGACCCAGCGCCGTAAGTACCGGCGCGAGGTAAATGAACACCACCATGCGCGAGGCCGCCGTGTGCTCAAGCCCGGCATAAATGAACACGAACTCGCCGCCGAACAGCAGCCCGGCGGTGATGCCGGCGCCGAGCGTGCCGTCGCGCCCGAACAGCGAGGTACCACGCAACTGCGCCCACGCGAGCAGCAGGGCGGTGGCGATCATCGAGCGGATTCCGGCCTGCATCACGAGAGAGATGTCGGGGGCCGTGAGCTTGATTGCCACCTGCTGAAATCCCCACAGCGCCGTGAGTCCCAGCATCAGGGAAAAAGCCCTGGCGTCCAATGCCTTGCGCTCAGCCATGCGTCGAGAGCTTGCGCGCTGAGGAAAAATGCGGCCTAGCGGCCCTTGAAGGAAGGTTTGCGCTTCTCGTTGAACGCGCGCACGCCTTCCCTTCTATCCTCGGTGTCCACGAGGCGGTTGTAGGCCTCGATCTCGAAGCGGTAACCGGTGAGCAGGTCCATCTGCAGCCCGTAGTGGATGGACTTCTTTGCCTGGCGCACCGCGACAGGGGCGTTCTCGGCGATCTGGCGAGCAGTCTCGAGCGCGTCGGCAAGCGTCTTGCCAGGCTCGCACACCTTGTTCACCAGGCCCCAAGCAGCGCCCTCCTCCGCGCTGAAGGCGCGCGCCGTGAGGATCAGCTCCTTCGCGCGCCGCTCGCCAACCGCGCGCGCCAGGTTTTGCGTGCCGGCGCCGCCCGGCATGATGCCCAGGCGCAACTCCGAGAGCGCAAGCTTTGCGCCTTTCGCCGCGTACAGAAAGTCGCAGCAGAGGGCTGTTTCCAGCCCGCCGCCGTAGGCGTGGCCGTTGACCGCGGCGATGATCGGCACTGGACACTCCATCAGCGAGACGAAGGCCTGTTCGAACTGCGCATGCTGCGTGCGCCAGGTCTCGACCGACATGCCGTCGCGTTCCTTCAGGTCGGCGCCGGCGCAGAAGGCACGCTCGCCCGCCCCCGTGAGCACGACGCAGCGGAGGTCGCCGGGATCGGCCGCCAGCCCGTTGAACAGGTCGAGCCAGTCGCGTCCCATCTGCGTGTTGATGGCGTTAAGCACCTCCGGGCGATTGAGCGTGACGACGAGGACGTGCGCGCCGTCTCGCGTCACCGTCAGCGTGGAATAGCTGCTCCCCATTCAGCGCGCACGCCGGATCATTGACGCTGCCAGGTCTTGTCCGGGTTGAAGCGCGTGATCTTGCCCACGGCCGCAGCGGTGTCCGGCCCGAAGTCCTTCTCGTACACGACGCCTTCGTGATTGACGATGAAGGTCATGACGCCCGAACTGCCGTAGGCAGCCGGCCAAGCGACCAGAGCGAACCCGCCGATCATGCGGCCCTGGGCCACGTAGTCGTAGGCGCCGCCCGGCGCGTGCGGCCCCTGCCCTTTGAGAATGCGGTAACGATAGCCGTGGTACGGGTCCGGCAGGCCGTCCCCGTCCTTGGTGTAACCCTCGGCCTTCGCGCTCGCGAATATGGGCCCGAGCGGGCTCGGCGCCTCGCCAGCCTTGGTCGGGAAATACAGCCCGTCGCGCTTGCCCGGCGCGCTGCCGAACTTCTGCGCGTAGTGCAGGAGCTTGTCGCCGCGCGGATTGCGCAGGTAGTACTCGCGCTGCGCGTCCACGTACGCGAGCACCGCTTGCACCGTCGAGAGCTCGTTGCGGCCGATGCGCCGGTTGAGGACCTCCTCCCCGCCCTGCTTGGCGTCGAATCGCCAGCCGTCCTTGCCCTTCACGATCGGAATGGGCATCGGCCACTCGTCCTTGCCGATCAGCAGGATCGCCTTCGTGTCGCCCTGGCGCTCGACCTTGCTCGCCTCCGCGTAGGCCTGCGCAAAGCGCTCGCGCCCCCTGCGATCCGCGACCGCGTCCCCGGAGCGGATGAGGCCCGCGGAGCCGGGCCCGAGGATCCTTTCCAGCGCCTTGACGTCGCCGGCAGTGGTGGCTGTCAAGAGCGCCTTTGCCGCCTCTTCCGGCGTGCCGAATGTCTTCTGCTTCTCCGCGGCGAGCGCGGCCGGGCCCACGCCAACGCAAGACAGCGCGGCGGCGAGCAGCAGCCTGTGAACGAATTTCGCCAGCATCAGCGGCATGTGCGTTCTCCTCTAGCGGCGCCCGCCGCCACCGCCCGCGCGCCCACCGCCGCCGCTCGGCCGCGAGTGACTGGCTGCCGACGAGCGGCTCGACGCGCCGCGGTTGCTGTAGTCCCGAGTCTGGGCGCCTTGGCCTTGACCCGCGCCCTCGAACGCACCCGGCTGGCGGCCGCCGGCATCGCGCTGCCGGTCGCTCGCGCTTGGTTCGCGCGCGCCCGTCCGGTCGCTAGTACTTGGCCCGGCGCTCCGGTCTCGCGCGCCTGCGGCATCCCGCTGCCGGTCTGCAGTGCTTGGTCCGGCACCATCGCGACCGCGGTATGCGTCGCGCGTATCCGCGCTCGGTCGCTGGCCGCCGTACTTATCGCGGCTGCCTTGGTCGCGGTATTCGACGCCCTTGCGG
>Ga0137435_1000689_pt1 | contig 10619 bp, 7 predicted proteins | sample EasRivERMGT100_2_FD_104904 | JGI IMG/M metagenome (GOLD analysis project Ga0137435, IMG submission 104904) | Soil microbial communities from meander-bound floodplain in the East River, Colorado, USA - East River MetaG ERMGT100_2 | ecosystem: Environmental > Terrestrial > Soil > Floodplain ... | reverse complement strand
AGGACGGGATGGGCTACTGCGCCTTGATCCCCGCGGCCTTCACCAGTGCGGCGTTCGAAGCGATTTCGTTGCGCAGGTAGGCATTGAACTGCTCGGGGTTGTAGTCCATAGGCTCAGCGCCGAGACGCGCCAGCTTCTCGCGCACGTCGGGCAAGGTGAGCGCCTTGACGGTTTCCCGGTAGAGCCGGTTCACGGTGTCGCCCGGCGTCTTCGCCGGCGCGAACATCCCCACCCAGAAGTTGTAGTCCGAGTTCGCGACGCCCGCTTCGAGTGTGGTCGGAAGCTCGGGCAGGGCAAGTGAGCGCTTCGAGCTCCCCACCGCGAGCGCGAGCACTTTGCCGTCTTTCAGGAACGGCAGCACCGCGTTCACCGGGCAGAAGTAGTAGTCCACCCGGCCCGTGATCACCTCGGTAAGCGCTTCGGGCGTGCCCTTGAACGGGACGTTCACGACCTCGATTCCCGCGCCCAGGCGAAAGCGCTCGGCGTTGAGGTGCGTCGCGCTGCCGATCCCGACGGAGGCGGAGTTCATCGAGCCGGGTTTGGCCTTCGCCGCTGCCACCAGCTCCTTGACCGAGCGTATGCCCTTGGACGGCGCGATCACGAGCACGTTGGGCAGGAGACCGAGCGGCGCGACACCCGTCAGATCCCGAAGCGTGTCGTAGGGCAGGTCCTTGTAGGTGGACGGCGTCACTGTATACGACGACGAATGCACCAGGACCATATAGCCGTCGGGTTCGGCTTTCGCCACCAAACCCGCGCCAATCGTACCGCCCGCGCCAGGACGGTTCTCCACGACGACCGGCTGGCCGAGTTGCGTGGTGAGCTTTTCGGACACGATGCGCGCCATGATGTCGGTGCCGCTGCCGGGGGTAAACGGGACGACGATGCGCACGGACTTTGCGGGCCAGCTTTGAGCCCAGGCGAAACCCTGCGTTAGGCATAACGCCAATGCTGCAGCGAATTTCCAGGACTTGTTCATCGGTCTTCCTCCCCAACTTTCGGCAAAAATGCCATTGTGTATCATACCGCCTCACCCCGAGATCAAGCATTGAAAGCAGCGCCATTCGAGTACGTCCGCGCCGCATCGGTCGGCGAAGCCTGCGAGCTGCTCGCGCGCCACGGTGACGGTGCAAAGCTCATCGCCGGCGGCCAGAGTCTCGTGCCGATGATGGCGATGCGCCTGGTGCGCCCCGCATGGCTCCTCGACATCAACGAGATCCCCGCCCTGAAATTCGTGAAGTGCGAGAAAGACGTCGCGCGCATCGGCGCGGGCACACGGCAGTGCGCGGTTGAGCGTGACGATCTGCTCGCCTCCCGCGTGCCGCTGCTGCGTCAGGCACTCGCCTGGGTCGGCCACGTGCAGACACGCAATCGCGGCACGATCGGCGGCAGCCTCGCGCACGCCGATCCGTCCGCCGAGCTGCCGCTCGTTGCGCAGGTGCTGGGAGCGCGCACGGTGCTGCGTTCAGGCAGCGGCGCGCGCACGCTCGACGCCGCGCAGTTCTTCGCCGGCCCGATGGCGACTGCGGCACGGCCCGACGAATGCCTCGAGGAAATTCAATGGCCCATCTGGCCCGAGCGGCGGGCGGGTTCCGCTTTCACCGAGATCAGCATCCGTCATGGCGACTTCGCGATGGTCGCAGCCGCGGCGCAGCTCGCTCTCGACGCCGAAGGTCGCTGCATTCGAGCCGTACTCGGCCTGGGCGGAGTCGGGGGAACGCCGCTCGCCTTTCCCAAGATCGCGGTGCGCCTCGTCGGCACCAAGCTCGAGGATGGCGCCCTTCGCGATGCGGCCGAGGCAGCGGCTGCGGCGTGCGAGCCCGGCAGCGACCTGCACGCCACCGCCGAGTACCGCAGGCATCTCGCGCGCGTGCTCACAGCGCGCGTGCTTCGCGAGGCCCGCGAAAAGGCGACAGCGGCGTGAGCGAGACGCTGTATACGATGGAAGTGGAGGTGAACGGCATGCGCCGAACGGGTGCAGTGCCGGCGCGGCTGTCCCTGGTCGACTGGCTGAGAGACGAGCTGCGTCTCACCGGCACGCACATCGGCTGCGAACACGGCATCTGCGGCGCCTGCTCGGTCATGCTCGACGGCGAGCCGGTCAGGGCCTGCCTCATGTACGCGGTGCAGGCAAACGGCCACCGCGTGACCACCGTCGAGGGGCTGGCGCGTCCCGACGGGTCCATGAGCGTGCTCCAGGACAGCTTCTGCGAGACGCACGGGCTGCAATGCGGCTACTGCACCCCCGGCATGCTGATCGCCTCGCAGGCCTTGCTCGACTCGAACCCGAACCCGACCGAGGCGCAGATCCGCGATGCGATCGGCGGAAACCTCTGCCGCTGCACCGGTTACCAGCAGATCGTCGAGGCGGTGCAGCTCGCCGCCGCGCGCACGAAGTCGAAATGAGCGCCGCGGAAAAGACGCCGTATCGCTACATCGGCGCCAAACGTCGCGCCAAGGAGCATCCGCGCTTCGTCTCCGGACGCGGGCGTTTTGTGGCCGATATCGCGCTCCCGGGCATGAAGCACGTGGCGCTGGTCGCCTCGCCGCACGCGAGCGCGCGCATCGTGGCGATCAGGACGGACGCGGCGCTCGCCGCGCACGGCGTGATGTACGTGCTCACGGGCGAGGAATTCTGCGCGAACACCGATTCGCTCGCCGTGGGCGTCGATGCGCCGAAAGTCACGCGCTTCGCGCTCGCGAAGGACGTGGTGCGCTACGCCGGCGAATGGGTGGCGGCGGTGGTCGCCGACTCGCGTGCGCTCGCCGAGGACGCGGCCGAACTCATCGAAATAGACTACGAGCCGCTCCCGCACGTGATCGACGCCGAAAAGGCACTCGCGCCCGGCGCGCCGCTGGTGCATCCGGCGCACGGCTCCAACGTCCTCTATCACCGCAAGTTCGTCTGGGGGCCGGTCGAGGAAGCGTTTGCCAAGGCCGAGCACAAGATCGCTTTCCGCGCCGTGTGGGGGCGCAGCGCCACCGTGCCGATCGAGACGTTCGGCATCGCCGCGCAGTGGGACGCGGGCACCGGAATCCTCGACATCTGGGCCTCGATCCAGATGCCGAAGTTCCCCGACCAGACTGCGCGCGCCCTGCGCCTGCCGGGGAACGCGGTGCGCGTGCATTTCGACGTGGATGTCGGCGGCAGCTACGGCGTGAAGCGCGGCATCAAGCACACGGTGCTGGTCGGCTATCTTGCGCGGCGCCTCGGCACACCGGTGCGCTTGATCGAGGACCGGCTCGAAAACCTGCGCGGCGGCGACATGCAGGGCCCGGACCGCTTCTTCGACATGCAGGTCGCCTTCGACCGCGACGGCACGATACGCGGCATGAAAATACGCGCGGTGGACGACGTCGGCGCCTACGCGGGCCGCTCGCCCTTTCAACTGGGGAAGCCGGTGACCGCGATCTGCGGGCCGTATGCGATTCCGGCGATCGAGTACGAGCCTACCTCGTTCATGACCCACAAGACGCCGCAGGAAGCGGTGCGCGGCTTCGGCCAGGCGCCGACCAATTTCGCGATCGAGCGCGCGATCGACCGCGTCGCCCGCCACCTGGGGATGGATCGGATCGAACTGCGCAGGAGGAATTTCATCCGCAAGGAACAGTTCCCCTACACCATCCCGAGCGGCTCGACCTACGATTCTGGCGACTACCACGCGGTGCTCGACAAGGCGCTCGCGGCGATCGACTATCCGGTGCTGGTGCGCGCGCGGGACGAGGCGCGGCGCACGGGAAAGCTCGCAGGGATCGGCGTCTCCACGTGCCTGGAACCCTCGGGCGGGAACTCCGCCTTCGAAGTGCTGATGAACCCGAAGAACGAGAACACCACCTGGATGGACTCGTGCCTGGTGCGCGTCGATCTCTCGGGGGCTGTCACCGGCGTCATCAACAATTCGAGCGCCGGCCAGGGCCACGAGTCGCTGGTATCGACCGTGCTGGGAGAGATCCTCGAGCGCGATCCCGACTCGATCCGCGTGGTGCGCGCCGATTCCTTGACGGCGCTGCCCTCCAACAGCCCGGTCGGCAGCCGCATGGCGATCATGCTCGGCGGCGCCGCGGCCGGGGCAGCCAGGCAGATCAAGGACACGCTCGTCGCCATAGCCGCGCACAACTTCGAGTGCTCGCCCGAGGATCTCGAATACCGCGACGGGGACGTGAGTCTGAAAGGCGCCCCGGAGAAGAAGCTCGGCTGGGGCCAGCTTGTCGAGATCGCGCACCGCCGGTTCCACAGGCTGCCGCCGGGGCTCGAGCCGGGACTGCAGGCGAAGTTCGTCTGGCAGGTGCCGACCGGCGGCGACCTGCCCACGCCCGAGGGTCGTATACAGATCTACCCGTGCTACGCCTTCGAGACTCACATCGTGCTCGTCGAAATCGATCCCGACACGGGCAAGCCTGCGATCCGGAAGTACGTCTGCGGCCACGACTGCGGCGTCATGATCAACCCCGACATCGTCCACGGCATGACCTACGGCGGCATCGCGCACGGCATCGGCGCGGCGCTCTACGAGAAGTTCTCGTATACAGCGGATGGGCAGCTCGCGAGCGGCACCTTCATGGACTACTTGATCCCGAGCGCGATGGAAGTGCCCGCTATGGCGATCGTCGATCACTGCACGCCCTCCCCGCTCACCACCTTCGGGCAGAAGGGCTCGGGTGAAGCGGGCTACCTCGGCGCGCCCGCCGCGATCGCGAACGCAGTCAACGACGCGCTGGCTCCGCTCGGCGCGACCATCGACACGCTACCGATGTCGCATATGGAAATCTGGAAAGCGATCAATGCCGTCGTCCCCGCGCAAGCGGGGACCCAGCGGCTCCCCAAGAACACGGGATTCCCGCTTCCGCGGGAATGACACCCTATGAAAAACCTCATCATCGACATCCACGCGCACTTCATCCCGAAGCTCCTGTACGAGCGCTACGACGCGAACGTGGCGAAATTCCCTGAAGTGAAGCTGCTGCGCGATGCCAAAGCGGTTCGCCTGCAATTCCCCGGCGGCGAGCCCACCCGGCCGATCTCGCCCAGGCTTTCCGATCTCGCCGACCGGCGCGCCTGGATGGACAGGAACGGCATCGACCACCAGCTCGTCGGCGGCTGGCTCGACAGCTTCGGCTACGAGCTGCCGGGCGGCGAGGGCCTGGCGTGGAGCCGCTATTACAACGACTGCCTGCGGGAAGAGTTGCGCGACGAGCCGCGCTTCACGCCGCTTGCCACCGTGCCGCTGCAGCACGGCGGCCTCGCCGCGGAGGTTCTGTCCGAGGCGCTCGAGCAGGGTTTCGGCGGCGTGATGATCGGGACCCTCCCCAAGGGCAATGCCGGCAATCTCGACGACCCCTCGCTCGACCCGTTCTGGCAGGCCGCTTCCGACTTGCGCGCCGCAGTGTTCATGCATCCGATGTTTCTTTGCAACGAGCCGCGGCTCGCGGATTACGACCTCGTGAACGCCATCGGCCGGCTCGCCGACACCTCGATCGCGGTGTCGCGGCTGCTTTTTTCGGGCCACCTCCTGAAATTTCCGGGCATGAAATTCGTGCTCTCGCACGGCGGCGCGGCGCTGCCCTACGCGCTCGGGCGGCTCGCGCGCAACCACGCCATCTCGCCGGGCAAGTACGCCGATCCGCGCAAGGGCTTCGAAGCGATGTACTTCGACTCCTGCGTGTTCGACGCCGATTCGCTCGAATATCTCGCGAAGAAGGCTGCGCCCGGGCACGTCATGCTGGGGTCGGATCAACCCTTTCCGATCGGCGATCCGGAGCCGAAGAAAGTCATCGAAGGCGCGACCTTCAACGAAGCGCTGAAGAAAGGCATCCTCGGCGAGACGGCTCAGAGCGTGTTCCGAATTCGATCGGACTCATGGCACCGGAGCTGATCGTCGGGCGAAAGACGATTCGCAGTGGCTTTCGTCCGACGCGATTGACCGCTCGCTTCCCGTGAATACTTCACGAACCCGTCCGACTACTTCGTCGAGTCCCGCACAGTCGCTTTTCGCTCAAGCGTGACGTAGTACTCAGGCGCGCAACCGCGCGACCCTTGAGTATCAGAATTACAACCTAAATACATAGACTTGGGATATGAACGCCCCTGGTATGGTCCTTGCGGTGTATGCCCCGGGCATTTCAAAAAAAGATGGGGGCACCATGATTCGAGTGATCGTTGTTACAGCACTGGGTTTCGTTCTGGGCGCGCCGGCTTTTGCGGCCGAGCCCGATCGGCGTGAACAGCAAGCGCAGATCGAGCAGCTTGCCGCCGGAATCGCGTCGGAGCTTGCGCGCATCTGTCCGGCGGCTCAGCCGGGCGACCAGGCCGCGTTCGACCGCTGCCGGCAGGGCCTGTTCCGGGACTCGCGGCTCAAGAGCGCGCTTTCGCCCGTCGTGATGTGGGGGCGGGTCCACAAGGATCCCAACGCGTCCCTGAAGCAGAGTCAAATGACGCAGTTCGCGCCGGACGTGCTCACCGGCATGTACATCCCCTTGTTCATGTTCAACGGCAAGCACACCGTCGAGTACGACGAGCGCGAGAAATTTTTCCTCGTGAAGCTCGAGGTCGCGTTCCGCAACCGGCTGGCGCCGGGCGAGTTTCCCTACCCGTTCTGGCACAGCTCCGACAAGTGGAACACCTACCAGGGCGCCAACACGGTGCTGCTGCGCTTCGACCCGAAGACGGCCAAGGTGAAGGTCGCTCAGTTCACGGACCGCGGCGCCACCGCGCCCATCGTGCGCTCCGATCCCATCGACCCAGGCAAGTTCGACGGCCTGTGGATGTGGACCGACGCGCAGGGCATTACGCAGCCGCAGGTTACGCTGTTCGACGGCCTGTTCCGCAGGGACAACCCGTATCTGCAGAACCTCGATTCCGCGTATCGCACCCTCGCCCTGAAGATGCGCGACGGGCAATGCGACACCTGCCACGTACCGAACAATCCGAACGAAATGAAGCGGCTGGTGCTGCTGCAGACGCCGGCGCACGCGGCGGGCGAGATCAAGCGCCTGATGAAATCGGTGCGCCAGGACAGGATGCCGCTCGACGACACCGGCATCGAGCAGCCGCTGGATCCGAAGCTGAAGAACGCGCTACTCCAGAGCGGCGAGGCTTTCGACAAGCTGGTCGACGCGGCCAAGGACTGGGAACACAATCAAGCCCAATCGACGCTGTCGAAGAAATAATCTGTAGATTCGTGTTCGCCGCGGGCGCCGTCCTGGCACCCGCGGCGCGCACAGAAGCGTTGGAAGTCTCCGTCGCAGCGACCGCGCAGGAGCATACCGGCCGGCTGAAGATGCGAAACTAGATCCGCTCGTCAACTGCGGATCGAGGGCAGTCACTCCAACGAAGTCCGGAAGCAGGGGCATCGCCGCCCCGCCTCTCACAATATCAAGTCAGAAACGACATTGTGGGATAATCGCCCGGACTGTGAATACCAACGGGTTTGACTTCGAATACGACCTCGTCGTTCTGGGGTCGGGTGCCTCCGGCATGACCGCCGCTCTCGTGGCCGCCATCGAAGGCGCGCAAGTGCTCGTCCTCGAGAGCACCTCGCGCGTCGGCGGAACCAGCGCTCGCTCGTCCGGAACGCTCTGGATTCCGCCGGACGGCGATACGGCGGCGGCAGCCTACCTCGACGCGCTGGTCGGCGAAAAAGCGGACCGATCGCTGCGCGCAGCTTTCCTCGCCGCCGGTCCCGCGATGATCGCCTGTCTGGAGCAGCACGCCGGTTTCGCGTTCCGCCGCTACCCGGAGCATCCCGATTATCGTCAGGACCTCCCCGGCGCCGCGAGCGGACAGCGGCCGCTCGAACCGCCCGGGTTCGACGGCCGCCTGCTCGGGGAAGAGTTCGAGCGCCTCGCATGCCCGATCCCCGAGCTGATGCTGTTCGGCGGCATGATGGTGACGCGCGGCGAAGCAGCGCGGCTGCTGCGATCGGGAAGGTCGGTCGATGGATCGATTCTCGGCGCGCGTCTCGTGCTGCGATATCTTGCCGACCGGCTGCGCTATTCGCGCGGGACGCGCCTCGTGCTCGGCAACGCGTTGGTCGCACGCCTCTACAAGTGCCTGCTCGACCGGCAGGTGCCGGTGTGGCGCGAAGTCCGGACCGCGCGCCTCATCGTCGATGGCGCGGTGCGCGGCGCGCTTGTGCATCGAGACGGAAAGGAATTGCGAGTGCGCGCCCGCCGCGGCGTGGTGCTCGCCGGTGGCGGCTTTCCGGCGAGCGCCGCACTTCGCGAGAAGCATTTCCGGCATCCCGTCGCGCGCCATACCGCGGCATATGACGGCTGCGTGGGAGACACGCTACGCCTCGGCGAGGAGGCCGGCGGCGCGCTGGGGCCCTCCGGAGTCGACAACGCGCTCTGGTTTCCAGGATCGGTGGCGACCCGGCCGGACGGCACGACCGCGGTCTACCCGCACATCGTGCTCGACCGGGCCAAGCCGGGCCTGGTCGCCGTCGGGTTCTCGGGGCATCGCTTCACCGACGAGGCGGCGTCGTATCACGAATTCACGCGCGCCATGGTCCGCACCTCCAACGTTCCCGCATGGCTGGTGTGCGACCGGCGCTTCCTCTGGAAGTACGGCCTGGGCATGATCCGGCCCATGACGCTGCGCACCGGACCCTTCGTCGCCTCCGGATACCTGAAAGCGGGGGATACGGTCGAAGCCCTGGCGGCGGCCATAGGCGTCGATCCCGCGGGGCTGGCCGAGACCGTCCGGCGCCATGACGATTTCGCGCGCGAGGGGACCGATGCCGATTTCGGCAAGGGCGGCAACGCGTACGATCGCGCCAACGGCGATCCGGCGCACCAACCCAATCCCTGTCTCGGCCCGCTCGAGCGAGCGCCCTTCTACGCGGTTTGCGTCGAGCCGACGCCGCTCGGCACCAGCCTCGGCCTGCGCACCGATGCGAACGCGCAGGTCTGTGATGCGGCCGGCAAGCCGATCGCAGCCCTCTACGCCGTGGGCAACGACATGCAATCGATCATGGGCGGGGAATATCCGGGGGCGGGCGCGCAGCTCGGGCCCGGAATGACTTTCGGCTACCTGGCGGCGCTCCACGCCGTCCGGTCGCGCGCGGCTCGCCCCTCGTCGGCGGCGGTGGCGCGCGAATTCGCAATATAGAGGAGAGCGAGATGAACAAACCGACGGAAAAGGGCCTGGGCACGGTCGACGGCGCCCGCAAGACCATGACGAGGAAAGGCGGCGACCTCGTCGCGGAATTCCTCGTCAAGGAGAAGATTCCGTACGTATTCGGCATCTGCGGCCACGGCAACGTCGGCCTGCTCGATCCGCTGTACCGGGTGCGCGACAAGGTCAAGCTCGTCTCGCCCCGCCACGAGCAGACCGCCGCGCACATGGCCGACGGCTATTTCCGGGTGAAGCACAAGCCCGTGGCGACGCTCACCTCGACCGGACCGGGCTCGGCGAACCTCATCATGGCGCTCGCCGTCGCGCAGACGGATTCTTCCGCGTTGCTGGCGATCACCGCAAACGTGCCGACCTCGCAGTTCAACCGCGGACCGTTCCAGGAGCTGAACCGGCACAACCAGGCCGATTTCCCGAACGTCATCCGGCCGGTGGTCAAGCGAAGCTTCCAGCCCACGCGCGTCGACATGCTGCCACTCGCGCTGCGGCAGGCGGTCACCACGGCGACGAGCGGCCGGCCGGGACCGGTGAATGTCGATATCCCGTTCAACCTGTTCCAGGAAGAGGCCGAAGTGCCGCTCGAGCCAGCCTGGGACGGCTTTGACAAGCGCCGCAGCGGCGCCTCGCCCGAGGATGTGAGGACCGTGCTCGATCTGCTGCAGGCCTCGCGCCGGGCGGTCATTTTCATCGGCCACGGCGCGACGCTGTCCGAAGCCGGCAAGGAACTGACCGAGTTCGCAACCAAGTACCGCGTTCCGGTCATCAGTTCGCCGAACGGAATGGGCTGCCTGGACATGCGCGACAAGCTGTCGCTCGGCTTCATCGGCCGAAACGGCGCCTATCCGGCGAACCAGGCGGGACGCCATGCCGATCTCGTGATCGCCATCGGTGCGCGCTTCGACGACCGCTCGTCCTCCTCATGGATGCCCGGCTACTCGTGGAATTTCCCCGCGTCCAAGCTCGTCCATGTCGACGTCGACCACGCCGAGATCGGCAGGAACTACTCACCCGACCTCGGCATCCTCGCAGACGCGCGCACCTTCCTGCGCCAGCTCCTCGCTGAAGGCGCGAACCGGAAGATCGACGGCGCGTCGCAGTTCGGCGAATGGCACGCGCAGATCGCCGCCTGGCGCGCCGAGTGGGAGAAATTCATCCGCCCGAATTTCGAGATCCACGCATCGCCGATCCGGCCCGAGCGCATCGTAGCCGACTGCCGCGCGGTGCTGCCCGACGACGCCATCATCTCGCTCGATTCCGGAATCCATCACAACTGGTTCATGCAGTTCTGGGAGGCGCGCCGGCCGCAGACCATGCTGAACACCTGGGGCTACTCGGGAATGGGATTCGGCCCGAGCGCCATCCTCGGCGCCAAGCTCGCTGCGCCCGACAAACCCTGCGTGTCGATCTGCGGCGACGGCGGCTTCACCATGGTGTCGCACGTCCTGTGCACGGCAGTGGAATACGACATCCCGGCGGTGTGGGTGGT
>Ga0137435_1000688_pt1 | contig 10627 bp, 7 predicted proteins | sample EasRivERMGT100_2_FD_104904 | JGI IMG/M metagenome (GOLD analysis project Ga0137435, IMG submission 104904) | Soil microbial communities from meander-bound floodplain in the East River, Colorado, USA - East River MetaG ERMGT100_2 | ecosystem: Environmental > Terrestrial > Soil > Floodplain ... | reverse complement strand
TGGGTGCCGCCCGAGACGAGCGTAACCGTATCGGTGCCAGTGGTGGCATCGAGGCCGGCGCCTCCCATCACGAACGTATACATGAACAGCGGCTCTTCCCACCATTGGAACTCAGGTGAGGTCGTCCGCTCGCTCTTCATCATGGAGGTCAGTGCGAAGAGAGGCGCACCATTCCGAGGGGACAGTTTGAGTATCCCCTCCCGCCACGTTTTCGGGTTTTCATCGACTGCGAAATCAGCCGTTGATTTCATTCCTGGAAGGGCCATAACCCAAACTCCTAGGTAAATGTAGCTGCGATAAAGTTTCCAGCTCCTTCGGGGGCAGCACCCCGATTGCTAGAGTCGAGCATAGCGGCAGGAGCAGGCGGTGTCCCCCCGTTCCCCGCAGGCTGGGCGCCGAACCCAGCCGCTGGCGGTTGCCCGCCGTTTGGTTTGTCACCTGGGACCATGCCGACGTTGATACCCAGGAGTTGGAGAGTCCGGTTAACCCGAGTCCCCAATGCGTTTCGGAAGTCCTCGTTCCAAGGAGCACTCGGCATTTCCTGAGCCATCTTCTGCATTTCGCTTTCGATGGCTGTCCGAAACAACGGGTTGCGGTGAGCAGGAAAAGCCTTGTAGTAGTCTTCTTCCTGTCCTTGGGCCGTGGATGCCTGACGCGTCGATTGATCGTAGCCAGCAAGCCGGCTGTCAACAATCGGCACCACCCTCTGCAACACATGATTTACGGCGGCTGTGGCAATCGAACTCACGAGCACATTCATGCCGCGCTTGCTCAAGCCTGGGTCCTCCGCGAATACCGCGTCATAGAGGTTATCCGGCACCGTGAGATGAACTTGCTCGATCGGCAAGCCACCGGACGGTTGGGGCTGTTGCCCCGCCGGTTGTCCTTGAGGCTGCTGGACATTCCGCAGCGCATCAAGCAATTGCTCGTTTTGCTGCCGTAGACCAGCGAGGCTTGCAAGCTGCAAACGCTCCTCAGGTGTCAACCGGGTTTCTGCGGGGGTTGGCTCCGCGGCAGCTGGCTGTTGTCCAGGGGCCGGAGTTACGGGAGCCGCTTCCACAGGTTTCTGCTCGGGTGCAGGCTGCGAAGCTGAGACGCCGGGGACAGGAGGTGACTCCTGCGGAACCGTCTCAGGCTCCCTTGCAGCAGGCGCTGGAGTTGGGGGAGCAGTCCCCGTATCCGCACCACCATCTGGCTTCGTTCCAGAACCCTGGTCACCAGCTGGCTTTGGGGTAGCAGGCTCGCTAGGTGCGTCCTGCCCAAACAGTGTATTCATGATGAAGTCGCTGTCAACGCTCGGAGGCGCGGAGCCATCCGAAGGGACCGCGGGGCTCGAAGGCAGTTCGCCAACGGGAGCGCTAAATTCGGTTTCGTCAGCCATTTACAAATTCTCCTGCTCTTTGTTGCGGCGAAGTGCTGCCCTCGCCTAGTGGGTCAGCTATATTTAAGACCAGTTCGCGTATATCGTCAATGGCCTTTATTGCGCCTTGGAGTTGCGAAGCTGCCGAAACACCATGCGGAGTAGACAGGTTCGCATTGTTCAGCATGATCGCAGACGTTTGACGCTGGAACGCAAGGAAACTCATGAAAATCCCGAACCCCTTGTGAGGGGCGAGCAAGCTTCTCAACTCGGCAAATTCTTCCTGTGAAACTTCCTCGGGGTTGCGAAGACCTTGGCTGTGTATCCATTGGGCCGTCGCAGCCCTTCTAACTTCACCATCACTGCTCATGTTCTGCTCCTACATTGGTTGCTGCATTGGGGCTGGTGGGGGCAACATCGCCTGAGGCGGACCCGCGGGCATACCTGGCCCGATGGGAACTTGCCCTTCAGGCGGTGCGCCGGGTGCGAACGGGGTTTGCTGCTGAGGTGGTTGAGGCGGAGGAGGTGGTTTCTTGAACGTGCTGATGTTCTTGGCTCCACCGAGTTCTGCAACGTGCTCGAAGATTTTGTCAATCGAGTAGCTCTGCCGGAGTTCGGGGTCTTGAGCCACACCAAACATAATCTCTTTCCAGACCTCGAGCAGAGCGGTCTTGTCGTAGGGCAGGCTGCCGTCAGACACTTGGTAGTTAAAGGTGCCGACGATCATATCCGGGGTCAGCAGAGTCGATTGCGGGCTCTCGTCCCCGCTCATCTCAATCCACATTTCCTCAGGCATGAACTGTTGGATATTCATAATCATCTGATTGCAAATGTCCATCATCCCCTGCGAGCTAATTCTGATAGCAAGCTGCGAAAGTCGGGAAGCACCTGCCTGCATTGATATGCGAGCCTCCGTTGCGCTCCGCCGACCTCCTTGATTGACACCTCGTAGGTTATCGTTGACCCCTGTCGCTGTATCTGCAAGGAGCCGCATGAGGTTAATGTCATTTACGTGTCCCTGAGTTACGTCTACCGTGACCAGCTGCTTGATTGCTTCGTCAACCGGAGTCCCGATCGCAGTTTGCTTGAGCCGAATGGCTTTGCCCGGTGCAGGCTGGCGCAAATCCTGCATCTCGACCCGGAAGGGGTCCACGATAAACTGGTTATTGATGGTCGTCCGCACATTCTCCATGCGAGAGTTGACCAGCCAGCTGATAATGTCCTGGAACGGGTTGATAAAGTCCGCGAGGGCGATAGAACCGAACTCATGGCCGAACGAAGTAGGCTCAGTCACGCTTACAGGGTGCCGATCATGGACCATATTCAGCTCTTGGGCCTGCATAATCTGGCCCTTGACCCATGTGAACTTCCAGATCTCGCTTTGATCGCTGTCTCCGAGGTCCCAATCCTTCGGAACAAGCCTCACGGTGCCTTCGCGGATAGGCAGGAAGCCTACAACGTCGTCTCCAGAGGGCCTGAGCAGCTCGTTGTTCATACCAATTCTGGCGCGGCGATTGCTTACTGCGGGGAGTTCTCCACGGTCGAGACCGGCCTCTTTGGTTTTATCCGCAGCTTCCTTCACCCATTTGAACTGGCCCTTCTTTTCCTTGTCCATCAGGACCATTTTCGACTGTGAAGTCGTCCAGAAAACGAAATCGCCCTTCACATTCACCTCGTGCATCGGCACACGCGGGTCAGGGAAGAAACAATACGGGTCGATGGGGAGCAGCTTGTTGCCAGCATACTTGAGGCCCTTATTAACCTCTCGTTTCCCGTTCTGAATGTTAATCAGGGAACCATATTCCTCACACCAGCCGATACGGCAGGCTCCGAAACCATAGTTAAGGCAATCCCAGATATACTGCCAAATGGCCTCATATGCCTTGCTCGACTCCAGATTTGACTGGACAGCAAGTTCCATATAACGCGCTTTGTCAGTAGTTGTCCCGCGGGTCGCGAGGAGAGGGAAAATAGGCCGACGACCCGCGAGAACGGCGTAGATAAAGGTCGCTGCCGCGTGAATTGTCGAGTATGTGTAGGGGACGATCACCTGGATGGGCTCAGGAGCCGCACCTTGATTGTTATTCATCTCCTCGACTAGCTGTTTGTAGTCAGGCTGCTTAATGTAGGCTTGAACCTTTTGTTCCTGCCACATCCAGCGGGGGTGATGTTGGCTCATAGCGTTCCAGCTGAAGTCAAACATTTTGTTCAGCCGCTCGCGAACCTTCTTTTCCTTGTCAGAACCGGGCCGCAGCTTCTCAATGGCGCTCTCCGCCTCTGGGATTGTCTCAGGTCCGGGCAAGGACTGGAACATTCCAGTGGTATTCATCGGTGCTACGCCGAGGAGCGATTGAATATCATCACCTGGGGCTACCGGGGGCAGTCCACCAAGGGCCGGTGGACCATTGAGCTGGCCAAAGGGAGTTGCCATTAGTCAGTCTCCTATCCGTAGCGACCGCGGCCAAGGCCTGGTTTTGGTGTGAATATCTGTAAGTTCCCTGGACTATACGGCGAAGGCATCATCGGAGGCAAGGGGTCAAATTCATCTTGGCCGATTAAACCGTCCGGGGCTGCTAGTGCTTGCGTCTCGCCCAGCAAGGCGAACATCATAGCTGTAGCGTCAGCATAATCCTTCTTCCCATTAGGGAAATCCATAAGCTGGTTTTCGAGAAGCGGTAAGGGCTTGCTGTGCCTGACATACCCGTTCGCGTAGCGAGGCTGCAATATGCCCCCAATCCTGTCGTCCTTCGACTTATCCGGTCCCTGGAAAATTGGGATGATGTTGAAGAACCTCTGGCGTCGTGCCATTTCCTCCCTCATCAGGTAAACGAGCGCTTTTTGATACTGTTGCGTTTCAATCCCGTTCAGGTGGGTTTTGAAGTCAAATTGCCACTCGAAATACTTGTCGATAAGTTCGCTCGGAGTCACTCCAAGCCCGCCCCAGACGTCAAGCACCCAGAGCATCCCATTTTCTTTCCGCCCGCCGACGCTGATTGCCGTGTGATCTCGGCCAGGTTGGTCAGAAATCGCAGGGTCACAGGCCATCGCTCGAACGACCAGGTCTTCGATCTTCGTCGGCTGGTAGAGCGTTATGTCCTTGAAGGCGAAAAGAGCGTCCTCCTCAACACGGATGGTTGAGTCATACTCGCGAGCAAACTCAGCCAGCTTGCCGTTCCGCCGAAAACGCTCCTTTTTGAAGGTATATGCCCGGTCAGCCATTTTCTGCGGCCAGAGCATCCGATCGTCGTCGAGCCGCGCACCAAACCTGATGTGGTTAAAGGTGATATCACGCTGTAAAGTGATCAGCAGCGACTCTGCGTGAAGCAGCGTGCCGAGCACCGTGATCTGCAACTCCTGCTGCGGAGTGCCTCCATCGAAGATAACGTCCTGTTCCATCTCGTTACCAGCCGGGACTACATCTCCGTAGAACCAGTCCGAGACCTTCGTCCTTTGCTGCGCTGTCGCGACGCTCTCTTTATCCTCCACATCATCCAGGGTGATACGGTTCGGCCTCCGTGCATTATAGTTAAGCCCGCGTATCTGTGAGCCCCGGCCCCGAGCAAGGAGTATGCCCCCATTCTTGAGCTGGATTTCACTCGCACCCCACTTCTCGCTGTCCGACCGAGTAGGAACGACATTACCGTAAGCAGCTCGAAGTAGTTCATTCGTTTCAAGCTGCCGTTTGATATTGCCCAACTGTCGCTCAGCGTGGTCTTGGGACTCGGAGATATAAACACAAAAGATTGTCCCGTCAGTGAGAAGTTCATAAAGGTTCCCAGCATTCTCGATAGTTGTCTTTGAAAATCCTCGCGGAATAATTTCAGCCGTATTAGGGCCTGAGACCATCATCATATGGCCTTCAGTGTCGAGCAAAAACACATTCAGCTCGGCACTTTCGGGGTCGCCAGGGTCCGCCAAATACTTGAACTCGTTGAGCAGGAACTCGTGCGAGTCCGGGTAGTCGTCGAGAAAGGCTACTTTGCGCGTTTTCAACGCCAGCATCCCAAGGTGGAAAGGCGGCATCGGAGTAGGGAACCACTCACGCAGGAAAAACCGGCAGAAAAATGCTGGGTCATGAGCACTTTTCTCCACCGCGTTGTAGAGCAGCTTTTCATTCGTGTCTGTCATATATGCAGCAACACCGGAGTTATCATTCCGGGCCTCCATCCGTAGGCTTTTTCGATGTTTCTGAGTCCGAGGAGAGGTGGCGCAGAATATCCCCTAATATTCCTCGTGATGAGGACAGGCCAAGTCTCCTCAAGACCCAGAGCAGACCTTGACGCAGCAAGGTAAAGATCAATAAGCTTTTCATCCCTGCCGTCTTTCCAGTTGAGTTTTACCTCAACTACTAAGCCGCCACCAGTAAACTTATCGACGAGGACTGCATCAGGCTGACACATCGCACAACGCGTCCGTCCTGGACGAGGGTGCAACTCTCGGAACCAAGGCTCGACGTAGAGTTCATAACCAAGTCCAGGATTTTCTTTGACATATTTCCGGAGGGCCTTGTAGACCTTATTATGATAGGCCAGGCCCCGTATAATCGACTTATTGCTGCTGGCAGTGTTAGCCGCAGTTCCGATATTAAAGCCTGGGACAAGCTGCCATCCTTGAGTTGTCGCTAACACTAGTCCTGCTCCTCCCTCGGGGCAGGAAGCTGACGCCGAACAGCAGATACATCAACGATGCGGTCTGCGTTAACTCGTCGTGCTGACTCTGCCAAAGCTGCAATTTTGGTCGGGTCGAGGATATGCGTGTGCTCATAAGCGACCTTGCTCATCGGTCCATTGCCAGACCGATCGACTCCTAACTTCGCGGTCGCAATCAGGGCGTGATGGTCCATCTCCGGGATTTCCTCGGCGAGTCGCTCGAGTGCCGCGTGACCCACTGTGCGGAGTCGTTCCGCAATTATCTCCACAACGGCGTTATTTGGAGCCCTGTAATGCTGCACCAGCTCGATCATGCTCGGGTTATTTTTGAGCGTGCTCAGGTAAGCAAGGTCAAAGCCCGTTAAATCGGCCACAGTCCCCTCTGGCATCCCACTGGCGAGTAACCGGGCTACACTGTGATGGCGAGCGCGGAGGCTCGCGACGTCTTTCTCGTCGGATTTCACCGTTGTAGCCAGGTCTCCGCACCGCGACAAATACTCCGCAATGTGCTCCGGTTGGAGGACTTCCTCGACAGTCACGGTAACAGCAGGAACTTTGCTTCCAAGAGCATTATTCAGCTCGGCCGCAACCTCGTCTGTCATGAGATCAATTGAGTGTGCGTTGTCCATACTAAATACTCGCTCCTAAGGCAGGAAAAACTCTGCTTGCACCCCACACCAGTTTTGTGTAACCGTTCCGCCCCAGACCGTTTGCTGTGTTGCGTTCGGGGCCTGGCAATATCCGATCGAAGCATAGAGCGTTGGAGTCAAATAACTCGACTGTATTGTGGCCGTCCAGTTGGCTGGAAGGTTCGGAGCATTTGATGAGGAGATAATACCCCCAACCATCGCCCCTCTGTTGTTAACTGGAGCAGCATCATTTGTCATTACTGGAATAGCATTTGCCGGATTGGTGAGTGCGGCTGTGTGATAGTTCCAGAACACCGGCAGGCCACTAATTCCATAGGCGATCAATCCACCTCCGTCATTGGTGGTCGGCGTGTGAGTAATGGTGAGGACCGTTCCAACGGTAATCTGCTCTAACCGATACCACATACAGAGGGCACGATTTGGCGAGGAGTTGTCAACCGACAGCCACGCACCCCAAGTGCCTCCTAAGTTGTCCGTCATGGTGCCAGACTGGGCATTGCCGCCTGTTGCAATGTGCATGGCGACAACCCACATTCCAGGTGTCACATTGATGGTTGTAGTTCTGGCAGCATTTGACGTCGAAAAGGTATACGACGAGGGTGCGACAATAGTCGCCTTCGCAGAAGCCTTGAAGATAGATTTAATCGGGGCTCCCATTATGCTTCCTGTTGGACGCCAGTAACGTCCCATTTTGCATCAGTGGCGTTGTAGATTATTCCGACGATCAGCAGCTTGCCTGCAATCAGTCCTGTTGGCAGCGTCACACCGATTGCTCGGAAGATCGCGTTCCAGGCCAGGGTCTGTGCCGCCGCTGCGCGGAGCCTGAGCACCATTCCCCAGCCGTCAATAGCCGTTCCGGTCGGAGCGTTGATCGTGGCTGCCGCCGTGATGGCCAGCCGCTGGCAAATGTCGTCGCCGAAGACTGGTGTGATGCTGTTCGCCGCAGCAGATTGAACGTCGATTACATCGTGAGCATTGGTAACGGCTGTGCCGACAAATGCAGTTGTCGCAATGCGTGTGCTGCTGTTGCCCGCTGTCTGCGTGGTCGCTGTCGGGTTGCCTGTGAGGGCCGGGCTGGCGAGTGGGGCATACGACGAAAGCTGGCTGACAGTTGCCAATGGCGAGCCGCTCGATGTAATTGTGCCGGTGGCAGAGATGTTACCGCTTGCAGTAATGTTGCCGGTAGACGAGAGGTCGCAATTAAAGGTCGCGTTTGCTGCAACAAAGGCTAACGGAGCGGCGGCCAATGAGGTCCGGTTGTAAGCGTTGATCTGACACGAGGCTGCGCCGTTGTTCCCGCACAGTTCAAGCCCGAGGCCGGTCGCACCAGCTGGAGCGGTGCCAAGGCTCTCGAACCGGCTCATGGTTGCGCCAGTGTTTAGCTGCCCCGCTTGGTGGGTGATCAGGCCCGAGACTACGCCACCTGTCAGGGGCAGATAGTTCGCCAGCTGGCTGACCATTGCGACAGAAGCACCACCGACGGTCAGGGCTCCGGCGAGTAGATTAAACCCACTCGCGGCAATAGTGGCTATCTGGGTCGTGCCTGCAGGGCCAGCGTTGAAGACGATGGCTGGGAGGCCATAGAGCCACATACCCTGTGAGCGATAGCCCAGGATTTTGGCATCTGTGGTAAGTCCAGACCCGTCAGGATTGGAGGAGTTAAGGCTGAAATGGTTGTAATAGTTTGTGCAGTGGATGTTAAAGGAAGCATCGGCAGCCGCACCACTAGCAGCACCAAACTGGTTAGTGCGGCCATTGACAGCAAAGCCACCTGAGCCAAGCGTCGCGTAGCTAACACCAGCTTTGCTCGTCCACTCGTGCGCGTCAGCGTGGAATTCGAACCACGGCCCTGTGGAGTAGATCGTGCCAGCGTTTGTTGTGCCATCACTAAGCTGGATGGCACCAGTCATGACGCCGCCAGACTTGGGTAGATAGTTGGCAAGCTGGCTGACAGTGGCGAGCGGTGTGGCAGTCGATGTAATAGTGCCGGTGACTGCCAGGTCGCCAGAGACAGTCGCTCCAACTGCTCCTACTTGGAACCTGGTCACGCCGTTGACCTGCATATAGTGCTGATCAGCCGTGTAGATGAATGTGGCTGGGTCGAAGCCAACGCCTGGATTAAGCTTGGTCGAGTTCAGATATGTCCCGCCCGCGTTCTGCGTAACGCTGAAGATCGTATTAGGCCCGGCTCCTTGAACTACCTGGAAGGTCCGGTCCCTAACAGCAAACGTCGTTGGGTCTACTGTGAAGTAAGTGCTGGACGAAGCAGCATTGCGGAAGTTCATATAATCACAGCTGAACCACGATTGCTGCTGACCAGCCATGATCGTAAGGCCGTATGGCTGTGAGCCACCCTGACCTTTCAGATTAAGTATGGAGTAGATGCCGGTTCCACCAGGTGATACGTCAATTTGCGAGTTGGCATTACCTGCCGGCGCAATGGTGATACCAGGGCTGTAAAGATACAGACCGTTTTCGTTGAGCAGAGCCTTTTGGACTCCATTGACATAGTAGTTCCAGCCCATTCCGGTCGGGACGTAGTAGCTGAAGCCAGAGTAAGCGATCGTGCGAGCGTCACCATGCGCTCCAGTTAGCTTTAGTTCTGTTCCGTAGCTGCTACCATCGCCCTTGAGCCACAGCACCGGATTGGTCTTTTGAATAGTCAGGTCGCCCGTCATGGTGTCGCCGCTCTTGGCGACATAGTTCGCGAGCTGACCAACCGTGGCAAGCGCATTGCCGCCTGAGGTAATGTTGCCGCTGACTTTAACGTCACCTGTGACGCCGAGTCCAGGTGGAATGGGTGGATAGACTGTCGCATCGTTCGTATAAACTGCGCCCATGACGATGTTGGTCGCAGCCATGTTGGTCCAGATGCTTGCCCCGGCTGGATTGGAGTAGGTCTTGACAGTTACGCCAAGCACATTGCCTGCACCAGCTACGCGGCTGGCGAGGACGAAATACCATTGGCTCGTGCCAGCATCCCACAGAATATCGCTGATGGTATACATCGGCGGAGTATTGCCCGCGCCTTCTGTATTGTAATGGGCAATATACAGGCCGCCGGTATCACCCAGATGCCCGCCAAAGATTTTCTTGATATAGCCTCCGGCGGATACGCCGTCAAAGCCTGTGACGACGGTAATCTCGACACGGCCCTGAATACGCGTTCCGGCGGGCCAGGAGAACCGAACCTTCTGATCAGGCGCAGAATACGAGGTGAAGGCTGCGGTAAAGGTGGCCTCTGAGACAAAGCTGCCGATCTTCGTGCCGCCGAGGGAGTTCGTTACCGCATCAACGGTCAGCCCTGTTGCGTCAATCTGAGCCCAGCGACCTTCGGTAACATAGTCTCCGATGTAGAAGTTACCGTGGGCCAGCATGTAAAATCTGCCACTGTCAGCCAGGATAGCAGCATCCTCAACGCCAGCTGTGCGGAAGCTATAGTAACCACCTGTCGCTGCATCAGAGCATATGGCCCCATTAGCAGTAACCATATCTGTGTCGATAGTCAGCTTCTCAACGTCGTCGATAGCAAAGACGTAAGGATGTGTGCTGGTCCAGTAGAAACCCCAAGCAGCTGTGAGATTACATTCTGCTCCGATGGAGTAATCAGCATTATATAGGGCAAGCCCGCCTGAGTTAGCTGCATCGCCGAGACCGAGGAACGTCTTGGCCTGAACGGTGGGATTACCCGCACCAGCAAGCGTAAGGTTCTTCGTTCCTGTGATATTGCCAGTTACGGCAAAGGTGCCACCTGCCGGAGTGGCCGACTCGACGGTCATGCCAGCCCCATTGCCAGCTACAACAACGTCGCCCTTATCTCCGTTCGGGATGCCAGCGGAGGCCGAGAGCGCTGTCAGCGCGTCATAGACTGCGTTCTGGCTCGGGCTGACGTTGATAATTCCGTCCCAGGCAGGACCATATGCCACATCGCTCGTGGAACCTGCACCCGGCAGGCCCTGGACGCCTTG
>Ga0137435_1000687_pt1 | contig 10630 bp, 8 predicted proteins | sample EasRivERMGT100_2_FD_104904 | JGI IMG/M metagenome (GOLD analysis project Ga0137435, IMG submission 104904) | Soil microbial communities from meander-bound floodplain in the East River, Colorado, USA - East River MetaG ERMGT100_2 | ecosystem: Environmental > Terrestrial > Soil > Floodplain ... | reverse complement strand
TGCCGTTGCGCGCATACTTGTCGGCGTAGCAGGGGCCGATGCCGCGGCCGGTCGTTCCGATCTTGGTGATGCCGCGCTTCAGCTCGCCCGCGCGGTCGAGGGCCTCGGCGCGCAGCCAGAGGCGCCAGGCGAGATAGCCCGTGCACACGCAGCCGATCGCGCACGCGGCTACGTGCTGGATCCGGAACAGCCAGTCCGGCGTAACCGGATCGAAGAGGTCGACCACGACATGCTCGTTCCTCAGCGTCACGAGGGGCAGCCCGGCGAAGATGAGCGCGGCGAGCAGCATCTCGGTGAGCTCGAACCCGCCCCAGAGCGGCTTGTTGAGGAAGTAGCGTCCGACCACGTCCGCGCAGGTGAGCAGCATCAGGCAGAACATCACTGCCGCCGCGACGTACTCGAGGACGGGAACGACGGTGCGATCGAATCGATCCAGGGGCTGGGGGGATTCCATCCGGCGTTCTTCCTCATCCCTCCCTTCTCCCGGGGGAGAAGGGGAAAACACCCTCTCCCTCCGGGAGAGGGTGGGGGAGAGGGAGGAGTTCTACTTCTTCTTCTGCAGCGCCGTAATCTCGGCGCGCAAGGCTTTCAGCACCGCGGCGCCGTCCACGCCCTTCGGTTTGGCTTTCTTTTCGATCCACTCGTTCTCGAGATCTGCGGTCTTCGCCCGGATCTCCGCCATCAACTGCGGGCTCGCAGTGATTATGGGAACATTCGCTTCCTTCATGGCGGCGAACCCCTTCACGTCGGCCGCGTCCCAGCCGCGCCCGGAGCGGCGGGCGAGGGCTTCCCCGAGCAGAGGCTGGATGAGCTTGCGGTCCGCTTCCGGGATCGAGTTCCATTTGGCCGGATTCGCCATCCACACGAAACTCGTGTTGTACAGTCCGCCCGGGATGACGGTCATGTGCTTGATCAAGGGGATGAGCTTGAACGAAGCCGGCGCCTCCTTCGGAAAGAACACTCCGTCGGCAATGCCCGAGGAGAGTAATTCGTAGGATTCGGGAGCGGGCTTGAGAATGGGCACCGCGCCGAGCGCCTTGGTGACGTCGGTGACGACGCCTCCGCCGACGCGGATCTTCAGCCCATCGAGATCCTTCAGGGCGTTGATCGCGCGCTTGGTGTTGAACATCTGGCCGGGGCCGTGGGTGAACACTCCGAGCACCACCACGCCCTTGTGCTCGTCCAGCTTGGCGAGCATGCGCGCGTAGATGCGCTGGTAGGCTACGGCGGTGACTTCGGCGGTGTCGCCCATGAAAGGAAATTCCGGCGCCTCGGTGAGCGCGAAGCGTCCCGGCGTGTAGCCGTGCGTAACGAAGGACAGGTCCATCAGGCCGTTCGCCACGCCGTCGAACGTCTGTGGCGCCGCGACCGGCGGCTTGGGAAGCACGTTGCACTTCACGCGCCCAGAGGTCACTTTCGCGATGTCCTCGCACAGCGGCACCAGCATGGTGGCCGTGACCGGGTGCCCGGGCGGCACCCAGGAGCTCGCGTTGAGCGTGACTTGAGCGGCGGCGGCGCCCGCGGCGAGCGCGGCAAAGGCGGCAACAGCGATGCGAAGTGCGGAACGCATGATAGGTCTCCCCTTGTAAACTCGATTGGTGCTTCGAACTGTTGGTAGCGGAAGCTTTCGCATCAGGTCCTCATAGACTACCGTATCGAGTAGCGTCCGGCCAGATGCGCACCGCCGCGTCGCCGTTCATGCCCTCAGCCGCATCGTCTGCGACCCGAACCGCGACACCATTTCCGGAAGCTCCGCCGCCGGAACGGGACGACCGAACAGGTATCCCTGCATCTCGACGCAGTCGCAGGTCTCGAGATACTCGGCCTGACCGGCCTCCTCGACCCCTTCGGCTACGAAACCGATACCGAGGCTTCGCGCCAGCGCGGAAATCGCCCGGACGATGGCCGCGTCCTTGGCATTCTTGTCCACGTTCCGGATGAACACCCGGTCCACTTTTAGAAAATCGATCGGGAACTGCCTCAGATAGCCCAGGGACGAATACCCCGTGCCGAAGTCGTCGATAGACAGCGTCACGCCCAGGTTCTTCAGGCGCGTCATGATCGATATCGCGTGCTCGGCGTTCTCGACCAGCAGGCTTTCGGTCAGTTCCAGCTCGAGGAACTCCGGCGCGAGAGCGCTTGATCGCAGCGCCGCTGCGACGGTGTCGACGAGCAATTCGCTCCGGAACTGTCGCGATGAAATATTTACCGACACGCGCAGTGACAAGCCGCGTTCCTGCCATTCTCGGGCCTGCCGGCATGCGGTCTGAAGCACCCAGTCGCCGACCGGAATGATCAAGTCCGTCTCCTCGAGCAGCGGCACGAAATCGGCCGGCGGAACGAGACCCCGCTCCGGGTGTCGCCAGCGCAGGAGCGCCTCGACGCCGACCACCTTCCGGTCTGTCGCGCTCACCCTTGGCTGGAAGTGGAGCACGAATTCCCCTGCCTTCGCTGCGCGCCGAAGCGCCGCTCCCAGCAGCAGCTGGTTCTCCACGCGTTGGTTCATTTCCGCGGTGAAAAACTCGAAACGATTTCGCCCGAGCTCCTTCGCGCGGTACATGGCGGTGTCGGCGCTTTTTACGAGCCGTATGCCCGAGGGATCGTCCCTCGGGAACAAGGCCATGCCGATGCTGGTGGTGACCCTGATTTCATGCTGATGGAGTTGAACCGGTTCCGCAATCACGTCCAGGATTCTCTGGGCGACCACCGCGGCTTCCTCGGGCCCGCGAACGCTCTCGAGCAGGACCGTAAACTCATCGCCCCCCATTCGGAACAGCATGTCGCTCTCGCGCACGGAGCGCTGGATGCGGCTGGTTGCGATGCGCAGCAACTGGTCGCCGGCGTCGTGACCCAGGCTGTCGTTGATCACTTTGAAACGGTCGAGGTCGAGAAACATCACGCCGAGCGTCCACCCCGTGCGGCGCGCGCGCCGCACGGCCTCTTCGAGATGCTCGGCGAAACTGGCGCGGTTCGGCAAGCCCGTCAGGGCATCGTGGTAGGCCTGGTGGCGAATGCGCTCCTCCTGTACCAAACGCGCGGTCTCCTGCTCGTTGAAGAGCCTGCGGTACCTCAGCAGTATCCCGAGTATCAGCGCGTAGATCGCCAGCAGGGCGCCGAGCACGCCGCCGAGGATCTTCCACTGGCTGCGCTCCATCTTTTCGACCAGATGCGTGACGTCGCTATAGACTTCCATTACCGCGGCGACCGGCGCCCCGTCTTGCACGCGCACGGGCACGTAGGTCGCGATGATGTTTCGGTCCGAAATCACGCCTTCCCAGGCGTCGAACCGGTCGCGATAGGTGATATCGCTCGCCGGCGTGCCGGCGCGGGCGTTCCGGTATCCAGGGTTGGCGGACTTGTCCTCGCCGATCTGGCGCCGGTCGGTGGAAAACACGGTAAGGCCGTTGGCGTCGTATATCTTGACCTTGACCACGGTCAGACCGCTCATCATCGAACGCAGGTCGCGATCGATCCGCTGGATTTCCGGGCGCGAGGCCAGCTCTCCCGGCGGCACCTTTGAGGCCCGCAGAATGAATTCCGCGTGATCCGGCCAGATCGAGTTGGCGAACGACCGGGTGAGCGCCACGTTGGAGCGTGTTTCGCCTTCGATCAGGGAATCGAACACGAGTTGCCGGTAGAGCAGCGAGAGCGCGACGACCGCCGCGCCTATCATGAGCAGGCCCGCGATCCAGGAGTAGTGGAAGAGCTTATGCACGGGTGAGCCGGCGGTCCCTACTTGCGACTTTCTCGAAGCTCGATGCGCACGATGTCGCCCGGGTAGATCAAGTCCGGGTTGTGGATATTGCTGAACTCCGCCAGCTCCGGATAGCGGTAGGGATCGCCGACATGCTTCTTCGCGATGTCCCAGAGCGTGTCGCCGCGCACGACGACGTGCGTGCGCGTGTTTGAATCTGCCGGTAGCGCGGTGCTCGCCGCTGCAGCGGGTTTCGCGGCGGCAGGTCGCGCATCGCCCTCCGCAGGGCGCTCGACCGTCAAGGTCAGCGACTCGGACTTGATCGAAACGATTTGCCGGGGTGCGGGCGCCGGCTTGGGCGGTACGACGGCAGGCAAGCCGCTCGTTGCGGGCGGCGCCGAAGCAATGGGCGGGCGCGCATCGCCGAGGAAACCCGGAGAAAATGCGTACAGCATCGCGGCAAGCAACGCGATCGCGAGCACCGCGCCGCCGATCCAGGTTCGCGTCGAGGCGCGCGGGCTGCGGTCGGCCTCGAAGATGTTGCGCGAGATGATCGAGCTGACTTCCGCCAGTGCGGAATTTCCCGTCGCGCCGGGGCGGATGCCGGCTCTGGAGGGAACTGCCGTGGTCTGCGCTGCGCCTCGAGAGTAAGGATGCGACTCGGGCGGCGGCGTTATCTGCGAGGCGGGTGGAATTCCGGTATCGCCGGCTTCGTCCACGGCCGTCGATGGGAAGGGGCCGTCCCGAACAGGGGTCGATCCACCGGCCTCGTGGACATCGCTGCTGCCGGGAACGCTCGCGTCGCTCGCGCGCGTCTTCGCTGTCGTGGGTGTCTCGGCAGAATCGGGATCGGGTCCACGCGGCGGGATGGTCGCGCCCTCTGCGACGGCGCTGCCTCCGGCCGTGTCGCGAGGAGAATCGGCGTCTTCGTCCCGGTGCTGCGCGCTCATTCCCGCCGCGCGCTCTACCGCAAGGTCGCGACCCGGTGTCTCGATGGTCTGCGGCGTCTGGTCGGGCGCAACCATGCGTGCTTCGGGAGTGGGAACGGGCGCCACGCCGGAACCGATCTGGCTCGCGGCCCAGCGGGCCACGGGTTGGATCTCGACTTCGGCATCCAGAAGCGCGGCGAAGCTCGTGTGCAGGATGAGCTCCCTTTCACGGATCGCAAACCGGTCGAAGAGCCCGCCTTCGAGCATCTCCGGCATCGGCTGCCACGCAGTATCCTTCTCCTCGATCACGTCCTTCACTTCATCGACCCAGAACGCGACGACGGCGTCGCGGACGCGCGCCGCGATGAACGGACCCTTGGCTGAGTCCTCGCCTTCCCGGACCTTGAGTTTCCTGCGCAGGCTGATCGCGGTCGCGGAGTGGTCCCGGAACAGAAAGGCGCCGAGCGCGTACTCGGGCATGACGGGGAATTTCGTGATTAATCGCGGGCGTTCAATGATGCCCTCGACGTCGAGCGTGGAGGCGCACATGACGTGCGGGCCGAGCCGGAATACGAGCCAGGAGCGTTCCGGCGCGCGCGCGTCTCGCGGGGGGTCGGCCGGCTTGCTCTGCGTGTGGGGCGTAATGTGATCCCCTTTCCTGCCTTGTCCCCTTCGGAGCCGATACCATGGGGCGACGACAGATCATGCTTCCGCCGGGCGCACCGGGTCAAGCGCTCTCGCCCGGAGGCGAGAGGGTCCAAACCTTCGTGATCGCCGTCAGGAGCGGAAGAATTCTAGCACTCCACCTGCACAGATTTCGGGGCAGGGCTTACACTATGAGTGAAGTCGAGCCCGAGGGAGGGCAGCCATGACCTACCGAAGAAAGCACAACGGTCGCGCGCGGCCGATCAAGACGAAGCGCGATTACGAAGGCGCGTCGATTGTCGCCAAACGACTGAAGGTTGAGGCCGCTCGGGATTCCGCAGCCGAGCTGCGCCTGCAGGCGCTGCTGCTGGAAATGGACAAGTACGACCAGGCCGAAGAGGACGCGGACGCGGACTTGCCGGAGGACTACGAGCATACGGGACCGCGCCGGCGCTGGTCGGACGACGGCTCCGATTAGCGCGAAGAAAGCTGGCGGCAAGCTAGGAGAATTTGAAAAGCCGCCGCGGATTGTCGACCAGGATCCTGCGCCGCATCGCTTCATCCGGCGCCCACTTCCCGAGCAGGTTCCACAGCTCGACCGAGCCGACCTTGTCGGCGAAGGACAGGTGTGGATAATCGCTACCCCAGATGATCCGGTCGGGTGCCGCCTCGATCAAAGCTCGCGCCATCGGCTCGACGTCGATGAAGCCCTTGGCGACCGACATGCGATAGATTCCCGTGAGCTTGACCCAGCAGCGCCGTTCGCCTTGCCGCAGCAGTCCCAGCAGCTGCTGAAATCCCGGCTGGCTCACGCCGTCCTTCGCCGGGAATAGGCCGAAATGGGCGATGGTGAAATCGAGGTCCAGTTTCCGCAGTGTCGGCATCAGCTCGGCGGTCAACCAGCCGGGCGTGAGGAAATCGAGTTGCCAGCCGATCTCGGCGCAGCGCGCAGCGAGACGCTCGACGCGCGGGAGGAGCTTCGCCGCGAATCCTGACTCGTAGGGCTTCACCGGAGGCACGTTGATGCGCACGCCGCGCACCCCCGCCTCGTGCAGGCGCGAAAGCTCGGAGTCGGGCGCGTTCTCGTCGATATCGACGATGCCGCGGCACTTTCCGGTCCCGACTTCGCGCATCGCATCCAGCATGCAGCGGTTGTCGCGGCCGTAGGAGCTTGGCTGCACGAAAACGAAGCGCTCCAGGCCGAGCCTCCCGGCAAGCGCCAGAAAATCCTCGAGCGGCGCGAACGGCGGCGCATAGCGCAGGTCCGACTGGCTGTGCGGATAACGCTCCGCGGGCCCGAACACGTGAAAATGGCTGTCGCAGCCCGAGGGCGGCGACTGGAAATCCGGATCTCCCTCCTCGTGCGGCGTCACGCCTACTCCGGCTTGATCCCGGCCTCGCGCGCGAGCCGGCCCTTCTTCTCGAACTCCGCCTTGATGTGCTCGGTGAACGCTTCCGGCGAAGGGCTTGCCGCCAACTCCACGCCGCGCTCGATGAAGCGCTTGTGCAGGTCCGGCGCGCCTACAGCCTCGGCCACCGCGCGGTTCAGGCGCACGAGTATCGCGCGCGCGGTTCCCGCCGGCGCGACGAGGCCGTTGAAGGTGATGTCTTCGTAGCCCGGCACGCCCGACTCATCGACCGTGGGTACCTCGGGAAGGAGCGGCGAGCGCTTCAGGCTGGTCACAGCGAGCGCGCGTACCTTGCCCGCCTTGATCTGCGGCGCCGAGGTGCTCACCTGATCGAACATCATCGCAATCTGGCCACCGATCACGTCGACGAGCGCCTGTGAGTTGCCCTTGTACGGAACGTGCAGCATCTTCACGCCCGCCTGGCGGTTGAGCAGCTCTGCCGCCATGTGGCCGGTCGAGCCGTTTCCCGAGGTTCCATAGGAAATTCTCCCGGGTTGCGATCTTGCGAGGGCGATCAGCTCGCGAACCGACTGCGCGGGGAGGCCGGGATTCACGATGATCACCTGCGGCACGAGGCAGGTCAGCGTGACGCCGGTGAAGTCTCTCAGCGGGTCGTATCCGGGACTGGGCACGACCAGCGGCACGGTTGCAAAGGTGTTCGCCACTGCGAGCAGCGTGTAGCCGTCGGCCGGCGATTTTGCGACGAACTGCGTGCCGACCAGACTCGAGGCGCCGGGACGGTTCTCGACCAGGACGGGCTGGCCCAGGCTCTTGGCGAGCCGATCGGCGAGCGCGCGCGCGACCAGATCGACGTTGCCGCCCGCGGCGAGCGGCACGACGATGCGGATCGCGCGGCTGGGATAGTCGGCGGGTGACTGGGCGAGGGCAGCCGCCCCGCTTGTCGCAAGAAGGGTCGATAGAAGAATGCCGGAAATTCTCACAATGCCCCCTGGGTGTTTGCTCGCAAGACACGGGCGCCCGCCGTCCGTACGTACTATAGAGTCCGGAACGACCCGCGGCAATGTCCGGCAATTGACGCAGCCGCGCGAGTGCGCGCAGGGCCCGGGCGGAGGCATAATGCGGAGAAATCCAGGGCGAACCGTCGCCCATGCGCGGAGGCTAGGCCTTGCTGATGTTCACAAAAGAATCGGTCACCTCGCAGCTGTCCCGAGTGAGCGGGGTCCTGAGGACCATCTGGACCCGCTGGGGTCTGCTGCTCGTCGGGGGCGTGGTCTTCCTCGCGGTGGTGTTCGCGGGCAGCTCCGGCCTCAACATGGAGATGAAGCGCATTGAAGCGCAGAAGAAAGCCGACCTGACGTCCTTGGGATCGCTGCTGCAGACGCGGCTGATTCGCGAGCTGGGCGACGTGTTATCCCCCATCGTCGGGCTCAACAGCTATCTCGTGGTGCGCGGCGGAAACCTCAACCGACGCGAGGTGCAGGCCATCCTCGAAAGACTCCACGGAAGCGTGCGGCACGCCCGGAATTTCAGCATCGCCATCGGCTCACAGGTCACGTACGTATACCCGGTCAAGGGGAATGAAAAGATCCTCGGCCTCGATTATCGGAACCTGATCGCCCAGTGGCCGAGTGTCAGGCGCACGATGAGCGGGGGTACGCCGGTCCTTCTCGGTCCGATGCCGCTTGTCCAGGGAGGGAACGGCCTGGTCTACCGGGTTCCCGTACTGCACAGCGGAAAATATTGGGGGTTGATTTCGACCGTTATCGACGCCGACTCGCTGATCGCCGAAGCGTTCAGGGACGCGGCCCCCGAGTACGTCGAGCTCGCCGTTCGCGGCAGGGACGCGCGCGGAATGCGAGGCGGCGTGTTCTGGGGCGATCCGGAGCTTTTCGAACGAAGCGGCGTCGAGCTCGTCGAGGTCGATGTGCCCGGCGGCAAATGGGTCGTCGGGATGCTCGCGCTGTCTTCGGGCCTCAATGAGCGCGTCTGGCCCTTGCGCGTGCTGTTGTGGGTGCTCGCCGCATTCATCGGCTGGGGCACGTACGCGATCCTTGCGCAGCGCGCGCGGCTCGCACGCCTGGCCATGTTCGATGCGTTGACCGGACTGGCCAATCGAAGCCTCATCGAAGACAGGATGAACCGCGCGATTTCCGCCCAACGCCGTAATCCGGCCACGGTATCGGCGCTGCTTTTTGTCGACCTCGACGGATTCAAGCGGGTCAACGACCGGTATGGGCACCGGGCCGGGGATGCGGTCCTGCAAGGCGTGGCGTCGCGCGCGGTGCGCGCGGTGCGCAATATAGACAGCGTGGGTCGCTGGGGCGGCGACGAATTGGTTGTCGTGCTGGAGAGCACCGACCGCCAGAAGATCCCCGAATTGACCGAGCGGGTGCGCCAGGCCGTGGAAACGCCGCTCGACTACGCTGGACAATCCCTCAAGGTAGGCGCCTCGATCGGATCGGCGATCGTGCCCGACGATGCCGAGTCGGCCGCTGACCTCATCCGGCTGGCCGACCGCCGCATGTATGAAGACAAGCATACAAGGAGGCGACCCGGCACGAAACGCTGACCGGGCAAGCAGGGAAACCCCAAAACACATCGGGGCGCTTCAGCGCCCCGATCGTAAAAAACAAAGGGGGCGCCTCAAGCGCCCCGATCGTGAAACCGCGTGCTGCGGAAAATCAGTTGATCTTGTTTTCCAGTTCCCGGTCGACCAGCTCGTCAGACCCTCTGAGCGTGATCGAATATTCGCCCATGCCGTTGATCTCAGCGCAGTGCAGCATCGTCAGCCTGCGCGCCACTCTCTCGGGAATACCGCGCAGCGGTTGCCTGGCGGACTTGGCGATGCGTATCTTGCACAGCCAGTCCAGATCTTCTGTGCTCAGCCTGCGGTCCATCGTGCGATCTCCTGGAGGAGGGAACAACACTGGAGCATCTCTCGTGCCATGGAAGAGAGTTTTCAATAAATCAGGTACTTAGGTGACAATTCTGCGAGGGCAGCAGCGTGGGTTTGTCGCCGTGAAGCGACGTGCCACTCGCAGGGTGGCCTATAACACTGATCTGCCTGGCCTTTCTGTGTCGCACGACGGCGACAGGCTCGAACATTTCGGCCCGTGCGCGGCCGCGAATTGGCGGGCGGCGATGCATCAGTCAGAATGGCTCGTCCCCGCAGCGAGTTTGAGAACGCATGAATCGGTCCGTCCCTGAACGCGTAGTCCCATACGGTGCCGGGAGAGTTCACATCGTGGACCGCTTCGCCGGATTTGCCGAGAGTTTTCGCGCCCGGCGGCTCGCGCCGCAGCTTCTGCACCACGCGAAACGCGCGGTAATCGACTGGTACGCGGCGCTTTTTCCCGGCGCCGTCGCGGCACCGGCGGTGCTGCTCGAGCGCGCCCTTGCCGATGAACTCGACCATGGCGAATCGCGTCTCGCGCTGGGCCGGCGCGCAACGGTGCGCGCAGCGGCGCTCATCAACGGTGCGGCCGCGCATACCGTCGAAGTGGACGACATTTTCCGCGACGGCATCTACCATCCCGGGGCGCCCACCATCGCCGCCGCCCTCTCGCTCGCCCAGACGCGGCGCTCGACGGGCGAAGCGTTTCTGCGCGCGGTGATCGTCGGCTACGAGATCTCGACGCGCATCGCCGCGGCGATGGGCCGCGCGCACTACAAGTACTTTCACAACACCGGCACGATTGGCTGCTTTGGGGCTTGCGCAGCGGCGGCCGAGCTGCTCGGCCTGGACGCCAGGCGCTTCGCGCACGCGCTTGCCACGGCCGCGACCTTTTCCGCCGGACTGCAGCAGGCATTCCGCATGGACTCGATGTCCAAACCCCTGCACGCCGGGCGCGCCGCGGAGGCTGGCGTGACGGCGGCGCTCGCCGCGAGCGAAGGCGTCACGGGATCGCGCGACGTGCTCGAAGGCGAAGCGGGCTTCGGGCGTGCCATGGGGTACGGAAGCGGCGAAGGTCCGGATTGGGAACGCGGGCTCG
>Ga0137435_1000684_pt1 | contig 10694 bp, 4 predicted proteins | sample EasRivERMGT100_2_FD_104904 | JGI IMG/M metagenome (GOLD analysis project Ga0137435, IMG submission 104904) | Soil microbial communities from meander-bound floodplain in the East River, Colorado, USA - East River MetaG ERMGT100_2 | ecosystem: Environmental > Terrestrial > Soil > Floodplain ... | reverse complement strand
GTTCGTCACCTTGATGAACGGAGCCTGCGCGGGCGCAACACCAGCCACGAGGTCGATCACAATCGGCTGCGTGGACTGGATCGGCAGACCGGTGACCCCGTCGATGATCGTCATCATCGCCGGCTTCGGCTCTGGAGCCGGAGCCGGAGTGGTCGGAGCCGGAGCCGGCGTAGTCGGAGCGGGTGTAGTCGGTGCGGGTGTAGTCGGAACTGGTGGTGTCGGCGTTGAAACGGGCGGCGCCGCGGGTGCCGGCGCTGGTGCGGGCTCCGAAACGGTCGCGGCAAAAGTGACCTTGACCGTGTTCGCGGCGGAGACCGTGACGGAAGCGCTCCCCACCAGACTGCCGAGTGTGAAGATCGCCGCGGCGGTGCCATCTTCTCGCGTGACGCGGTCGCCCGCGACCTTGCCATTCGTCGGATCCCACGTGAGCGCCACGCCCTGCAACGGCTTGCCGTTTCCGTCCGCGACCAGCACGACCAGCGAGTCGCCCAGCTCTCGACCGGCGAAGCCCTTTTGCTTGTCGCCCGACACGATCCTGATCGCTGCCGGAGTGGCGGCGACCGTGTGCACCGTAAACGTCGCGCTCGTCGACACGCCGGCTACCGACGCCATGATCGTGTCCGCGCCCGCCGTCCGATCGAGCGTGTAGGTGACCGACGCCAGTCCGTTCGCACCGGTGATCGACCTGGCCGCGCCGAGCGATCCATGACCACCGACGAGCTTCCAGGAAACTTCCGCGCCGGCGACCGCATTGCCGAATTGATCGCGCACTAGTACCACGAAGGGCGCGCGCAGCGGCTCGCCCGCCGTGCCGGTTTGATCGTCGCCCGACTCGATGAGAACGGACGCCGGCTTGGCGGACAGCGCCGTCGCGTTGATCGCCGCGCTGATCGAACCGGTGCTGGCCGCGAAGCCCTGCGGGCCAGCCGTTGGAGCGAGCGTGACGGAGCTGGATGCGCGTCCGGCGGCGTCCGTCGTGGCCGACGCGGGAGTCATCGTGCCCCCCGCTGCCGACGAGAATGCGACTGGGGCGCCAGGAACCGGGAGACCGTCCGCGCCGCGGACTTCGACCACCACCGGCTGTCCCAGCGTCTGCCCGGCGACACCAGATTGTCCATTCCCGCTCACGACGACGATCGAGGCGGCGGGCGCCCCCACGAGCGTGACCGAGGCCTCATCGCCGGTGCCGTTTGGCGTCAGCGCAGTTACAGAAAGAGTCGCGCGCCGCCCGGTACCGCGCAGCGAACCGTCAGAGTTGATCGTGGCCGCGCTCGGATCCGATGTAGACCACACGAAGGGCACGTTGGCGAGCGCGTGGCCGGCTCCGTCATACGCGATCGCGCTGAACGTGGTTGAACCAGTGCTCGGCAGACTGACGTTCTTCGGCGTGATCTCGATGCGGGCGACGCCGGCGCCGGGCCCTACATATGTCACTTCGATGCGCGGGCTGGGAGGCGCGGGCGCATCGAGCGCGTGCGCGCGGACCGTGCCTTTTCCTTCGAACAGCACGCCATTGGCGTCGCGGTACTGCATCGTCGCTCCGAACAGCTCGTCGAGCGACACGACGGAAACGCTCAGGTCGAGACTGAGGTCGCCGGAGCCGGGGCGGAACGCAACGGTCGTGTCAGCAACGGTATCCGCCGTCGGGCGGACGATGACGACGCGGACGCGGTCGTAGGCAATGTCGAACTGCGCGAGGTTGTCGTACGCCGCGACGGCCGACTTGGAAAAAACGGGTGTGAACAGCACACGACCCTGGCCGAGCCGCGCGGGCGAAAGCCGCGTCGGCCCTGCGGGACCTTCCATACAGGAGGTGACCAGTACGACCGCCACCAACGTGGTCGCAATCGTTCTGAGGGGTGTGTGCATAGTCCCGGAGAGAGCCGTGCCAACCGCGGGCGGCCTCCACGAACAGAGGTCGCCAAATGAGCAGGGGCACGGTGCCTCCGAAACGAGGAGCCATCAATTCAACATTGTTTGTCACGCGTCGGTCATGTCGCGATCACGCTCGTGGTCAGAACGACCGGTCACCCCGCTAATGCACTGCGGGGCCAGCGCTTGAGCTGGCCCCGCGGGAGTCGGTCAGATGGGCGAAAGAACGGAACACGTCGTACTGTTTTGTTACAGCGTGGTTTCACGGGGTTCTCGACGCGCAAGGCGGCGGCGCGGGGCCGACGGAGACGGACACGCACGGATGCTGTCGCCGGCACCGCCCTGGGCTGCGTCGACACGTCGACGTCGTTGTAGCGCGCTACGGCACGCTCGTCGGCGTACACGCGGCCAACAGGGCCGAGACCGCCGAGGTATTCGTCCCGTTGATCACCGCCGGATTGCCGCTGTTGTCTCGCTGGCACTGCGGGGTCTGTGACTCGAACGCCACCGATCCGGCGCTCAGTGTCGTAGTCGAGCCCGCGTGGAGTCGCATCGTTCCAAAGATGAACAACGTGAAGCTCTGCTTGGTGAATCGTGCGCCCGCATTGAGGTCGAAGTTCCCCATGACCTTCATGTCCCTCGCGGATGTCACTCCGCTCGTGTTGGTGATCACGAGGTTCTCGAAGCGGGACCGGCTTGGATCCGCGTGCTCGAATTGTACGGTTTGCGGAACGCTCCCCGTAAGCCTGGTGATATGCGTGCCGCTGGCGGAAAACGCCGTGAAGACGCCGTTCTCGCTGAAATCCCCCTTCACCTCGAGCACCCCCGCACTGAGGCTCGACGCCTGCCCGTTGAACGTGGCTGCCCCGTTCACGAGCACGTTTGCGGCGGATGTCATCTGGAACGAGCCGTTCGAGACTGTACTCAACGCTCCAGTGATCGTGAGGTTTTGCCCGTGCACGTCGAACCGACAGTTGGCCGTGAGACTTCCACTCACGGTGGTGACGCCGCTCAGCTCAACCGTTCCACCGCTTGCACAACCAACGTTGCCCGCAACGAGTGCCGGCAGTGTGCCGCGCAGCGTGAGGGGCGTTCCGGTTCCGGGGGACGCCAAGACGTTGCCGGATCCGACGGTGCTCACGATGCCGTGTCCAGATGCATCGACGTTTCCAGTCGCCGTCAATGTGTTCGAACCGACCTCCACCTTCGCGGCGCCCGACTCGAGTGTGATCGCGTGTACACCCTCCGCCGTTGTCAGCGAGGGTTGCACCGCTACGGCGCTCGGGATGTAGACGTTCTTGGTCGTCGTTGGAATCTGGAAATCGCTCCAGTTCGCCCCGTTGTGCCAATCGCCGTTGTCCAAGGCGGTCCAGGCCACGAAGCCTGTCGGGGTGATGGTGAGCACCCTCGTCGTGCCGGCATTCGACAGGCCGGCGGCGGTCGGCTGAATTGTGCAGGACCCAGGCGTGCCACCGACGGTGATCGCCGCGCTGGAGGCGCCGGTGACCGTTGGAACCGGGTTGCTGGTGGCAACCGTTCCCGCGGGACAGCCGGTCAGTGTCCACGTGACGTTGGTGACGACGTTGCTCACTACGCTGCGAGCGTTGTGGTCCGTGACCATCACCTGTGGCGTCGACACGAATGGGGTGTTGACCGACGTCACGAACGGTCCAGCGATGTCCGTTGGCGTCAGATTCTCCGCCGGCCCCGGGACGATCTCGAAACTGTTGGTCGATCCGTTCACCTCCCCGCTCGTGAATCGCACCTTCGCCCCGAGTTGGGCTCCGGCATCGATGCGCAGGCTGGGGAACGGGAACGTCGCCAGCCCGTTCGCATTCGTCGTCGCCGTTGTCCCTCCCAAGAGCCCGTAGTGCGCTCCATCGTCGATGCGCTGCGGGGATGCCGTGATCGTGAGGCCGGCCTTGGGCAGGTTGCGATGCTGGACATCGCGAACCTGCACGGTCAGCGTGTTGAGAAGTGTGTTGTTCTGGTAGCTCGCCTGGTTGGGCTGCGACACGACAAACAACTCCGCCGGACTCGCCGTCTCGACGGAGAACGTCACGTTCGGCGCGCCCGCTACGCAGCTCGGCGCCTGGTACGCAATCACGCACGCGGAGAGCGTATTCATCCGGTCCGCCTGCGGCAGCGTCCACGTCGGGCCGGTGGCGACGCCATTCGCTCCCGTCACGACCGTCGGCGGCGAGCCAAGCGAGCCGCTGTTCTCGTCCACGCTGAACCGCACGTATGCGCCGCTCACGAAATTGTTGTCGATGTCCTTCACGATCACCGACGCGGTAAGCTGCGCGGACTGTGCAACGAGCGCGGGCAGCTCCTGATTGTGCGTGATCGAGGTAGGCGCACCGGCGCGCAGATCGACGTTGCCAGACTTCACCGCGTACAGCTGCTCGTTCACGTTTACCGTGAATTGGATCGCGAACAGGCCGGCGGGGCCGCGCACGACCGACGTCGAGAAGTCGGCAACGCCGCTCGCGTTGGTGATCGCCGTGGTCGGGGACAGCGTGATCGACGTTCCCCACGCGCCGGCTCGGGCCGATGGGCCGCCCGCCGGCGCGTCGTCGTCGCGATCACGGAAATCGCCTGGGGCGGTCACCTGCGCCGTGACCACGACGCCCGCTTGCAGCACGGGATTTCCCGACTCGTCCACGAGCTGAACCTTCGGACCGTTCCCGAAGGGGGTGTTGTTGCTCACCGTCGTTGGCGGCTGCACGCCTCCGCCCGACGCGAGCGACAGCGTGTTGATGGCGCCGCCGGTTCCTGTCGCCGTAAACGGCACGGTGGTGACGCCGCTCCCCGTCGCCGTCGCGGCGTTTGCCCCGGCAGCTGTGCCGAGCGTCCAGCTCGTGGCGGACGCCACGCCGGCGGCGGACGTCGACACCGCTGTCGTCGGCACGATCGTACCGCCGCCGCCGGTAACCGCGAAGGTGACGCCGAAGCCGGCCACCGGATTGCCGCCAGCGTCCTTGACCAATACCGCCGGAGGTGTGCTCACCGGTGTGCCCACGGTGGCGCTCAAACCGCTCGTTCCGTCGACAATGGTCATCGACGCGGCCGGACCGGTAGCCACCGCGAAGGTGTTGGTCCGCGAGATCTTCGGCGTGAGCGTATTCGAGCTGGCGCTAAGCGCGTATCCGGCGCCGGCCTTGTCGATGCGAACGTCGGTGAACGTAGCGACGCCGTTGTTCGTGTTCACCGTAGTGCCGGTGATCGCCGCGCCCGCGGCGCCGGTGCCAGGCGTGATCCCGACTGTCACGGCCGTCGGCCCCATACCGGTCAGCACATTGCCGTACCGGTCGATGACCGCGAATGAGAACGCCGTCATTGGCGTCATCGAAACTGCGGTCGTCGGTTGCGTGACGATGGCAAGGCTATCAGGCGCCGTCGGCGTTACCGTGGCGTTGAACGTCACGCTGCCGGCGCCGGCGACCGATGCGGTGATGCTGTTGGGGCCAGCGACTGTTCCGACCGTCCAGCTCCCGACCGTTGCGACACCGTTCGCGTCCGTGGTCGGCGTTCCTCCCGTGACGGAGCCGCTCCCGGCCGCCGGGGTGAACGTCACCGTCGTTCCGGCCACGGGGTTTCCGTTGGCGTCGGTCACTCGAACCGACGGCTGTCCCTCGCCAGACTCTCCCGCCCGGATGCTTTGCAAGTTCCCGCCGACGATCGCGATGTTCGTCGCTCCCCCCGCGCTCACCGAGAACGGCGTGCTCACGACGTTCGGGCTCCCCGTCGTGGTGGCCGTCGCCGTGAGCGTATAGGCGGCGCCCGCCTTGTCGACACGTAGATTGGCGAAGGTCGCGACGCCGTTCACCGCGTTCGTGTTGTTGCCCGTCAGTGCTGCGCCGGCGGCGCCCCCGGCGAGCGTGACCGCTACGGGCAGCGTGGACGCTGTCGCGTTGGAGAATGCATCCAACAACCGTACCTCGACGGCGGGCGCGATCGCCGCGCCGGCCTGCGCGTTCGACGGCTGCGTCCGATACTCGAGCACCGCGACCGGTCCGGGGACCGCCGTGGCCGTAAACTCGGCGGTGAACGTTCCGAGCCGCGCCGTTACCGTCGTTGGTCCGGCGACCGTGCCGAGCTTCAAGGTCGCGGATGCGATGCCGCCCTCGTCCGTCCCTGGCGTGGGGTCGACGAGCGAGCCATTCACTGCCGTCCACGTAACCGCCGCGCCTTGCACCGGGAAGTTTCCGGCGTCCACGACTTTCACGACCAGTGCCGTGGTGAGTGCAGTGTTCACGGGACCGGTTTGTCCGGTGCCCGAGACATGCGTGATCGCCGTCGCCACCGATTTTACAGCGTGCTCAGTGAAGCGCGCGGCCGTGGCGACGCCGTTCGTGGTCGCCGAGATCGTCTCATCTGCGGGAACCGAGCCGAGCGTGTAGCTGATCGATGCCTGCCCATCGCTGCCTGTGACGCTGGACGCGGCGCTCAACGACCCGGTGCCAGTGCGCGTCCAGTTCACTGTCGCGCCGCCGATCGGATTCGAGAACTGATCGGTGACCTTCACGACGAGCGGGAGGCGCAACGCCTTTCAGAGCGTGTCCGTTTGATTGTCCCCCGACACGACGGTGATGGCCGACGGCGCGCCGGCCGTTGCGGTCGCGCCGACCGCGGCGTTCACTGTGCCCGCGGTGACGGTGAGCGTCTGCGGACCTGCGGTGCGACCAAGCGTAACCGTCGTGGACGCTCGTCCGCCGGCGTCGCTTGTCGCGGTTGTGGGGTTCGCCGAACCGCCGCTCGGCGGCGCGAAGCTCACGACCATGCCCGGGAGCGCCGCGCCGCCCGCCGATCGCACTTCCACGACAACGGGGGTCGGCAGCGTCGCGCCCACGGCGGCCGTTTGACCGCCGCCGCTGATCACCGCGATCGAGCTCGGCGTCGCGACGAACGAGACGCTCGTAACGTCCGTGACGTCGCGGGGCGTGCGAGCCGTGACATTGACCGTGCCCGGTTTCCCGGTCGACTGGAGCTCGGCGCCCTGAGCGGTAACGGTGATTGTGGCGAGCGACGCGTCGGACACGCTCCACGCGACGGGGACGACGGGCACCACCGCGCCCGCCGCGTCGAAGCCGGTTGCCGACATTGTCGTCGCACTCGACGCCGGGATCGACACATTGCGTGGGGTGATCTGAAGCCGCGTGACCGACGAACCAGGCCCCACGTAGCTGAGCGAGAGCTGCGTGCTGGTCGGCGCGGCTTCGGTCGAGGGATGCGAGACGACACGGACCGATCCCGAGTACAGCACGTTGGACGCGTCGCGATACTGCATACCGGCATCGAATGCTTCTCCGTCCGAGTGGACGGGCACGGTGAGATCGAGCGTTATGTCGGGTTGGCCCGGGCGAAAGGTGATCGTCGTATCGAGCAGCGAGTCCGCGACCGGCCGGATGATCACGATGCGAACGCGATCATATTCGATGCCGAAGTCGGAGAGTCGTGCGGCCACTTCGGCGGCCGATGCCGAGAACCGCGGCGCCAGCAGAACGCGCCCACGAGGATCGGTCGCGCGCTTTGGCGCTGTCGACACCTCCATGCACGTCACAACGCCGGCTGCCAGCGCGAAAACAGCGAACGGTCGAAGCGACAAGCGCATGTCGAGGGTCAGGGGCGGGACACGGGGAGGCGTCGTCGCCGGCCGTATCGTGTCTGCTGGGTTTGTTGCGGCCCGCTATTCTGCGAACATTTACATGGGCACGTCAACAGGTGAGTCCGCTACTTTCGAGCGGGCTTGCTCCGAATCCAACCACGCCGAAGCGCCGTAAAACAATGCCGGGTCGGCAGTTACGCCGACCCGGCAGGTTTTACACATCATTCTGGATCGTCAAAACTTCGTGATTTCCTCGCACGCCCGCTTGATGTCGTCCACCTGGGGGAGGATCGCGTCTTCAAGCCGGGGCGCGTAGCCGACGAACGTGTCGGTCGACGCGACGCGCTTCACCGGCGCGTCGAGCCAGGCAAAACAGTCATCGGCGATGCGCGCCGCGATCTCGGCGCCATATCCCCATGAGATCGAGTCCTCGTAGACGACGATGGCGCGGTTCGTCTTCTTTACGGACGCGGCGACCGCATCCTGATCCCATGGCGACAGCGTGCGAAGGTCGATGACTTCGACCGACATTCCGGTTTCGGCGAGCTGATTCGCCGCGGTGAACGCGCGCTGCACCGTCGCGCCGTACGTGATGACGGTGACGTCGGTCCCCTCGCGCACGACCTTCGCCTTGCCGAACGGCACCATGAAGTTCGGCCCGGGATACGCCGCCTTGTTGTAGGTCTGGCGATAGAGATGTTTGTGCTCGAGGAAGATCACGGGATCGTCGCAGCGGATCGCCGTGCGGAGGAGTCCGTTGGCGTCGAGCGACGTTGCCGGACATACGACGCGCAGCCCCGGGCAGTGCGTGAATAGCGACGCCCCCGTCTGCGAGTGATAGATCGCGCCGCGGATGTAGCCGCCGTAGGTCACGCGCACGACGACCGGAGCCTTGAACGCGCCGTTGGAGCGCCAGCGCATCGTTGCCAGCTCGTCGCGCAGCTGCATGTACGCCGGCCAGATGTAGTCGAAGAACTGGATCTCGACGACGGGTTTGAATCCGCGCAGCGCCAGGCCGATCGCGCGGCCGACGATGTTTGCTTCGGCCAACGGCGAGTTGTAGACGCGTGCGCCGCCGAACTCCTTTTGCAGCCCCCAGGTGACCTTGAAGACGCCGCCTTTGCCTTTGACCTTGCCGATGTGCTCCTCGCGCGAGACGTCGGCGACGTCCTCGCCGAAGACGAGGATTTTCTTATCGCGCCGCATCTCGTCCTTCATGCAGGCGTTGAGCAGGTCGACCATCGTCGTCTCGTTGCCCGAGAACTGCGGATCGTCCTCGGTGTCGAACTGCTCGCTCGTCGGGTCGATGTCCGGAGAATAGACGAACCGTTCGATCGTCTCCGGCCCGGGCTGCTCCTCGGCCAGGGCGGCGTCGGTCGCCGCGAGTACAGTGGCGTCGACCTCTTCCTGAATCTTCGCGATCTCGTCCGCGGTTGCGTGCCCCTGGGCGATCAGCCATTTCGGGAACTGCATCACCGGATCGCGCGCGGCTTCGGACTCGCGTTCGTCCGTCGGCCTGTAGAACACCTCGTCGTCGGACAGTGAGTGCGAGTACGGACGAATGACGTGGGCATGGACGAGCGCAGGTCCCTGCCGGCGGCGGGCGTAATCCACGGCCTTCTGCATTACGTCGTAGCTCGCGAGCAGGTCGCAGCCGTCGACTTCCTGGATGTACAGGCCGGGGAACGAGGCCACCAGCTTGGAGATGCTTCCGCCCGCCGTGTTGACCTCGACGGGAACCGAGATCGCGTAGCCGTTGTCCTCGACGAGGTAGACGACGGGGAGCTTGAGGTTGCAGGCCGTGTTGAGCGATTCCCAGAACTCCCCTTCGCTCGTCGTGCCGTCGCCGGTGGTGCACAGCACCACTTCGTCCTCGGCGAAACCCTCCGCGATCTCGAGCAACTTGGCGCGCATCGTCGCTTCGGCGGAGCCCACGGCCTGGAGAAACTGCGTGCCCGTCGGCGACGATGTCGAGACGATGTTGAGCGCGTCGTGTCCCCAGTGGCTCGGCATCTGGCGTCCGCCCGAGTTGGGATCGCAAGCGGCCCCGACCGCGGAATAGAGCATCTCGGCCGGTGTCATCCCCAGCTGGAGGCATAACGCGCGGTCGCGATAATACAGATAGAACCAGTCGTGCGCGGCGCGGAGCACGAATCCGGCGGCCGTGAGCACGGCTTCGTGGCCGGCGCCCGAGATCTGAAAGAAGATCTTGTTCTGACGCTTGAGCTGGATCTCTTTGTCGTCCAGGCGCCGCGAAAGCAACATGGTGCGGTAGGCGCCGACGAGCTGCTCTCGGGTGAGCTCGGTAGCGCGCTCGCGCTCGGCTCGCGTCTGAGAAGCCATGCGTCTCCGGTGGTTGTGCGACTGCAGCAAAACTAACGGGCCGCCGAACGGTCAAACAGTTGCAAGAGAACTCGGCGGCGGCCGCCCCGTTGCGTTCAACGGATCGGGCCGTCGTACTCATAGACTGTCGACCTCGCCGCGGTGTCACCCGTGCGGGCGCCGACGTCCGCAACTCAACCGACCGTACATGGCGCACCGCACCCAGCAATGCACCTTCTGTGACCTCGTCCGCGGATCGGCGGAGGTGTCGATCTGCCACGAGGATGCCGATGCGATCGCGTTCATGGACGTGCAGCCGGTGAACGCCGGCCACGTGCTCGTGGTTCCGCGCGAGCACTACGAGTCGCTCCTCGACGTGCCGCCGGAGCTTGGCATGCATCTGTTCCGCGTCACGATGAAGATTGCCGGCGCTGTTCGACGCGTGACGAAGTGCGCCGACATGAACATCGTGGTGAACAGCGGCGCGGCGGCCGGCCAGGACGAGCCGCACTACCACGTGCACATCATCCCCCGTCGTCACGGCGATGGGTTCGACATCCCGCTGCCGTTCGACGGATCGCAGATGCCCGACCGCACCGTGCTCGATGCCTTCGCGGCCCGCATCATCTCGGCACTGCGCGATCCGATGCGCATCGGACTCGGCCACTAGACGCGACGTGCGCGCACGCACGACCTCCGCACTCGGCGAACGCGCCGCGACGGCGCGGTATCGTTGTCGCAACAGGGTCTTGCGCAACCGGCGACACGACTGCATTTGTACGGCACGCGCGGCCGCATGCCGCGACTCCTGCCGGAGGAGAATGGAACTTCTAACCCGACAGCGACCGACCTTCGCCGCACCGCGATCACGACGGCGGTGCTCGTTCTCGGG
>Ga0137435_1000683_pt1 | contig 10717 bp, 7 predicted proteins | sample EasRivERMGT100_2_FD_104904 | JGI IMG/M metagenome (GOLD analysis project Ga0137435, IMG submission 104904) | Soil microbial communities from meander-bound floodplain in the East River, Colorado, USA - East River MetaG ERMGT100_2 | ecosystem: Environmental > Terrestrial > Soil > Floodplain ... | reverse complement strand
GCGCGGTCGAGGCGCTGCTGCTGCGGGGCTCCGAGCAGCTCAAGAACGTCTTCGTGAAGAAGATGGTGGAGGGTGCCTGGACCGGCACCATGAACCTCACGGAGCCGCAGGCGGGCTCGGACCTGGCGCTGGTAAAGACGCGCGCCGTACGGTCCCGTGACGACCAAAACGGCGACCACTACCGCATCCACGGGCAGAAGATCTTCATTACTTACGGCGAGCACGATCTCGCCGAGAACATCGTCCACATGGTGCTTGCGCGCACGCCGAACGCCCCCGAGGGCGTGCGCGGCATTTCGATGTTCGTGGTGCCCAAGTTCCTCGTCGGCAAGGACGGCGCGCCGGGGCCGCGCAACGACGTAAAGTGCGCCTCGATCGAGCACAAGCTCGGTATTCACGCGAGCCCCACGGCGGTGATGATCTACGGCGAGAAGGAAGGCGCGGTCGGTTACCTCATCGGCGAGGAAAACCGGGGCCTGGAGTACATGTTCATCATGATGAACGCGGCGCGCTTCGCGGTGGGCCTGGAAGGCGTTTCGATTTCGGAGCGCGCCTATCAGCAGGCGCTTGGATACGCAAAGGAGCGCATCCAAAGCCGGGATGTGGCGGGCGGCGGGGGCGCGGTGCCGATCATCCGCCACCCCGACGTGCGCAGGATGCTGATGAGCATGAAGGCGCAGACCGAGGCGATGCGCGCGCTCGCCTACGTGGTCGCCGCGGCGATGGACAAGGGAACTCGCCATCCGGATAAGGAAGAGCGCGCTCGCAATCAGGCCTTCGCGGACCTGTTGATTCCGGTCGTCAAGGGCTGGAGCACCGAGACGGGGATCGAAGTTGCCTCGACCGGAATCCAGGTGCACGGGGGGATGGGCTTCATCGAAGAGACGGGAGCCGCGCAGCACCTGCGCGACGCGCGCATCACGACGATCTACGAAGGCACGACTGGCATCCAGGCCAACGACCTTGTCGGCCGCAAGATCGCGCGCGAGGGCGGCGCGACGGCGAAAGAGGTCATGAAGGCGATGCGCAGGGTCGAGGCGGAGCTCGGAGCCGCGGCGGGAGCAGACGTCTCCACGAGCGCGGGGCAGGACATGGCCACGATCCGCGAGGCGTTCTCAGCCGCGCTCACCGCGGCGGAGGAGTGTGTTTCCTGGGTCGTCATCACCTACGGCAGCGACATCAAGGCCGCGCACGCCGGCGCAGTGCCTTTTCTCAAGTTGATGGGGATCGTCTGCGGCGGCTGGCAGATGGCGCGTGCCGCGCTCGTCGCCAAGCGGCGGCTGGCGGAAGGGAAGGGCGACCAATCCTTCTACGAAGCGAAGATCAAGACTGCGCGTTTTTACGCGGATCACGTGCTTACCCAGGCGCCGGCGCTGCGAAATGCGATTGTGCGGGGCTCCGGGGGGGTGATGGCGCTCGCGGAGGAGCAGTTCTGACCACTTTCCTTCGCGTCAGACGTCTGCCGGCGCGACGCGATGCGCTTCGATCAACCGCGTGAAAGCGGTCTGGGCGCGGTCGAGCGCGCGCGGATCGCCGAGCAGCCGCCGGTCGTGATGCGTGGCGAGCACGATTCCAAACAGGTCGAAGGTGAGCTGCCAGGGGTCGGTGTCGGGTTTGAGGTGCCCTTCGTCGATGGCGAGGCGGATCGCCTTGGCGATTGCGCCGCGAAGCTCGCGCTGGCCCGCTACGAGCAGATCGCGCACGGCGCCGGGCCGATCGTCGTATTCGATAGTTGCCGCAAGGATGAGGCAGCCGCCGGGGTGATGGTCGTTGCTTTCCACCCACGCAAGCCAGTTCGAGGCGAGCGCCTCCAGGCGTGGCAGACCGCGGGGCTGCTCCAGCACGGGAGACAAGACTTGCTCGAGGAAGAGCGCCTGCGCTTGCTGGAGGGTCTGAAGCTGGAGGTCTTGCTTGGACCCGAAATGGGCGAACAAGCCGCTTTTCGAAAGGCCAAGGCGTTCGGCCAAAGTTCCGATGCTCAACCCCTCGAGGCCGACCTGACTTGCCAGGGCGACAGCTTCGTTGAGGATCAAAGTCCGGGTCTGCTCTCCCTTTCGCATGGCGACATAATAGTACGAACGTTCGTGACCTACAAGTAACTGCTCTCACATGTTGGGGTAATTCGGACCGCCCCCCCCTTGTGGTGCGATCCAGACGATGTTCTGCGTCGGATCCTTGATGTCGCAGGTCTTGCAGTGCACGCAGTTCTGCGCGTTGATCTGCAGCCGCGCCGAGCCTTCGCCTTCTTTCACGAATTCGTACACGCCTGCCGGACAGTAGCGCTGCTCGGGGCCGTCGTATGTCGCGAGGTTCACACGCACCGGGACGCTCGGGTCCTTCAGAGTCAGATGGCAGGGCTGGTTCTCCTCGTGGTTGGTATTGGAGACGAAAACCGAGGACAGGCGATCGAAAGTAAGCTTGCCGTCGGGCTTCGGGTAGTCGATCGGCTTGCACTCCGCGGCCGGCAGCAAAGTCTCGTGATCGGCGTGCCGGTGATGCAGCGTCCAAGGGAATCTTCCGGCAAGCAGGGTCTGCTCGATCCCGACCATCACGCTACCGGCGTACAGGCCCTTGGACATCCATTGCTTGAAGTTGCGCGCGCGGTGAAGTTCGTCGAACAGCCACGATTCGCGGAATGCAGCCGGGTAGGCCTCGAGCTCGTCCCCGGCCCCCCCCGCGCGCAGGGAGTCGAAAGCGGCCTCGGCGGCGAGCATTCCGGATTTGATCGCCGCGTGGCTGCCTTTGATGCGCGATGCGTTCAGGAATCCCGCATCGTCGCCGATCAGCACGCCGCCGGGAAAGACCAGCTTGGGGAGCGACATCAGGCCGCCGGCGGCGATGGCGCGGGCGCCGTAGGCCAGGCGCTTGCCGCCCTGGAAAGTCGCGCGGATGGCCGGATGGGTCTTGTAGCGCTGGAATTCCTCGTAGGGACTGAGAAAGGGGTTGGCGTAGGCGAGCCCCACGACAAAGCCGACCGAAACGAGGTTCGCCTCCATGTGATAAAGGAACGAGCCGCCGTAGGTGTCTGCGGCCAGCGGCCAGCCGGCTGAGTGAACGACGAGTCCTGGGTCGTGCTTCTTGGGGTCGATTTCCCAGAGCTCCTTCAAGCCTATTCCATATACTTGCGGGTCGCTGCTGTCGCGCAGGCGAAACCGCTCCATGAGCTGCTTCGCAAGATGGCCCCGGCAGCCTTCGGCGAAAAACGTGTACTTGCCGTGCAGCTCCATGCCGGGCTGGTATTGGCCGGTCGGCTTGCCGTCGCGGCCGACCCCCATGTCGCCGGTGGCCACGCCTTTGACTGCGCCCTTGTCGTCGTAGAGGACTTCGGCTGCGGTGAACCCCGGATAAATCTCGACGCCCAGGCCCTCCGCCTGCGCCCCGAGCCAGCGGCAGAGATTGGCGAGGCTGATCACGTAGTTGCCGTGATTGCGGAAGCACTCGGGCAGGAGAAGATTCGGTACCTTGAACGAACCGGTCCTGGTGAGGAAAAGGAAACGGTCCTCGCTCACCGGAGTCTCGAGCGGGGCACCGAGCACCTTCCAATCGGGGAAAAGCTCCTCGATCGCGCGCGGATCCATCACCGCGCCGGAGAGAACGTGCGCGCCGATCTCCGAGCCCTTTTCGATTACGCACACCCCGAGGTCCACGGCCTTTTCTGCCGCGAGCTTTTTCAGCCGAATGGCCGCGGCCAGTCCTGCCGGCCCGCCCCCGACCACTACCACGTCGTATTGCATCGCTTCGCGCGCCATGGATTCTCCGGTCGGAGCCGCCTGCAACGCCTCGCGAATTAAGCGGCGCGTTCGGACGCGTCCGCTTCAATTCGCCGTGACGCGCGCCATTGTGTGCTAGTAGCGTTGCCCGGTAATTATAATGGGGGCAGGAGGAGAACACGATGGCCGACAGGCCGCTGTGGCAGCCCGACCCCGAGCGTATCGAGGAAGCGAACCTGACGCGCTTCGCGCGTCAGGCGATCCGCGACTGGAAACTCGACTTCAACAACTATCCGGCGTTCTACCGCTGGACGATCGATCGCCCGGAGCAGTTCTGGGAATCGCTGTGGAAATTCGCCGGAGTGCGCGCGAGCGCGAAAGGCGGCCGCGCGCTGGTGAACGGCGACAGGATGCCCGGCGCGCGGTGGTATCCCGACGCGCGGCTGAATTTCGCAGAGAACCTGCTTCGCCGACGCGACGCCTCGACAGCAATCGTGTTCTGGGGCGAAGACAAGGTCAGGCGCAGCGTCACTCATCGCGAGCTCTACGACCAGGTATCGCGCATGGCGCGGGCTCTGCGCGAGCTGGGCGTGAAGCCGGGCGACCGCGTCGCGGCTTATCTTCCCAACATGCCTGAGGCCGCCGCGGCGATGCTTGCCGCGGCAAGCGTCGGTGCGACGTTTTCGACATCCTCGCCGGATTTCGGGGCCCAAGGCGTGCTCGACCGGTTCGGGCAGATCGGACCGGTGGTTCTCTTCGCTGCCGACGGCTATTTCTACAACGGAAGGGAGATCGATTCTCTGGAAAAGGTGCGCGAGATCGCCGCAAGACTCCCGAGCCTGAAGCGCGTCGTCATCGTGCCCTACGTGAACGATCGGCCCGACGTTTCGCGTATTGTGAATGCTCAACGCCTTGATGAATTCGTCGCGGGCCCGACCGCGGGAGACATTCGTTTCGAGCAGTTGCCCTTCGACCACCCGCAGTACATCCTTTTTTCGTCCGGCACGACCGGCGTGCCCAAGTGCATCGTGCACGGCGCCGGCGGCACGCTGCTCAAGCACCTGTGCGAGCAGCAGTTGCACACCGATATCAAGCCGGGTGATCGCTTGTTCTTCTTCACCACGCTCGGCTGGATGATGTGGAACTGGCTCGTATCGGCGCTCGGCTCGGGAGCAACGCTCCTGCTCTATGACGGCTCACCTTTCGTGAGGAGCGGCAGGATTCTCTTCGACTACGCCGACGCGGAAGGCATGACGCAGCTCGGCACTTCGGCGAAGTTCATCGATGCGAGCGCGAAGGCGGGAGTGGAACCCGCGAAGACCCACAAGCTCGAGCACCTGCGCACGGTGCTGTCGACCGGATCGCCGCTCGCTCCCGAGGGCTTCGATTACGTGTACCGCGCGATCAAGCGCGACGTTTGCCTGTCCTCGATCTCGGGCGGCACCGATATCTGCGGCTGCTTCGTGCTGGGCAATCCTATCCTTCCAGTATGGCGCGGCGAGATCCAGAGCAAGGCGCTCGGTCTGAAGGTCGAGGTGTACGACGAGAACGGCCGATCGGTTAGGGGGCAAAAAGGCGAGCTGGTCTGCACCAAGCCGTTTCCGTCGCTGCCGATCGGCTTTTGGAACGACACCGACGGAAGCAAATACCGCGCCGCCTATTTCGAGAAGTATCCCGGCGTGTGGACCCACGGGGACTGGTGCGAGATCACGCAGCACGACGGCGTGATCATCTACGGCAGGTCGGATGCGGTGCTCAATCCGGGCGGGGTGCGTATTGGAACGGCCGAGATCTACCGCCAGGTCGAGCAACTGGAAGAAGTGGTCGAGTCGCTCGTGATCGGCCAGAGCTGGCCGCCCGGGGAGATCAGCGACGTGCGTGTCGTTCTTTTCGTCAAGCTTCGCGACGGGCTCACGCTCGACGAGGCGCTCATCGCAAAGATCAGGAATCAGATCCGCGCGAATACGACCCCGCGGCACGTACCGGCGAAAGTCGTGCAGGTGCCCGACATTCCACGCACCAAGTCGAACAAGATCGTCGAACTCGCGGTGCGCAACGTGGTGCACGGCCGCCCGGTGAAGAACGTCGAAGCGCTCGCGAATCCCGAGGCGCTGGAATACTTCAAGAACCGGCCGGAACTTGCAGGACCCTGAACGCAGCGTTGCTGCTTTTACGCCCGCCTGAATTCATGTATCATCGTCCATCCCATCCCCCTGGTTTTAGATGCCTAAGTACGTGTTCGTGTCGGGCGGTGTGGTTTCCTCTTTGGGGAAGGGGATAGCCGCCGCCTCCCTCGCCGCCATCCTCGAATCGCGCGGCATCAAGGTCACCCTCCTCAAGCTCGACCCGTACATCAACGTCGACCCCGGCACGATGAGCCCTTTCCAGCACGGGGAGGTGTTCGTTACGGAAGACGGCGCGGAGACCGACCTCGATCTGGGCCACTACGAGCGCTTCCAGTCGGCCCGGATGCACAAGTCGAACAATTTCACCACCGGCCAGATCTACGAGTCGGTCATCAAGAAGGAGCGCCGCGGGGATTACCTCGGCCGCACGGTGCAAGTCATCCCGCACGTCACCGACGAGATCAAATCATTCATAATCCGTGGCGCCGGCGATGCCGAGGTGGCGATCGTGGAGATCGGCGGCACGGTGGGTGACATCGAGTCGCTGCCGTTTCTGGAAGCGGTGCGCCAGATGGGGCTCGAGCTCGGCGCGCACAACACCTGCTACGTCCATCTGACATTGGTGCCTTTCATCAAGGGCGCGGGCGAGATCAAGACCAAGCCCACGCAGCACTCGGTGAAGGAGCTGCGCGGGATCGGCATCCAGCCTGACGTGCTCCTGTGCCGCTCCGACCGGCCAATTCCCGACGAAGAGAAGAGGAAAATCGCGCTGTTTACGAACGTTCAGGCAAGTGCCGTGATTTCGGCATGGGATGTGGACTCGATCTACAGGATTCCATGGATGCTGCATCAGCAGATGCTCGACGAAATCGTCTGCCACAAGCTGAATATCATCGCCAAGCCCGCCGATCTCAGGCCCTGGAAGAAGCTTATCGACGCGCTGGAACACCCGCAACACGAGATCACCATCGCCATGGTGGGCAAATACGTCGATCTCACGGATTCTTACAAGTCGCTGAACGAAGCCCTGGTCCATGCGGGAATTCATGCGCGGAGCAAGGTCAACATCCGCTATGTGGACTCAGAGGCCATCGAGAAGGAAGGCATCGGTCCTCTGAAAGACGTCGATGCGGTCCTGGTTCCTGGCGGATTCGGCAAGCGCGGGATCGAAGGCAAGATCAAGGCGATCCAGCACGCACGCGAGAACAAGATCCCGTATCTCGGCATCTGCCTGGGTATGCAGCTCGCGGTGATCGAGTTCGCGCGCAACGTCGTGGGCCTTGCCGGAGCGAACAGCACGGAGTTCGACCCCGACACGCCGCACCCGGTGATTGCCCTTGTGACCGAGTGGCAGGACCGAGACGGGCGAATCGAGCGTCGCGACGACAAGTCCGATCTCGGCGGCACGATGCGATTGGGCGCTCAAAGCGCGGCGCTCGATCCGGGGAGCCTCGCGCGCAAGATCTACGGCACCGATACCATCAACGAGAGACACCGCCACCGCTACGAAGTCAACAACCAGTATGTGCAGCGGCTCAAGGACAAGGGCCTGCGCGTATCCGGCCTCACTCAACGCGAGCAGCTGTGCGAAACGATCGAGCTGCCTTCGCATCCGTGGCTGATCGGGTGCCAGTTCCACCCGGAGTTCACTTCGACGCCGCGGGCTGGCCATCCGCTTTTCACCGCTTTCGTCGAAGCCGCGCTTCAATATCAGGCGAGCAAGACCAAGACCGCCATCGCGGCATGAAGCTCTGCGGATTCGAAGCGAGCGCTGGAGGGTGGAGCAGGGGCCCCGTTTCACGGGGATGCGACCCCGCAGGCGCTCATGCCGGCCGGCCGGACCAGCTCAAATGAAACTTTGCGGATTTGAGGCCGGGCTCGATAAACCGCTCTTCCTCATCGCCGGCCCCTGCGTCGTCGAATCGCGTCAGATGGCCATCGATACCGCGGAATCCTTGAAGGAAATCACGGCATCACTCGGCATTCCGTTCATCTACAAGTCGTCCTACGACAAGGCGAACCGCAGCTCGGGCAAGTCGTACCGGGGCCTCGGGATGGACAGGGGGTTGGAGATTCTCGCCGAAGTAAAAAAGAAAGTCGGCGTGCCGGTGCTGACCGACGTCCACGACAAGGAAGATGTTGCCAAAGTTGCGGCGACGGTCGATGTGCTGCAGACGCCGGCGTTTCTCTGCCGCCAGACCGATTTCATCCAGGCCGTCGCGGCAAGCGGCAAGCCGGTGAACATCAAGAAAGGCCAATTCCTGTCACCCGGCGAAATGAAAAACGTGGTCGACAAAGCGCGCGAGGCAAGCGGCAAGGACAGTATCATGGTGTGCGAACGCGGTGTCTCGTTCGGCTACAACAACCTCGTCTCCGACATGCGCTCGCTGGCGATCATGCGAGAGACCGGCTGCCCGGTCGTCTTCGACGCCACCCATTCCGTACAGCTCCCGGGAGGACAGGGGACTTCTTCCGGCGGGCAGCGCGAGTTCGTGCCCGTGTTGGCCCGCGCCGCGGTGGCGAGTGGCATCGCCGGGGTCTTCATGGAGACCCATCCGGATCCGGACAAGGCGCTCTCGGATGGGCCCAACGCCTGGCCGCTCGATCGGATGAAGGAGTTGCTGAGCACCTTGAAAGAGCTCGACGCGCTGGTGAAGCGGGGGGGCTTTGCGGAACAGAACCTGAAAACGCGGAATAGAGGCAGATAGATGAGCTCGATAGTCGACGTCGTTGCAAGGGAGATTCTCGATTCGCGCGGCAATCCAACCGTTGAAGCGGACGTGCTGATCGAATCCGGTGTGATGGGGCGCGCAGCGGTGCCTTCGGGTGCGTCCACCGGCAGCCGCGAGGCGCTGGAACTCCGCGACAACGACAAGGGGCGTTACGGAGGCAAGGGCGTGCTGAAGGCGATCGAGCATGTCAACACGGAGATTTCCGAGGCGATCATGGGCCTCGACGCGCAGGAGCAGAGTTTCATCGACAAGACCCTGATCGAGCTGGATGGGACCGAAAACAAGTCGCGCCTCGGCGCCAACGCGATCCTCGCCGTGTCGATGGCCGTAGCGAAGGCGGCGGCCGAAGAGTCCGGGTTGCCGTTATACCGATACCTCGGCGGGTCGGGCGGCATGCAGATGCCGGTGCCCATGATGAACGTGATCAACGGCGGCGCGCACGCCAACAATAACCTCGACATCCAGGAGTTCATGATCGTGCCGGTCGGCGCCGCGAGCTTTCGCGAAGCCTTGCGTTGCGGCGCTGAAGTGTTCCATGCGCTAAGAGAACTCCTTGAGAGCAAGCGCCTGTCGACGACAGTCGGAGACGAAGGGGGCTTTGCGCCAAACCTGCCGAGTAACGAAGCGGCCTTGCAGCTGGTGCTCGAGGCGATCCAGCGCGCTGGGTATCATGCCGGGACTCATGTCGCGCTCGCTCTTGATTGCGCCAGTTCGGAGTTCTACAAGGAGGGCAAGTACCTGCTGGACTCCGGGAAACACAAATTCAGCTCCGCGGAGTTCGGTGATGTCTTGGCTAACTGGGCAGGCAAGTATCCGATTATCAGTATCGAGGACGGCATGGCGGAGTCGGACTGGGACGGCTGGCGCGCGCTTACCGAAAGGCTCGGCAAGAAAGTGCAGCTGGTCGGGGACGACGTCTTCGTCACCAACACCAAGATCCTTCGCGAGGGGATCCAGCTTGGCATCGCAAACTCGATTCTCATCAAGGTTAACCAGATTGGAACGCTTACTGAGACCTTCGCAGCGATCGAGCTGGCGAAGCGCTCGGCCTATACGGCGGTGATCTCGCACCGTTCGGGAGAAACAGAAGACACCACCATCGCCGACATCGCCGTGGGTACGAACGCGCTTCAGATCAAGACTGGGTCGCTGTCACGCTCGGATCGCGTTGCGAAGTACAACCAACTGCTGCGCATTGAAGAAGATCTTGGCGACGCCGTTGGATACCCGGGGCGCGACGCTTTTTACCAGTTGAAATGAGAGCGCTCGCTTTTGCACTGGCCGCGCTCATACTGTTTCTTCAGTATCCATTGTGGCTGGGAAAAGGCGGATGGTTTCGGGTGTCGAGCCTCGAGCGGCAGCTAAGAGAGCAAAAGGAAGCGAACGCGGCATTTCAGCAGCGCAATAGCGCACTCGATGCCGAAGTGCGCGACCTGAAGCAGGGGACCGAGGCGATCGAGGAGCGGGCCCGCTACGAGTTCGGCATGATCAAGCAGGACGAGATCTACTTCCAGATCGTGCCGGCGACCCTCCCGCCATCCGAGCGCTAACGCCAGCCCATACCGGGTCAACGACCGGCTGGAAGGCATCGTACGTGAACCAGTTCACACTCTATCCGTCGATAGAGACATGCGCTCCTAGGCTCAACCCCGTCATGGAGCACCCGGAATGCATATTCCAAGAGCATACTCAGACCCCGGCCTCCTCTATAATCTAAATGGTCGGCGGCGAAACCTTGCTGGAGGATCACCGCATGAAACTCTCCCGGGAGCAAATCGAGCAGTTCGAAAACGACGGTTACCTTTTCTTTCCCAGTCTGTTTACCCGGGAAGAGGTCAAGGTACTGATCGACGAAGTTCCCAGCCTCTACGCCCAGCGCCGGCCGGAAAACGTGCGAGAGAAGGGCAGCGATGCGGTGCGCACCAACTTTGCCGCGCACATGTACAGCCGCCCCTTCGCGAAGCTCGCGCGGCACCCGCGCATGGTCGAACCGATCATGCAGGTCTTCGGCGAAGAGGTGTACATGCATCAGTTCAAAATCAACGGCAAGATGGCCTTCGAAGGCGACGTCTGGCAGTGGCACCAGGACTACGCGACCTGGAAAAACGACGACCTGATGCCCGAGGCGCGCGCGATGAACGTCGCGATT
>Ga0137435_1000682_pt1 | contig 10731 bp, 10 predicted proteins | sample EasRivERMGT100_2_FD_104904 | JGI IMG/M metagenome (GOLD analysis project Ga0137435, IMG submission 104904) | Soil microbial communities from meander-bound floodplain in the East River, Colorado, USA - East River MetaG ERMGT100_2 | ecosystem: Environmental > Terrestrial > Soil > Floodplain ... | reverse complement strand
GAGGGGCAGTTCAAGGTTCCGGGAAAAGCCGTCGATCCCGACACGCTGCTGCGCGATTCCGATTTCGTTTCCCTGCATCCGCCGCTCACCCCGCAGACGCGAAGGATGATCGGCGAGGACGCTTTCGGAAAAATGAAGCCGACCGCCGTCCTGATCAACTGCGCCCGCGGGCCGATCGTCGATACCGATGCGCTGGTGCGCGCCCTGGACGCGAAAAAAATAGCAGGCGCCGCGCTCGACACGGTGGATCCCGAGCCGCTCCCCGATCCCCATCCTCTGCGCGGACGCGACAACGTCATCCTCAATCCGCACGTCGCCTGGTACAGCGAGCAGGCGATGGCGGGCCTTCAGGCCGGAGCGCCGGGAGAAGTGCGGCGGGTGCTGAAGGGCGAATGGCCGGTGAACGTCGTGAACCCGGCCGTGAAGGCGAAAAATCGGGCAGGCTTGTAATACGGCGGGTATCGACCCCTCCGTGGCGCTCCCAGCCTAGCGGGTCCGGGCGGTTTTCACGAACTTGAGCGAGGTCTGAAACAGCTCGAGATCCTTCTCGTACTCGGCCGCGTCGGCGCGGTTGATCTGTATCCACTCCCTCGAACTCGCCATGCCGCCGGGCTGAAACGGAACGATATTGTCCCTTGAGAACTGCAATTCGGTCGCGGTGGCAACGGGCAGGCGCAGTCCGATGCCGTCGCCGCTGATGCAGGCGAACATCTTGTCGCTGACAAAGTAGGCGTCAAGGCCGTTGATTTTTCTTGCGCCGACGCCGGGGAGCTTGAGAAGCAGAGCGTCGATCTGCGCCTTGCGGCTCATGGCATCAGTATTCAAGGGAGATCCGCCTGGGATTGTCACTTGGGAATGACGGGAAGCAGAAGATGCGAAGCGCGGCTTCCCCCGGTGTGAATGACGTTGGTCCCGGTGTTGTAGTCCGCGCAGTAATGCGTATACGGAACGCTGCCCAGGCCGTCGCGGGGCTGGATGTCGAGACGGATGCGGTGGCCTTTTTTGAAGACCATGCAGGTCGGCCAGATCTCGACATCGATCCGAACCACTTCGTCAGGCTTCAGCCACTGGCGACCCTGATGCAGATGATAGGGCCGGTAGGGCAGGGTAAGCGACGGATCGAGCTCGCGGTGCGACGCGCGCAGCCAGCCTTTGGCGACCGGCACCGGCTGGCTTTGCTGGCCCAGCTCGAAAACGTCTTCGCCGCCGGGCGCGATGTTGCGCAGGGTCGCAAAGACGTCCATGTCTTCGGTGGTGCTCGAGACCCACAGCACCAGCACCACCGGGCCGGTGACTTCGGTGTCTTCTGAAAGAGTCGCGGTTTCGAACGAAACGCCCATCTTGGGCAGGCTTCCCGCGAGCGCTGTCGAAGTCCACGACGCGGAGGCGACGCCCGCCTTGGTCATGCCGCTTGCAGGGTAGGAGACCGACGAGGACTTTCGCGGCGCTTCCTGTAAGAGCGCGCCTTCGATTTCTCCGCCTCCGACTCCCGGTTCGAGATGGAACTTCGTCCACCGCGTGCGGCCGATCGGCCATTCGCTCTCGCTGCGCCACTGGGTGTTGCCGTGGCCGCCCTTGCGGATGAGCAGCTTGACCGGAGGCTCGCGCATGATCCCGGTGTCGGTTCCCTTGAGCCAGTGATCGAAGAAGCGCAGCTGGTCGGCGCGTCCTTCCTCGGAGTAGAACGAGTGATAGTGCGTGCCTGCGTGAATGCGCAATTTCTTCTCTTTCGATGCGGCGCGCAGGTAGCCCTCGGTGTTCCCGCGCAGATGCAGTCCCATGCCGCTCCAGTTGCCGGCGCTGTAGAGCGGGACGTCGATGTTCTCCCAGGCCGCCTGCCGGCCGCGCCACCACTCTCCATCGAAATTGTTGCGCATGTAGTCCCACAGCCAGGGCGTGGAAAACGCATCGGTCGCCGAAGCCTGCGGCCTGCCGAGCAGGTGGTGGGCCATGTGGTTGTTCCACCAGTTGGTCGCGAATCCGAACGAGAAGATTCCGCCGTGATAGCCGAAGTCGCGGTACATGTCGGCTGCGCCTTCCCAGGGGATCATCGCCTTGAGCGAGGGCGGCTTCAGGCCGGCGACCAGCCACTGCGTCATCGCGAAGTACGAGATGCCGTTCATCCCGATGCGACCGTTGCTCCAGGGCTGCTTCGCCGCCCATTCAATGGCGTCGAAAAAATCGCGCGCCTCGGAAGACGACCAGGGATCGGTCCGGCCCGGAGATTTTCCCGAGCCGCGGCCGTCGACGCGAAGGGCGGCGTAGCCACGCGGCACCCACCACAACGGGTTCACCGTTTCCCAGTTCATGTGGGGGTTCGGCGCCTCCTCGAGATCGGGCGGCGGAATCCACAGCTTGTCCTTCTGGTAGGGACCGAGATTGACGATGACCGGAAATCGCTCGGATGACTTCGGGCGGAACACGTCGGCTTTCAGCCGCGCTCGGTCGCGCATCGGGATCTCGAGGTCTTTCTCGACGACGAGATCGAACTGCGGCTGCGAGACGCCGCCGCCTGTTTTCGATTGTTTGTTCAAGCTGGACTGGGGACTGACCCCGTGCCTCGAAACAGGAATCAGTCCGATTTCTCGCCTACTCGATCTTGATTTTCGCTTCGCGCAGAAAATCGCCCCACGCGCGCGTTTCGTTTTCCACCAGTTGCTGGAACTGTGCCGGCGAGGGTGAGATGGCGACGTCGAGCATTTGCTTGGACAGGCGCTCCTTCATCTCCGGGTTTGACAGACCCGACGCGACGGTCTTGAAGATCTTGTCGATGATCGGCCTGGGCATGGCCACCAGCGCGAACATTCCCTGCCATGCATTGGTGCCGATGCCCGCGAATCCCTGCTCGGCCATCGTCGCCACGTTCGGAAGCTCGGCGAGCCGGGCTGGCGCGGTCGTGGCGATCGCTTTCATCTTTCCGGCCTTGACCTGCGGCATTGCCGAAGACAAATTGAGAAACGCCACGGGTGCTTCGCCGGAGATGATCGCCGGAATAAACTGCCCGGCTCCACCCTTGTAGGGAACATGAGTGAGCTTGATTCCGGCCGCCCTCTGCAGTTTTTCCATATCGAGATGCGGGTAGCTTCCCAATCCCGCGGATGCATAAAAGATCTTGCCGGGGTCCTTCTTTGCGAGGGCGATGAGATCGGCGATCGAGTTGGCGGGGAAATTCGCCGTGGTCGCGATGATGTGTGGAATTTCGACGAGCTTCGCGATTCCAACGAGGTCGCGCGATGGCTTGATCTGAAGCTGGTGCGCGAAAGTCGTCTCGTTGATGGCGTTGGTGGAAACGTTGCCGACCAGCAGGGTGTAGCCGTCGGCGGGCGCTTTCGCGGCAGCTTCGAGCGCAAGATTGCCGGACGCGCCGGGCCGGTTCTCGACAACCACGCTCTGGCCGAACGACTCGGTCATCCGGGCGGAAACGATACGGGCGATGATATCGGTCGCCCCCCCGGGCGCGTAGGGCACGAGGATCTTTACCGGCCGAGCGGGAAACGAATCGGCTGACTGCGCTGCGGCGGGGAGCGGCAGAGTTGCAAAGATCCCGTATACAAGGGCTCCGGCGAGCGCGGGGAGAGCGTGCATTGCTTTTCGGCGAAAGCTTGCGACCATGGGTTTCCTCCAGTTTGGTGTTTCTCGGCTGCGGTTCCGCGCTGCGATGGCGGCGCTTTCCGGGTGTGTTTTCGTTCTCATCATAACGCGATCCGAACGCCTCGGAAATGCCGCGGAGGCGATAGAATGCGGGGCGCTGGAGCTGCCCTTCAGCGCTCCAAGGTGCGAAAGACCGGAGGGAGACCGATGAAACCGCGAGGCCAACGCCTGGCCTGTTCGTTGAAGACCCTGGACGGATGTATCGGTTCCTACGACGTCCATCCCGGCGAAGCGCCCAAGTCCATCGCCAAGGTCGGGGCTCTGAAATGGGACCGCCCCCCCCAAAAGGAAGTGCTGGAGGCCAGCTTTACCGTAATCGGCGAGATGGGCATGACCGGAACCATGATCAGGGTGAACCAGAACCAATGGCGCGCGCTTACCAAGGTCAAGCTGCACGAACCGTTCTACGTCTCCATCCTCTGGGGAGGGAGCCCGTTCAAGGTTCTCGAGGACGCGATCGTGCTTGAGAAGCGCGTTCCATGAACAGCCGCTCGCGGAACTGCTGTAAGGACCCGCCGCAATCGAACACGGCGGGCCTCCCCGCATTGCAGCTTGGTGAACCTGGTCAGGTCCGGAAGGAAGCAGCCACAGCCAATCACTGCAAGTGCCGGGGTAAGGCTCGCCACCCCACGTAACCCAGTTCCTCGGCGAAGCGCGAGGAACTCACTAAGTTTCCCTCTCCCGGATTTGGGAGAGGGACTAAGGGTGGTAAAATTTTTCCATGTCGTACCAGGTCCTCGCCCGCAAGTGGCGTCCCCGCACGTTCGAGTCGCTGGTCGGGCAGGAACACGTCGTCAAGGCGCTGCGCCACGCGCTGGATGAGAAGCGCCTGCATCACGCCTATTTGTTCGCCGGGACGCGCGGAGTAGGCAAGACGACGCTCGCACGCATCCTCGCCAAATCACTGAACTGCGAAACCGGCATCAGCTCGCGTCCGTGCGGAAAGTGTTCGGCCTGCACGGAAATCGACGCCGGACGCTTCATCGACTTGATCGAAGTCGATGCGGCGACCAATACCAAAGTGGACGAGATGCGCCAGCTCCTGGAGAACTCGGTGTACGCGCCGACCCGCGGGCGGTTCAAGGTGTACGTGATCGACGAAGTCCACATGCTCTCCACCTCGGCGTTCAACGCGATGCTGAAGACTCTGGAGGAGCCGCCCGAGCACATCAAGTTCATCCTCGCGACCACCGATCCCCAGAAAATCCCGGTGACCGTGCTCTCGCGCTGCCTGCAATTCAACCTCAAGCAAATGCCCTCGCCCGCGATCGCCGCCCACCTCGGAAAGATCCTCGCGGAGGAGAAGACCTCCGCCGAGCAGGGAGCGCTTGGACTGCTTGCCGATTGCGCGCGCGGCAGCATGCGCGATGCCTTGTCGCTGCTCGATCAGGCGATCGCCTACGGCGGGGGAGGCGTGACCGAGCAGGGCGTGCGTTCGATGCTGGGCGCGATCGACGACAGTTTTCTTTACGCTATCCTCGAAGGCTTGGCCCGAGGCGATGCAGCCGCGGTGCTGGCCATCGCGGAAGACATGCGATCTCGCAGCCTTGCGTTTGACGCCGCCCTCCAGGACCTCGGGGCGCTCTTGCACAAGGTCGCTCTCATGCAAGCGGCGCCGGATGCCGTTGACGCGGCGGGAAGTCTGCGCGAGCGGCTCGCGACTCTCTCCCGGACGCTGGGTCCCGAGGAGATCCAGCTCTTTTATCAGATCGCGATTCACGGCAGGCAGGATCTTCAGTTTGCGCCCGACGAATTCGCAGGATTCACGATGGCGCTGCTGCGCATGCTCGCTTTCGCCCCTGCAGGAGGCAAGCGCCTGGAGGCGGAAAAGCAGGCGGGCGAACGCAGCCCGGCAGTGCGAGGAGGGTTTGACGGCGACTGGCCCAAGCTCGCCAATTCCCTGAATTTGGGCGGCGTCGCGAAACAGCTTGCCCAGGCGAGCGAACTGAAGCGCTTCGACGGCGAAACGATCGAGCTTTGCGTTCCGCCGGCAGCGAAACAAATGGCGGAAAAGAGTTTTCAGGACAAGCTTCGCCAAGCCTTGCAGGCTCATTTCGGAAAAGCCATACGGCTCACCGTGACGATCAGCGAAACGACCGGCAATACGGCCCGCGATCGGGCCGCGGCCGCAGTCAGCCAGGATGCATTTGTGCGCGACTTGGTCGAGAACTTCGACGCCACTATCGTCGAATCCTCGATCAAGCCTGCCCAGTAACGGAGACATAGCATGAGGGCACAACTCTCGGGATTGATGAAGCAGGCCCAGCAGATGCAGGAAAACATGCGCAAGCTCCAGGAGCAGTTCAACTCCATGGAGGTGGAAGGCCAGTCAGGCGGCGGCATGGTCAAGGTGACGATGACCTGCAGGCACGACGTCAAGAGGGTCAACATCGATCCCTCCCTCCTTGCCGACGACAAGGAGATGCTCGAGGACCTGGTGGCGGCGGCGATCAATGACGCCGCGCGCAAGGTCGAGGCCACGGTGCAGGAGAAAATGGCTGCCTTGACCGGCGGCCTGGGTCTGCCCCCCGGGATGACGCTGCCGTTCTGAGTTTCTCTGAATGAAGTTGCCCACTGCTCTCGAAGAACTGATCGAGGCGCTGCGCTGCCTCCCGGGTGTCGGACCGAAATCGGCGCAACGCATCGCCTATCACCTGCTGCAGTACGACAAGGCCGGAGCTGCGAGGCTGGCGGAGTCGCTGGGCGGGGCGCTTCGAAGCATTCGGCGGTGCGCCAAGTGCAACAGCTTCACCGAGCGCGAGCTGTGCGTCCTGTGCGCTTCTTCGAAGCGCGACGCCTCTCAACTTTGCGTGGTCGAAACGCCGGGGGATCTGCTCATGATGGAACAGACCCTGGCGTACCAGGGCCTGTATTTCGTGCTCATGGGCCGGCTTTCGCCGCTCGACGGCATCGGGCCCCGGGAGATCGGACTCGACGTGATGCAGCGGCGTCTTGGCGATGGGGAGATCAAGGAAGTGATCGTCGCGACCAACTTCACGAACGAGGGCGAGGCTACCGCGCACTACATCAGTGAAATGCTGAAAGGGCGCAACCTGCGCGTCACGCGGATCGCGCGGGGCGTTCCCGTGGGCGGCGAGTTGGAGTATGTCGATACCGGAACCCTCGCCCAGGCCTTCGCCGAGCGCAGACTGCTATGACAGAGCCGCTGTCGCATGCGGCGGCGCAGGGCAAGCCGCTGCACGGCCTCAAGGTCATCGAGCTGGGCCAGCTGATTGCAGGACCCTTTGCCGGGAAGTTTTTCTCGGAGTTCGGCGCCGAAGTGATCAAGATCGAGCCTCCCGAGGGCGATCCCCTGCGCAAATGGCGAAAGCTGCACCAAGGCACGTCCCTGTGGTGGTACGTGCAGAACCGGAACAAGAAATCGGTCACCGTGGATCTGCGGCTGCCCGAAGGACAAGACGTGGTGCGCAGGCTCGCGCGGGATGCCGACGTCGTGATCGAGAATTTTCGCCCCGGGACAATGGAAAAATGGGGCCTCGGCTACGACCGGCTCGCAGCGGAGAATCCCGGCCTGGTCATGCTGAGGCTTTCCGGTTTCGGCCAGACCGGGCCGTACCGCGACCAGGCCGGTTTCGGCGCGATCGGAGAATCGATGGGCGGATTGCGTTATGTCACGGGATTTCCCGACCGGCCGCCGGTGCGTCCCAACCTGTCGATCGGCGACGCGCTCGCGTCGCTGCACGGCGTGATCGGAGTGCTCATGGCTCTGCATCACCGCAACGTCGGTGATGGCCGGAGTTCGGGCAAGGGTCAGGTCGTGGACGTGGCATTGTATGAAGCGGTATTCAACATGATGGAAGGGGCTTTTTCGGAGTACGATCTTTTCAGGGAATCGCGCGAGCGCACCGGGAGCAACCTCACCGGCATCGTTCCCTCGAATACCTATCTCACCCGCGACGGGCAGCACGTCGTGATCGGGGCCAACGCCGACAGCATTTTCAAGCGGCTGATGAAAGTCATCGGGCGCGCGGACCTGGCGGAGGATCCTTCGCTTGCCGACAACGCGGGGCGCGCCGGGCGGGCCGACGAGCTCGATGCGGTGATCGGCGAGTGGACTGCACAAGCCGACGCCGATGAAGTGGTGAGAATCCTGAACGATGCCAAGGTGCCCAACGGCAAGATCTACAGCATGGCCGACATTGCCCGCGATGCGCAGTATCTGGCGCGCGACATGATCCGGCAGGTGCGTCTAAAGGACGGCACGCCGCTCAAGGTCCCGGGAATTGTGCCCAAGCTCTCAACGACGCCTGGGAATATCGAATGGCTCGGCCCGGAGTTGGGCGAGCACACCGACACGGTGCTCGCCCAGCACGGCTACAGCGGGACGGAGATCGCCGGCCTGCGAGAGCGCCGGGCCATCTAGACTGCCGCGCGCCGTTCATTGCAGAGAAGACCCATGCAGCATGCCTACATACACGAGGTGGTCACCCGGGACGGTTTCCAGATCGAGCCGCAGTTCGTGCCGACCGAAAGAAAGATCGAATTGATCGATGCCTTGTCCGGGGCCGGTCTGGCCAAGATCGAGGTGACCTCCTTTGTGTCGCCGAAAGCCGTACCGAACCTGCGCGATGCCGAGATCGTGATGGCGGGAATCAAGCGCAACCCGTCGGTGAAATACGTTGCTCTGATCGCGAACCTGAAGGGAGCGGAGCGCGCCGTCGCCGCGCGCGCGGACGAGGTCAATCTGGTCGTGTCGGTATCCGAAACTCATAACCTGGCCAACGTACGTCGTTCGACGGAGGTCTCGTTCGAGGGCTTTTCCGAGATCATCCGCGAGCTGGACGGCACCGGAATCGCGATCGCAGGGGCGCTGTCTACCGCCTTCGGTTGTCCGTTCGAAGGCGAGCAGGCGCCGGAGCGTGTGATGGAATTCGTGAGCCGCTACATCGAGCTCGGCGTGGACAGCGTCACGCTCGCAGACACGACCGGTATGGCGCATCCCAAGCAGGTGCTGGACTTGTGTTCGGAAGTGAGAGAACGCTGGCCGGACCTGGAGATCGCGCTGCATTTCCACAACACGCGCGGAATGGGGCTCGCCAACGTTCTCTCGGGACTGGCGACAGGCGTCCGCCATTACGAGGCCTGCCTGGGCGGATTGGGCGGTTGTCCGTTCGCGCCGGGGGCCACCGGAAACATTTGCACCGAGGATCTGGTGCACATGCTCGAATGCATGGGCTATTCGACGGGTGTGGATCTCGACCGGCTGCTCGCGATATCGAAGCGCCTTGCGGCCATCGTCGGCCACGATCTGCCGGGGCAGGTCGTGAAGGCCGGAAGATCGACCGACCTGCATCCGATCCCGGGCAATCCGAACCAGGCCGCTTGACATGGACCGGCCTCGGGGGACGATCAAGGGACGCGGGGCAGCAGACAACCCGCAAGGTCGTTTCGAAAAACTTGCACGCACGAGCGAGGCCGAAACGGAGATTCCATCCCGGCCCGAGACCGTGGTGAAGCTCCATTCGGCCCGCTCGATCATCGCGCGCAACGATTCCCCGGACCTCCCGTTCAGCCAATCGATCAATCCCTATCAGGGTTGCGAGCACGGGTGCATCTACTGTTACGCGAGGCCGAGCCACGCCTACCTCGGGCTTTCCCCGGGGCTGGAGTTCGAGACGCGCCTGTTCGCCAAGGCGAACGCCGCCGAGCTGCTGCGCAAGGAGCTGTCGCGCCCGGGCTATCGATGCGAGCTGATCTCACTCGGAGCGAATACCGACCCGTACCAGCCGATCGAGCGCGAGCATCGCATCACCCGCGGCATTCTGGAGGTTCTGTGGGAGTTTCGGCACCCCGTGGGAATCGTCACCAAGGGCTCGCTGATAGAGCGCGATCTCGACCTGCTCGAGCCCATGGCGCGGGAAGGACTGGTGCAGGTGTTCGTTTCCATCGGGTCGCTCGACGGCGACATCGCGCGCACCCTCGAACCGCGAGCGGCGGCGCCGTACCGGCGCGTCGAGACGATCCGCCGCTTGAGCGCTCGCGGCGTGCCGTGCGGAACTTTGGTCGCGCCCATCATTCCGTTCCTGAACGACAAGGACATGGAAGCGGTGCTCGAGGCGGTGAGCGAGGCCGGTGCGCGCATGGCGGGATACACGCTGCTGCGGCTTCCATGGGAAGTGAGGGAGCTCTTCAAAGGGTGGCTGGAGAGGCACTATCCTCTCAAGGCAAAACACGTGATGGGACGCATCCGCGACATGCGCGGCGGGCGCGAGAACGACCCGGAGTTCGGGAGTCGCATGAAAGGGGAGGGGCAGTTCGCCCAATTGCTTCGCAACCGTTTCGACGTCGCGTGCCGGCGGCTGGGATTGAACTCGGGCGGGCGCAACCAGCTTGACGCCACGAAGTTTCGCCGGCCCGGACCCGAGCAGGCAAACCTGTTCTAGTCGTTGACAGCCTCGTGTCCGCGTGTGAGCATCCCCAACAGTTCTCGCCCCAAACTACGTCAAGTTAACTAAGTAAGAACATATTGGATCGTGGGCGTGGCTGAAAAGCGTCTCATGGTTTGGCAGCCCCACGCGCCGTTGAGACCGAACGGACGTGACGGAGGCATTGTTGCAGCGCAAAATTGTTTGACAGTGTCTCTCGCGAACCGCTATACTCCTTGGCTCTGTACCGGGCGCGGGGTGGAGCAGTCTGGCAGCTCGTCGGGCTCATAACCCGAAGGTCATAGGTTCAAATCCTATCCCCGCAACCAACCCCTCCGGGGGTGTGCAGGATCCCCGCCCGGGGAATGCTCTTTAACAATTGAACAGCCGATAGGTGTGGGCGCTGGGTGAAGCCAGTGACACTGGCAATTTTGGGCGCGCGCAAGCGCGTTGGTGTCACACAAAGCTTTAACCAAGCTCACACCAGGTCTAGCAAGGTTTTTTCTTAACCTTTGCAATGACTTTGAGTGAGTAGTGGGCTTTGCGGTAAAACGCAAGGCTCGCGCAATCGCAATAGCGATTGAACGGGATTGAATTGAAGAGTTTGATCCTGGCTCAGATTGAACGCTGGCGGCATGCCTTACACATGCAAGTCGAACGCGAAAGGGGGCAACCCCGAGTAGAGTGGCGAACG
>Ga0137435_1000680_pt1 | contig 10753 bp, 9 predicted proteins | sample EasRivERMGT100_2_FD_104904 | JGI IMG/M metagenome (GOLD analysis project Ga0137435, IMG submission 104904) | Soil microbial communities from meander-bound floodplain in the East River, Colorado, USA - East River MetaG ERMGT100_2 | ecosystem: Environmental > Terrestrial > Soil > Floodplain ... | reverse complement strand
TTACTGCTCGCCAAGACGTCGGTCGTGGTCGTGCTGCTGCTCCTCGGCGCCTATCACTGGAAGAACGTCGTCGTCCCCGACTGGCCGTCGCGCTCTTCGGCCCGGTTCCGCACGAGCGCCGCATTGGAAATCGTCGCCGGCGCGATCGTCCTCGCCCTCACGGCGGTTCTCCTGATGACGGGACTTCCACACCCATGACGCTCGCCACCGCCACCTGGCCCATCAACTTCGACGACGTCACGGCGGCGCACGACCGCATCGCGCCGCATCTCGCGCCGACGCCGTTGCGCGACTACCCGCAGCTCGACGCGCACGTCGGCGCCGGGATCGCGCTGTTCGTCAAGCACGAGAACCACCAGCCGACCGGCTCGTTCAAGATTCGGAATGGCCTGTCGTTCATGACGTCGCTCGACGCGGACCAGCGACGGCGCGGCGTCGTGGCCGCGTCGACGGGCAATCACGGGCAGGGCATCGCGGCCGGAGGCCGCCTGCTCGGCGTCAGCACGGTGATCTGCGTCCCGGCGGGGAACAATTCCGAGAAAAACGCCGCGATGCGCGCGCTTGGCGCGACGGTGGTGGAAGAGGGACGCGACTACGACGAAGCGGTGCAGGTGATGCACCGGATCGCGGCGGCCGAGGATCGCGCGCTGGCGCATTCGACCAACGACCCGCGCGTCGTCGCCGGCGCGGGCACCATGACGCTCGAGATTCTCGACCGCGAACCGCGGCTCGACGCGCTCGTGCTTGCCGTGGGAGGGGGATCGCAGGCGGTGGGCGCGATGACGGTCGCGCGGGAGCGCGCGCCACGGCTCGAGGTGTACGGCGTGCAGGCCGCCGGGGCTTCGGCGATCCACGACTCCTGGCACGCCCGCGAGCGTCGCACCACGCCGCGCGCCAACACCTTCGCCGAGGGCGTGGCGACGCGCACGACGTACGACGTCACCTTTCCCGCGCTGCTCGAAGGTCTCGCCGGATTCGTGACGGTGACCGACGCCGAGATCGCCGAGAGCCTGCGCACGATCGTGTCGACGACGCACAATCTCGTCGAAGGCGCGGGCGCGATGGGCCTGGCCGGCGTGCTGAAGTTGCGCGACCTCCTGGCGGGGAAGCGTGTGGGGATCGCGTTCTGCGGGGGGAACATCGACTCGGCGACGTTGATGCGTGTGCTCTCGCGCCAGCTCTAGAGCGGCCCCCCCCGTGTTGTCATCCTGAGCGAAGCGAAGGATCTCGCCGTTAGCTCTAACTGCGAGATCCCTCGTCGCTGCGCTCCTCGGGATGACAGCTAACTCACCTTCCTCGTCTTCCTCTTGAGGAAGTCCATGAGGATGAACTGTCCCAGCGTCATCGTCGTCGTGAAGTAGGCCTTGCCGCGGCTGATCTCCGAGACGCGCTTCACGAACTCGACCAGCGTGCGGTCGCGCGCCAGCATGAACGTGTTGATCATGATACCGGCGCGCCGGCAGCTCGCCACCTCACGAATCGTCTGCGCGATGACCGTCGTGTCGAGCCCGAACGAGTTCTTGTAGATCTGCCCGTTCGGCATCGTCAGCGCGCTCGGCTTGCCGTCGGTGATCATGATGATCTGCCGCATGTCCTTCTTCTGCGCGAGGAGCAGGCGGCGCGCGAGCTTGAGGCCTTCGGCCGTGTTGGTGTGATACGGGCCGACCTGCGCGGTCGCCAACGTCGCCAGCGGAATCTCCTCGGCCGAGTCGTGAAACAGCACGACCTTGAGCGAGTCGCCGGGAAACTGCGTTCGGATGAGATGCGTGAGCGCGAGCGCGACCTTCTTGGCGGGAGTGAAGCGATCCTCGCCGTAGAGGATCATCGAGTGCGAGCAGTCGAGCATCAGCACGGTGGCGCACGACGAGCGATACTCGGCCTGGCGCACCATGAGGTCGGAGTAGTCGAGGTCCATCGGGACCTCGATCTTTCCCGTTCGGGCGAGCGAGTTCTTTAGCGTTTCGTTGACGTCGATGTTCAACACGTCGCCGAACTCGTACGCCTTGCTCCACCCGTCGGACTCGATGCCCGTGGCGAGATAGGCCGTGTCGTGGCTTCCAAAGCTCGCCTTGCCCAGCGAGCCGAGGAGGTTGCGCAGCGTTTTGTAGCCGAGGAAGTCGATCCCTTTCTCGGTGAGATTGAATTGGACGTCGCGCGCCGCGGCCTTGGCGAGACTCCCCGGACCGGTGACGGGCTGGTGGCCGGCCGGCATCTGCGGCGGCGCTTCAAGGTTGAGATAACCTTCCTCGATCAGCCGCTGAACGAGCTGATCGAGAAGTTGGGCGAGCTTTGCCTGACCCTCTTCGTCGTCACCGCCGCGCAGCGCCTCGAGCATTTCGGGAGTGAACTGCCCGCTCTCCATGAGCGCGTCGAGGATCGCTTGCTTGAGTGCGTCGAGCGAGCGATTGCCCTCGTCCCCCATGTCCAGACCGTAATAGGACTGGTTCTCACCGCCGGCAAAGCCTGACTGGAGCAGGAAGTCGGCGAGCTTGTCGAGCAGCGACTGCAGATCGATCGCGTCGGCGAGCTCGGGGCTGAATTTCGTGTACGTGTGGAAGCGCATTGCACCCTCCTTTTGTACGATACTTCGGGTGCGCGGGGAGTGCTATGACGGGATTGGGCTAATCGGCGCGAAGGGCCGTGACGGGATCGACACGGGCCGCACGCCAGGCCGGAACCAGGCTCGCGGCAACGCCGACGAGGCACAGGACCAAGGCCGATGCGGCCAGAACGACCGGATCGCGCTCCGAGATTCCGTAGAGCAGCGACGCAACCAACCGGCCGAGACCGAGCGCGGCGACGATCCCGAGGGCGACGCCGAGCCCAACGGTCGTGATACTCTCGCGCGCAACGAGTCGAAGGATGTCGGCGACGCCGGCGCCAAGCGCGATGCGAACGCCCATCTCGTGAACGCGTTGCGATACGGCATACGAGACGACGCTGTAAACGCCGATCGCCGCGACCAGGAGCGCGAGCGCGCCAAACGCGGTGAAGAGCAAGGCGCCCAGTCGCCACGGGCGATACTGCGACTCGAGACTACCCCGCATGACTCGAATGAACGGCGTCGTCATTGACGGGAATGCCCGCTTGAGCTCCGCGCCGGCGAGTGCGCGCACCGCCGCCATGTTCTCTGGATTCGTTCTGATTGCGACGTCGGCCGGCACGCTCGGGTATTGCGCCAGTGGCAAGTAGTATTGCATCGACGCCTTCTCGATCACGATCAAGCGGTTCACGTCTTCCGCGACACCGACGACGATCGAGCAAGGATTGGCGCGCTTCTCGAGAATGAGGCATTTGCCGACAGCGGGCTGGCCGGGCCAGAACGCGTGCGCCATCGCTCGACTCACGATCACCGCGCCGAGCGAGCCTTCGCGATCGCCCTCATTGAAGTTGCGTCCCGCGATCAACTGTACGCCGACGGCGGGCAAAAAGCCCGGCGACACGGAGTTGAACGACGCGCCTCGCTCGTCGCCCAGCGCGGGCAGCGAGTCGCGATCTGGAAGGAAGATCGGCATTGCCGAGTATCCTTGCATCGGAAGGCTGGACGCGAATCCCACCGCCTCCACGCCCGGCGCGCTCGATAGACGCGCGCCCACCTGTGTCAGCCCCGCGCCGATCTCCGTAGCCGAGGGCGGAGTCGCACCAAACATTGGACGGATGAAGAGAGACCGCTCGACGTCGTAGCCTAACTCGATGGCGCGAACGTTACGAAGGCTGGTGACGAAGAGTCCGGCGCCCACCAGCAGGATTACCGACAACCCCGCCTGCGCGATCAGCAGGGCGGACTGCAACCTGGAGCGGCGGAATCCGCCCTCGCGTCCGGACTTGAGCGCAGTCGTCAGATCCGGTTGCGTTGCGTTGAGCGCTGGCGCCAGGCCGGCCGCGACGCCAACGATCAAGGCGGCGATGCCCGCGAACAGCACCGTCCGCAGGTCGACTGCGCCGCCCGACCACTGCACGCCGGGGAGGAGCAGCCGTCGGAGCGCGGTCGCGGCCCAAAGCGCGAACAAGAGCGCCGCGGCACCGCCGAGTGCCGCCAGCAGCACGCTCTCGGTGAGCAGTTGCTCATAGAGCCGCCCGGCCGAGACGCCCAGCACTCGCCGCACCGCGATTTCGCGCCGCCGCCGGGTCGCGCGCACGAGGAGGAGATTCGCCACGTTCGCGCAGGTGATGAGTAAGACGATGAGCGCGACACCGGCCAGACGGGTTGCAATCGTCACCTCCTGAGCGCGTCGCGCGGGGCCGAGCGATCGAACGATTGGTCCGCTGAGCACGAGCGCCGTGGAGTCGTAGGCGTAGCGCTTCATGTGAACCGACCGTACTGCCTGCGACGCCGTCGTGAGCAGTTGCTCTTCGACAACCCCCGCGGGTATGCGGGCCACGACGCGAAAACTGTTGCGATACGTGGTGTACCACGGATCGGCGCCTGGAGACCCCGCATACGTGTTGGCCGGGGTCCACATGTCCGCGGCGTCGAGGTCGGCGCCGGTGAAGTCCCTGGGCGCCACGCCGACGACGATGTATGGGCGAAAATCGATGAATATGATGCGGCCGACGGTAGTGGGGTCGCCCTCGTACTGGCGCCGCCAGAACGCGTCGCTGAGCACGACGGTCGGCGTCGGCGTCTCGATCAGCAACTCTTCGCCAGTGAAGAAACGGCCGTGCTGCGGTCGCACACCCAAAAGATCGAAGTATCCGCCGGTGACGTAGCTGCGCCGGACGGCGACCCGCATGTCGCCCGACGTGATTGCCGTGGAATCCGGATACGTGAATGCCGCGACGCGAAACCCACTGTCGGCGGTTGCGGCGATCGCCCTGAAATGAGGATACTTGAAGTTGTCACTCGACAACCGCCCCGTCGGCTCCGTGGGTCGCGCGACGCTCATGTAGAGGCGTCGTACGTCCCGCGGGGCGGCAACGCCGGAAGGCGCTCTAACGAACAGCCGGTCGATCAGCGAAAACATCGCCGCGTTCACGCCGAGGCCGAGCCCGAGCGTCATGACCACCGTCACGGTAAAGCCGGGAGAGCGGCGCAAACCGCGCCAGGCGTAGGCCGCGTCCTGCCGAAGATGATCGAGCCAGCCGAGAGGAGTCATCCGCCGTGCCTCTTCGCGGTAATAGGTGGCGTTGCCAAAGGCGCGCCGGGCCTCCATCTCGGCGTCGTGCGGCACGCGTCCCTCGCTCGTGCGCGACATCGCTTCGAGCTCACGATGAAATCGCTGCTCGGCGTCGAGCTCGCGGGCATACCGCTCGCCGCGGGCGAGAACGTGCAGACGGTGCCACCACCCATGCAGCAGCGACATGGATCTAGGCCCGTCCCATGATCCGCGCGATTGCTGCGGCGACGCGGTCGTAGTCGGAGGTCTTAGCGCCGAGCTGTTTGCGTCCGGCCGCGGTGACGGTGTAGTAGCGCGCGTGCCGCTTGGTGGGCGTCTCGGCCCACTTGGCGGTGACCCATCCCTTGGTGAGGAGCCGCTCGAGCGCCGGATAGAGCGAGCCCTGCTCGACGCGGAGCACGCCGTCGGAGAGCCGGGCGATGTGTTGCCCGATCGCGTACCCGTGCAGCGATCCAAGGGTGAGGGTCCGCAGGACGAGCATGTCGAGCGTGCCGAGGAGGAGATCGCTCTTGGGACTCTTCATAGGCGTATATGTAGACGGTCGTAATATGACGGCCGCCAACATATATGGACGGCGGGGGCCGGGTCAAGGTGTGCGGGGGAGCATCCCTCGGGCTGTCTATATTCCGCGTCGGCATGCCCGCGTCCATCAATCCGTTCCAAATCCTGCAGCGGCACCGGAATTTCCGGCTGTTCTGGTTCGGCCAGACGCTGTCGCTCATCGGGACGTGGATGCAAAGCATGGCGCAGGGCTGGCTCGCCCTCGAGCTGTCCAATAGCGCCTTTCTCGTCGGTCTCGTCGCGTCGGCCGGATCGTTCCCGATCCTCCTGCTTTCGCTGAACGCCGGCGTCCACGTCGACCGAACGGACAAATTGCGCCTCGTGCGCACGGCGCAGACGTTGCTCGCGCTGCAGGCCACCGCGCTGTGGTGGTTCACCTGGACCGGACGGATCACGATCGGGTGGCTGCTCGTGCTCGCGACCGTCAATGGCCTCATCAGCGCGTACGAGATTCCGGCGCGCCAGTCGCTCGTCGCCGAGCTGGTGGAGCGCGACGATCTGCCCGCCGCGATCGCGCTCAATTCGAGCGGCTTCAACCTCGCGCGCATCATCGGGCCGAGCATCGGCGCGGTGATCCTGGCCAACCTCGGCATGGCGTGGTGCTTCGGCGTGAATGCCCTGAGCTACGCCACAGTATTGGTCGGACTGTTCATGGTGCGGCTCCCCGCTTGGGTGCGGCCGGAAGGCCTGGCGTCGCCGCTCGAAGGAATTCGCGAAGGCATCCGATACATGCGGGGGACGCCGGCCATTTCGGCGCTCATGAAGATGGTGACGGTCTACTCGGTGCTCGGCGTTCCGTATCTCACGCTCATGCCCGTCCTCGCGCGCGATCAGCTTCACCTGGACGCGGGCGGCTATGGCCTCCTGCTCGCATGCGTCGGCGTGGGAGGCCTGTCGGGGGCGCTGTCGCTGGCTGCGGTCGGCGACCGGATCTCACGTAGCCGTCTGCTCTCGATCTCCTCGTATTCGTTTGCCGCGCTGCTCGTCGTGCTGTCGTTCGCGCGATCGCTCCACGTCGCCTCGGCGCTGCTCCTCGGCATCGGCTTTACGATGATCATCAACAACGCGCTGTCGAACGGTTTGCTCCAGCACCTCGTGCCGAACGAGCTGCGCGGCCGTCTGATGGCGGCGTATTCGTTCGTCGTCGTGGGACTGTCGCAGGTGCTCGGCTCGTTCATCGCCGGGAGTGTCGCCCGTGTGATCGGCGTGTCGTGGGCGATCGGCGGATGCGCGGCGCTGATGCTGGTCTACACGTATTGGGCGTTTGACCGGCGGCCGGAGCTGAAGACTTTGTAGTCGGACAGCATGACAGTCGGACAGCATGACAGTCGGACGGTCGGACAACCTAACGGCGGGCTTCGACTGTGCTTACTGTGCCACTGTCCGACTGTCTCGCTGTCCTACTGTCCGACAAGCCGTTGCCTCGCCGCCGCGACCACCAGATCCGCCGCGCCGTCCACGCCGAGCCAGCCGGTATTCACGCAGAGATGATAGTTCTCGAACGACAGCCAGTTGCGACTCCAGTGACGCTTCACGTATTGCTCGCGTTGCTTGTTCATCTCCACGACAACGCGCTCGGCGTCGGCCGGGGGAACACCATGACGCTTGATGGCGTTGGCGACGAGCGTCGTGCGCTGCGCGTAGCAGAAGACGTGAAGCGCGTCCGTCCGCTCGGCGAGCAGGCACTGCGCTCCGCGCCCGACGAAAACGGCGGGCCCCGACGCGACCGCCTCCTCGATCACGAGCTTCGTCACGGTGACGATCCGCTCCTCGGTCGTCTCGACGACGGCCGAGGAGACGGGCGTCATCATCTCCGCCGTCGTCGACAGCGTCAAGGCCGACGCGAGCCGCTCGACCATCGAGGGGACGCGCTCGTCCTGCGCGGTCACCTCGGCGCGCGTCAGTCCCGATCGTTCGGCAACCGCATCCACCACCGCATTGTCGAACAGCGACCAGCCGAGCGCGGTGGCCACGCGCTCGGCAACGTCCGATCCGGCGGATCCGTACATCCGCGAGATCGTGACGAACGGCATCAGCGCGCCTCGACGGTGACCAGGGGCGGCGGCGTTGGCCGCGGCGTCGACGAGGTGACCGTGAGCTTGCGGCGCCGCACCTGTTCGACGACGTCGAAGCCGAGCGCCTGCCAGACCGGGCCGGCGATCGGCGACGCCGCCGGGTTGTGCAGGCGCATCTCGTCGAGGCCGCGCTCGAGACACCACTCCATGGCGCCGCGCAACAGGATGCGCAGCACGCCGCGCCGCCGATGCGCCGGCTCCACGTAGACCGACGACACGTAGCAGTAGCGCTCGGGGTGAAGGAGCGGAGAACCGGGCGTGTCGACGCAGCGCAGGATGCCGATGACGACGCCGGCGTATTCGGCGACGAACATCGCTTCGTGGTGGGACGCGAGCTGGCTCGCGTACAGATCAAAGGCGCGCGCCTCGGCGTCGGGACGCAGGCGGCCGTACAGCGGATTGTCGGAGTGCTCGTCGAGCAGCGCGAGGCGAAGCTCCACGATCCGGGGAAGATCGCGGACGTCGGCGCGACGGACGCGCACGCCGTGACTCACGAAAGACCGCCGCCGAACAGGTCCTGGTTCGGCCGGCGCCGCGGCTCGGGCGTCGCCCGGCCGTACTGGCCGCCGTCCGACCGCGAGATCTTCTTGCGCGCGACGAGTGCCTCGAGCACGAGCTCGCACGCCGCGACGGAGATCGGTGCGTCGTCCTCCTGCGCCAGTCCGACGCGGTGGACGAGACCGACGAGATCGGGCACGACGCGGAATCCGTCGAGCACCACGTCGGCCTTCGCGTCCTCAGGCACCTGAAGCGCGCCCCCCTCGTCGAACCACATGATGACGTCGTCGGTGTTCACGCCCCCGGCGCGATCCTGGAACGTGGCGTCGGCAGCGCGGCGAATGAGCTCGCGCGCGATCGCCATGCCGCCCACCAGCTCACCCTCGTATTCGAGCTCGATCTTTCCCGTGATCGCCGGCAGCGCGGCATAGATGTCCGACACCCGCGGCACGACCTCCGTGTCGCCGGTCACGATGGCGCGACGCTCGGCGTTCGACACGACGTTCTCCATCACCGTGATTGGCATGCGCTGCGACACGCCCGACCGTTTGTCGATCCGCCGATCGCCGCGTGCCTCGAACGCGACGCGCTCGATCAGTTCGGCGACGAAATCGGGCATGCGGACGGGCTGGTGGTCGCGCGACGTCCACGCTTCCTGCTTGGTGATGTCCATCCCGAGACCGACGGTTTCGGGATAGTGCGTGGAGATCTCGCTACCGATGCGATCCTTGAGCGGCGTGATGATCTTGCCGCGCGCCGTGTAGTCCTCGGGGTTGGCCGTGAAGCAGAGCTGCACGTCGAGGGCGAGGCGCACCGGATACCCTTTGATCTGGACGTCCCCCTCCTGCATCACGTTGAACAGTCCGACCTGCACCTTACCCGCCAGGTCGGGGAGCTCGTTGAGCGCGAAGATGCCGCGATTCGCGCGCGGAAGCATCCCATAGTGGATGGTCAACTCATCAGAAAGCACGTGTCCGCCCCGGGCGGCGCGAATCGGATCGAGATCGCCGATGAGGTCGGCGATCGTAACGTCGGGTGTCGCGAGCTTTTCGACGTATCGGTTGTCGCGTCCGACCCACGCGATCGGCGTATCGTCCCCCGCCTCGGTGATGAGATTGCGCGCGTATTTGGAGATCGGCGCAAATGGGTTGTCGTTGATCTCGCTACCGGCGACGATCGGCATCGCGTCGTCGAGCAGGGTGACGAGCGCGCGGAGGATGCGCGACTTCGCCTGCCCGCGCAGTCCGAGCAGGATGAAGTTGTGCTTGGAGAGCACGGCGTTGACGATCTGCGGCATCACCGTGTCTTCGTACCCGATCACGCCGCCGAACAGCGGCCCGCTCTGACAGAGGCGCGACAGCAGGTTCTGGCGCATCTCGTCCTTGACCGAGCGGCGTGCGCGTTCGGGGACGGCGTACGGCGACCGCTTGAGCGCGCCGAGGGTTTCCGGATACGACGACAAGGGTGGCTCCGCTGACTGGTCCGGTCCTGCTGCAATGAACGCTCGGGGAACGGCCGGGCGCAAGCGGTTCCCGGACCGACCAGGGACTAGCCGCGGATTTGCGTGGACGAGCGCGGATTGGTTCCTTGCTGCGGTCTGCAAGGGTCCGCAGGTCCTGACGAACCGCGGATTTGCACGGATGAGCGCGGATTGGCTCCGTGCAGCGCGAGAGCCCCGTGTTAACGGGCGAGATTCTTCTTGATGGCCGCTCGGGATCCGTCACTCGGTCGGCGAGGCTTCGACGGGCCGGTTTGTTGATCCGCGCCCATCCGCGAAGATCCGCGGTTAGTCATGGTCTGCGCTCTGTGCGATTCGCCTTGACGTGGTTCGACAGGATCATCCGCCGGAACTGCGGGTGGTGACCGAAGTTGAAGAGCACGCCAAGCTCGAGGCTCGTGCCGCGGAGATAGTTGAGCAGTTGTGCCTCATGATTCGGATCAATCGCGCGGGCGGTCTTCAGTTCGAGAACGACTGCGTCCTCGACGACGAGATCGGCCTTGTACACGCCGATCACCCGGCCGCGAAAGACCACCTCACAAGGCACCTCGCGCGCGACCGACAGCCCTGCATCCTCGAGTGCAACCTCCATCGCACGCCGATACACCGATTCCAAATACCCAAACCCAAGCTCGTTGTACACATCATAGAAAACGCCAATGATGCGCTCCGTCAGCACGCCATGAATGAGGCGTGAGGGAGAATTAGGGCTGGGTTGTTGATCCGCGACCATCCGCGAAGATCCGCGGTTAGTCACGTTCCGTCATCACCGAAACGCCGCCAGGGTCACCGATTCATCGCTGCGGCGGCACGCGAGCCGTTCCCGCAGCATCCGTCCGAGGCGTCACCGGCTTCTTCCGCGCTACACTGCGCACCACCACGCCATCGTATTCCGCAACATCGCGGCGCACGTCGTTCACTCCGCTGGCCAGGTAACGCACGAGGGCCGAACTGTGGGCCAGACCGGCGCCGGCGACGAGCTTGAGCCAGTCGCCGCGCGCCGT
>Ga0137435_1000678_pt1 | contig 10780 bp, 13 predicted proteins | sample EasRivERMGT100_2_FD_104904 | JGI IMG/M metagenome (GOLD analysis project Ga0137435, IMG submission 104904) | Soil microbial communities from meander-bound floodplain in the East River, Colorado, USA - East River MetaG ERMGT100_2 | ecosystem: Environmental > Terrestrial > Soil > Floodplain ... | reverse complement strand
ATCATTACCACGCGAACGAGCCCAAGCATCCATAGCCTTCTGGTGTAGCATCCTCTTCAGGGTCTTGTCTGCCTCAGGATAGTGGTTCTCAAAGTAGCCGCGCGAGTAGACCTCATCAGCTTCTTTCTTGATCTCCATGAGAGGCTTGACCTTCTTGAGCAGCTTGAAGTAGCGGCGATCAAATATCTCCCCATCCAAAGGCGAAGGAGCCTTCAGTCCAGTGGAACCAGTCCAGACCCTCTCGATAGGGGAGCCAGACGGGAAAATCGAATTGGAATCGCCAATAGCCATTAGAAGCCTACCTTCTTCATCGTAGTTCCATACTGCCTAGCCGCAGCCCTGCGCTGCGGGTCCATAGCAGGGTTAGCAGATTCACTCTTCCGCTTCTCATCAGCCAAGGGAACACCGGTCGCCTCGGCAGACCCATGCCCAGTGTTGGCAATGATAGAATCAATACCAGTGTTCTGAGCTAGGTTCCCCATGTGGTTGGGGGCGAGTACGTCCATCGGGTTCATTATTTCCTCGTTCCAAAAGGCGCAGCGTCCACGTTATACCCTGCTTCTTTGAGTCTAACTATCATCTTAGCGGCAGCTTGGATATTCCAAGAATGCACCACGAACTGAACGTGCTTATACAAAGTAGAGTCAGTCTTCTCTAGCCAACGAACGATCTCCATCCCGCAGTCTTCCCGGGAAGGGTGAGCATTAGGCTCTTCACCAAGATCGTACTCCAAGGATACTTCCTCAAGTCGATCCCTGTACACAGCCAGGATCTCAAGTGTCTCCTTGACTGTCTTGGTCCAGAATGTTCTTGCTCTGTCAGTTTCAACTAGCCGCTGGTAGTGGACTGCGGCTCTACTCGGGTCCGGGTCCAGAAACACTAGAACTCTATCATTCATTGATCAGCCTCCCGACTGAATTTATCGTCCCCTCAAATCAGTATCCACAGTATCAAGATCCGTGGAGCGAGTGTCCAAAGTGTTGATCTCAGCAGTAAGCTCATCAACCTTATCCTGATACTTCTGACGCACTGCCGCGAGAGCAGCACGCCTAGAAGTTACCTCAGCCTTGATAGCAGCTACCGTGTCTCTCGATGCCATTTATTTACCTAACTTCCTTCCTTTGGACTTTCTCTTGAGATGACCCTTATTACCGTAGCTTGCGGCGATTGCCCTAGCCTGAGCCGGGTTGGTCACCCTGGACCCTGAACTAGATCTCAGGGTGCCGTGCTTGAACTTATGCATGATCTCGCCAGCAGGCATACTACCAAGACCCCGGAGTCCAAGTCCCAGCGTAGATATCCTCGGGCCGCATCTGAAGCTCATCGTAGAAGCTACCGAACGTGCCGGGGTGGTTGATGCTGGGTGTGCTAGGCAGCCCCTTATAGATATTGTCGTAGCCCATCTGACCGAGCATCTTCTCAGACATGTAGCCAAGCGGCTTGTTCATCATGCCCATCTTGTCCAGCATACCGGTTTCCTTCATAGCGCCAAGCGGGCCACCGCTCTTGATAGCGCCGAAAAGTCCGCCCTTGGACTTGCCCTTCATCTTCTTGGCGACCGCAGCAGCCTTGAAGTTGGGATCGAAAATCATGCCAGTAGGATCTTCCTTGAAGGTACCCTTGTAGCCCTTGAACTTGTTACCAGACGAAATCACCTTAATCTCGGGGAGATCCTGGCCCATGCGCATAGCACGGAATTTATCGCGAAGCTTGAAGCGCGCATCCTCAGCAACGGCCTCAGGATCACTAAAGCCCTTGAACTCTTTATCTTCAGCACGGATACCGGTGCGCATATTCTCATAGCGCTGCCACCAAGTATTCTCTTCGGGGTTCATCTTCTTGTCAACCAGCGACATACGACCCTGGTGAGCGGTCATCTCGGGCATAGAATCGGGACCGAGATCAACCCCCTCAATGAACCCCTGTTCAGCCTTCAGCTTATACGGCTTGGAAAGATTAGTGCGGGCGTGCTCCTCGAACGCGCCGAGAGCACGAGTACCAGCAACGTCACGAAGACGCATGGCCTGCGCAAGAGCCTGCTCGCGCTTGGCAATCTCCGGGCGCTGCTTTCGGAAGCCAAGCCCAGCCGGCATCGAAGCGTCATACGTCGCGCGGGAGGTCTTGTATGCGGACTGCTGCTCCGGGGTAAGGTAGTCAGTAGTCTCGCCCTCAGCCCACTTATAGGCTTCCTGGGAGCGACCCTGATCACCCTGCGCAGTGATCTTCCTACCGTATGCTTCCGCCATTTACTGACTGCCTCCTTGGGGGCCGGGCTTCATAGGAGCGCCAACCATCGCCATGAACGATGCCTGAGCTTCCATCTGCTGCTGCTGCATGAGTTCGCGAAGTTCGATCTGACGCTGATAGATGTTGACCAGACCGATAATACCCTGCTGGTGCTTGGGATCGAGATCCATGAAGCCGTCTTCCTTCATCTCGTTCACAAGGATCGCGTGGAAGATATAGGGATCATCCTCAGGCAGCATCACGACACGGTCAATCCGGTCGTTCTTGATGAGGGAGATCATCTTCTTAGCGCGCTGCACGTCGGGGCCGGAAGGCATAATTGCCTTCTTCAAGTCAAGCTCCTCAAGCATGGCCTGACGCATACCAATATCTTGAACGGCCATCAGGGCCGGAAGATACTGAAGAACCTCAATCATCTTAGCCTGACGTGCTTCCTTGCTAACCAGAGCCAGACTGATCGTATCGACGCGGCAAGTCACGTTGTCGGACAGATCAGTGCCAGAGAACTGGGAGATGGAGATCCGGCTGTGCTTCTCGCGGGCCAGGACTCGAATACGCTCAGCGTACCGCTCGTCATTCCTGACGTAGCGATTCGTTACTTGAAGCAAAAGTGAACCCTCTTCCTGAAGCGACTCATCCCACGCTTGCAACGTCGGAGATCGACTAGCCAGAGCTTGCTTTCGCAAAATGTCAATCATAGCCGCCGAGTTCACGCCGACAGGTCGCTCGCCACGGAGGATCTGCTCCGTGCCAGCGATCTTCTCCATCATCATCAAACAAAAGTTCTTCTCTTCATTCAACGCAGCAGGAAGAGGGGGGGGATAGACCGGCTGGGGTGCATGGGTAGCGGTCCTACGAGGGTCGAACTCATAGACGTTGCCCGGCATTCCGTTCCAGCTATCCTCTCGCACATGTGAACCCTTGGGAGCGATCCACATCGAGATCGGAGCAGTTCGACGCCACATGATGAGCGTCGTGTCAATCGAATTGATCCGCTTTAGGTAAGGGAGCAGCTTTGCGATTAGTGACCGACCGAAGATGCTGCCAGCCTGAGCCTCCCAGCGGTATCGGATGTAGGGGTGCCAGCGCGTGGGCCAGCGAGGGTCGTAGGCCCGAGCGCCCACATCCTTGGGCGAATCATACAGAACTGCATCGCCCACCGTAATGATCGTGCGCCCATTAGGCCACTTCTTGCACGGTGCGCGGTCGAACGTCCTGACAACCCCGTACCCTTCCCAAGCATCCGGGCTGCCGAGATAGAGGCTGGGGCCGGGACCTTCAACCAGAGTCGCGATGCGCTCCCACCACCACATACTCATCTCAGTGATGTTCTCTTCGGTGGTGGAGTCAAGAATATCAAGGTTCCAACCCTTCGCCTTGGTAAGCGCGAACTCACCAGTGCGGGGCATCTTGCCGTATCGATCCAGAAGTGAAGAGAGCGGAACGAACTCTTCCTTCATGATCCAGTTCATTTCCTTACTGTTCCACGAATGACAGTCAGGGAAGTGCATCTGGAACGGGGAGATTACGTTGGAGACAATGTCCCCATACTGAAGCTCCTCACGCATGACAGGGCGGCCCTGATCATCAACAACCGGCACTTGCCTAGGAACAAGCAAGGTCTGCGGCTGGGAGCCCTCAGGGAAGACCACCTCAGTCTCAGTCTTGGTCTGCGGTACTTGCATCCGACGAGGCATCGTAGGGTCCCAGTCGATCTCAAGGAACGAGATGCCGCAGTGCATAATCAGCCGGGCAAGCTCACGGTGCTTCTCCGGCATGTCAAGAGCTTCCCACAGATACTCAAGGGTAAGCTCACTAAGCTCAGCCGAGGTCTGGTCTTCATCCTTATCCGACTTCGCGGTAACACGAGGGCGAGGGCGGTTCTCCGTGAAAAGAGCAACGTTCGTCTCGATGTACGGGCCAAGTAGGTCGTTCGTAGGCTTCGGAATGTTCTGGCCGGCTTCGCGAATGACGGAGAGGTCGCCGATGCCGGACGCGCTGGAGTTAGCCAGACGAGAGATGACGATGTCGTTGATGTAGTGTCGGCCGTTGGAGAAGAAGAAGTTCTCCATCCACCGAACCGCACGAGCCCAGTGGGCGGACTTTCGGTCCTGATTCATGGCCTCACTATAAGCACGAATAGCACGACCGACGGCAGGGTCGCCATGCCCCACATCATCGATCATGTTCAGCTTAGTGCGAGCCGAATCACCCGCGCCCGGCTTGTAACTGATTCCGCCTTCAGCCATGCTTTACTCGTACTTCTTTTCTACTTCAGAAACTTCCTCATCCAGAAAGCGAATCTTCACTCCCATTTCCTTGGCGATTACTCGGAGTGCCTGCTTCTTCTCTTCAAGCTCACAGTTGGGCTCGTTGTTATTCTTGTCGTATTCAGCAGCACGCTTCACAAGATCCTCAAACTGAAGCGGCCATGTAGGCTGAATCCACACTTGCTTAGGCTGCGCCATGCCCCAATCCATGACCATACTGTAGGTACACATATTAACTCTCGCTGTTCCCGTGAAGTGACCTAAGCTGCGGCGACCCAGCAACCCTGCTGAGTGCGTCGATCATATCGTCAGCATCTCTAAACAAATCACTCTCAAGATCCCGCAGGATGAGACGATTTGCCTCACCTAGCTGCTGGTGCCTCTTGACTATCTCAGGGTCAATCTGAATAACTGCGGCGGCTTCCTCAGCGGATTTCATATCCCGATAGGCAATCGGCGACTCCTTAGCGATCAGGGCTTCCTGAAGAATCCTGATGGAAGCCCGGAGATCGGCAGCTTCAACCTCCTTAGATGAGATAAACTCTCGCAGAAGTTCCACTTCACGCTTGAGTCCGCTAACCTCAGAGATTAGCTGATCTTTGCTACCCCAGGACATGACTACTCGGAGTCCTCATCCCAGTACCGACCGCTAGCAGCCTCGTGGTTCCCCACGCCTCGCCCCATGCCGTGGGCGTCAGTATACTTGCGAAGCTTGCGACTGCGCTCGCCGTCATCATCACGAAGGTCGTTGAGAAGCTCCTTCGCGAAGTTCTGCTTCGTCATATCGTCCTTGAGAGCCGCAGCAATGGTCCGCTTGAGCGTCTCATTGGCAGCCTCGGCCTTCGCCTTCTGCTGCTCGTGCTTTCGCTCCAAGCGCCGAATGAGCATCTCATCCGTGCTGTCGTAATTCTTCAGTGTATCGTCAGACATACATCCCCCTTATGAGTCAGATCTAACTTGCCAGATCCGAACAGTCGTGTACAAGTTGTCCGTAACGTAGAACCCGGCATCGCTCCCAAGGCCGTCGTTCGCCTGCGTGTTCTTGCAGATATGATGAATTTCCAGCGTAGTGCTACGAGTAAGCTGGAAACGCCCAGAGATCATAGACCGAGTCTGGGACATAGAAGGGCCGGTACCAGCAACCCCAGTCCAGCCAGAAGTATCAGGAGAGAACTCTGAAGTCCCAAGAACCACAGTAGGCGCGTCGAAGTTAGCGAAGTCCGTCACATCTGCGAGACGGGCCACATGCTCGCCCACGTTGTGGCCCGGTGCGGAAGCTTCGATGAAGTAGATCCCTGCCGGGAGAGTGAACTTGCATCCGTCGCCGGCTACCAGCGTCTCAGGAGCAGTCTCAACGTTCTTGCTTCCGTCATGGGACAGAATAGACGTGGCGAAGTCGTTGAAGACCACATTGTTCAAATCACGAGTGCGCCAGTTAGCCGAAGTGAAAGTACCACCATCTACGCCCTTGAGCTTTTGATCGACCATCTCAAGGTACGGGGACTGCAAGCCTTTATGAAAGAGGGCGTTATCAATAACGTCCATCTTCCGCTTGACGGCCCAGTCTCCACGTACTTCAGCCATTGTTTAACTACGCGCCAGGACGATAGAAAACAGTAAGGATGCTGGTGCTGGCTTCAGCGGCAACGGTCAAGCCCTGAGTGACGAATCCGTCAGAAATCTCAAGTGCAAACGTATTGTCTGCCGGGACCGTGATAGCTAGAATTTGAGTACCAGCAGCGTTAGTGAACTCATAATCAATAACGCCAGCCGTGGTGTTAGCAATGACAATAGCATACACTGCCAGCGAGTCGGCCGAAACCACCCGAGCGGCGCTAAGATCATTATGATAGATTGCAGTAGCGAGTGCCATAGAAGTCTCCTGTCCCTATTAGATAATACCGTTTTGATAAAAGATTAGTCCCATAACAATAGGCTAATGATTAGAATCCAGTAGTAGCGAACTTAGCCTCGAATGCAGCAAAGTACCCTTTGAAGCCGCTAGAGCCGTCATCCCTACAATTCCAAATACCAGCGCCTAGAGTGGGTGCCTGTCGATACTGAATAGTATAAACATTATTCCCAGCGATGGGAGTATCATCAACCCACAAAAGTGTAATAGGCAGAGTCTCGTTGTCTGAATCACCAGTACCGTTAGCGCCATCAGCAAAGTTCTGAGGAGAAGTAGCTCCAAAAGAGAATCCTGCCGCAGTTGACGTAGGCATAATATGAGTACCATTCCTGGTAATGGACCACTGGCTACCGCCTCCACCAGTATGATGGCTACTAGTACTGAACATTAGAACAACGGGAGTCTGACCGTCACTATTCACTGTAACAGTGAAAGGGCTGGCAGCGAAGTTAGCGTTATTCGAGACAATAGCGCTAGTATGCTCCATAGACGTAAATTTACTGAACATTCTAGTACGGAAGATCAATAGCCCTACGTTACGAAGTTGCTCATCGCTATCAGTAACTTGGAATCTGTTGCAGACAGTATACCAGCTATACGTCTTGGCTTGCAATCTCTTAACGACGAATGGCATGGAATACGGTCCAGTGAAGCTATCAAGAGGGGCGCGAAGTTGAAACCCTCTGCCAGTACTGGTGGCACCGGCTGTAAGGATATTAGTCCTTACATTAAAAATATCTTCACCATCTACCCAGAACGACCACCGAAGACGACGGGCCGCTGCCTCCGTGTTCGTTCTAGGCTGTGCCCGGAAGAACATGATGTAGTCTTCGTTGCCGTGCTCGATGATGAATTCAGGATCAGTAGGAGTGAGAAGCAAATCCTGATCTGCCACGGAAGCGTCATTATACTCCTGAGTGCCACCAGTCTGGTTGAATACCTCAGACTTCTCGAACCCCGCACTAGGAAGCGTATGGACGACCGGAGGGCTATCGATCTCAGGAACATTCACACCCGCTGATACCGGGATAACCAGCAACGTAACTCCAATGAGAGTATTTGTGCCAGCTACAGCGTTACCATGAGCCACCGTCCAATTGGGCGTCTCACCCGTGATAGGACGACGGCCATTCCAAGTAGCGCCGGTAAACCTCCACGCAGCAGCAGATCCTTCATGCTCATGATCAAATATACGTTCAGGGTCAGTACTAGAAGTATACTCATTTCCAACAGTGTCAGCGCCTTCTCTGATAGTTACAGCACCTTCATTAGCTGAAGCAGCATTAAGAGATTGAACTCCCCACACGCATGAAAGAAGATACTGCCCTTGTACTAGCCCATTGGTTAAATCTATCCTAGCTCGATTTACGCCGTCCGTGAACACAGTCTGAACACTGCGAGGGTCGCCAGTACTAGTCGGATCATGGCCGGAAGCACTAAACCAAGACTTGAAGGCACCATTAGAGCCAAACGCCATAGCTCTATAATCGCCGGGTCCAGTGCTAGAAGCCAATCCTCTAACTACGCGAGAAGGCATGTTTAACCATTCAACTTAATTCGCACACGACCGCGAATATGGGTAGAGGCACTATTCACGAACACAGACATGACCAATGAATCGTCCTGACGCATGACATTAGCTCCAGTAGCAGAGATCCTTCTAAGCGAAGGAATAACATAGAACTCCTGAAGATGTCCATTAGGGTCATCATACACGCTCTGGATACCAATGCCTCGGGGCCGCATCTCAGTAGGACCGAGGATATAGAACCCTACCACGGCGCTACCGGAGTTACAAGCAATTGCTACTTCATCGACAACGTAACCCTGAGATACAAAGTTATCGAAATAGTAAGTAGTAATATCAGGAGACGGAATATCGAACTGGATGTCCTGCTGCCCGAGATCGTGACCGACATTGTTAACGCCAGGGGCGAGATAGAACCCAGGCGACTTAGTCTTATTGCCAATATACGTACCGTCATGGGCAACGATAAGCTGATTAGAAGCATTTGATGCGCCAACGCCAAGGGTAACTATGTCATTAGATGTAAGAGCGGCAGATTCATTACCATGAATAGACACACTACCAAGAGATCCTAAAGTAATAACACTTATATCTGCATCGTCTGTAGATACACTAACGGTGCCAGCATTTTGGGCCTCGATTGAGACTCCACTAACGTCAATAGTAATATCCGATCTAGTAAGATTAGTGCCAGGACCAGACAAATGCAAATTCGTCTGAGCCACCACTTCCATAGATCCAGCGCTACTACTAACCTCACCTTCTCTAACGTAGAATGCCTGAGCCGTAATACCCTGCCTGAACGTATTCCAATCAGCGGCCTTACGGGCGTACTGAGGGTGATCGTCATCAGCGAGTCCAGTCAGAGCGCCGTGGTCGGTTACACCTGCGCCGGAGCTACCAGCGCCGGTGTCATGTGTGTAGAACAGAAGCTCGGTGGAAGAGGCGTCGATAGCAATGCCCTTACCGGCGCGCAATGACTTGAATTGGAGGTCTACGCCAGACTTCTGAGCGAAGACGCCCTCTCCGCCACCAAGATTGCTAGCTGTGTTAGTCTCGCCACTACCACTACCGCCGGGGCTGCTGTGCAAGGAAACGAAAGCCTTCTTGTGCGCGCCGCCGGTATCATTGTCCAGATCCACATTGACATAGAAGTAATTGGAATCGAAGATGAGATCCGCATTCGGGTGCATGAGATGCTGAGCAGCCGGCTGATTCTCGGTGCGCACAATAAGATAGAACGGGTCACGCGGGACAAGACTGACTGCGCCGATACCGCCAGTAGCGATATAGACCGAGCCAGACACAGAAGCGTGGAAGTAGAAGTAGGCAATGTTCGGATCACTGACATCTGCGAGGTCAGGAGTGACAACACGCTTATCACCGTCCATGACCTGAACCATGACGGGAGAAGTACCGAAGTTGTGCTCGACCGTCCACTCACGGCCACTCTTGATGAACTCTTCAGCACGCCCGATAGGGAACAGATAGCGAACCTCGATACCACCGAGATTGCCACCGGAGTTGATACGATTAAGTTCAAACCCATCATCAGTGTTGAAGAAGAGCTTGCTTACGTGAAGGAAGGACTCATCTGCAAGTGAGCCAGTCTCACCGACTTGATTAATATTCTCAAGACCGGGACCATAGAAGCCAGCATCAGACTGGATGCCGCCCTCAGAGGGTACTTGAAATTGACCATCAGAGAACCTGACGCACCAGAGATCTACCCATACAGGGTCCAGAACAGTGTTATTGTTCTTCTGAAGGCAGAACTCAAAAGTGACCTTATTGTAGTAGAACCTATACTTATTACTGAAAACGATGTCGCCGTATGCTTGGCCGAGCAGCGCCCGGATGGCGTTCAGTTCATCCTGACCATCCTGAAGCTCCTGAAAGGAGTTCCGCATGACGGCCTTGGACTCAGCCATATCCGAACGAATCTCACCCCACTGAAGATTGAGAGGCTTACCGTCAATGACGGGCCACGGGGCGTAGAAAGTACCAAAGCGCTCCACATTAGCCATTAGACTTCCTCAAATAATCTCTCATTTAAGATTCCTGTTCTATAGCGCCGTAGACATACCACGCACTGGTAGGGGCTACGTCGTAGCTCCAATCATCAAGTCCGTGCTGAATGCCTGATTGTTTAGGGGAAAGGGTAGGACGCAAGGTGATCTGACTAGGCTTGATCAATAGCTGACCAGGGGTAACAGTCTGCTCTTGGTGTTGTTCACCGTTCTCAGGCAAACGCCACTCATACCGGTCTGACTTGCCGGGGGACAGATTACCATCTTCAATGTCCCATTGGTTCGCCAACGATACACCTCTAGTGTGGTCCCTATTAGATAATACCGTTTCGCGCAATGTTCAGTCCAGACAAACTGAATGTTTTACTTTATCCTAACTACTAGGACGAACCTTTAGCGGAAACGGTATTATCTAATAGGAGGCAAATATCATGAACTTTGGTGACACGTTCATCGGACGCCCCAATACGGTGCGAGCCTACAAGTCTTTGTTCAAGACCCACATTGAACCGATGGGCAACATTGACCCTAACTGCCCGACTTTGATGAATAGTGCAATGAACATTTGGGCAGAAAAGGGACTAGCAGTAAAGACCCGACAGATCCTCCTCCGCCTGTTCCGCAACTACATTCAACATCTGGGCGGACCCAAGATCGAGATCAAGCGCTTCCATTCCCTGCTCTCCCGGGAGACGCAGCAGGAGGAGCTTACCGTCCTGAATCCCGATCAGGCCAGAGAACTAGTCGAGACGTGTAAGCGCCTTGAGCCCAAGTTCCTCCCTATCCTTCTTCT
>Ga0137435_1000677_pt1 | contig 10796 bp, 3 predicted proteins | sample EasRivERMGT100_2_FD_104904 | JGI IMG/M metagenome (GOLD analysis project Ga0137435, IMG submission 104904) | Soil microbial communities from meander-bound floodplain in the East River, Colorado, USA - East River MetaG ERMGT100_2 | ecosystem: Environmental > Terrestrial > Soil > Floodplain ... | reverse complement strand
CTTGTCCGGCGTGAAAGTCTATCGCGTGCAGATCGAAAGCCGGGTTCCGGAAGGACAAGTGATCGAACGCATCGATACCCGGGTCGGCGACACGCGCTTCGTTCCTCCGCGGCCGCTCACCGACCGGCGGGCGGCGGTAAAGCTGCTCGTCACCGCCGACTGCCCCGAATCGACGAGCGTCGCAACGCGCCCCGCGTGGTTCTTCATCGATATGGGGCCCAGCTGTTCTGCCGTCCGCGGGCTGTCGTTGTCGGGCGAGAGCGCGCCCAAAGCGCAATGGACGCGCGCAGGCGGGGCGACGCGCTACGAAGTGGAAGCCTATTCAATGGTGGACGGCCGATTGGTGGCGCGCACGGAAACGACAGTCACCTCGGCGGAACTGCCGCGCGCCGCCGCCGCGCTGGTCGTCGCGGTGCGTCCGCGTTGCGAATCGGTCGTCGGTGAAGCGGCTTACGGATTCCTGCCGGCGCCGCGCTGATTCGGGGCCGTCGTTGCGGCGAGCGCCTGTTTCATCACCCGCTCGGCAACTCTCCTGCCCAGCTGCAGACCTTCGTCGTCGTCGCTGCGATAGTGGATCCCGCCCCACAGGCGGGACATGGCGGCTTCTTCGGCATACGCGTGCAGCTCGGATTTCCGCTCCGGGAAAAATGCCGCCAACGCCACCTCCGCTGCCCCAGACACCGAAGAGTGACCCGATACATAGGAAGGATGAGGCGGCGTGATGAGGTGGGGAAGGAAATTCGGATCGAAGCGTTCCCGAATGACGGTGACGGGGCGCACTTTCCACCAGCGATATTTTGCCCGCCAGCAGGCGATGGCCGAATCGTTCATCGCGATGTTGAGCGCGGCGAGAACGCGCGCGGCCGGTGCCGGAGCGAGCTTTCCTGAGCGGATCAACTCGATCGCGCGCTGGTTCCAAACGCCGGGCGGGGTGACCGATCCGGCCTGCAGGTTCCAATCGTCTGCGATCGCCTTTTGCTTGGGCGTCAGGTTCTTCCAAACCTGATAGACCTCCTCGGTCTCCGCCCAGAACTGTGGCGATCCGTATACAGGCGGAGGCGGGGGTTGAAGCTCGTTGCTTCCCCGGACCCAGGGACGCCATTCCCCGGCGAGCGGTTCCTGCGGAATGTGGATGTTCAACGGCGGGGCTGCGCGCCAGCGCCCGGGGTCGGAGCTGAGCGGCGGCGGCGCCGCGCTGCGCCGGTCGGAACCGTCGGTGAGGGCGCGACGGATCGCGTCGCCTGCAACCTGCTCTCCGATTAGAAGCTCGCGCTCGAGGCGCGCCGATGCGACGCGTTGCGCGCCGGCCCAGGCGTGAGCGAGCGCGAGTCCCCTGCCTTCTATCCAGCTCACCGATTCGTAGGGATACAGGTAGGCAAGGGTCAAGCTGACCGCGCGGTGAGCCGCTCCCATTCCAGCCGTGGCGCTGCCGGAATCGCGAGCCGCGAGCACGAAGGCGTCGTGCATGGCCGCGTGAACTATGGAAAGTGTACGCACCGCGCGCTGCGGATTCTGCTGATACTTCTGAATCAAGCGCAGCGTTTGCTCGGTCCAGGCGAGGAGTGACTGTGTCCCGTCGGAATCGCCGATGGAGGCGCGCAGAGATTCATCGGGTAAACCCGACAATGTGTGTAAGGAAAACACGACAGGCGACGATCCGGATTCAAGCCAGCGCGGCCAGGTCGAAGGTTTTTCGCTTGGGACGGCAAAAGATTTTTCTGAAATTAGCAGTGCTGCAATCAAAAACAGCGAGCGCAACGGCAAAACGGTCGTTGAACCGGATCGAGGTAATGCGATGGCCACCAACGTGTTGCGCAAGCTTGCGAGAGAGTGAAAGAGGTCGTGAGCACGCACGTTAACTCAAGACTTGTGTAGATTCCGACAAGGTATCTAAGTAATTATTTTTACTGTACCGTCCATGGACTCGCGGAGTTCGGCGTATTAGCAAATGCTTATGCGTCGGAGAATTGGCAAAACAAGAAGCTAGGCGATCGCGCGCCGCCGGTCAAATCGGTGAGCGAGCGCGAATCGAATCGACGTAGAAAAGTTGTTGCGCACCGGCCGGAGGGAGGCCTGCGTTGCAGGAAGAAGCCAGGGAGTCGCCGAGTTCAGCCGGCAAGAGTAGAGGAGTGCTTAAGGCAGCTTTTCTTTGCGCTCTTGCCTGTCTCATCGGCATCGTCGGTCCGTCCGGACTCAACGCGGGCCAGGAGCGCTACGACTACGACGCGCTCGGCCGTCTCATCCGCGTGATCGACGAGCAGGGCCGCGTCACCGAGTACGTGTACGACGCCGCCGGCAACATCTTGCAGGTCACTACCGGCGCGACGGCGCAGGCGCCGGCGATCGCCTCGAGCAGTCCTGCCACGATCCGCCGCGGCGAAACGAGGCAGGTGACGATCACCGGCAACGGATTTTCCGGCGCTACGGTGAGCGTCAGCGATCCGGGTCTGGACGTGAGCGGCGTCCAGGTCGCGGCAACGCAGATCAGCTTTGCTCTCGCCGCGACCCTTGCCGCAACGCTGGGACCGCGGCAGATCAGCGTCCGGAACGCGGCCGGGACGGCGAGTGCGAGCATCACGGTCAATCCGGTACTGCCCCAGGTCTTCGTCGATCCCACGCCGCTGGCAATCCCGCCGGATAACATCTCGCGCCCGATCACGATCCGGCTGTCGAACGCCGATACGGTCGACCACGTCCTGTCCTTGTCGGCTTCGAACACCAAGATGACCGTTTCGCCCGCGTCCCTCACTATTCCGGCGGGTCAGACTCAGGCGCCGGCGACCGTCAGGGGCGTTTCCGCCGGGCAATCGACGCTCACGATCAGCTCGGCGACGCTGGGCACGACGCTCTTCCCGGTGTTCATTACCGGAGAGTTCGTCGGCGTCAGCTCGAGTTTTGCCCGGCCGCTCGGGGTGGTCCTGCAAAGCGGCGCTCCAGCCAGCCAGACGCAGATCACGCCCGTCGCCAGCCGAACCTTGGGCGTGGTTGTCGGCAACTTCATCCGCGGCGTTGCGCCGACCGCCTTCACCGTCGGGACCGGCCCGACGACCCTGACGATCTCCGGAGTCGGCCTGCAAAGCGCGCAATCCGTGTCGATCGTCCCTGCGACGGGGATTACCCTGGGCGCGATCACGGTTGCCCCGGATGGCACGTCCGTTTCGGTGCCCGTCAGCGTGGCGCCCAACGCGCCGATTTCGCAGCGCAAGGTGGTGGTGACGGGATCTGCAGGCGCGTTCCCGCCCGCGGCTCCCGATGCCGATCGCATCAATATCGTGCGCACGCCGCCGCAGATCGTTTCGATCGATCCGATATTCAGCACGCGCGGCAAGCTGGTCACGCTCACTATCCGCGGCAGCAATTTCCAGGACGCGCGATCGGTCTCGCTCGCACCGTCGAGCGGGATCACCGTGGGGACTTCGCCGGTATTCAGCGCAGACGGGACGGTATTGACCGCCATCGTCTCGATAGCCGCCAACGCGCCCGTCGGTGCCAGGACGGTCATCGTGACCACGCCGGGCGGCAGCTCGGATGCTGCTCCGAGCGCGGCCAACACCTTCACCGTGGTCAATCAGGAGATACAAACGGTCACGCCGGTCACGTCGCTGGCGCTTGGCGTCGTGCTGCAGGACGCCAATCCGACTGCCGCTCCGCCGACGAGTCTGTTCACGCCGGTGGTCGGAGTCGCTGTCGGCAGCGTGATCACCTCGATGTCGCCGACGGTCGGAATCATCGGTCAGACAACAACGCTCACACTGCAAGGTAACGAATTGCAGGGCGTGAATACTATCCAGATAGTGCCCACCGTCGGCCTGACCCTGGGCACTCTGAGCGTCGCACCCGACGGGCGCTCGATTTCGATCTCGGTGACGATCGACCTCGCCGCGCCGCAAACGCTGCGGACCGTCAGGGTTTTCAAGGGCCCGACAGGGGTTCCGTTCGCGGCTCCGGACGCCGCGCTCTTCCGCGTTTCGGCGCCCCCGCCCACGCTCGACTCGATCACGCCGATCGTGCTCCAGGTGGGTCAGCCGCCGGTAACCCTTACGGTTCGCGGGCAAAACCTGCAGAACGCCTCGAGTGTCGCGATCGTGCCGCCGGATGGCGTAAGCATCAACAACCCGCCCGCGGTAGCGGCCGACGGAACGCTCCTCACCGTGAGCATCAGCGCCGCGGTAGCCGCGGCAACCGGGCCGCGCGCGATCGTGATCACCACTGCGGGTGGTCCGTCCGCGTCCGCGCTCACGGAGCGAAACACCCTGACCCTGACGAGCGCCGCCGGCACGAACGTCACGCCGGTCACTTCACCCGCGCTCGGCGTGGTGCTGGAGAGCAACGCACCTGCGCCCACGGTCAGTGTCAGCCCGATTGTCGCCCCTGCGGTCGGAGTGGTGCTGCAGGGTCCGAATCCGCCGGCGGCCCTCCAATCGCTGTTTGCCACGAATCTTGGCGTCTCGGTCGGCCCCGTGGCGACCGGCGTCGCGCCGACCGGATTTGCGCCGAACACGAGCGGAACGCTGACGATTCAGGGCTTCGCCCTCAACAGCACGAGCGCGATAACCGTCGTTCCGTCCACCGGGGTGACTCTGGGCACTTTGAGCGTCGCCCCGGACGGCAGCCAGGTCGGCGTGCCCATCGCGATCGCAACCGGCGCGCCGGCGACGATCCGCGAAGTCCGACTGCAGAGCGCAGGCGGTCGCATCCCGTTCGCCGATCCCGCGGCGAGTCGCTTCACGATCGGAGTCGGCGTACCCCAGTTCGACTCGATCACGCCGATCGTCGCGGCGCGTGGCACGACCTTCGTCATGACGATACGCGGCTCGAACTTCGCGGGCGCGACGGCGGTGGCCGCGACGCCTCCGGACGGCATCTTCATCTCCAACACCTTCACGGTCAACCCGACGGGCACGCAGCTCGATGTCGGGATGTCCATCGCGACCGACGCGCCGGTCGGCTCGCGCGTGATCCGGGTGCTGGTGCCCGGCGCGGCGAGCAGCGCGATTGCGGCGCCCGCCAACACCCTGAACGTGGTGACGCCATGAAGGGACGGTTTGAACTTTCGCGCGGCGCGACAAGGGCCGCAGAAAAGACTTCTTCAGCAGCGGAATTGCCCGACGCCCGGGCGACGTTCCGCGCTTTTCGGAAAAGCCCGGGCAGCATGGGAAATCTCAGGGATTTGATTGCAGAAAGGAGTGTCAACATGAAACTTCACAAGCTGATACTGAAACGGGTCGCCGCGCTGATGCTTGCGCTTGTGCCAAGCCTGGCGTTTGCGTTCAGCAGCGGCAGCACCGGAGCGGACGGTGCGTTCAGCCCGACCGTCAACACCACGGTGACGCTGCCGCCGAGCGGGATATTCAACTACACCACTGTGACGATTCCCGCCGGGGTTACCGTGACGTACCTGAGGAATACGACCAATACGCCGGTCGTGATTCTCGCCAGCGGCGACGTCGCCATCGCGGGCACGCTGAGCGTCAGCGGCACGAATGGCGCAGACGTCGGCGCGGCGGGAACCGGAAATCAGGGTGATGACGGTCAGCCGGGCAAGGGCGGCCCTGGAGGCTTCGACGGTGGCAAGGGCGGAGCGGCTACGGGCACGGTGGGCGGACCGAACATCGTCCTCGCGGGTTACGGTCTGGGACCTGGCGGGGGCAGCGCGGGAGCATTCATCCCGGTTTCAGGGCTCACCAATTGCATCGATAACACCAACGGAAGAACGATCGGTGGCGCGGGTGGTGGATTTGGCGCCGGGGGTGCCACCAACGGCAGACCGTCCCTAATTTGCAATGCGGCGGGCCAAATGGGCTTCGCGTACTCGGGGGTCGGTGGCACCGGGTATGGGTCGAGCCTGCTGCTGCCTTTGATCGGCGGTTCGGGCGGCGGAGGGGGCGGCGGATACGTCGCGTTCGATGGCGCGGGCGGCGGCGGCGGCGGTGGCGCGATCCTCATCGCGTCGAGCGGAACGGTGAACGTCGCCGTCACCGGCGCGCTCCTCGCCAACGCCGGCAGTGGTGGCAGCACCGCAGGCAGCGCGGCCGGCTCGGCTGGCGGCGGTGGCTCGGGCGGGGCGATCCGGATCATCGCCACGACCATCTCCGGAAACGGAGCGATTCAAGCGGGTGGTGGCGCGGCGGGTACCATCGGAACGGGACCGTTCGCAATGGACGGCGCGGGAGCAGGGGGTGCCGGGCGCGTGCGTCTGGAGGCTGATGTCAATACTCGCACAGCAGCGAGCGTTGGGCTTACCACGGCCGATACGCCCGGGAACGTTTTCGTCGCTGGGTTCCCGACATTGACGATCAGCAGTGTGGCGGGGGTGAGCGCACCGGCAAGTCCGACCGGTGTTGCGGACATTACGCTGCCTGCAAGCACGCCCAATCCGGTGACGGTCGTGTTCACCACGAGCAACGTTCCGGTCGGCAACATCGTGCGGCTGACGGTGACACCGCAAGTGGGTGCGCAGACTTCGGCGATCAGTCCGGCGCTCACCGGCTCGACGGCAAGCGCGACGGCGAGCGTCTCCATCAACCTTCCGGTCGGTCCAAGCGTGCTGCAGGCGCAGACGACGTTCACGATTGTCGCCGCGCTCGGCGACCTGCTGCGTAACTTTGCCGGCAACGAGCGCGTGGAGAAGATGACGCTCGTCGCAACGCTGGGCGGCCCCTCGAAGGTGAGGCTCATCACCGTCTCGGGCAAGGAGTACGACGCACCGGCCGAAGCGCTGCGCATCGCGGCATTGGGCGGCTAGATGCAGAAGGGATCGTTGCGGACGAACCCGAGGCGACAGCATTGCGGGGACATGAGCTGAGAGGCGAACGGTGAGCGTCATGGGCGGAAACATTTTGCGCGGGTTGCGGCGCCTGATTGCGATCGGGCTGGGGGTGAGTGCGCTGCTCGGCTTCGACGCCGCGCTCGCGCAGACTCCGAGCCAGGTCGTCTTCGGGCCGGTCTCGGTGAAGCTGCCCAGCTCGAGCCTCTTCACCTTCTCGAACTCCTTCAGCGCGCCGGCCTCGGTCACCGGGCCGTACCTGCTGCGCGTGCAGTTGAGCGCGCCCAACAGCCTCACGGCGCTCTCCTTTAGGCTGAACAACGTGCAGGTCCTGAGCCTTTCCGATTTCGCGGGCGGTAAGACCCTGGTCGACCGGACGGTGACGGTCCTGCCAAAGAATGCGTACTCGCTTCAGGTCGCCGGCAAGACCGGAACGGTGATCACGATCACCGTATTCGCCACGCCGAATCTGCCGAAGCCCACTTCGCTCACGCCCAATCCGCTCTCGGTCACAGTGGGAGCGAGCGGGACGCTGACTGCGGCGCTGTCGCCCACGCCGACTGCCGCCGGCGCCTTGAATGTATCGAGCGCAAACACCGCGATCGCCACGGTGCCCGCGAGCGTGAACTTCGCCTCGGGCCAGACGAGCGTCGCGATACCGGTTACGACGCACGCGGTTGGCAACGCCATCGTCACCGCTTCGGCGAATGGCGGACAGGCGAGCGCCACGGTCAACGTCACGCCTGCGCCACCGACGGTGACGAGCCTTCTGCCTCCGTCGCTTGCGGTGACGCAGGGAGCGAGCGGAAACCTCACTGTGACGATCTCGGCGGCGCAGACCGCGAATACGCAGGTCTTGCTCGCAACGAGCAATGCGAACATCGCCTCGGTCGCATCCTCGGTGACCGTGCTCGCAGGGCAGGTGAGCGCGCCGGTGCCGGTTTCCGGCGTCTCGCCGGGAACGGCGCAGATCACCGCTAACTTGAACGGCTCCTCGGCCTCGAGCCAGATCACCGTGAGCCCGGCGGCGCCGACCGTGGTCTCGCTCGTTCCCGCGACATCGACGGTGAGCCTGGGCGCCAGCACCACGCTTACCCTCACGATCTCCGCTTCGCAAGGCACCGACACGCTCGTGCCGCTTTCGGCGACCCCCGCCGGCATCGTGTCGATCCCGGCGCAGGTCACGGTGCTCGCGGGGCAGACCACCGCCCCGGTTGTGGTCGGGACGCTCGCGCTTGGGCAGGCGGGTATCACCGCAAGCCTGAACGGCACCACGGCTTCCGCGATCGTCAATGTGGTGGCACCGCCGGTGGCGGTCACCGCGCTGGAGCCTGCGAGCTTCACCATGAACGTGGGGGCCACGAGCAGCTTCACGGTGAGGATCAACGCGACGCAATCCACCGGCACGGAGATCACGCTCACGGTCGACAACCCCCCGGTGCTGCAGATCCCGGCTTCAGTGACCGTCGCGCAAGGGGCGACGAGCGCGGTGTTCACCGCGACCGGCCTTGCCGTGGGGAACGCGATCATCACGGCATCGGCGAACGGCACGTCCAAGACCTCGAGCGTGCACGTCTCGCCCCAGGCCGCTGCGGTCGTCTCGCTCCTGCCCAACCCCTTGCCGCTGCAAGAGGGTGCGACCGGGAGTCTGACTGTCACCATCAACGTCGCGCAGGAAATGGATACTGTCATCGCCCTTGCGAGCGATGCGCCCGCGGTGGCGCAAGTCGCAACGAGCGTGACCATCGCTGCGGGAGCGATCTCCGCGTTGATCCCGGTGAACGCGCTGGCCTCAGGCACGGCGAACGTGACCGCTTCGGTCAACGACACGAGCGCCGCAACCCTGGTGCAGGTGACCCCGCCCCCGCCGGTCGTCACTGCCATCATGCCTGCGACGCTCACGCTGCCCAAGGGCACGCCGGGGACGCTGCGCGTCACGGTCTCGCGCGCGCCGAACGTGGCAACGACGGTAACGCTCTCATCGAGCGATATGAGCGTCGCCTCGGTGCCGCCCTCGGTCAACATCGCAGCGGGTGAGCTCTTTGCAGACTTCCCGGTTGCCTCCAACGCGGTGGGCCAGGCGACGATCACTGCGACTCTAAATGGGGGCAGTGCGACCTCAACGGTCATCATCACAGCGGCGGAGCTCACGACGCTCACGCTCTCGCCGCAAACGCCCACCGCCTACACGGGCGAAACGCTGCAGTTCACGGCCACCGGCACGATGACCGACGGCTCGAGCCAGGATTTCACTGCGCGTGCGACCTGGACCAGCTCCAACACGTCGGTCGCCACGATGGATGCCTCCGGCCTGGCTAGCGCGTTGGCCGCGGGCACGTCTACGATCGGCGCAAGCTTCGGCTTTGTCGCGAGCGCAACGGGTCAGAACGTTACGATTTCGACGAGCACGGTGCTCACGGTGAAGCAGCCGGTGGCGCTCGTTCTTACCGCGCCCACCACGACGCTCATCGTCGGGGGCAGCACGACGGTCACCGTCACGTCGAGCGATCCGGCTGCGTTCGGCGGGCTGGCGATCTCGCTCTCCGCTACGGGCACAGGCAGCGCGAGCCTCCCGAGCGCGGTGAGCATCGCCGAGGGCGGCACGAGCACCACATTCACGGTGACGGGCGTCGCGACGGGCGATGTGACGATCACCGCCGCGGCGCTGCGACGGCTGCCCGGCTCGATCACCTTCAATATCCAGCCGGCGCTTAGGATCGACAGCACTACGCCCGCGAGCGGCGCGGTCGAGTCCCTCGTCACGCTCGCGGGCACGGGGTTCGATCCGGTGCCTGCGAACAATCAGGTCGTGTTCCGCGGCATCAACGGCACTACGGTGCCTGCGACGGTGCTCGGCGCCACCGCGACGCAGCTGACCGTAAGAGTGCCGCCCCTGGCCGAGTCCGGGCCCATCACCCTGACCAATTTCAGGGGCACGACGCAGAGCCCGCCCTTCACGGTGACCCGCGAGCAGGACTATCAACTGGTGGCGAGTCCGGCGAATGTCACCGTGCCGCAGGGTGCTTCGGGAGCGGTGCAATTGCAGCTCTCATCCACAGGCACCAAACCTTTCACGGGCCTTGCGACCCTTTCGGCGCTGGGACTGCCTCTAGGGGTTACGACGAGTTTCGCGCCCGCGGCGACGCTGTCGGCGTTCCAGACCGGCACGGTCAAGTTCGGGGCAAGCGGCACGGCGGCGCCGGGGAATTATTCCGTCACGATCCGCGCCGATGCGAAAGAGGGAGGGCAGGTCTTTGCGAGGAGCGCGAGCGTCAATGTCATCGTGCAGGCGGCAACGGGCGTGACCGGCATCAACGGCCGGTTCGTGACACCCGAGAACCAGGGCATCGCCGGGGTGATCGTCAGAGCCGACATCAGCGCGACCAGCCAGCCGCAGACGGTGAGCGATGCGGCGGGGAATTTCCTGCTGACCGGTTTGCCTGCTGGCCCGGTCACGCTGCGCATGGACGCGACCCCTGCGAATCCGCTCTATCCGATCTGGCCGTACATCGTCACGCTTGCGGCAAACCAGATCAACCTCATGCCCGACTGGACGATCAACCCGCCGCCCAGCGCCGACAAGTTCGTCACTATCGCCAATGCCGTGCAGGATCAGATCGTCACCGACGCGCGTTTCCCGGGCCTGGAGATCAAGCTGCCGGCGGGGGTGACCATCACGGGCTACGATGGCGTGGTGAAGTCGCGCATCGCAGTCGAGAAAATCATGCCGGACAAGCTCCCGGTTTCGACGCCGCCCTTCCCGATGCGCGAGGCCTATCAACTGTACTTCGGCACACCGATGGGCGGGATTCCCTCTGCGCCGATTCCGGTGACGTTGCCCAACGTGGGCGAGTTCGAGCCGGGCGAGCAGGCGGAGATCTGGTTCTTCGACGGCAGCCCGATGGGCGGATCCGGTGAATGGAAGCTCGCGGGCCTGGGCACGGTATCCCCGGACGGCAAGACCGTGGCGAGCAATCCGGGTGTGGGAATCCCGCGCTTCTGCGGCGTGTGCGGATTGTTGTCGTTGTCG
>Ga0137435_1000674_pt1 | contig 10800 bp, 7 predicted proteins | sample EasRivERMGT100_2_FD_104904 | JGI IMG/M metagenome (GOLD analysis project Ga0137435, IMG submission 104904) | Soil microbial communities from meander-bound floodplain in the East River, Colorado, USA - East River MetaG ERMGT100_2 | ecosystem: Environmental > Terrestrial > Soil > Floodplain ... | reverse complement strand
TCGCCGAACGGCTCGGTGTTGTCGTTGCGCCAGACGGTGGTGCCGGCGCTGTCCGCTATTAGTCGTGGTGTGTTCAGATGATCCGGGTGAAGCGCTGCTACTCCCTGCTAACCCGAACCCCAAGTCGAGCAAAAATAGCTACCCAGGTAACAAATGACAACGCTAGAGCAATATTAGCTAGGATTAGGAACAAGTCACCACTCGCCATTGAGTGCCATAGGTACGCAAGGGGCCCCACTAGAAACAGGAGACCACATACGAGGCTCAGGGCGACGGTTCTACTGCGAAATAGTTTCGCAAATAACCAGCCAACGATCGGGAAAACCAGAACGGCTAGGACTAGATAAGGAGCGTATGGTAGCCAATATATTGGAATATAGAACTCCACGCGAGTAATGGACATCGCCACCATGACGAGTTCCGTCGCAAGGGTCAGCACTAGGACAAAGGCCACGAAGAGCGCGACCCGGGCCAAGTGCTTCAGCATATTCAGCATGACGTGTTCGTCTAGGAAATAGGACCACTACCCAAACAAGCGTCCTTCGGAGCGCAGTCTGCCGCGCACCTTGTCTTCTTGAGATATGCTCTTTGGACGCAGACCCCACGTCCAGTAACGATCCCGAGAGGATCGTCTCGGTAACATTTGCAGAGGTCCACCAAGACATCCCTTTGACAATTGCAGGGGTCGTCTGGCGTTGGTGGGAACTGCTTTGCTAATTCGCAAGGATTCGCTGTCGGATTCCCTGCCGCGAGTCCGTATGGATCAACCGCAAACAAAGGATTGCTTCGTACGTACGCATAGACATTTAAGCCTCCATCAAGCCCAATCGGATCACTTTCCACGTATCTTCCGATACTTGGGTCGTAGTCCCGGAACATGTTGTAGTGAAGCGCGGTCTCCTTGTCGAAATACTGCCCCGGGAATCTCAACGGGAAATCGAACGCTCCCTGCCCAGAAGGATTATTGTTCGGCACGTCGTTCCCGAACGGCTCTCCCTGGTCCCACCGCCAAACGGTATTTCCCGCCTGATCTTGAATTAACCGAGTTGTGTTCAGATGTAGAGCGCCCGACGCGCTTCCGTCGTAGCGGGAGGTGTTTTCCCTAGACGCTTCCAGCGGTTGCGAGCGAGTGACGAAGGCAATTCCCCCTGCGAGTTGAATTTTTTTCCTAGAGGCGCATTTTCCGCCGCACGGCTGCGCGGCGCAAGCCGCGCAGAGCTTTTGCTTTAGCTGCTCATCGTGTTCGTAGCGAGCGCGAGCGAGCCTGATTGGGGAGCCCCTGGGGGGCGGCGGGGCGTGCGCGGATGCGCACGCTCGGGTGGGCGGGGGGACGTGCTTCTTCGTTCCCTTGCGCGCGAGCGCCTGACTCAAACGGTGCGCTGGTGTGCTTGCACACGAGCGCGCTAACTTCCGCTGTGCAGTGTGCGAGGAGCACTCTGCACAGCGCCGAAGGCGGCCGGGGCGCAAGACATAACGCCGGTTGTGCGAACCCGAAGGGCGCGGAGCGTAGCGCAGCGGTTGCGCTGCCGAGCGAGCCTGCGAGCGAACAGCGCAACTTTGCACAACCGCGCGTTATGTTGAATGGCCCGCAGGGCCATTTACCCCGGCCGCCTTCGGCTGGTTCCGAACGCGACGACGCGGACAGCTCGGGCACCGCAGCCCTGGCGCGGCGCGTGCGCGAGGACGGCGAGCCTTGCACGTCGCCGTGCCAGGGCGGAAGCGAAGGGAGCAACGCTAAACGAAGCTGCAGTGCGTCCAGTCGGCACGGCCGAGCCCGGCGCGCGCGTTGCCGGCGAGGACGCCGTGCTCGCCGCGCGAGCAACGCGCGTGACGGGCGGATGATCGCTTCGGTGCGTCCCAGCTCTTCCCGCATCTTCCCGCTCGTTCCCTCACCTTCCCGCTCATTCCCTCATCTTCCCCAGCAGTCCCTAAGCGTAGCGGCTAAGGTAAAGCGCATCGTGCGCTCCGCCGTTTTCCGCAATCTTCCGCGGCTTTCCACCATTTTCCGCGGCACCCGGAAACCGCTTGGCGCAGACTGGGCACATGAGTCGGGCGTGATCTCTAAGCCGAGACGAGGAGCAGGGTGACGTCCGTCACCCTGCCCAGCGGGATTTGCGCACGCTAATTTCATGTCAAGGGGTGATTACCCGTGTCCGTCGTTAGTTTCTGGAGTTCTGCAACCCCTGGGAGTTTCAGGAGTTGCGCGAAGGCTGTTAGTTCCAGCGATGCAGGGTAATCACCGCTGGCACCGGGGCGGTTTCTGCGAGATGTTTAGTAGCACCGTAATAGTAGGGAGCGTGATTGCAACCATGTTCGATCTTTTTTGTGGAGCAGGAGCTATGTTGAACGACTTGATCAAACTCGTAGAAGCAGTCGGTGCGTTGGAGCCGCGCGTCGTCGCGTTGATGGTGATCGCGCTCGGGCTCGTCGTCGTCGCCTATATCGTGACGCGGTGAGCCGTTCAGTCCTCCGCCTCGGCCGCGAGCGCGTCGAGGAGCTCGCCGTGCGCATCGGTCGCGGGTTCAAATCCTGCCGGCATCGCCTGTCCTGGCGCGGACTTCGCGCGCGTAAGGCGCGCCGGGTGCGTCGCCGCGTGGATCTCTTTCAGCTTCAGGATCGAGACGTTGGTGTAGATCTGTGTCGAAGAGAGGTCCGCGTGCCCGAGCAGCGCCTGGATGAAACGGATATCGGCGCCGTTCTCCAGCATGTGCGTCGCGCACGCATGGCGCAGCAGGTGACACGAGCCCGGCGCCTGGATGCCGCCCCAATCGAGGTAACGGCGCACCAGATCGCCGAGACGATTTTTCTCGAAGGGCTCGCCGTAATCGGTCAGGAACATCGTGCCATCGTCGGGCTCGCGCGCGAGGCTCGGCCGCACCTCATCGACGTATTTTCCGAGCCACGCCGCCGCACGATCGCCGATCGGCACCACGCGATCGCGTCCGCCCTTGCCTTGTCTCACCGTCACCGCGCCGCGCGCGCGGTCCCAATCAAAGACCGCGAGCGCCGCAAGTTCACTGCGTCGAATGCCCGTGGAGTACAACGTCTCCAGCATCGCGCGATCGCGCACGCCCCAGGCGCTCGTCACGTCGGCCTGGTTGAGCACGTGCTCCACGTCCGCGATCGAGAGTACGTGCACGGGAAGCCGTATAGGTTTGCGCGGCAGCACGAGTTCGGACGCGGGGTTGTAGAGAATGTAGCGCGAGCGCGTCAGCCACTTGAACCAGCCTTTCAGCGGCACGAGCAGCAACTGCTGCGAGGTGAACGCGAGCGGCGCGCCGTCCGGTTTGCGGTAGTGGTAGAGGTAGCGTTGATAGCGCTCCAGGATCGGCAGCGTCACTTCCGTCACCGCGCGAATGCCGCGCTCGTCCGCCCAGGCGACGAAACGCTTCAATGCCTTCTGCCGAATCCGCACGCCCGCCTCGCGATAGCCCATCGCACCCCACCATTCCAGATACGCACTGACGTGGCCGTTCATCGGGTTCGCCGCCGCGGGATCGGGCGCGGCGGCGCGCGCGGGCAGCCGGCGCTTGTGCCAGAGCGTGTTCTTGCGATTCCTACGCACGGCGCGCGGCTAAGGCTACGACGGCGTTTTGCTCGGTGTCGTCAGAGAGGTGCGTTTTCGCGGCTAAAGCGGCCGATTTCTCCGGGACGCCCGTTTGGCGCGGCGTTTGCGTCGATCGGCCATCCCGCGATCCCCCCGCGTTGGGGCCGCGTTGGCCCCGCGTTGACCCCGCGAACTCGCCCTTTAGCCCCGCGAGGTTGGGCGTCGTAGCTGTAGAGCGAAGCGCCTCCACATCGATCAGACCGGGAACGAAAGGCGCGCCATCGTGACCTTGGCCGTCATAGAGCAACTCGTAGACGAAGCTGCTGCCGCGGCTACCTCGATGCGCGAGCACGTATTCCAAGCTCACCAGGCGATCCAGGTGCAGCCGCAACTGCGTGTCGGAGATCCCGGCATGCTCGCGCACCTCGCGACGGCTAAAGCGAACCTGGGCGCGCTGGACGCCTTGTTCACGCGCGCGCGCCGCGACGAAGGCATCCAGCGTGAGGAGCACGCGCCGCGTCTGCGGCGGCAGCTCGTCCAAGGATCGACCGAGGACCTCGTGCGCGAGGCTGTTGGCGAGCGCGATGTCCGCGAGCGTCACCTCCACGTACTCGACGAGCTTCTCGCCGTTGCCGAGCGCCTTCACCTCGCGCTGCATCTGGTGTAAGAGCGCTATCGTGTCGATGAGCGTCAGATACTTTTCATGATCGCGCCGCAGGCGCGTGGTCGTGTCGGGGAACGTGAGCCGATTGGCGTAGGGGTTCAACACCCCGAGCGCTCGCAAGAGGCGCTGCGCGTTGCGGTGCACGGTGAGCAGCTCGTTTTTCTTCGCGCGCGCAAGAAGACCTTCGAGCGTCCTGCGCTCGCGCTGCAAGCGGTGAATCGCTTTTGTCTGCTCGCGGCCTTCGTCGATCGAGAGCACCAAGCACCGGTTCTGTAGCTCAGGGTCGATGTCGATCGCGGTCGTCGTCAAGAACATCATCACCGGCCCTTCGACGCGATACTCGCGCGTCACCAGATCCCCGGTGTCGGGGTCTTTGCCCGTGGAGGCGATCGTCAGCTCGCCTTCCGATTGCAGGAGCTTCAGCGCATAACTCGCGCGGCTCGCGCCTTCTTCCTCGACGATGGCGAGGATTTTGTGTTTGAGGTTGCTCTGGCCCATGTAAAAGAGCGATTGCCCGGTGACCGCGCTGTACTTGATCCGCTCTTCCTCCGGCATCATCGCGAGCACCGCATCCATGAGACTGGATTTGCCCGCAGCTGAGGACGATTGCACCAGCACGGCTAAGGGAGAGTCCAGTTTGCGCGACGTGGCCGCCAGATATCCCACGAGCTTGTTCATGCGCTCGCCCACGATGCCGCAGACCTCGAGATCCCCAAGGATGCGCTCAGGCAAGTTCGGTGACTTCAGCAGGGCCATCGCTGCGGCGCGCTCGGCCGCGTCCATGCTCACGGCTTCGACGGGTTTCGGTTCCAGCGCGCGTTTGATGTTCTGCTCTTGCAGTTGTTCGAGCTTCAAGAGCACGCGTCCGAGATCGGCCTTCACCACGTCCTCAGTCACGGCAAGCTCGACCGCCGCCTGCGTGATGTAGGAGGCGCGCGCCCGCGCGGCGTACAGATCGAGCGTATCGACGTAGAAGCGCTCGCCCGAAGCGACGAGCGCGTTCACCTTCATCACCTCGTAGCCCAGGTTCTTCGCAAGCCCACGAACGCGATAGCGGCGGCCGTTCCCGTTCTCGCCGAATGTGAACGTCACTTCCGTGTCCTTCACCTCGGCCGCGATCTCGGGCGCAGGAGCGCTTGGCATGGGGGATGCGGGGAGCGGTTGCGGGTTTTGGTTTTCCTCCTTAGCAGCTTCAGCAGCTAAAGAAGAACCCGCGCGCGCGGGTGCGCGCACAACGTCGGATGATTCGATCGCGACCCCAGGCTCAGACCTCACCGGTGCCACTCCCTTGCCAAGCCACAGCGCCTTGCGGATCGCGATGCCAAGTGATTTATTTGCCGGCGCCACCTTCAGCGCGTACTCATTCGCATCCATCCCGTGCGGAAACTGCACGCGCCAGGCCTCGATGCCTGCGGCGATCAACTGCTCGGCCAACTTCTCCGCGGCGCGCTCGCCGCTATCGTCGCGATCGTAGGCGATGAGAACACGCTCGGTGCCGAACTTCTTGAAGGCGACTAAGTGATCGTCGGTGAACCCTTCGACGCCGTAGCTCGCGGTGACGTTGCGATATCCCGCGCACCAGAAGGTCAGCGCATCGATCAGCGCCTCGCACAGGATGATCTCCTTCCCCACGCCAAGCGCCCCCACGTTCCACACACCCTTGTGCGCACCCGGCAGGTACAGATGCAAGGGCGTCCCGGCTTTCAGGCCCTCGGTGATCTTGCGGCCGTACACCTCGGTGACGTTGCCGTTCTCGTCCAGCACCGGGATCACCAGCGACCCGTTGAAGTGCTCGTGACCCGAAGCGCGAAGCAAGCCTAGCCGCTGCAACCGCTCGCGCATCTGAGCACCGGCGATACGGTTCTTCTCGGGCAGACGAAGACCGAGCGTCCGATTGGCAAAGCCGAGCTTGAAGCGCTCGATCGCGTCAGGATGATCGATCCCGCGCGCCTTCAAGTACGCCAGCGCCTCCGGCGCTGCCTTCAGCGTCTCGTGGTAGTAGCCGATCGTCTGGTTGAGCAGCCGCTGATCGTCGACGTCGAAGGCCACCGGGGCGGGGAGTTTTCTTACCGTCGATTCCTTCACCGGCCGCGCAGCGGCGAGCGATGCGCCTTCGCGCAAGAGCTCCACCGCGTGCCGAAACGACACGCCGTTCATCTTCATCACCCAGTCGATCGGCCCGCCGCCCACCTGGCAGCCAAAGCAGTGCCAGAGATTTTTTCCCGGAGTGACCACGAGCGAGGCCTCGCGGTCCTCGTGGAAGGGGCAATGTGCGAGGAGGTCTTTGCCCGCGCGCTTGAGTGCGATCCCGTTGGAAATCACCAGCCGCTCGACCGACACCTCTGCTTTGAGTCGCTCGATCTCGCTTTCGGGGATGCGCGCCATGGAACCGGGCCTCCGTCTAAAACCCTGTCAAGGGGGTTGCCGTAAAAACGTATGGTCTTTTTTACGTTCACTGTATAATACGCTTAATGTATAGCCGGTCAACCCGCCGCCCATGACCCCAGAGAATCCGGCCCTAGAATCGTCCCGACACATCGAGGACGGGCGCTTCATGCCGAAGAGAATCAAACGCGAGTCCGCGGCCGGGTTCGGCGAGCGCCTGGCGGGCTTGCGCAAGGCAGCCGGCATCACCCAAACCGCGCTTGCCCAGGAGCTCGGCATCTCGCAGCGGATGATGGCCTACTACGAAGGCGCCAACGCGCACCCGCCCGGGCACCTGCTCCCAGAGATGGCGCGTGCGCTCGGGGTGTCAGTGGAGGCACTGCTCGGCACCGAAACCGCCAAGCGCAAGACCAAGGCCGTCGATACGCGCATGCAGAGGAGGCTCCAGCAGCTCGAGCGGCTCCATCCGACCGAGCGGCGTCAGATCCTGCAGGTGATCGACGCCTTCATCGAGCGCAATCAACTGAAGCAACGAGCCCAGGCCAAAGAAGCCGCATAATCGTCGGCAACGGCTTTTAGGGGAGGAAGGCGCGATGGCGAACGAGGACGCGCACTTCAGCATCGTCTACGACGGCGAGGCGGTCGCCAACGGCACGATCGACGCCAAGGACCTCGCCCCGGCGCTCCTCGCCCTGGCCGAGGTCATCGAAGAGGCTCAGCCCCTCGTTCCCGAAATCGATACCCGCATCACGCTGCGCGTGCGCGCAGGGTTCGAGCGCGGCTCCTTCGAGATTCACCTGGAGATCGCCAAGCTCTACCAGCAGCTCGTGGGGCTTTTCTCCGGACAGGACGCCACCGCCTGGGCGAATCTTTTTCAGATTCTGGGCATCGCCGGCGTCGCGGGACTCCTCGGGCTATTCCAGCTCATCAAGCGCGCCCGCGGCCGCAAGGCGCTTTCAGTCACCATCGAGCGCAGCGAGCGCGTGCGCATCACCTTCGAAGGCGACGATCCGCAACCGGTCGAAGTCGATCAGCGCGTGTGGACCCTATTCAAGAGCCTGCGCGTTCGCAAGGCGATCGAGCGCGTCGTCGCCCCGCTCCTTCATCAAGGAATCGATATCTTCAAGATCCGCTACAAGGGAAGGGATTCGCTGGAAGTCGCACAGGACGAAGCCAAGTATTTCATCGCTCCGACCGAGCACGAAGGCGAGACGGTCAGCAGCAGCGACACACGCGTGGTGATCGTCGCGCCGTCATTCCAGGAAGGCAACAAGTGGCGCGTGTCCGACGGCAGCCGCACCATCTTCGTCTCGATCGAAGACCCGCAGTTCGTCCACGGGGTACAAATCGGCAAGGAAGCCTTCCGCAAAGGCGACCTGCTGCACGTCGAGCTGCAAACGCGCCAATGGCTCGAAGGTAAGGAACTGAAGGCCGAGTACGCCATCGTCAAAGTCCACCGCCACGAGCGCGGCCAAGAGCAGTCGAAGCTCGATCTCCTTCGCGGCGACACCGATACCGAAGAGTAAAACGACAACGCCCAGCGCGAAGGCCGGGCGTTGTCGTTGGAGCTGCGAGATTTATTGCGGCACTGACCCCTTTGAGTCCCGTTGAGCTGTCGCGGGCGCGCGGACGAGTAGCAAGATCACGAGCAGAACAAACTGAACCAAAGGCATCAACAGCTCGAAGTAAATTACCTTCAGCGCCCCGAAGATCGCACCGTTAGCAAGGTGATGCTGGAAGATAGACCAGCCCTGTTCCACGACATGTCCAAAAGCGAGCGGCGAAGCCAACTCAGGCCGAGAAGCTCGCGCCATGTCGGTAATCCAAACCCAGTAAACAACGTATAGGAGTAGCAGCACTGCTCCGACTCCAATCGCTGCCATCTTCCACATACGGAACTTGAGAAGGGAGAGAACAGCAACGGCAAAGCCCAACGTAGCCGCGACAGCAAACAACCATTGAATTAGATACTCCGCTCGAAACGGAATGAAGGTAAGGGCATAAAGAACCCAAGAGGCACTAACTACACCTCGCAGGATCTTCTCTTTATCAACCACGTTGGTCCTGACCATCGGGAAAGCACGCAGAAGGTGGCCGTTTGCATTGCTTCAGTGTATCAACACAAGCCTTAACGCAATCCTCGAGCCACCCGCTTGCTCCGGTACCTTGACTCATGTCAAGTTTCTCAAGGCAATCAGCTCTACATGATCCGTCCGGATCTCGGATTAAACCGCCACCGCTATTTGTACAAATCTTCTTGCCGATCTCACCGCCTCTCGCAGGAGCGGTTGCTTTCCCGCCTGTCAGATCCTCCGCGCCTTTCCTCCCGAGATCTCTGAGAAGTTTCTCTAAAAGCTGCAGCCCTTGAGGATCCGTAAAGCTTAGCGGGATATTGTTGACGTAGACGAACCCGTTGATGCCTCCACGCAAACCGATCGGGTCGAATTCAGCGTAGCGCCCGATTCCTGGATCGTAATCCCTGAAATAGTTGTACGCGAGATTGGTCTCCCGGTCGAAGTACTGGCCAGGGAATCTCAAGTTGAACTCGAACGCTCCGAGTCCTGAGGGATTGTTGTTTGGTACGGAATCGCCGAACGGCTCGGTGTTGTCGTTGCGCCAGACGGTGGTGCCGGCGCTGTCCGCTATTAGTCGTGGTGTGTTCAGATGATCGCTGTGGATGTAAAAAATCGCCGCCGATGTTGCGATCGGCTGCGCCGCAAAATCCTGCGCGCTCTGGGCAACCACGTTGCTGTAGCTGCGCGAAGCCGGCGTAAAGGTGTAGCCGCTCGCCGACGGCGTCACGCTCCCCGTCCAGCCTTGCACCACGGTGCAACTGTATTGACCGGACGCATTCGAGGGCGTGCAGGTGCCGCCATTGGTCGCGGCGAGCGCCGCCCCCGCGAAGGGCGAGCCGCCCAGGGTCAGCGTACCGCTCACCTGGACGAGGACCGCCGCGTAGTCCTGTGCCGCCTGGTTCGCCACCACGTTGCTGTAGCTGCGCGAGGCCGGCGTGAAGGCATGGCTGCCCAGTGACGGCGTCACCGTCCCGGTATAACCCTGCAGCACCGTGCAGCTGTACTGGCCCGACGCATTCGAAGCGGTGCAGGCGCCGCCGTTGCTCGCCGCGAACGCCACGCCGGCGAAGGGCGACCCGCCCGCCGTCACCGTCCCGCTCACGACGTACGTGATCGCTTCTGCCGTATAGTCCTGCGCCGTCTGGTTCGCCACCACGCTGCTGTAGCTGCGCGAAGCCGGCGTGAAAGTATAGCCGCTCAAGGACGGCGTCACGCTCCCCGACCAGGCATACCCCACCGTGCAGCTGTACTGGCCGGACGCATTCGAGGAGGTGCAGCCACCGCCATTGGTCGCCGCGAACGCCACCCCGGCGAGGGGCGACCCGCCCGCCATCACCGTTCCGCTCACGACGTATGTGACCGGCGCTGCCGTGTAGTCCTGTGCCGTCTGGTTCGCCACCACGTTGCTGTAGCTGCGCGAGGCCGGGGTGAAGGCATGGCCGCTCGAAGACGGCGCCACGCTCCCCGACCAGGCATACGCCACGGTGCAGCTGTACTGGCCGGACGCATTCGAAGCGGTGCAGGTGCCGCCATTGCTCGCCGCGAACGCGACGCCGGCGAGGGGCGAACCGCTCGCCGTCACCGTCCCGCTCACCGTCCGGGTCCCCACCGTGAACGGGTTGCTCGTGGCCAGGCGCGTATAGCCGTTGTTCGCGAACAGACGCAGCTCGTAGGTCCCCGGAGCGATTGCCGGGACGGCAAAGGGAACGCTGCCGCTCGCCGCCCCGTTCGTGTAGCGCCAGCTTATATAGCTCGTGTTGGCCATTCCCGGCGTGGCCAAGGCCAGCCAGTCGGTTGCCGTGGGTGTGGCAATGCCGCTCCAGGTCGCCGTCACCGTTCCCCCGGACGGGATGTTCGTGGGGCTCACGGTGAGCGTCGCGGCATGGGCTGCCGCCGCGACGAGCGTGAAGCCGAGCAGGCAGAACAGCCTGGCGAGCGCGGGCAGCTTGAGGGTCGAGAGTGTCTTCTTCATGTTGTTCTCCCCGGGCTCTTCGCTTAAGGCGCCACGATCACGGCGAGCGGAATGTCCTGCAGGTACAGGTACTCCCGCTTCACGGTGCCGCCCGGATCGCTCTCGGCGATGAGGCGGCCCTTCGCGTCGTAGTGATACACCCGGTCCTCCTGGGGGT
>Ga0137435_1000672_pt1 | contig 10810 bp, 8 predicted proteins | sample EasRivERMGT100_2_FD_104904 | JGI IMG/M metagenome (GOLD analysis project Ga0137435, IMG submission 104904) | Soil microbial communities from meander-bound floodplain in the East River, Colorado, USA - East River MetaG ERMGT100_2 | ecosystem: Environmental > Terrestrial > Soil > Floodplain ... | reverse complement strand
GGGCGACATCTCCACGCTGGAGTCCATGTGACGAGAATCATCGATGCACCGCCCTCGGGGCCCGTTCCCTACGAGCGCGAATTCGCGTTGAAGCTGCTCACCGACATGCTGCGCATCCGCCGCATGGAGGAGAAATCCGCCGAGCTCTACGGCGAAGGAAAGATCCGCGGCTTCCTGCATCTGTATATCGGCGAAGAAGCGGTCGCGGTCGGCGCGCTGCATGCGCTCGAGCCCGAGGACAGCGTCGTCGCCACCTACCGCGAGCACGGCCACGCTCTCGTTCGCGGCGTTGCGATGGAAGCGATCATGGCCGAAATGTACGGCAAGCGCGAGGGCTGCTCGCACGGCCGCGGCGGCTCGATGCACCTGTTCGACGCCTCGAAGCGCCTCTTCGGCGGCAACGCCATCGTGGGCGGCGGCCTCCCGCTGGCCGTGGGCCTCGCGCTCGCCGACAAGATGCAGGGCGTGCAGCGCGTCACGGCATGCTTCTTCGGCGAAGGCGCGATGGCCGAGGGCGCATTCCACGAATCCATGAACCTCGCCGCGCTGTGGCGCCTGCCGGTGATGTTCTGCTGCGAGAACAACCTGTACGCGATGGGCACGGCGATCGAGCGCTCCGAATCGCAGAGCGATCTCTGCGCCAAAGCCGCGTCCTACGGCGTGCCGACCCTCCGGGCCGACGGCCAGGACATCGTCTCCGTGCACGAGACGACCCAGCGCGCGCAACGGGAGGTGCGCAAGGGTAGCGGCCCATTCTTCGTGGAATACCAGACATACCGCTTCCGCGCCCACTCCATGTTCGACGCCGAGCTTTACCGCGACAAGCGCGAGGTCGAGGAGTGGAAAACCCGCGGACCGCTGCACACCTTCTCGGCGAGGCTCAAGGCCGAAGGCAAACTGACCGAGGAGCAATTCCTCGCGCTCGACCGCGAAGTGGGGGTCGAGGTGGACCGCGCGGTGGCGTTCGCAGAAAGCGGTACCTGGGAGCCGGTCGAGGATATGACGAAGGATCTGTATACGCTTCCTGCGCATCCGGAAATGGAGGGGACGTGAGCCGCCTCTCCTACCGCGAAGGCATGCGCCAGGCCCTGCGCGAGGCGCTCGCCGGCGATCCCCGCGTCTTTGTCATGGGTGAGGACGTGGGCCGCTACGGCGGAACCTACGCCGTAACGAAAGGCCTGCTGGAGGAATTCGGGCCCGAGCGCGTGCGCGACACACCGCTCTCCGAATTGGCGTTCGTGGGCGCCGGTATAGGCGCGGCACTCGGCGGCATGCGGCCGATCGTGGAAGTAATGACGGTGAATTTCAGCCTCCTCGCGCTCGACCAGATCGTGAACAACGCGGCGCTCTACCGTCACATGTCGGGCGGGCAGTTCTCGGTCCCGCTCGTCATCCGCATGGCGACGGGCGCGGGCCGCCAGGTCGCCGCCCAGCATTCGCACAGCTTCGAGAACTGGTATGCCTCCATTCCCGGCATCAAGGTGCTCGCCCCCGGTACCGTGGAAGATGCACGCGACATGCTCGCGCCGGCGCTCGCCGATCCCGACCCCGTCGTCATCTTCGAGCACGCGCAGCTCTACAACGTGGAGGCGGACGTCTCCGAGACCCGGAACACGGACATCCGTTCGGCCGCCGTGCGGCGCGAGGGAAAAATGGTGAGCCTCATCACCTATGGCGGCTCGCTTCCCAAAACGCTCCAGGCCGCAAGCGAGCTCGCCGAAGAAGGCATAGACGCCGAGGTCGTGGACCTGCGCGTGCTGCGCCCGCTCGACATGGCGACCGTCCTCGCTTCGGTGCGCAAATGCCGGCGCGCCGTGGTCGTCGACGAAACCTGGCGCACGGGCAGCCTCGCCGCGGAGATCATCGCCCGGATCGCCGAAGAAGCGTTCTACGACCTCGACGCGCCGCCCGCGCGCGTGTGCAGCGAGGAGGTCCCCATCCCTTACGCCAAGCACCTGGAGGAGGCGGCTCTGCCGCAGCCTGCAAAGATACTGGCCGCGGTCAAGACCGCGCTGGGCCGCTGAGGACGCCATGATCGAATTCAAGCTCCCTTCGCTCGGCGCCGACATGGACAAGGGGAAGCTGCTCGAATGGAAGGTGAAACCCGGCGAAGCCGTGAAACGCGGCCAGGTCGTCGCCGTGGTCGACACGGCCAAGGCCGCGGTTGAAGTGGAGATCTGGCAGGATGGAACGGTTTTCGAACTACTGCTGCAACCCGGCGAGACCGTGCCCGTCGGCACGGCGATGGCAACTCTGCTCCAGCCGGGAGAAACGCCGGAGCAGGCAGCCTTGCAAAAGCGCGAAGCGCCTGCCGCCCGCCCCGCGCCCAAGCCGGCCCCGGCGACCGCCACCGTTGCGGCTCCCGCCGTTGCGGCGCCTTCGGTCGCGCCGCTCGCGCAGCGCCGGCCGGTCTCGCCCGCCGCGCGCAGGCACGCGAGCGAGCTGAACGTCGATATCGACAAAGTGACCGGCACCGGACCGCACGGCGCGGTGACGATCGAGGACGTGGAAAAGGCCGCTGCGCGAGCGGCGCCGGCGCCTGCGGACCGATACGCTGAAATGCGCAAGGCGATCGCCGCGGCGATGAGCCGCTCCAAGCGCGAGATCCCGCACTATTACCTGTCCGAAACGATCCCGATGCAGCGCGCTGTCGAATGGCTGGCGCGCGAGAACGAGAAGCGACCGGTGATGGAGCGCATCCTCATGGGCGCGCTGCAGCTCAAGGCCGTCGCGCTCGCGCTCGCGAAAGTCCCGGAGCTGAACGGATTCTGGATGGACGGGAAGTTCCAGGCTGCGACGGGCGTGCACATCGGGGTCGCCATCTCGATCCGCCAGGGCGGCCTGATCGCGCCTGCGATCCACGACGCGGACAAGAAGAGCCTGATCGAGCTCATGCGGGCCTTGAGCGATCTCGTATCCCGCGCGCGCGCGGGATCGCTGCGCAGCTCCGAGATGTCCGATCCGACGATCACGGTCACAAACCTCGGCGATCAGGGCGTCGAGGCGGTATTCGGCGTCATCTATCCGCCGCAGGTCGCGCTGGTCGGATTCGGACGCCTCGAGACGCGGCCGTGGGCCGAGAACGGCGCGCTGCTCGCCGTGCCGCTCGTCACGGCGAGCCTGTCCGGCGACCACCGCGCGAGCGACGGAATTCGCGGCGCGCGCTTTCTCGCGGCGCTCCACGAGCGGCTGCAGCATCCGGAGGAATTGTGAACGACACCGAAATCAAGACCCGCGTCATCGCAATCATCAAGTCCATCGCGCCGGAGGTCGAGGAAGGCGAGTTGCGGGCTGACCGGCCCTTGCGCGACCAGATCGACCTCGACTCCATGGACTGGCTCAACGTCCTCGTCGCCGTGAACGAGAAACTGCACGTGGACATTCCGGAAGCGGACTACGGCAAGCTCGTCACCCTGGACAACCTCGTCGCCTACCTTCGCGCGAAGCTCGCTTCCCGAGCCTGAGCGGCGGCAGGCTCACCGGTCCGGCGGCTCGTCACCCCTGCCGTTCCGTTCCAGCAGCCACTGATCTTTCTCCGCCTCGATTTCCGGCCAATCCTGGAGGGGATCCTCGACCGAAGCATCGGCATCCGCCGCGGCTTTCTTTTCCGTCGGTTCGAAAAGAGCAAGGCTCACTGCGTCCCGTGGCGTTCGCGGCGCCGCGGGGATCGCGTTCCTCGCGCGTCGCGGCTTGCGGCGCGCTTTTCCGCTCTTGGTCATGGATACCTCCTTTTCAACCGCGACTCAATGAAACCTTTCTTTTCGCCCCAACCGGTTGACCCAGGTCAAATTGCCTCCCGATACCGGGCCCTAAGCTGATTGTGCGCCGCTCCCGCCTGTTCCCTGATCGGGCCCAATCGGGGACAGCGGCTCAGGTTGCAGCAGGCTCCGACTCGCATGAAGAAAATCTGGCTCGATTCCTATCCCAGGGGCGTGCCCTCCGAGATCGACGCGCGCGCCTACTCCTCCCTGAACCAGCTGCTCGAGCGCAGCTGCGCGCGCTTCCGCGGCGGGGCTGCCTTCTCCAACATGGGCGCCTCCATCACGTACGGAGAGCTCGATCGCCTCTCGCGCAATTTCGCCGCCTACCTGCAGAGAACCCTCGGCCTGCGGCGAGCGGATCGCGTGGCGATCATGCTGCCCAATCTGCTGCAGTATCCGATCGCCCTGTTCGGGGCGCTACGCGCCGGCTTGACGGTAGTCAACGTCAATCCGCTCTATACCGCGAGCGAGCTCGAGCACCAGCTTGCCGATTCCGGCGCGACGGCGATCGTCGTGCTGGAGAACTTCGCGCACATTCTGGAGCAGGCCCTGCCGAAGACCCGCGTGCGCCACGTCGTCACGACCCAGGTCGGGGATCTCCTCCCGCCGGTCAGGCGCGCGCTGGTGAACTTCGTCGTGAAGCGGGTGAGGCGCATGGTCCCGGCATGGCGCATCCCGGGCGCGACGGCTTTTCGCGAAGCGCTGGCGCGCGGCGCGACGCACGGTCTCGACGGCGCCGACGTGTCTTCCGAGGACATCGCGTTCCTGCAATACACCGGTGGCACGACCGGCGTCGCCAAAGGCGCTATCCTCACGCACGGCAACATAGTCGCGAACGTCGAGCAAGTTGCGGCCTGGGCCAGGGGGACACTCGAGGAAGGCGCAGAAACCGTGATCACCGCGCTGCCGCTGTATCACGTCTTTGCTCTCACGGCAAACTTGCTCGTTTTCGTGAAGCTGGGCGGGCACAACGTGCTCGTCACCAACCCCCGCGACATCGCAGGCTTCGTCGCCGAATTGAGAAAGACGCGGTTCACCGCCATCACCGGCGTCAACACGCTGTTCAACGCGCTGTTGAACGCGGCCGGTTTCGAGGAAATCGCCGCGGCCCGCCGCGGCACGCTCAAACTGGCGGTCGCAGGCGGCATGGCCGTGCAGCGGTCGGTAGCCGAGCGCTGGCAGAGGGCGACCGGGGTGCCGCTCGTCGAAGGCTACGGTCTCACCGAGGCCTCGCCGAACGTGTGCGCGAACCGCTTCGATACCAGGGAATTCAGCGGCAAGCTCGGGCTGCCCCTCCCCTCGACCGAGGTGGCCATTCTCGACGAGCGCGGCAATGAATCGCCTCTCGGCGAAGTCGGCGAGATCGGCGTGCGCGGTCCGCAGGTGATGCGCGGCTATTGGAACGCGCCGCAGGAAAGCGCCGGAGCGTTCACGCCGGACGGTTGGCTCAGGACCGGAGACATGGGCCGCATGGACGAGCGCGGCTACATCGAATTCCGCGAGCGCAAGAAGGATGTGATCGTGGTCTCGGGCTTCAAAGCCTATCCCGCCGAGATCGAGGACGTCGCGATGCTCCACCCCGGCGTGATGGACGCCGCCGCGGTCGGGATTCCCGACGAGCGCAGCGGCGAGGTGGTCGCGCTCTTCGTAGTGCGCAAGGACCCCGCGCTCACCGCCGAGGCGCTGCTCGCGCATTGCACGAAACACCTCACAGGTTACAAGATCCCCAGGCGCATCGAGTTCCGCGGGCAGCTTCCCAAGTCGCCGATCGGAAAAATCCTGCGCCGGAAACTGAAGGAAGAAGCGGCGCGTCTTCATGGCTGAGTATCCCGCGCATCTCGTGCGCGAGCACCGGCTGTTCGACGGACGCACGGTGACGCTGCGCCCCATTCGAACGGAGGATGCACCCCTGGTACGCGAGTTCCTGAACGAGCTGTCCGGAGAGAGCAGGTACATGCGTTTTCAGAAGTGGGTACACGCGCCTTCGGACAAGCTCATCCACTTCCTGACCGACGTCGACTACGACCGCCACATGGCGCTGGTGTGCGCGGCGCGGCACGGCGACCGCGAAGAAATCGTGGGCGAGGCGCGCTACGTGATGAACGCCGACGGGAAGACCTGCGAGCTCGGCATCGTGATCGCCGACACCTGGCACCATAGCGGCATCGCGGGGCTGCTGATGGAGGGATTGATCCAAGCGGCGCGCGCGCGGAGATTCGCGACCATGGAAGGCTTGGTGCTCGCCGGCAATACCGAAATGCTGCACTTCGTCCGGGCGCTCGGATTCGAGGCACACGCCGTTTCCGAAGACAGGAGGACCGTGCGCATCGTCAAGAAGCTCTGAGGGCCGGAGGGCGCAGCGACCCGCACCGGCAGGTAAGCTCGACAGGAACGCGCGCCGCCGCACCGTGCATGCCCGCGGCTCCTTCCGGTCAGTGCGATTCGTGACCCGTTCCGTCCAGGACGAGCGTGGCGCGCATCAAGGCCGCGTCTTCAGGATGCTCGGAGATCCTGAATCCGAGCCTGCTGCACAAGGTGAGCATCCCCTGATTTCCGGCGAGCACGTGCCCGACCATCGCCCTGAGCCCGCGCGCACGCGCCACCTCGATGAGCAGCTCGAGCATGCGCCGCCCCAGGCCCTTGCATTGCCAGGAATCGGCGACGACGATGGCGAATTCGCAGGTCTGCCCATCCGGATTGGTCGCGTAGCGCGCGACGGCCATCTCGGTTTCGCGTCCGCCTTCGTCGCGCACGGCGACAAAGGCCATCTCACGGTCGTAGTCGATCTGGGTGAAACGCGCGAGCATCCCCGGCGTAAGCTCGCGCACAGTATTCATGAAACGGAAATAACGGCTGTCCTCCGACAACCCCCGCACGAATTCCTGCTCCATCTGAGCGTCCTCCGGTCGTATCGGGCGCAGCCGGATGGAAGTCCCGTCGGCGAACTCCCACTCCGTCACCAGCTCGGCCGGATAGGGATGGATCGCCAGGTGCGCGTACCGACTGCGCATCGGCCGCGGGTCCCTGACTATGGCTCTCGCATCCACCGCAATTGCGCCCGTTTCATCCACGATCAGCGGATTGATGTCGAGCTCCTCGATCCCCGGTAGCTCACACACCATCTCCGAGACGCGCAGCAGCACCGATTCCAGCGAGCGCATGTCCACGGCCGCCATACCTCGGAACGCGCCCAGCAGGCGCGAAATGCGGGTGCTGCGGATCATTTCGGCGGCGAGAAAGGCGTTGAGCGGCGGCAGCGCCACGGCGCGGTCGCGGTGCACTTCCACGGCGGTGCCCCCCGTGCCGAAAGTGATCGCGGGGCCGAACACGGTGTCGCGCATGACGCCGACCATCAGCTCGCGCCCGTTCTTCCGCGCGACCATCGGTTCGACCGTCACGCCGTTGAGCCGCGCTTCGCGCCGCTTGTGCCCGATTTCGTCCAGCATTTCGAGATACGCGGAGCGCACCGCATCCGCGCCCGCCAGGTTGAGCCGGACGCCGCCCACGTCGCTCTTGTGCGTGATGTCGGGCGAATCGATCTTCAGCACGACCGGATAGCCGAGGTCCTGGGCTGCGAGAACGGCCTCCTCGACCGAGCGCGCGAGGACGGTGCGCGCAATCGGGATGTGGAATGCCGAGAGCAGCGCCTTGGATTCCGTCTCACTCAGCACTTTGCGCCCTTCCAAGAGCGCCGCGTCGATCACCGCCTGAGCGGCGCCACGGTCCGGCGGCGCCTGATGCGCGAGCGGTCCGGGCGTTTGCAGCAGCGAGCGCTGGTTGCGGTAGAAAGCAGCGAGATGCGCAAACATCTCCACTGCGGGGTCCGGCGTGCGGAACACCGGGATCGATGCTTTCTCGAGCACTTTCCGCGCGCCGCCGACGCTCGCCTCGCCCATCCAGCAGGCGACGAGCGGCTTGGATGCACCCTGCCCCACCTGTGCAACGACGCGCGCGGTTTCCTCGGCCTCGGTCATCGCCTGCGGAGTCAGGATCGCGAGCACACCGTCCACGCCGGGGTCGTCGAGGCAGGCCGACACGGCCGCGCGGTAGCGCGCGCTATCGGCGTCGCCGATGAGATCGATCGGGTTGCCCTGCGACCAGTTCGACGGCAGCACGCGGCGCAGCGCCTCCACGGTGGCCACGGACAGCTCCGCGAGCGGAAGGCCGAGATCGGCGGCGCGGTCGGCCGCCATCACGCCCGGGCCACCGCCGTTTGTTATCACGGCAAGCCGATCTCCCTGCGGCCGAATGCGCGAAGCGAGCGCATGCGCCGCGGCGACGAGCTGCCCGATGCTGCTCACTCGCACGACCCCGGCGCGTCTGACCGCAGCGTCGAACACGTCGTCCGCCCCGACGATGGCGCCCGTATGCGACACCGCGGCCCGGGACCCGGCCGGGTGACGGCCGACTTTCATGACGATGACCGGCTTCACGCGCGCCGCTGCGCGCAGACTCGAAAGGAACCGCCGCGCATCGCGTATTCCCTCGATATAGAGAAGGATGTGCTCGGTCTTCGCGTCGTTCGCCAGATAGTCGATGATCTCGCCGAAATCGATGTCACTCGAGCCGCCCAGCGACACGACGCTCGAAAAGCCGATCTTGTTGGGCACCGCCCAGTCGAGCATGGCGGCGCACACGGCGCCCGACTGCGAGATCAGGCCAAGCGAGCCGGTAAGGGCCGTGCCGCGCGCGAAAGTCGCGTTCAGCCCGATGTCGGGCCGCAGAATGCCCAGGCAATTGGGGCCGACGAAGCGCAGGCCGTGCCGGCGCGCGTTCTCGAGCAGCGCGCGCTCCAGACGCGCGCCCTCCGGCCCCACTTCGGAGAAACCCGCGGTGATCACGACGGCGGCGCGCACGCCGGCGCGGCCGCACTCCTCGATCACTCCCGGCACTGTCTGGGCTGGCGTCGCGATGACGGCGAGATCGACCCGGGCGGGCAGTTTGCCGACCGAGGAATAGCAGCGCACGCCGTGCACGCTCGCGTACTTGGGGTTGACGGCAAGCAGGGTTCCCCGGTAGCCCGCCGAGAGCATGTTGGAAAGCAGCACCGCACCCACCTTGCCGCTTTTCTCGCTCGCGCCGACGATGGCGACCGAGCCGGGCTCGAACAACGGGGTGAGGTAGTGGCGGTCCGGCGAAAGCGGTGACAGTCCCCGGTTTGGCGGGGACGCCGGGGTCCGTCCCCGGTTCTCCGTCGGCGCTTTTCCGCCCTCGGTCTTGTTGCCTCTGTTCATGGATTACCCGATGCGGCGCGTTCGAGCATACGGCTTCCAGCCCTCGCTCCGGAGTATGCCTGCAATCCCGGCGGCGATGGCGGGCCGAGGCACGCGAGTGCCCTGCCGCGGTTGCCGTGACTTACACGGCACTCCTCAATGCGACATCAGCACCGGTACTGTCATGGAATCGAGGAGGGTTCGCGTCACTCCGCCCAGGACGAGCTCGCGCACGCGGGAGTGCCCGTACGCTCCCATGACGATCAGGTCCGCGTCGAGGTCCGCCGCGCGGGAGAGAATCTGTACGCCCACTTCGTCGCTGCTGCAGAATTGCCGCGATGCAGACGCCTTCACGCCGTGGCGCGCGAGATAGAGTGCGATATCCGCTCCCGGGTTTTCCCCGTGGCTCGAGCGACTTCCCTCCGGTTCGAACACCATGACCTGCACGCTGTCCGCACGCGCGAGCAAGGGGAGCGCGTCGGTGACCGCGCGCGTCGCCTGGGACCTCGCGTTCCACGCGACCAGCACCTTCTTGCCGACGCGCGGAAAATGTCCGGCGTACGGAACGATGAGCAAGGGCCGGCCGGTGGACAGGACGAGTTCGTCGAGAAAGCCGCGCTCGGTGCCGGCGTCGGAATTCGCGTGCCGATCGCGCTGGCCCACCACGAGCAGGTCGGCATAGCGGGCGCTCGTGTGCATCGCGACGAGGGCATCGGCCTCCGACATTCTCCATTCGGCTCTGACGCCGACGCGTCTCGCGACCGCCGAGCGGAAGGCGGCTTCCGCCTCGCGCGCCGCTTCGGCTCGAGACTGCTTCTGTACCTCGATGATCCGGGCGCCGGCCTCGGCCATTGCAGCCGAGGGGATGTGCTCCGCGCTCAGCGCGAACAGTCCGATGAGATGGGCGTCGAACTCCCCGACGAGTGACAACGCAAGATCAAGCCTTTCGGTGCGCCGTGCGTCGCGATCCAGGTGGACGACGATCGTTTTGTAATTCATCATGTCCTCATCTTTGGTTGGCTTCTAGTCTAGTATCCCCTTCCCCGGGGGCTCGAATTTGATCCTCGTCAACTCTTGAGCATGAGCTTCAGGCCAGCGCCGCGCCGATCGCGAGGAGCAAGGCGTACGCGAGGAGCAGCCTTCCCGCCTTGGGCGTGATCGGGACGAGGTCCTGAAACCGGTCCAGGGTCAGTACGGCGCGTGCGGTCGTCAGCGCGTAAGGGATCGTGAGCAGGGGTAGAAGGATCCAGGCGCCGAAGCCCAAGCCCAACCAGAACCACAAGGGTGCGAGGTAAGACAGCGCGAGCAATACGACGAACTCCGCGCGGCTCCATTCCTTGCCGAAACGCACGGCCACCGTGCGCTTTCCCTTCACCACGTCGAACTCGCGGTCGCGAATGTCGTCGATGATGAGAATGTTGGTCGTGAGCGCGCCGATCGGCAGGCCGAGCGCAAAGGCGCTCGGCGGTAAGGCCGCCGGCACGACCCACGCGCCGAGTACGTCAGCGGCCAAGGCAGGCGCAGCCTGGACGTAATAGCCGCCGACCACCGAAACGACGCCGAAGAAGGCGAAGAAAAGCGGATCGGCCAGACCATGCCTGCCGATCGGATAGGGCCCGGCCGAATACATCCAGCTCGCCGCAATGCTGAGGAGCCCGATCAACAACACGAATGGTCCCGCCATAAAGAACAGGCAGGCTCCGACGAGCAAGGCAAACGCATAGCAGACCGCGATCGTCGCCTTCAGACCGGACAGCGTTAGCGTACCGAGCTGCAATGCCTGCACCAGTTCCGGGTGCTCGCGATCTTCGGGCTGCTGGATGAGATTCTCGTAGT
>Ga0137435_1000671_pt1 | contig 10829 bp, 6 predicted proteins | sample EasRivERMGT100_2_FD_104904 | JGI IMG/M metagenome (GOLD analysis project Ga0137435, IMG submission 104904) | Soil microbial communities from meander-bound floodplain in the East River, Colorado, USA - East River MetaG ERMGT100_2 | ecosystem: Environmental > Terrestrial > Soil > Floodplain ... | reverse complement strand
TGACGGTCGACGAGGAGGACGTCGACGGGTGCCCGCCTCAGCGCGCGCGCCGCTTCGAGCCCTCCGAATCCCGCCCCGACGATGACCACCCGCGGGCGGGGGGCGCTCATCGCCGGACCAGCTCCGGCGCCGGTCGCGCGCCGCTCAGCGCGTCGCGGACGAGGGCGGCCTGCTCGGCCGCGTGACGCTTGTGCGAGCCCGTCGCGGTCGACGACCCCTGCGGGCGGCCGGCGTAACGCAGGCGCAGCTCCGGCCGCAAGCGCGCGAGGCGCTCCTGGACGAAGGTCCACGCTCCCATGTTGCGCGGCTCCTCCTGCACCCAGCAGACGTCCGAGGCGAGCGGGTAGCGCGCGAGCGCCGTCTGGAGCGCCTCGACGGGGAACGGGTAGAGCTGCTCGAGGCGCGCGATCGCGACGTCTCCGGCCGCCGACTCCCGCCGTGCGGCGTCGAGCTCGTAATAGACCTTGCCGGAGCAGAACAGCACGCGCCGGACCGCCGCGGGATCGCGCACGGCGGGGTCGTCCAAGACCGGCTCGAGCCTCCCTTCGGAGAAGGCCGCTGCCTTCGAGACGGCCTCGCGGTGGCGCAGGAGGCTCTTCGGGGTCATGACGACCAGGGGCTTTCTCACCTGGTCGAGGGCCTGACGCCGGAGGAGGTGGAAGTACGACGCCGGCGTCGTCGGGCACGCGACCCGGATGTTCCCCTCCGCCGCGAGCTGGAGGAACCGCTCGAGGCGGGCGGAGGAGTGCTCCGGGCCCTGCCCCTCGTAGCCGTGCGGGAGCAACAGCGCGACCGCGCTCTTCAGCCTCCACTTCGTCTCGGCCGAGGCGATGAACTGATCGATCACCACCTGCGCGCCGTTGGCGAAATCGCCGAACTGGGCCTCCCAGAGCACGAGCGCCTCGGGCGCGGCGACGCTGTAGCCGTACTCGAACCCGAGCACCGCGAACTCCGAGAGGTGCGAATCGAACACCTGGAACCGCGCCTGTCCCGCCTCCAGGTGGGCCAGCGGGATGTGCCGCGCCTCCGAGCGGTGGTCGTAGAGGATCGCGTGCCGCTGGCTGAACGTGCCGCGTCCGGTGTCCTCGCCGGACAGGCGCACGGGAATGCCGTCGAGCACCGTCGTGCCGAACGCGAGCGTCTCGGCGAGGGACCAGTCGATCGCGTCTCCGTGGAATTGCTCCCGGCGGCGCGCGAGCTGCTTGGCGAGGCGCGGGTGCACCTCGAACCCGTCGGGCACGCGCTCGAGCCCGTCGAGCACCGCCATCAGGCGCTCCTTCGGGGCGGCCGTGGTCGGCAGGCTCGATGCCTCCTCCGGCGGAGGCTCCGCCGGCTCGGCCACCTCGACCTCGGCGCGGCCCTCGCGCAGCCGCCTCACCTCGTCCACGGTCGCCTGCAGGTGCTCGCGGTAGCGGGCCATCGCGGCCTCGGCGGCCTCGGGCGTGAGGTCACCCCGCCGGAGCAGCTCCTCCGTGTACAGCTTCCGCACCGAGCGCTTCGCTTCGATCTTGGCGTAGAGCATCGGGTGCGTGAACGAGGGGTCGTCCGCCTCGTTGTGTCCCCAGCGCCGGTAGCAGACCAGATCGACGACGACGTCGCGGTGAAACGTGTCGCGGAACGAGAAAGCGAGGCGCACCATGCGCACGGCGTCCTCGGGCTGGTCGCCGTTGACGTGGAAGATCGGCGCCTGGACCATGCGCGCGACGTCGGTCGCGTACGGGGACGATCGGGCGTCGCGCGGCCCGGTCGTGAAGCCGATCTGGTTGTTGACGACGATGTGGACGGTCCCGCCGGTCCGGTAGCCTCGGAGCTGCGAGAGGTTGAGCGTCTCGGCGACGACACCCTGCCCCGCGAACGCCGCGTCCCCGTGGAGGAGGATCGGCAGCACGAGGCGGTGGAGGTCGTCCTCGAGACGGTCTTGCTTGGCGCGCGCCATCCCCTCGACGACCGGGTCGACCGCCTCCAGGTGGGAGGGGTTGGAAGCGAGCGCCACGGCGAGCCGGGTGCCGGAGGGAGCCACGTGCACGCCCGAGGCGCCCAGGTGGTACTTCACGTCCCCGGATCCGTGCGCGGCCTCGGGGTCGAGCTCCCCCTCGAACTCGCGGAAGATCGACGCGTGCGATTTCCCGACGACGTTGGACAGGATGTTGAGCCGGCCGCGGTGGGTCATGCCGATCACCGCTTCCTTGAGCCCCGCGTCCGCGGCGTCGGTCAGCAGGGCATCCAGCATCGGGACCAACGTCTCGCCACCCTCGAGCGAGAACCGCTTCTGGCCGACGTAGGTCGTGTGGAGGAACTTCTCGAAGGCCTCGGCGGCCCCGAGCTTCTGGAGGATGCGGGCCTGCTGCTCGGCGGTGAGCGGCTCCGCGTTGCGGGATGTCTCCATGCGCTCCTGGAGCCACCGGCGAATCGACAGCTCCTGGATGTGCATGAACTCGACCCCGACGTAGCGGCAGTACGTCTCGCGCAAAACGTCGAGGATCTCGCGCAGCGGCCGCGGCTCGCGCGTCCCCGCGAGCGCTCCCGCGGCGAAGCGCTTATCGAGGTCCCACACCGACAATCCGTTGAAGGACAGCTCGAGCTCGTCCTGGTGGACCGGCGGCGAGCCGAGCGGGTCCACGTGAGCGGAGAGATGGCCGCGCACGCGAAACGCGCGCACGAGCTGGATCACCCCCGCCTGCTTCTGCGAGGCGTCGGGTGCCGTCTCCCCGGCGGGAACGTTCCCCGACGCCTTCATCGGCTCTTGCGGGATCCCGAGCTGCGCGAAGATCTCGTCGTAGAAGCTCTCGCCTCCCACGAGCAGCCTCTCGACCGTCGCGAGGAAGGATCCCGACTCCGCTCCCTGGATCACGCGATGGTCGTAGGTCGAAGTGAGCGTCATGACCTTGGAGAGGCCCAAGCCCGCGATCGCCTCGTCCGACAGCCCCGAATACTCCGGTGGGTAGCCGATGGCGCCCAGGCCGATGATCGCGCCCTGGCCCGGCATCAGCCGCGGGACCGACAGCGTGGTGCCGAGCGTGCCCGGGTTCGTGAGGGATACCGTCGTCCCGGCGAAATCCTCCGCCGTCAGCGATCCGGTCCGGGCTCTGTGAACGAGCGCGTCGTACGCCGCGAGGAAGCCGGGGAAGTCGAGCGATCCCGCGTCCTTCACGTTGGGGACGAGCAGCACGCGCTCGCCCTGCTTCTGCGTGTCGATCGCGACGCCCAGGCGGATCGACGCGTGGGGGACGCGGTGCGGCGCCCCGTCGACGGCGGCGTAGGCCGCGTTCATCGCGGGGTGCGCTTTAAGAGCCCGGACGACGGCCCAGCCGACGAGGTGGGTGAAGGACACCTTGCTGCCGTGGCGCGTCGCCTGGTGCTGGTTGACGACGCGCCGGTTCTCTTCGAGGAACCGCACCGCGATCGTCCTCACCGAGGTCGCCGTGGGGACCTCCAGGGAGGCCTCCATGTTCTTGGCGATCGCGGCGTGGACGCCCCGAAGGGGGGTGGCCTCCTTGGAAACGCCGGGGGCGGGGGCGGGGGCGGCAGCGGGGGCGGGCGCCGGAAGAGGCTCCGCCGGCTCGGCCGGCGCATACCCCTCGAAGAATTCCCGCCACGCCTCGCTGACGGACTCGGGATTGGCCAGGTAGCGGCGGTACAGCTCGTCCACGTAGCCGACGTTTTGCCCGAATCCGCTCATCGTGCCGGGTATCCTACGGTTTCGTGGGTGGAGCGGCAAAGGCCTTGATGCTCGCGTGGGTCGGCGGGGCGCTCGCGTGCACCCGGCCGGCCTCGGAGCTGCGGCGGTCGTGGCCGACGATGGGAACGTACGCGACCGTCGCCGCCCGCGGAGCCCCTCCCGAGGCGCAACGGGCGATCGACACGACCCGGACGGTGTTCGACCGGGTCGCGGCCACGATGAGCAACTGGTCGGCCGACTCCGAGCTGTCCCGCTTGAACGGTGCCGCGGCGCGCGGCCCCTACCGGATCGAGGACGAGGCCCTCGCGTCGTGCCTTCAAGCGGCGCTCGACGGGGCGGCTCGAACCGACGGTGCCTTCGACCCGACGGTCGGGCCCCTGATGACCGCATGGGGCTTCCGCCCCAAGGCCCCGCGCGTGCCCTCCGAGGCGGCGATCGCGGAGGCGCTCGAGCGCGTCGGTGCCGGGCGCGTGCGCTACGACGCGGCCTCGCGGACGGTCCGGTTCGAGCGCCCCGGAATGGAGATCGATCTCGGCGGGATCGCGAAAGGGTGCGCGCTCGACGAGGCGCGGCACGCGATCGGCCCCCGTGATGCCCGATTGTCGGTGGACCTCGATCTGGGAGGGCAGTGGGCCTATCTCGGGGGCGGGACGCGCGTCACGGCGATCGCCGACCCGGCCGCGCGCGACCGGATACTCGGCGAGGTCGAAGCGCAGGCGTCGGACTCGGTCGCGACCTCGTCCGACTCGGAGAATCACTTCGAGACGGAGGGAAAGACGTACGGCCACGTCATGGACCCGCGGACGGGGCGCCCTTCCGAGTCGGACGTGATCCAGGCGACCGTGCTCGATCCGTCGGCAACCACCGCCGAGGTGCTCGGGAAGGCGCTGATGGTCGCGGGATCGGGACGCGCCGCGGAGATCCTGCGGCGGTTCCCCCGGGCGCGCGCGGTCCTGATCGTGCGCGAGGGGGACCGTCTCGTCGTGCTCGCCTCGGCGTCTCTTCGCGCGCGTTTGCGCCTCGCCCCGGACGGGCGCTTCGCTGCGGATTCCCTTAGGATGCTGCCGCCCTCTTGGCCCCGGAGGACTCCATGACCACAGCGACGATGAGCGACACGATGGCCGCCTTGGGCGTCGGATCGACCAGTCGGGGTGCTTCGACAGGCACCTGGATCGAGACCCGCGGGACGGAGCTCGTGTCTCAGAATCCGGCGACGGGACAACCGCTCGGCCGGGTGCTCCAGGCGACGGTCGACGACTACGAGACGGTCGTCCGCGTCGCGGCGGCGGCGTTCATGAGCTGGCGCATGGTGCCCGCGCCCAAGCGGGGGGACGTGGTGCGGCAGCTCGGCGACGAGCTGCGCGCGCACAAGGACGCCCTCGGGCGCCTCGTCTCCCTCGAGGCGGGCAAGGTCCTTTCCGAGGGGCGGGGCGAAGTGCAGGAGATGATCGACATCTGCGACTTCGCGGTCGGCCTCTCCCGGCAGCTCTACGGGCTCACGATGCACTCCGAGCGGCCGCTCCACCGCATGTACGAGCAGTGGCACCCGCTGGGGCCCATCGGGATTGTCACCGCGTTCAACTTCCCCGTAGCGGTCTGGGCCTGGAACGCCGCGATCGCCGCCGTCTGCGGCGACACGATGATCTGGAAGCCGTCCTCCAAGACGCCGCTCACCGCGGTCGCGGTCCAGAACATCGCCGATCGGGTCATGAAGGCGAACGGGATCTCCGGCGTCTTCAACCTCGTCATCGGGCGCGGCGCCGACGTCGGCGAGCGGATGTTGGCCGACCGGAGGCTTCCGCTGATCTCGGCGACCGGCTCGTGCCGGATGGGGCGCAGGATCGCGGTCGTCGTCGGCGAGCGGCTCGGCCGGACGCTCCTCGAGCTCGGCGGCAACAACGCGATCGTCGTGCTCGACGACGCGAACGTGGACCTTGCAGTGCGCGCGGTGCTCTTCGGCGCCGTCGGCACCGCGGGCCAGCGGTGCACGTCGACGCGGCGCCTCATCGTGCAGAAAGGGGTCGCGAAGGAGATCGTGGAGCGCCTGAAGCGCGCCTACGCGCAGGTTGCCATCGGCGATCCGCTCGATCCCGGGACGCTCATGGGCCCGCTCATCGACCAAGGAGCGGTCGACGACATGATGGCGGCGCTGACGCGGATCAAGAAGGAGGGGGGCGAGGTTCTCTACGGCGGGCGCAAGCTCGACCGGCCCGGACATTTCGTCGAGCCCACGCTCGTCCGCGTGCGCCCCGGCATGGAGACGCCCCAAGACGAGACGTTCGCGCCGATCCTCTACGTCTACGAGGTCGCAAGCCTCGACGAGGCGGTCGCGATCCAGAACGACGTGCCGCAGGGGCTCTCCTCCGCGATCTTCACCGATAGCGTCACGGCTTCGGAGCGCTTCCTCTCGCATGCGGGGAGCGACTGCGGAATCGCCAACGTCAACATCGGCACCTCGGGAGCCGAGATCGGCGGCGCGTTCGGCGGTGAGAAGGAGACGGGCGGCGGACGCGAGTCCGGCTCGGACGCGTGGAAGACCTACATGCGGCGCCAGACGAACACGATCAACTGGGGACGCGACCTCCCGCTGGCGCAGGGCGTGACCTTCGACATCGCCCCCTAGGGGCAGATCGCGTGCGTGCGCGGGACGCCGTCGGAACCGGCGCCCCAGCCTCCGTCGCCGCAGGCGTTCCTCGCCTGGACCACGTAGTAGAACCCCGTGCCGGCCGCCGGAACGGTGGAATCGGAGCGGCTCGCCGACGAAGACGGAGCGCCGAGGCAGTCCGCCGTACCGATCGTTCCGGTCGTCCGCAGCACGCCGAGATCGCCGCGCACGACGTCGTTGAGCGTCCCGGCCCCCGCGGCTTGCGCCCAGGACTCCCAGCTCAGCGTGGCGCGATCTGCGGCGAACGCCGCGCCGACGGCCTCTTCCGGTGCGTCGTAGGCGCCCGGCGCGGAGGCGGCGCAGTCGCACGCATCCGGGATGCCGTCCGCGTCCGCGTCGGGCCCGAGGTGGATCGCCGCAAAGGCGTCGACGAGGCCGTACCCCCACATGTTGTTCGGCCGGCTCGCCACCGCCGTCCCGCCGCAGGTCTGGCTGACGGTCAGGGTGAGGACGTTCGCCGCGGACTGGCTGAGCAGACAGCGCGAGAGATCCACGAGACCTCGGACCTGGGGCTTGCCCGCCCAGAGGAGGGCCGCGGCCCCGGCGACGTGAGGGGACGCCATGCTCGTGCCGGACGCGGCGGCGTACCCCCCCGACGGAAGCGACGAGCGCACGCTGACTCCCGGGGCCGCGACGTCGGGGCGCAGCCGGCCGCTCCCGTCGATCGTGACGGGTCCGCGCGACGAGAACGACGCGAGACGGTTGGAGCTGTCGGAGGCGCCGACGACGAACGACTCCTCGTAGATGCTGGGAGGATCGTCCACCGACGAGCACGCCGACCCCGAGTTCCCCGCCGCAACCACCGCGAGGATCCCCGCGGCACGCAGCGCCGCGAAGCTTCCTTGCAAGGCGTCCGGGTCGCACCCCTCGATCGGCGGGCACCCCCAGGAGTTGTTCACGATGTCGGGAGCCTTCGACGGGTCGCCGTCCTCCTCCGGGTCGCCGCCGATCGGGTAGGGAGCCAGGAAGAACTGGTTGCACGCGATGTAGGTGGAGGGCGTCCCGTTCCCGCGGTCCATGTTGCGGCACCCGATCCAGCGCGCCTTCGGCGCGACCCCGATCTGGTTGCCCAGGCCGTCGTCGCCGATCATCGTGCCGGTCGTGTGCGTGCCGTGGTTGTTGTCGTCGAACGGCGCGGGCAGGCCGTCGATCGGGTCGAACCAGTTGTAGTCGTGGCTGGCGGTGGTCCCGTTCCACCCGCGGTAGGCGGTCTGGAGCGCCGGGTGCGTCCAGCTGACGCCGGTATCCGCGGAGGCGACGACGATCCCTTCCCCGCGGTTGGCGTCGAGCGTCCAGACGTCGTCGGCGTTGATGCGCGACACCCCCCACTCGAGGCTGTCGGGCGCCGCCGGTGCGAGAAGGTCCGTCTCGATGCCGCGCACGAGCGGGTCGCCGACGATGCGCACGACGTCCGAGCGGGCCGCGAGCGCCCGGGCGAGCCCGAGGTTCCCGCGCACCGCGAGCCCGTTGACGATGTAGAGCGACCGGAAGGGGATGCCGGCATCGCGAAGCGAGCGGCGAACCTCGGCCTGGAGCGTCGCCGCCCGCGCGCGGAGCCGGTCGTAGACGGCGCGGCCGCGCGGCCGGTCCTGCGGCGAGCCCGCGAGGGTGGCCTTCAGGCTCGACGGGTCGTCGAACAGGACGATGAACGAGTCCTCGCCGCCTTTTTCGAGCCGGTGGGTCAACCAGTCGGCGATCTTGGCCTCGTGGGGCGGGGGACCGCTCGCGTCGCTCGCGGCCGCCGCGAGGAGGAGGGCGCCCCAGAAAACCATGCGGCACCATCTACGGTGTCGACGGCTCCCTGTCAACGGACGGAGCGCCCAGGCCGCGGATGTTGTAATCGGGCGGCTCGATCTGGATCGTCACGTGCACGATCTCGAATCGCTCCGCCATGAGCCGCCGCGCGAGGCGGAGCACGTCGTGCGGCCGCGCGGCGTGCTCGACGACGAGGTGGGCCGTGAGGAGCGGCACCCTTCCGCCGAGCGACCAGAGGTGGAGATCGTGGACGTCGACGACCCCGGCGAGCGTCCGGAGCGCCCGTCCGATCTCCTCGGCGTCGAGGTGCTTCGGCGCGCCTTCGAGCAGGACGTGGATCGACTGGAAGATCAACCGCCCCGAGCCGAACACGATGATGGCCGCGATGACGAGGCTCGCCACCGGATCGACCCAGGGCCACCCGAAGGCGACGAGGGCACCCGCCGCGGCCAGCGTGCCGATCGACCCGAGCAGGTCGCCGAGGACGTGGAGCAGGGCCGCGCGCTGGTTGAGCCCTTCGGCGTGCCGGTGGAGCAGGCGGGCGGCGACGAGGTTGACGAGGAGGCCTCCGGTCGCGATCCCCGCCATCAGCCCGACGTCGATCGGGCGGGGATCGGAAAACCGCGCGATCGCCTCGCGCACGATGAGCGCGCACACGGCGACGAGGAGCACGCCGTTCGGGAGCGCGGCCAGGATCTCGACGCGCTGGTAGCCGTACGTTCGCCCCGCGTCGGGGGGGCGGCGCGCCGCCCAGGCGGCGAAGACCGCGAGGCCCAACGCGAGGTCGTCGGTGGCCATGTGCCCGGCGTCGGCGAGCAGGGCGAGGCTTCCGGAAAGCAGCCCGCCTACCACCTCGGCGATCGTGTAGGCCACGGTCAGCAGGAGGACGAGAACGAGGCGTCGTTGCGCGTGATCGTGCGCCACGGTGCGGAAGCCTAGCAGGCCTGGAACCCGCGCGGGCCGCGCTTCGTACACTCAGACGTCCGGCGTGTGCCCGGAGGAGGGTGCGATGTTCGGTCTCGTGCTGTTGGGGCTCGTGCTGGGGTTCCTGGTGGTGCTGCCGATCCTGGTCGTCCTCGCGCTGCTGCGTCTGGTGCTGGGCCTGGCGCTCCTGCCGCTGAAGATTCTGGGCGGCGTCGCCAAGCTGACGCTCGGGCTGGTCGTCGGGATCTTGGCGCTCGCGGCGGCGGTCGTCGCGGTCGTGCTCGTGCCGCTGCTCCCGATCCTCGTCCTGGTGGGGATGATCTGGCTCGTGGCGCGCGTGCTGAGGCGGCGGCCCGTTCCGGCCTAGGCCCCCGGCTCCGTCATCTTGAACGGGTCGAGCGCGGCGTCGAGCTGCTCGGGGGTGAGTTGCGTCTTCGCGCGCGCGACCTCCCGCACCGTGCGCCCGGTCTTGGCCGCCTCCTTCGCGATGGCGGCGGACGCGTCGTAGCCGATGTAGGGGACGAGCCCGGTGCAGATCGCGAGCCCCTGCTCGACGAGCTCGGGCCCGCGTGAGGTCGCCTTCAGCCCCGCCACGCAGCGCGACGCGAAGTTCGACGTCGCCGCGCCCAGGATCTCGATCGCCTGGACGAAGTTGTACGCGGCGAAGGGGAGCATCGTGTTCAGCTCGAAGAAGCTCCACTGACCCGCCTGGAGCACCGCGACGTCCCCCGCGATCGCCTGCGACGCCGCCTGGATCAACGACTCGGGGACGACCGGGTTGACCTTCCCCGGCATGATCGAGCTCCCCGGCTGGATCTCCGGAAGCGCCAGCTCGCCGATGCCGCAGCGCGGGCCCGAGCCCATGAGCCGCACGTCGTTCGCGATCTTGATCAGGCTGACCGCCACCGTGCGCACGGAGCCGGACGCTTCCACGACCGCGTCGATCGTCGCCTGGGCCTGGAAGTGGTGGCGCGTCTCCTCGACACGAACGCCGCTCGCTTTCGCCACGCGCGCCAGCACGCGGCGCGCGAACTCGGGGTGCGTGTTGATTCCGGTGCCGACCGCCGTGCCTCCGAGCGGCACCGCGGCGAGCTCGCCCTTGGCGTGGGCGAGCCGCTCGGCCGCCAGGGCCATTTGGCCGGCGTATCCCTGAAACGCCTGGCCCATGCGGATCGGCGTCGCATCCTGAAGATGCGTGCGGCCCGTCTTGATGACGTCCCAGAATTCCTTCGACTTCGCTTCGAGCGCCGCCTGGAGCTCGGCGCACGCGGGCTCGAGCACCTCCTGGATCGCGAGCAGCGCCGCGAGGTGCAGCGCGGTCGGGATGACGTCGTTGCTGCTCTGCCCGAGGTTGACGTGATCGTTGGGGTGCACGGTCCCGCGGACGCCGCGGCCCTGGCCGAGCAGCTCCGCGGCGCGGTTCGCGATCACCTCGTTGGCGTTCATGTTCGTGGAGGTGCCCGAGCCCGTCTGGAAGACGTCGAGCGGGAAGTGCGCGTCGAGGGTCCCGTCGGCGACCTCGCGCGCCGCGCTCGCCATCGCTCCGGCGAGCGTCATGTCGAGCAAGCCCAGCTCGAGGTTGGTCTCCGCCGCGGCGGCCTTGATCAGTCCGAGCGCTCGGAGGAAACGGCGGGGGAGCCTCAGCCCCGAGACCGGGAAGTTGATCACCGCTCGCTGCGTCGACGCGCCGTAGTACGCCTCCGCGGGGACCTCCATCTCGCCCATCGTGTCCCGCTCGATCCGGAACTTCGAATCGCTCATGCTCGCCTCCGGCGCCACGATAGCAATGTTATCCTCGCCCACGAT
>Ga0137435_1000669_pt1 | contig 10853 bp, 11 predicted proteins | sample EasRivERMGT100_2_FD_104904 | JGI IMG/M metagenome (GOLD analysis project Ga0137435, IMG submission 104904) | Soil microbial communities from meander-bound floodplain in the East River, Colorado, USA - East River MetaG ERMGT100_2 | ecosystem: Environmental > Terrestrial > Soil > Floodplain ... | reverse complement strand
GGCGAGGTGCGGCCGGTGCAGCGCGGGCAGGAACGCCTGCGCGAGGCGGCCAAGCTCGGCTTCACGCACGCCCTGATCCCGCACGCCAACAAGCCCCGGCAAGCGATCGCGGGGCTGGAAGTGATGGCGGTGCGGCGCGTCGAGGAAGCCGTCGTGAAGATGAGGGACGCGGTGGCGAAATGAGTGTTCTGGCACAAGCGTCGCGGTTTTCACCAGTCACGGGTCACCAGTCACCAGTCACGCAGCACTGCTCATGAGCGCCAGCGAATACATACTGGAGACCCGCGGGCTCACCAAGGAGTTCAAGGGCTTCGTCGCGGTGAACGGTGTCAGCCTGAAGGTACGGCGCGGCAACATCCACGCGTTGATCGGGCCCAACGGCGCCGGCAAGACCGACTTCACCGAACGCGACCAGCTTCGCCGGCAGCGGCTTGTCGGCGAGCGACGAGACGATGGCGAGCAGCACCGCGAGATCCGCGGCCGGCTCGCTGATGCGCACGCCGCCCACGGCGTTGACGAACACGTCCTGGTCGTAGCAGGCGATGCCGGCGTGCCGGTGCAGCACCGCGAGCAGCATCGCCAGGCGATTCTGCTCCAGGCCGACACCGAGCCGGCGCGGATTGGGCGCGTGCGCGGCATCGACCAGCGCCTGGATTTCGACGAGCAGCGGCCGCGTGCCCTCCTGCGTCACCATGATGCACGAGCCCGCGACCTCGCCCGAATGCTGCGAGAGGAACAGCGCCGACGGATTGGACACGCCGCGCAGGCCCTTCTCCGTCATCGCGAACACGCCCAGCTCGTTCACCGCGCCGAAGCGGTTCTTGAAGGCGCGGATGAGGCGGAAGCTCTGGTGCGTGTCGCCCTCGAAGTAGAGCACGGTGTCGACGATATGCTCGACCACGCGCGGGCCCGCGAGCGCGCCTTCCTTGGTGACGTGGCCTACCAGCACGACGATCGTGCCGCTGCCCTTTGCGTAGCGCGCCAGGTGCGCAACGCACTCCCGCACCTGCGCCACCGAACCCGGCGCCGAGGTGAGATTCTCCGAATACAGCGTCTGGATCGAATCGACCACGGCGATCGCGGGCTTGGCGGAGGCGAGCGCCGCGAGGATCTTTTCCAGCTGGATCTCGGCGAGCAGCTCGAGTTCGCCGCCGTCGAGTGCAAGGCGTTGCGCGCGCAGCGCTATCTGCTCGGCCGACTCTTCCCCGCTCACGTACAGCGCCTTCGACACCCCGCTCATCTGCGCGAGCGCCTGCAGCAGGAGTGTCGATTTGCCCACGCCGGGATCGCCGCCGATCAACACCACCTGCCCGGCGACGAGCCCGCCGCCGAGCACGCGATCGAATTCGGTAATTCCGGTCGCGAGGCGCGGCGCCTCACGCGCGCTTACCTCGGCAAGACGCTGCAGCCTGGACGCCCTGGCGACGCCCGAGAAGCGGTTCTTGGCCGGCGCTTCGGAAATGCCCTCCACCAGCGTGTTCCACGCGCTGCAGTGCGGGCATTGGCCCTGCCACTTGGGCGACTCGCCGCCGCATTCGGTGCAGGCGTAGATGGTTTTTGGTTTGGCCATCAACCGACCTCTGTCACCGGCACGCGTGGCGAAAGCGCGCACAGCAGCTCGTAGCTCACCGTGCCCGCGCTCGCGGCGACTTCGTCCGCCGACAAGCCCTCGCCCCATAGGGTCACGGGAGAGCCGACCGCCGCCTCGGGAATTCCGGTGAGGTCGGCGAACAGCATGTCCATTGCCACGCGCCCCAGGGTGCGAGTGCGCCTGCCGCACACCAACACAGGCGTGCCGGTCGGCGCGTGGCGCGGGTAGCCGTCGGCGTAGCCGCAGGCGATCACGCCGACGCGCATCGGTTCGCTCGCCGTGAACGTGCAGCCGTAGCCCACGCTGTCGCCGGCACCGAGCTTGCGCACTGCGATGAGCTCGCTCGAAAGAGTCATCGCAGGCCTGAGTTCCAGCTTCTCCGCGCTCTCGTCGGGAAACGGCGAGCACCCGTAGAGCATGATCCCCGGCCTCACCCAGTCGGCGTGGGTCTCGGGAAAGCGCAGGGTCGCCGCCGAATTGGCGAGACTGCGCGGGAATTTTGCTCCCGTGCTCATGGCCTCGAAACGCTCCAGCTGCCAGCGCACGCCGCGCTTTCCGTCGGCATCGGCGAAATGCGTCATCAGCGTGATCCCTTCGGCGCAGCTGCGCAGGCGCTCGAGAGCGCCGGGCAAATCGGGTTCCGAAAAGCCCAGCCGGTTCATGCCGGTGTTGAGTTTCGCGTATACGGCGATCTTCTTCGGAAGCCGCGCCTTTTCGAGAATCGCTATCTGTTCCACCTCGTGCACGACGACCGCCAGGCCGTGCGCGGCGATCGGCTCCAGCTCCTGCGGCGAGAAAAAACCCTGCAGCAGGAGGATCGGGCGCCGCTCCCCCGCCCGGCGCAGTTCGAGAGCACCCTCCAGCTCGATCAACGCGAGGCCGTCGGCCCCGGCAAGCGCTGCGGCAGCTCGCGCAAGCCCATGGCCGTAGGCATTCGCCTTCACCACCGCCCAGATGCGCGAGTGCGGCGCGCGGCGTTTTGCGGCGCCCAGGTTATGGCGGAGCGCTGCAGAATCGATGCGGACTCGGATCGGACGCACGGGACGCCATTCGACCATAAACCGGGGGTTCCGGCCAGCGCGGATCGAGAAGATGCCGCGCCCGCCAATGACCCATGGTATAAAGCGGGCGACCCAACGTTTACCCGCTGAAAACGCAGCGACACGAGCGACCGATGAAACGCGGTTTTTATACCATTATGGGAGCGCAGTTCTTCAGCTCGCTTGCCGACAACGCGCTCTTGATCGCCGCGATCGCCCAGCTCCTGGAGCTCGACGGCCCGGCGTGGATGATACCGCTGCTGAAATTCTTCTTTACCGTGTCCTACGTCGCACTCGCGGCGTTTGTCGGGGCGTTCGCAGACGCCATCCCCAAAGGCCACGTGATGTTCATCACGAATGCGATCAAGATCGTCGGCTGCATCATGCTTTTCTTCGTCGGATACGTCCAGTTCGTCGGCATTCCCGAATACTTGATGGTGCTCGCCGCGTATGCGGTCGTCGGGTTCGGCGCAGCGGCGTATTCTCCGGCGAAGTACGGCATCCTCACCGAGCTGTTGCCGCCGGAAAAGCTGGTGATCGCCAACGGCTGGATCGAAGGGCTTACGGTCGTGTCGATCATCCTCGGCACGGTGCTCGGCGGAGCGCTCATTAGTCCACGAATCGCCTCGATGCTGATCGCCATCGATGTGCCGCACGTCGACACAGGGATCGAGACCCCGGCAGAGTCCGCAATCATGGTCATCGCAGTGATCTACGTCATCGCTGCAATCTTCAACCTATTCATTCCCGAGACGGGTGCGCGCTACGCGCACCAGCAGACCAATCCCCTGCTGCTGGTGCGCGATTTCTACGGCTGCTTCATGACGCTGTGGAAGGACAAGCTCGGCCAGATCTCGCTCGCCGTAACGACCTTGTTCTGGGGCGCGGGAGCGACCTTGCAGTTCATCGTGCTGAAATGGGCTGAATCGCATCTCGGCCTGCCCCTCGACAAGGGCGCAATTCTCCAGGGCATCACCGCCCTGGGGATTGCGATCGGCGCAATCATGGCGGCCCGCTTCATTCCGCTCAAGCGCTCGCTCGATACGCTTCCGGCCGGCATCGTCATGGGCGCGGTCGTCGTCGTCATGATTTTCGTCACCAATCTGCCGCTCGTTTACGCGCTGCTGATTCTTATGGGCGCGTTGGCCGGTTTTTTCGTCGTGCCGATGAACGCGCTGCTGCAGCACCGCGGCTACGTGCTCCTGTCCGCGGGCCACTCGATCGCCGTGCAGAATTTCAATGAAAACGTATCTATTCTCGTGATGCTCGCCATCTATGCGACGATGATCAAGAGCGATCTTCACATCAACGTGATCATCGTGATATTCGGCGCATTCGTCGTATTGACCATGCTCGCGGTGATCCAGCGCCACCGATACAACCAGAGACGGGGCGATTCGCTGCACCTTATCGGAATGAAAACGAGCGCCAAGCGCGGGTTTCCTTGATTTCCCCGGCCCCGTCCCCATGTTTTCGGGGTCATGGGCGCAACTCCACGTTTTGTTCTGGATGAGAGCGCACCGCGCTCGGCTTCCTCCGGGCGCAGCGAAAGCGATACCGCCCTTCTCGACGCCTATTCCGCGGCAGTGGTTGGCGCAGCTGAGTTCGTCGGTCCCGCGGTGGCGCACCTCGAGGTCGCTCAGCCTGTCCGCCCGGGAGCCGGTGAAACCCCGCGCCGCGGCAGCGGGTCCGGATTCGTGTTTACCCCCGATGGCTTCATTCTCACCAACAGCCACGTCGTGCACGGCGCGCGCCCCATCCACGTCAGCTTCGCCGACGGCGCCGCTTTTGAAGCCGACCTCGTCGGCGACGACCCCGACACGGATGTCGCCGTGGTCCGCATCGGCGGGCATCAGCTTCCCACGGCAACGCTGGGCGGCTCCCGCGGTCTGCGCGTCGGCCAGATCGCCATCGCCATCGGCAATCCCTTCGGCTTCCAGCACACGGTCACGGCCGGCGTGGTCAGCGCGCTCGGCCGCAGCCTGCGCGCCGTAACCGGGCGGCTGATCGACGATGTCATCCAAACCGATGCCTCGCTCAATCCGGGCAACTCGGGCGGCCCTCTCGTGAATTCCAAAGGCGAAGTGATCGGCGTCAACACCGCGATCATTCCGTTCGCGCAAGGGATCTGCTTCGCCACCGCCATCGACACGGCCAAATGGGTCGTGGAGCAGTTGCTGCGTTTCGGCCGCGTGCGGCGCGGCTATATCGGCGTCGCCGGCGCCACCGTCCCGCTTTCGCGCCGCACCGTGCGCTTCCACGAGCTCGCCGCAGAGTCCGGCGTGCGCGCCGAGTCGGTCGAGCCCGGCGGCGCGGCGCGGGCAGCGGGTATCGAGGCGGGAGACATCATCATCGGCTACGACGGGGAGAGGGTTGCCGGCGTCGACGAGCTGCACCGCGTGCTCGACTGGGAGCGCATCGGCAAGATGACATCGGTGACGATCCTGCGCCGCACGCAGAAACTCGAGCTGCCGATCCAGGCAGCCGAGCTCCCGGCAAGGCAGTGATCGAGGTCCGATCCTACCTACACCACCGCGGGCTTGTCCGGCAGCTCGTTCGGATTCCCGCCCTCGCCTGCGGGATAGTGCGCAGCGAGCAGGTCGCTCACCGCGCGCAGACCCATCACCACCCCGCGCTCGAACTGTCCGCGCGCGAACTCCTGCTGCATTTCGCCGCAGATCGCCTCCCACGCGGCCGTCCCGACCTTGGAGTGGATGCCACGGTCGGCGACGATTTCCACGCGATGGTCGGCAAGCAGGAGGTAGATCAGCACCCCGCAGTTCTGCTCGGTGTCCCACACACCGAGCTGACCGAACCAGCCTATGGCGCGCGCGCGCGACTGCACGCCGCGAACGATCTCCGCGACCGCAAGCGATGCCTCGACGGCGAAGCGCAGCTCGCCCGCGTGGCGGCGTTCCTCTTCGCCGATTGCCTTTTCAATTGCGTGCATCGCAGCAGGCGGAAACGCGCGCTTCACCGCCCGGCTGTCGGTGAACAAATGTCTGATCAGGCGTTTCCAGTTCATGATGTCGTCACCAGCTTCCCGAAGCCCCGCCGCCACCGAAGTCCCCGCCGCCTCCGCTGAAGCCGCCCGAACTTCCCCCTCCGCCGGACCAGCCGCCGCCCGACCAACCGCCGCCCGGTCCGTGGCTCGACCAGCCGCTTCGCCGGGAAGTCCCGGCACTGTCGATGAATAGCGAGACCAGGAAGGCGATCATGCCTCCCAACACCGCGAACACGACTACTCCCGCGAACACCCACACGATCGCGCCGACGATTCCGCCAGCGGCCAGAGACCCCTTAAGGCGGCCGAACAACCCCAGGAGGAAGGGTTGCGCGATGGCCAACGCAACGATCAGCCATAAGATCGTTTGGAAATTCGCGCCGGAATCGAATCCTCCCGGGGCCGACGGAGCCGGGAGCGGCTCGCCCTCGATCAGCTTGATGAGCGCCTCGGCACCGGCTGAAATCCCGCCGTAGAAATCGTTCGCCTTGAAATGCGGCGTGATCACCTCGCTCACGATGCGCTTCGCCAGGCCGTCGGTGATCGCGCCTTCGAGTCCGCGGCCCACTTCGATGCGCAGCTTGCGATCGTCCTTGGCGACCACGAGGATCACCCCGTCGTCGATTTTGGCGCGGCCGATTTTCCAGGCTTCGGCGACGCGGATGGAATACTGCTCGATCGTTTCGGGCTGCGTCGAGGGCAGCATCAGCACCGCGATCTGGCTGCCCTTGGCGCGCTCGAAATCGCGCAGGCGCGAGTCGAGGCTCTGGACCTGGGATGCGGTGAGCGTTCCGGTGAGGTCGGTGACGCGCGCCTGCAGCGGCGGCACCGCGATCTCGCCCGAGGCGAGCGGCGAGAGCAGCAGCGCCGCGCCGGCCGCGATCAGGCCGAGCCAGCGCTTGGGCATGCGCTTACTGCTTGGCCGGAGCGGCCGGCTTGCCGAAATCGACCGTCGGCGGCTTGGCGATCGTCTTCTCGTCCTCGACCGTGAAGTTGGGCTTGGTCTGGTAGCTGAACATCATCGCGGTCAGGTTGACCGGGAACTGGCGGATGAGGACGTTGTACTCCTGCACGGACTTGATGAAGCGGTTGCGCGAGACCGCAATGCGGTTTTCCGTTCCGGCGATCTCCGCCTGGAGCTCGTTGAAGTTCCTGTCCGACTTGAGCTGGGGATAGTTCTCCACGACCACCATCAGTCGCGACAAAGCCCCGGACAATCCCGCCTGGGCTTCCTGGAACCGGCGGAACGCCGCGGGATCGTTGAGCAGCTCGGGCGTCGCCTGGATGCTGCCGACCCGCGAGCGGGCCTCCGTGACCCCGATCAGCACCTGCTGCTCCTGGGCCATGATCCCCTTGACGGTGTTGACCAGATTGGGAATCAGGTCGGCGCGCCGCTGATACTGGTTGAGCACTTCGGACCAGGCCGACTTGACCTGCTCGTCGTTTCGCTGGATGTCGTTGTAGCCGCAGCCTGCCAACCCTGCGGTGAAGAGTGCAACGATCGCTGCAAGTCGTTTGTGCATGGGTTCTCCGTGAAGGGCTTTGCGGCCAAAATGGGGGCGCCCCGCCCGATTACAAGGCGGCGATCGAGCGCCGCGCGAAACACAAGTCCTCCCAGGCTTTGGCCTTGTCGGGGAGGTTGCGCAGAAGATACGCCGGGTGATAGGTGACGACGAGCGGCACGCCCTGATAGCGGTGCAGACGGCCGCGCAGGCTTGCGATGCTCGCTTCGGTGCTCAGCAGCGCCTGCACGGCGAAGCGTCCCATCGCGAGTATCAGTTTCGGCTTGATCAGTTCGAGCTGCCTCAGCAGATGCGGCGCGCATTGGCCGACCTCGAAGGGCTCGGGGTTGCGGTTGCCCGGAGGCCGGCACTTGAGCACGTTGCAGATGTAGACGTTCTTGCCGCGCGCCAGGTCGATCGCCGCGAGCATGTTGTCGAGGAGTCGTCCGGCCTGTCCCACGAAAGGTTCGCCGCGCGCGTCTTCCTCGGCGCCCGGCGCCTCGCCGACCAGGAGCCAATCGGCTTTTTCATCGCCCACGCCGAATACCGTTTGCGTGCACGTTTTCCGCAGGCCGCAGGCCTGGCAGCCGCTGACCGCCACTTTGAGCTCGGGCCAGTCCATCTTCAGAATGCGCGCGGCGCGGTCGTCGGCGAGATCGAGCCTGGCGACCCCGGCCATTCCCGGCACCGGAGCCGGGCTTTGCGAATTCCGAGCGGGTACCGCGGGCTTCACTGCGGCCGGCGCAGCGATAGGGTCCCTCGGCGCACCAATCTCTCCCGACTTTTCGCCGCTCGATTCTCCAACCCGCCTGCCGCGCAGCTTCCAGATGGGCGCGAGCCCCATCTCCTCCAGGTAACGCTCGCGCTGCACGCTCACAAGCCCAGGGAAAGCACCAGCGCGTCCTCGCGACCCTGCCGCGCCGGATAGTAACTGCGCCGCACGCCGACCTGCTTGAAGCCGTATCCGGCGTAGAGGCGCTGACCCACCTCGTTAGAGGGACGCACTTCGAGGAACAGGACCTTTGCGCCGTACCTGCGCGCGATCCCGGCCAAGCTGTCGAGCAGGGTGCGTCCGTGCCCGCGGCTTTGCGCATGGGCAGCGACGCTCAAGTTCAGCAGATGGGCTTCGCCCGCCGCGAGCATGAGCACGGCGTATCCGATCAGCTCGCTGCCGTCGCGGTACACCCAGCAGCTGTAACCGGCGCGGAGCGAATCCTGGAAATTCGCCGGTGTCCAGGGAAAAGCATAGATGCTCTTTTCGATCTCGAGCACCGCGTTCAGATCGGCCTCGGTCATGGGCTCGAATCGAGGGGCGGATCGCAATACCGCGCTCATTTTCGTTCGCTCGTCTTGAGCGCGACCTTGTCGCGCAGATACACCGGCAGCGCCGCGGCTGCGTCCACGGACTCGCCCGCCGCGAAACGCGGCATCGCAAGCCTGAGCACCGCTCGCGCCGTCGGGCCGCTCTCGGGACGGATCTCCGAAACGCATCCTGCCAGCCTGGCCGCGAGGCCTTCGCGATATGCGGCGAACCCGTCGCCGCAACCCGTCCACGCGCCGCCGGACACCAAGGGTACGGTCTCGGGCTTGTACAGGCCCGGAGCGGATACTTCTTCCCAACGGGCGCCGGCCCTTCGATACGCGGCATGATACACCTCGCCCATATGCGCATCGAGGCAGGAAATGATTCGCGCATCTGCGGCTGCATCGGACGCCTCCTCGGCCGCTTGTTCCGCAATAGCGAGCAAGCTGCAAATACCGACGACACCGACGCCGCGCGCGAGCGCAAGCCCTTGCGTCACCCCCGCCGCGATGCGCAGGCCTGTGAAAGATCCCGGTCCCGCGCCGAAGGCGATGCCGTCGATGTGAGCCAGATCGAGCCCCGCGTCAATGAGGACCGCGCCCACCATGTCCAGGATCATCTCCGCCTGGCGCTGCCCGGCCGGCTCGTGGCGGGAAACCAGCGCCTCGCCGCGGCTTGCCGCTACCGAGCAGAAGTCGGTTGAGGTATCGATCGCGAGGAGATTCATGACGTGCAGGTCGATTCTATCGGATCGCCGTACCGGAAGCGCCCTTGACGGGAGGCTGCGTCTGCAACGATGATTCCGTTACTCGATCGAAACATCGTCGCTCCCAGGAGGAAAACATGCGTTTATTCTTTGCGCTGCTTGCGGCGGCGCTCGCGGTCGTACCGGCGTTTGCGCAGGACGCCTTCCCGTCCCGACCCATCACCATGATCGTGGCCTTCCCGCCGGGCGGCGTCGCCGACATCACCGCGCGGCCCACGGCGTTCGCGATGGAGAAAGTGCTCAAGCAGCGCGTCATCATCGAGAACAAGCCGGGCGCGGCCGGAGCGACGGGGAACGCCTATGTTGCGAACGCGAAACCGGACGGCTACACGCTGCTCATGGCGCTCTCCTCCATTTCCGTGATCCCGGAGGCGGAACGCCTCCAGGGGAAGAAACCTCCCTACGAGCTCGCGCAATTTGCGCCGATCGCGCTGATCTCGGCCGACCCGGTCGTCCTTGTCGTGCGCGAGGAGTCGCCCTGGAAAAACCTCAACGACTTCATCCAGGACGCGAAGAGCCGCCCCGGCAAGATCAGCTACAGCTCCTCCGGCATCTTCGGCGCGCTGCACATGCCTTACACGCTGCTGGAGCACGCCACCGGGATCACACTGTGGCACGTGCCCTACAACGGCGGCGGCCCGGCGGTGCAGGCGCTTCTCGGCGGGCAGGTGGATTCGACCGTGGGCGGCCCGGCGGCGATGATCGGGCAGATCAAGGGCAAGAGGTTCCGCCCGCTCGCGAGCTTCGGGGACAAGCGGCTCGCCTCGCTGCCCGACGTGCCCACGCTCAAGGAGCTCGGCATCGACGCGGAGTACTTCATCTGGGCCGGATTGCTCGCGCCCGCCACGACGCCGCCCGCCGTGCAGCAGAAGCTGCGCGACGCGGTGCGACAGGCGGTGCAGGACTCCGCTCTCCGCGACGCCATGGCCAAGGTTGCGACGCCGATCAACTACCTCGATGGGCCGGAGTTCCAGAAATTCTGGGACGCGGATGCGAAGAAACTGGCCGAAGCGGTGAAGCAGGTCAAGATCGTCGAGCAGAAAAAATAGCAACCAAGACGACGCGCAAGAGCGTGCGTTCGAGTCCGCGATCGAGCGCGTGCTCGTGGACGGACAACGAAGCGCGCTCAACGGGACTCGCGTCTGTACCGATGATTGGGCTCTCCCGAACCCATCGCTCCCGAGCGGTAAACATGCATCGCCTACTAGTGCTCGTCGTATTCGCGTCTTTCGCTGCACCGGTACTAGCGCAAGAGACATTCTCGAGCAGCCCGATCACGATGATTGTCGCTTTCCCACCCGGCAGCGTCGCCGACACCGCCGCCCGGCCAACGGCGTTCGCGATGGCCAGAGCGCTCAAGCAGCGCGTCACCATCGAGTACAAACCGGGGGCGGCAGGAGCGACGGGCAACGCCTACGTCGCCAATGCGAACCCTGACGGCTATACGCTGCTCATGACGCTCTCCTCCATCTCCCTGATCCCGGAAGCCGTACGCTTACAAGGGAAGAAGCCTGCCTACGAGCTTGCCCAGTTCGCCCCCATCGCGCTGATTTATGCCGATCCGGTGCTTCTCGTCGTCCGCGAGGATTCGCCCTCGAGGAACGTCAAGGACTTTGTCGAGGACGCGAAAAAGCGCCCTGGCCAGAT
>Ga0137435_1000668_pt1 | contig 10854 bp, 10 predicted proteins | sample EasRivERMGT100_2_FD_104904 | JGI IMG/M metagenome (GOLD analysis project Ga0137435, IMG submission 104904) | Soil microbial communities from meander-bound floodplain in the East River, Colorado, USA - East River MetaG ERMGT100_2 | ecosystem: Environmental > Terrestrial > Soil > Floodplain ... | reverse complement strand
GGAGCTGTTGGTCAAGCGCAAAGACGAGATGGCCAAGGCCATGACGCGCGAAATGGGGAAGGTGCTCGCCGAGACGGGCGGGGATGTGCAGGAGGGGATCGATACCGCGTTTTACGCGGCGACGGAAGGTCGGCGGCTGTTCGGCCGAGTGGTGCCGTCGGAGCTGCGCAACAAGTGGGCGATGACGTATCGGCGTCCCATCGGGATCGCTGGACTGATCACCCCGTTCAATTTCCCGCTCGCGATCCCAACGTGGAAGATGTTTCCGGCGCTGCTGTGCGGAAACGCCGTCATCTTCAAGCCGGCCGAGGACGTGCCGCATACCGGGCATCTCCTGGTGGAGGTGCTGCTGGAGGCGGGGCTTCCTCCCGAAGTGGTGCAGCTCGTGCACGGTCAGGGCTCGGTCGTTGGGCGCGCGCTCGTCGAGCATGCCGACGTGCCGGTGATTTCGTTCACCGGATCCACCGAGACCGGGTCGGTGATCGGCGCGACCTGCGGCAAGATGCACAAGCGCTTGTCGCTCGAGATGGGCGGCAAGAACGCGATGATCGTGATGGACGACGCCGATCTCGATCTCGCGCTCGACGGTGTGTTGTGGGGTGCGTTCGGCACGACGGGGCAGCGGTGCACCGCCACGAGCCGGCTCATTCTGCATGAGAAGGTCCACGACAAGTTCGTCACAATGCTCACCGATCGCGCGGCCAAGCTGCGCCTCGGTCCCGGGCTCGATGACAAGACCGACGTCGGTCCGCTGATCCACGAAGAAGCGCGTCAGAAGGTCGCCGAGTACGTCGAGATCGCTAAGAAGGAAGGGGCGAGCGTAGCCCTTGGGGGAAGAATTCCGCAGGGCGATAAGCGTCTCGAGTGCGGGTGGTTCTACGAGCCGACGGTGCTGACGGGTGTGAAGCCGGGGATGCGGGTCGAGCAGGAGGAGATTTTCGGGCCCGTCCTCGCGGTGCTCAAGGCGAAGGACCTCAACGAAGCGATCAGTATCAACAACGACGTGAAGTACGGCCTCTCGAGCTCGCTCTATACCCGCGACGTCAACGGCGCCTTCAAGGCGATGACCGATCTCGACAACGGCATCACCTACGTCAACGCGCCGACGATTGGGGCCGAGGCCCACCTCCCCTTCGGGGGCGTGAAGCAGACGGGCAACGGCCACCGGGAAGGCGGGTGGGAAGTCTACGACTTCTACTCCGAGACGAAGACCATCTACGTCGATTTCTCCGGGACGCTACAACGCGCGCAGATCGATACCGAATTCAGCCCTTGACGGCGTCGGTGCAGCGGGGGTAGTGTACCGTCACAACTGACGACTCGTGGTCCTTTGCCGCGTATTGCCGCCACGTTAAACAAGGTGCTAAAAAGCGATTCGCCCGCGGCTTCATTGGTCCGGGCGACAGTGTTTCAGGGAATCGCTTCCCGCGGCCGCTCAGATGAGCGGCCGTTTTCGTTCGGGGGTAGACCATGCCGGTCGTGCCTGCCAGTCGACTCCTCGCTCTCTTGGGCGAAGGCGCGTTCGAAGTGTTGGTGGCGGCGCGCCGGCTCGAGGACGCCGGCCGCGACATCGTCCACCTCGAGATTGGCGAGCCCGAGGGCCCGACGTCACCCCACGTGGTCGAGGCAGCCGTGCGCGCCCTGCATGATGGCCACACCCGATATGTGAACCCGGCCGGACTGCCCGCCCTGCGTGATGCGATTGCCGCATCGCTCGCCTGGCGCGGCATTCAGCGGGGGGCAGCGGCAGAGAACGTCGTCATTACCCCCGGCGCCAAGCCGATGGTGTTCTATGGTCTCCACGCTGTGCTCGAAGCAGGCGACGAAGTGCTCGTGCCTGACCCCGGCTTCCCGACCTACCCATCCGTCGTGCGGTTCGCCGGGGCGGTTCCGGTTCGATACTCCCTCGATTCGTCGGGCGCGCTGGATGCTGAGCGACTCGCGTCGCTGATCGGTCCGCGCACGCGCGCAATCGTCCTGAATCTTCCTGGGAATCCCACCGGCGGCGTCGCGACCGTGGACGCCCTGCATGCGATCGCCGAGCTCGCGCTGCGCCATGACCTCGTCGTGATCTCGGACGAGGTCTACGGCCGCATCCGGTTTGACGGCCGCGTGGACAGCATCGCGGCGCTGCCGGGAATGCTCGAGCGCACAATCCTCGTGGACAGCTTCTCGAAGACCTACGCCATGACCGGGTGGCGGCTCGGCTACGGTGTGCTGCCGGCGCCGCTGGTCGAGCGCGTGACGACGTTGGTGCTGAACGGCACGTCCTGTACGCCACCGTTCGTGCAGCTGGCGGGGCTCGCCGCACTCACCGGGCCGCAGGATGCGGTGACGGCAGCAGTGGCGCGCCTCGAGCGCCGCAGGGATTGGCTGGTCGCTGCGTTGAATGGTCTGCCCGGCATCCGCTGCCCGCGGCCCGACGGGACGTTCTTCGCGTTCCCCGACGTGCGGCAGGTCGAGGAGCGCACGGGTCTCTCGACACAGCAGCTCGCCGCGCTCCTGCTGGAAACGCACGGTGTGGCTGTTCTGCCCGGCACCGGCTTCGGACCGGGGGGCGCGGGGCATTTGCGCCTCTCGTTCGCGGCCCCGCCCGCCGATCTCGATCGTGCGCTCGAGCGGATGCGCGAATGTGTCAGCGAGCTCGCGGTAGCGCCTCGGACGGGCGCGCAGGCCACGCCATGACGACCAGCGTTGCCCCGCCGCTGGCGTTGCGGCCACGCCCGCAGGTATGCCGCGCCTGTGGCGCGCTGCACGCCCCGGCCCCGATCGCGGTGTGCGAGCAGTGTCTCGGCCCGCTCGATCCCGTGTTCGATGCCGAGCGCGTGACCCCCACGCGCGACGCGATCGCGGCGCGCCCCTGGTCGTTGTGGCGCTACCGCGAGTGGCTGCCGTTCGACGGCGAGCCCGTCCTGTCGCTCGATACCGGCGGCACGCCGCTCGTAGAGGCGCCCCGACTCGCCGCGCGGCTCGGCGTGGCTCGGGTCTGGGTGAAGAACGACGCTGTTTCGCATCCGTCGTTGTCCTTTAAGGATCGCGTCGTTGCGACGGCCATCAACGCGGCCGCCGCGTTCGGACTCGACACGATCGGCTGCGCGTCCACCGGTAATCTGGCCAATGCCGTTGCCGCCCAGGCGGCGCGCGCTGGTCTCAAGGCGTGGATCTTCATTCCGGAGGACCTCGAGACCGCCAAGATCGTCGGGACCGCGGTGTATGGCGCGCGACTGGTTCGCGTGCGTGGTCACTACGACGACGTGAATCGTCTGTGCGCACAGGTCGCAGATCTGTTCGGGTGGGGAATCGTGAACGTCAACCTGCGCGGTTATTACGGCGAGGGATCCAAGACCTTCGCCTTCGAGATCGCCGAGCAGCTGGGGTGGCGCCTGCCCACGGCGGTCGTCGCGCCGATGGCCGGCGGCTCGCTGGTGACGAAGCTGCGGAAGGGGTTCCGGGAGTTCGCCGCGGCGGGGCTGGTCAGTGGCGGCGCGCCCCGCATCTTCGGTGCTCAGGCGTCGGGCTGCGCGCCGATCGTGCAGCTGGTGCGCGAGAACGCCGACGTCCTCACGCCGGTGGTCCCGCAGACGATTGCCCGGTCGATCGCGATCGGAAATCCCGCCGATGGCCTGTTCGCCAAGAGTGCGATTCTCGAATCAGGGGGCTGGGCGGCTGCGGTGTCGGATGCCGAGCTGGTCGCGGGAATCCGGCTGCTGGCGGAGGAAGCGGGAATCTTCACCGAGACTGCCGGCGGTGTCACGGTCGCCGCGGCGCTGGCGCTGGCCGCCGAAGGCCGGTTCTCGCCGGATGACGAAGTCGTACTGTGCATCACCGGGAACGGCTTGAAAACGATCGATGCTGTTGCGTCGGTACTCCCGGTGGCGCCCCTTATCGCGCCACGGGTCGCCGAGGTGCGCGCGTTGGTGAAGGCCGCCGAATCATGATCGCGTACGACGCACCAAACGTGAAGGAGAGCCTATGAGCGTCACCCTACAGCTGCCAGCCGTGCTCGCAAAACTGGCCGACGGCCAGCGTTCTCTCGAAGTCCAAGGATCGACGTTGGGCGATGTCGTCGCCGACGTCGCGGCGCGATTCCCCGGGCTTGCGCCGCGTCTGCGGGACGCCGCCGGCAAGCCCTATCCCTTCGTGACGTTTTACGTGAACGACGACGATGCCCGACTCCAAGGTGGATTTGCGGCGAGCGTGCGCGACGGCGATGAGATCATCGTCGTCCCGGCGATCGCAGGAGGTTGAACGGTGACGACTCTCGTCCAGGCCGAGCTGTTGCGCTACAGCCGGCACCTCATCCTGCCGGACGTCGGCGTCCCCGGTCAGGAAAAGCTGAAGGCCGCTCGGGTCCTGCTGATTGGCGCGGGTGGGCTCGGATCGCCCGCGGCGCTCTACCTGGCGGCAGCCGGCGTCGGCACGCTCGGCCTCGTGGACTTCGACAATGTCGACGTCACGAATCTGCAGCGGCAGATCCTGCACGGCACGAAGGACGTCGGCCGGCCCAAGCTGGTATCGGCGCGTGAGCGCATTGCCGATGTGAACCCGCATGTTCGGCTGGAGACGTACGAGACCGCGCTGACGTCGAAGAACGCGCTCGACATCTTCAGTGGGTACGACATCGTCGTGGATGGCACCGACAACTTCGCGACGCGCTATCTCGTGAATGACGCCTGCGTGTTACAGGGGAAACCCAACGTGTACGGCAGCATTTTCCGCTTTGAGGGGCAGGCGTCAGTCTTTGCCCTACCCGACGGGCCCTGCTACCGCTGCCTTTTCCCAGAACCGCCGCCGCCGGGACTCGTGCCGAGCTGCGCCGAAGGCGGCGTCTTGGGCGTGCTGCCGGGTCTCGTGGGGACGATTCAGGCGACCGAGGCGATCAAGTTGATCGTGGGCGTTGGCGAGCCGCTCAATGGGCGGCTGTTGCTCATCGACACGCTGGGGATGGAGTTCCGGACGGTCAGGGTGCGCAAAGATCCGGCATGCCCGGCGTGCGGCACGCGTGAGATCCACGCGCTCATCGATTACGACCAGTTCTGCGGGGTGCGGGGCGCGGAGGCAGAGCCGCGGGCCGTCGGTGGGTTCGTGGAGGTCACGCCGCGCGAGTTGCAGAGCCGGCTGTCACGCGGCGAAGAATTGCAGTTGGTCGACGTGCGCGAGCAGTTCGAGTGGGACATCGCTCGTCTTCCCGGTGCGCGGCTCGTCCCGCTGGCGACCTTGCCCGATGTCCTCGAGACGCTCGATCGCGAGCGGGAGGTCGTCGTCTACTGCAAAGGCGGAAGTCGCAGCCGCGCGGCCGCGAGCCATCTCGCTGACGCGGGATTCCGCCGGGTCTCTAACCTGACCGGCGGGATCCTGCGCTGGCAACAGGAGGTGGACCCGACGCTGCCGCGCTATTGAGGGCGTCAGAATTTGATACTCGCGGCAGGAAAATGGTGATGATCATCACGCGTGGCGCCCTAGCGTCAGGGCATGCCGTACGAGTCCGTCGTCGTGGTGCTGTCGACCGGTGGCGCGATCCTCGAACGTGACGCGCTCGACGCGTTGCTGGAGACGACCGTCACATGGTGTCGCATCGAACGGGAGGGTCGGGTGGCCTGTCTGGCCGCCCGGGTTCGTCATCCCGACCCCGTTATTGAATTCCGAGTCAGAGTTCGGCAATGGGCTGCGGGTCGCGGCTGGGGCGTCACTGTTGCGCCGTGCGGGCCGCATTGCTAAGATAAGTCACATGCATGACTTGGGAGCCCCGTTCGCCGGCAACGGCGTGAACACGCCCCGGCTCCCGGCGCCCCCCCTGCCGAACCAGCCACCGCCGTACCCGCCAAGGCAGCGCTCCGTATTTGCGCGCTGGTTCGACAGTTGGATGCGTTCGCTCGGTATGGCGCTCGTTTTGTTTCTGATGATTCGGACTTTCCTGCTCGAAGCGTTTCAGATCCCTTCCGGCAGCATGGAACGCACGCTCCTGGCCGGGGACTTTTTGTTCGTGAACAAAGCCGTGTACGGCGCGCAGATTCCCGGGACCAACGCCCGGCTGCCGGGCTTCAACTCGCCGCGCCTTGGTGACGTGATCGTGTTCGCTTATCCCAAAGACCCGACGCTGAGCTATGTGAAGCGCGTCATCGGGATCCCCGGGGACATCGTCGAAATGCGGTTGGGGCAGGTGTACGTGAACCGCCAGGCGCTCGAGGAGCCGTACGTGCAGCGCGTTGATCCGCTGCACGACGGATTCGATCCCGAGTTCAACTGGCAGCGCGAGTACCTGGTGCGTCGGAGCGACGAGCAGCGGCGGCGCTATCATCCCACGCGCGATACGTGGGGCCCGCTGCGCGTGCCGATGGACAAGTACTTCGTGCTCGGCGACAATCGTGACAATTCCGCCGATTCACGGTATTGGGGGTTCGTGGACGCGAGCGCGGTGAAGGGCCGACCGCTCGTGGTCTATTTCAGTTATGACCGGGCGACGCGTGATGCGCTGCCCTGGTTGACCGATATTCGCTGGAGCCGGCTCGGTTCGCTGATTCGCTAGAGTGGTGCAACCCCCTCGAGGAGTTACCATTCCATGCAATTGAATACGGCGAAGCGCGCATCATTTGACGAGGGATCTCTGGATCAGTATCTGCGGGAAATCAGCCAGTATCCGCTGATCACGCGAGAGGAAGAGGTCACCCTCGCACAGCGGATCAAGCAACAGGATCCTGAGGCGCTCGACAAGCTGGTGCGCTCCAACCTGCGTTTCGTCGTTTCGGTCGCCAAGAAGTATCAGAATCAGGGCGTGTCGCTGTCCGACCTGATCAACGAGGGCAACCTCGGCCTGATCCGCGCGGCGCACAAGTTCGACGAGACCAAAGGGATCAAGTTCATCTCCTACGCCGTATGGTGGATCCGCCAGGCGATCCTGCAGGCGCTCGCCGAGCAGTCGCGCATCGTGCGGGTGCCGTTGAACCGCGCCGGCACGCTGCATCGTATCGGCAAGCGCTCGGCCTCATTACTTCAGGAGCTCGGACGCGAGCCCACGGTCGAAGAAATCGCCGAGGGCATGGACATCTCCGAGGAGGAAGTCGCGAAGACGCTGTCGATTTCGCAGGCCCATCTCTCGCTCGACGCGCCGCTCACGCCCGGTGAAGACAACAAGCTGCTCGACTACCTCCCCGATACGACCAATCCCGGTCCCGACGACGAGATCTTCGAGCACGCGCTCACCGAATCCATTGAATCGGTCCTGTCCACGTTGAAGGAGCGCGAGGCCCGCATCCTGCGGCTGTATTTCGGGCTGGAGGGGCAGGAGCCGATGACCCTCGAGGAAATCGGCTCGCAGCTGGGGATCACGCGGGAACGCGTGCGGCAACTGAAGGAGAAAGCGCTCGCGCGCCTGCGTCACGTCTCCAGGGCCCGCGCGCTGGAAAGCTTCCTGTCCTAGGCCTGGGGCGGGTATCTTTCCCGCCCTATGGCATCCCAAGCGTCATTCGATATCTCCACCGGCGCCGACCTCCAGGAGGTCGACAACGCCGTCAATCAAGCCACCAAAGAAATCATTCAGCGCTACGACTTCAAAGGATCGAAGGCCTCGCTGGCCTTTGATCGCGCGAAGGCGACCCTGACACTGGTTGCCGACGACGACTTCAAGATGAAAGCGCTGTTCGACGTGCTGCAGACGAAGATGATCAAGCGCGGCGTGCCGGTTAAAAACATGGAGCTCGGCGAAATCACGCCGGCCGCGAACGACACGGTACGCCGCGAGATCAAGCTCACGCAGGGCATCCCACAGGAAAAAGCGAAGGCGATCGTCAAGGCGATCAAGGACAAGAAATTCAAAAAGGCTCAGGCGTCGATTCAGGGCGAGGAGATTCGCGTTCAGGCGCCGTCCAAAGACGAGCTACAGGAGGTGATCGCGTTTCTGCGCACGCAGGACTTCGGCATCGAGCTCCGGTTCGGGAACTACCGCGGATGAAGCTGGGCGTCATCTCCCTCGGCTGTGACAAGGCGACGGTGGACTCCGAGCGGCTGGTAGGCGAGCTGGTCGGCCACGGCGCCGTCGTGACGCCCGAGCTGGCGGCGGCGGACGTCATTCTCGTCAACACCTGCGGGTTCATCGACGCCGCGAAGCAGGAGTCGATCGACGCGATGCTCGAAGCCGCGAAGCTCAAGCAGCAGGGCGTCAAAGCGGTCGTGGCCGTGGGCTGCCTCATCCAGCGCTACAAGCAGGAGCTGACCAAGGAGATCCCCGAGGTCGATCTGATGCTCGGGTTCTCCGAGCTGCACCACCTGGTTCCCGAGCTCGCGCAGCGCGGCTTGATCGAAGACCCGGTCGCGAAGCATCCGGGCGTACGGCAGTTCCTCGGCGAGCAGTCGCACGTTCGGTACCTGAAGATCTCCGAAGGCTGCGATCACACCTGTGCGTTCTGCGCGATCCCCCTGATGCGCGGGAAGCACCGCTCCGAGCCGCTCGCGCGTCTTGTCCGCGAAGCACAGGTGCTCGAGGGCCAGGGTGCGAAAGAGATCAATCTTGTCGCCCAGGACCTTGGCCACTGGGGGCGGGATCTAGGAGTTGGGAGTCCGAAACTCCCCGATCTGCTCGAGGCGCTGCTGCGCGAGACCACGGTGCCGTGGTTCCGGCTCCTGTACGTCTACTCCGCTGGAATCAATGAGCGACTGGTCGACCTGATGGCTCGTGAGTCCCGGATCGTGCCCTACATCGACATGCCGATTCAGCACGCCACCGACCGCATGCTGGAGCGGATGCGCCGGCCGGAGCGCCTCCGCACGCTGCGCGACAAGCTGGCCTGGCTGCGCGAGGCGATTCCCGATCTCGCGATCCGGACCACGTGCCTCGTCGGGTTCCCCGGGGAGACCGAGGAGGATTTCCGCGCGCTCCTCGCCTTTCTCGAGGAAGCGCAGTTCGACCGGATGGGGGCGTTCGCGTATTCGCCGCAGGACGGCACCCGGGCGATGCAGTATGCCGACGACGTGCCGGACGAGATCAAGCGCGAGCGCCTCGAAGAGATCATCGAGGTGCAGCGCGCGATCTCCGGCGAGCGGCTCGCGCGCTTCGTAGGACGCGAGGTCGAGGTCTTGATGGACGATCCCGAGGTCGGACGTGTGAAGTGGCAAGCCGATGATGTGGATGGCGTGACTTATCTCGAGCACGGCAAGGCGGGACCGGGAGGCTTTGTGCGCGCGCGCATTACGGCGAGCGAGGATTACGATTTCCAGGCGGCCGCGCTGACGTGACACGATCGAGCGAGCTCTTCGACCGGGCGAAACGGGTGTTGCCCGGTGGCGTGAATTCACCCGTACGGGCGTTCCGGGCAGTGGGCGGGACGCCTTTTTTCGTGGCGCGCGCCAAAGGCGCGAGGCTGTTCGACGCGGACGGCAAAAGCTACCTGGATTACGTCTGCTCCTGGGGACCGCTGATCCTGGGCCACGCCCATCCGGCCGTGCTCGACGCCGTGCGCGACGCCGCGGAACGCGGGTGGACGTATGGCGCCCCCTGCGAGGCCGAAGTGGAATTGGCCGAAGAAGTTCGGCGCCGGATGCCGACGCTGGAGATGGTGCGATTCGTCAACAGCGGCACCGAGGCGACGATGGCCGCGGTGCGGCTCGCCCGCGCTGCCACCGGCCGGGATCTGATCATCAAGTTCGAGGGGTGTTACCACGGTCACGCGGACAGCTTTCTCGTCAAAGCCGGGTCCGGTGTTGCCACGTTGGGACTTCCGGACTCACCGGGCGTGCCTGCGGAGCTTGCTCGGCTCACACTCAGCGCGCCGTTCAATGACGCGAATGCGGTCACGAACCTCTTCAAGCAACACGACGGACGCGTCGCCGCGGTGATCGTCGAACCGTACCTCGGCAACGTCGGGTTCATCCCGCCGGAGCCGGGGTTTCATGAGGCGTTGCGATCGCTGTGTGACCGGCACGGCGCGCTGCTGATCTTTGATGAAGTAATGACCGGGTTTCGGGTGGCGCCGGGCGGCGCGCAGGAGCGACTCCACGTCAGGCCCGACCTCACCACGTTGGGCAAGATCATTGGCGGCGGATTCCCGGTCGGCGCGTACGGGGGTCGCGCGGACCTGATGAAACGCATCGCCCCTGAGGGGCCGGTCTATCAGGCCGGGACGCTGTCGGGAAATCCCGTCGCCATGGCCGCGGGTCTTGCGACGCTGCGTGAGACCGCGCGTCCCGGATTCTACGAGACGCTCGAGCGCCGCACCGCGCGACTGCTCCACGGTCTGGGCAGCGCCGCACAGGCGCGCGGCGTTCCGTTCACCGCCGGGCATGCGGGCTCGATGTGGGGCTGCTACTTCACCGCGGGACCGGTTCACAATTACGACGACGCCAAGCAGACCGACACCAGGTTGTTCGCCCGCTGGCACAAGGCCGCGCTCGAGCGCGGCGTGTTCCTCGCGCCGTCCGCGTTCGAGGCGGGTTTCGTCTCGAGCGCGCATTCCGACGCGGATATCGAGGTCACCATCAAGGAGCTGGATGCGGCGCTGGACGAAGCACTCCGCGCTTAGCCTCGCGCTGCTCGCGGTTGCCTGTCGCGGTCCCACGCGCGTGTCTCCTGCGCCCGGCGCCGAGGCCGAGCTGCGCATCGGGATCGCGGTCGGCGGAACGAACGCGTCGATTGGTGGGCCGGAGAGCGGCGAGCTGTTCGTGAGTGACGCGGCGAGCGGCCTGCCGCTGGGGTCGGTGCCCGCCGGCGTGCGCTGGGTCGTCCGACCCGATTCGGCCGATCCGACGCGATTCCGCCTGACCAAGCACGACAGCACACGGACCGAGCTGCTGCGTGGGATTGCCGTCGTCAACGTCACGGAGAACCGCTTTGTGGTTGCCAACGGCCGCCGCTACCGCGGCCGG
>Ga0137435_1000666_pt1 | contig 10872 bp, 9 predicted proteins | sample EasRivERMGT100_2_FD_104904 | JGI IMG/M metagenome (GOLD analysis project Ga0137435, IMG submission 104904) | Soil microbial communities from meander-bound floodplain in the East River, Colorado, USA - East River MetaG ERMGT100_2 | ecosystem: Environmental > Terrestrial > Soil > Floodplain ... | reverse complement strand
GCGGCAAGCTCTACGACGTCTTCATCACGCCGGTGACGGCCCCGGGATGGAAAACCCGCCGCGCGATGCTTGTCGGCGCAGGGCGCGTCGCCGAGTGGACGCCGGATCGCCTGCGTCGCGTGGCCACCACAGCCGGACTGACTGCCCGTCAGCGCCATCTATCGCGGCTAGCAGTTCTTCCAGGCGCTTCACGCATTGCCACACCGGTTGCCGCGCAGGTCATCGCCGAGGGCGTGTGCCTCGCGAACTTCGACGGCGGCTCGTACAAGACCAACGACGATCAGTGGGGCTGGCTGCGGGAGATCGAGATTAGTCTGCCGGACGGCCTCAAGGCTCAGACAGCTGTCGAGCGCGGCCGCATCCTCGGCGAGTTCTCGAACGTTGCGCGCACGTTCTCGAACGAACCTGGCAACGCGCTGACTCCGCAGGTGTTCGCTCAGCGTGCGGAGGCGATCGGCCAGGCGGCCGGTCTGGCTGTTGACGTGCTCGACGAGACCAGGATCGCGGCGCTCAACATGGGTCTGTTGCTTGGCGTTGCGCGCGGAAGTTCGGAGCCGCCGCGCCTCGTCGTGCTGCGCCACGATCCGCCCAACGCGGTGCCCGGCGTCGTCCTCGCGTTCGTCGGGAAAGGGATCACCTTCGACACCGGTGGTATCTCGATCAAGCCTGCCCAGGACATGGACCGGATGAAGGACGACATGTCCGGCGGCGCGGCGGCGATCTGCGCGCTGGCCGCCATCGCCCGCCTGAAGGTGCCGGTGCGGTGCATGGCGGTGGTGCCGATGACCGAGAACATGCCCGGTGGGCGCGCGGTGAAGCCCGGCGACGTGCTGAAGAGTGCGGAGGGCAAGACGGTCGAAGTGCTGAACACCGATGCGGAAGGCCGGCTCGTCCTCGGAGACGCGTTGTGGTACGCGCGCGAGCTCGGCGCCACGCATCTGGTCGATCTGGCGACGCTGACTGGCGCGGTCGTCGTCGCGCTCGGCAAGAGCACGACCGGATTGTTCGGAACGCCGACCGCATGGGTGGAGCAGGTTCAGCGGGCCTCGGATCGGGCCGGCGACCGCACGTGGCCGATGCCGACCTTCGACGATTACAAAGAGCTGTTCAAGAGCGAGATCGCCGATTTCTCGAACACCGGCGGCCGCCCGGCTGGGTCGATCACCGCGGCGCTGTTCCTCAAGGAATTCACCGGTGAGCTGCCCTGGGCCCACCTCGACATCGCCGGCACCGCATGGGCTGAAGACGCGAAGCCGTATCAGCCAAAGGGCGCAACCGGCGTCGGCGTGCGCACGCTGGTTGAGCTCGCCCTCGATGCGGGAACGTGGGGTAAGCTGAATTTACGACGGTAGCGCGCGCTCTGCTGATGTAGCGCGCCCTGTTGGTCCTTGGTCCTTGGTTCTTCGTGCTTGGTCCGTCCTGTGGTCCCGAGGTCCTCGGTCCGCAACGGACCAGGGACGAGGGACCAGGGACGGACGAAGCACCAAGAACTATGGACGAAGGACGCGCGTGTTTTTCCTAGCCCAGCAGCCGATCGTCGTCGATCTCGCGCGGCAGCCGCAGCCTAGTCAGGACATCAGCATCCAAGTCGTACTGTCGATGTTCGCAGTGGCGGGAATCTTCCTGCTGGTGGCGCTCGTCGGCTGCGTGATCGTGGCGGGCGGGATGGTTCTGTATAAACGCCGGCGCGACGCCGCGGCATCCCCGCAAGAGACACAACACACGCATATCCGATTGGGGATTTGAGGGTCCACCTTCCGCCTTCGCCGCTGCGGCGGAAGCTACTCGGCGCGGGGCGATCCCTTCTTCAGTGAGTTCTGGTAGCGCATGATGCCGGCGAGCAGCGCCTCGGCGATCTGCTGCTTGTAGCGCTCAGTCTTCAGCAGCGTCGCCTCTCCGCGGTTGCTCATGAACGAGATCTCCGCCAGCACGCTCGGCATCGCGGCGCCGACGAGCACCATGAACGGCGCCTGCTTGACGCCAAGGTTCTTCAGCGTCTTGTTGCTCTTGCGGAGCTCCTGATAGAGGGCGGACTGCACGATGGTGGCGAAATCGCGCGATTCGTCGAGCTTGTTGTTGAGCGCGATCGCCTGCACGATGTGCGGCAGGTGCCGCATGCGCTTGGCGGAACCTGAGTTTTCCCGCGCGGCAATCGCTTCCGCCTCGGGGTTTGGCGCGAAATTCAGGAAGTAGGTTTCCACGCCGCGCGCCGATGTGGCGGTGCTGGCATTGGCATGGATCGACAGGAATAGATCGGCATCGCTCCGGTTGGCCAACGACGTTCGCTCCTCGAGCGCCACGTAGGCGTTGGTCCGCCGGGTGAGCACGACCTCCACGTCCTGCTGCTTGAGGAGCTCCTCGAGCCGCGTCGCGACATCGAGCACGAGCGCCGCTTCCGAGATCCCGTTGACGCGCGCGCCTGGATCGTGGCCGCCATGTCCGGGATCGATCACGATCCGCGTGACACCGAGTCCGAGCTGGCGCGCCAGCGAAAAGCTGCCGTTCGTATTCTGCGGCGGCGCCGCGGGGGCCGGTTTACTGCTGTCGGTGGCAGTCGCCTCGGCCGGCGGCTGTGCTGCCGCGGGCGGATGGGGAGTCCCGCTGGCATTCGAGGTGATCACCACCGGCGCGCGCGCTGGTTTTGTGACGATCGGCGTCCTCCGTGCCGGCAGGACAGCCGCCGCTGCTGGCGCCGCGCGTTCGATGTCGATGATGATGCGGTACGGGTTGTAGACGGCGTAGACGCTGTGGGATCCAGCGCCACTGAGGTCGAGCACCACCCTGGTTCGCGCATTCAGCTGACGACCGACGCGCACCTGCCGGACCGGGCCGTCGGGGAACGGGATGGTCGCGTCCTTCAAGGCGTCGGCCGCACGTGTGTTCGAGAGGTCGATGAAGACGCGCGGCGGGCCCTCGATGCGCTCGTTGTAGAACACGACTTCTCGATCGAGCTCCAAGGTGACACGGAGCGTATCGGGCAGCGCCTCACGCCGGATCTCAAGCAGCGTCACTGGCGTCGCCACACCGGAGGCCGCTACCGACGGTGCGGTGGGCGCTGCTGCCGGCCTGCGAGGGCCGACCTGCCCGCCTTCGCGCACGCGCTCCGGCGGGTCCACCGCGTCGGTTCGCGTAAGCGGACCGACAGGCAGCGCTTGGCGTCGCGCCGCTTCGCGGCCCGACGTGGCGGAGGTGGAAAGGTCGGCCCCTACGAGCGTGTCGAGCGTCTTCGCACCCGCTGGCGGGTTTGCGCCCTCCAGCGCTCTGACCCGGACGGATCCCTGTTTCGCCAGTGGGCTTGCCGGGAAGCGCCGTGAAAGCCACTTGAGAATCCGTAGAGCCGCGTCGCGATCGGCAGGCTCGCCAAACCTCGCAAACGCATCGGCAGCCAGCTCGCCTCCGTGCGACAAGGAGTCATCGCTGATCGCGCTGGTTTCAAAGAGGCGCGCCATGTCCTCGTACGACCCGATCAGCACGCGGATGCGATCCAGCAGGAGCCCGCCCGGAGGTCCGACTCGAGAGGCGTCGAGTTCCTGCCGCAGCACCGCTTCGCGGCGCAGCGCCTGCTGGAACAGCGTTGCCGGATCGGATGACTGGGCGTGCAACGTCAGCGTGGCGAGCGCAGTGGCAACCATCACGGCACCCGCGCGCCAGAAGGTCGTGGTGCTAGCGAAGCTGCGCATCAACTTCCTCGAAGTAGCCGCGATCGACCAGCACCTCGCGCGGTTTGCCGCCAACGCCCTGCGACACCAGTCCTTCGGCTTCCATCATGTCGACCAGCCGGGCCGCGCGGCTGAATCCGATCCGCATCTTGCGCTGGAGGTACGAGATCGACGCCTGGCCGGTGCTGACGACAATCCGTGCCGCCTCGTCGTACAACTCGTCCTTCTCGAACTCAAGGCCGCCCGGGCCGGTTGTCTTCTCATCGTCCGCCGTAATCGTGTTGTCGAACACCGGCTTGCCCTGCTTGCGCAGGAAACTGGCCAGCCGGGCGCTCTCCTGTTCCGAAATATACGGACCGTGCAGGCGCAGGCACCGCGACGAGGCCGGGGGCAGGAACAGCATGTCGCCCTTGCCGAGGAGCTGCTCGGCGCCGTTTGCATCCAGAATCGTCCGCGAGTCCGTCTTGGACGACACGCGGAATGAAATACGGGACGGCAGGTTTGCCTTGATGAGGCCCGTGATGACGTCCACCGACGGCCGCTGCGTCGCCAGGATCAGGTGGATGCCGACTGCGCGCGCCATCTGCGCCAGCCGGGTGATCGATTCCTCCACGTCCGCCGCCGCGGTCATCATCAGGTCGGCCAGCTCGTCGATCACCACCACGATGAACGGCAGCGGGCGAGGGGCCTCGGGATCGTTCGAGCCGGTTTCCGCCAGGATGTTCCGGATGTTGCGGTTGTACTGCTCGATGTTCCGCACGCCCTCGGCTGCGAGCGTCTTGTAGCGCTCTTCCATCTCGCGGACTGCCCATCGCAGCGCATTCGCGGCTTTCTTTGGCTCAACGACAACCGGGGTCAGCAGATGGGGGATGTCGTCATACATCCCGAGCTCCAGCCGCTTCGGGTCGACCATGATCATCCGCACGTCGTCAGGCGTCGCGCGGTAGAGGATGCTGGTCAACATGCCGTTCAAACCCACCGACTTGCCGGCACCCGTCGATCCGGCAATCAGCAGGTGCGGCATCGTGGCCAGATCGGCGAGGTTCGGCTCGCCGTGGATGGTCTTGCCGAGCGCCAGCGTCAGCTTCGACGTGGAACGCTGGTAGGCATCGGATTCGAGCAGCTCGCGCAGCGAGATGGATTCCCGGTTCTGGTTCGGGATCTGAATGCCGACAGTGGACTTGCCCGGAATGCGATCGATGAGGACCGACTCCGCCTGCATGGCGAGGCAGAGATCGTCGGCGAGGCCGGTGATCTTGCTGTACTTCACCCCGGCGTCCGGTTTGAACTCGAAGGTCGTGACCACCGGTCCCGGGTGAATCTGCGCCACCTGACCTTCGACGGCGAATTCGCGGCACTTCTCTTCGAGCTGTCGCGACGCGTCCATCAACTCGCGCTCGTCGATTTTGCGCTCAGCTTTTGCCGGGTCCAGCAAAGACGAGGGTGGGAGCGTGAACTGTCCCTTGCGTTGCGCCGGGGCTTTGAGCGGCTCGGGCTCAGGCAGCGGCAGTGGCGGCGCCTCAGCGCGTTTCGGCGGCGCCACGACAGGCGGCCCCTGCCGGACGGGACGAGCCGGCTCGTCGACGATCTCCGGGCGCGGCCGAATCGCGCGGGGCGGCTGCTCCTTGGCGTCGGTAGCCGGCGCGCCGGCAGTTGACGCGCCCTTCTGGTTCTGGCGAGCCAGCAGATCCCGCCGCGCCCGCTCCTTGCGACGCCGGTCGAGCTGTTCGCGCACGTAACCGAGGCCGTTGCGCGAGGAGTCCTGCAGCATCACCATGACGCTCGCGAACATCCGGCCGAACGAGAATTGGGTCGAGAGGATGACGGCCAGCACCGTCAGCGTCAGCAGGACGATGATCGAGCCGGTGCGATTGAAAGAATCCGACAGCACCTCGGCGAGCCACCCGCCGATCGAGCCGCCGGCGTGAAACGACTTGCCCGCCACCTCGGTGCTGCCGAGCACCAGGCTGAGAAACGCGCTGGAGCAGCCGAAGAGCAGCGCGGCGCCCGTCACTTTCGTATAGGCCGCATCCGGCTTCTGGCACCAGAAGTAGTGCCAGCCAATGATCGCGATCACGCCCGGGATCAGGTAAGCGGCGTAGCCGAACAGCTGGAACGACAGTTCCGAGAGGAACGCGCCGACGCGTCCGACGAAGTTCACCGGTGCGTGCGCGCCGTCCGTGGTGAAGAACCACACCGGATCGCTCGGCTCGTGACTCACCAGAGAGATCAGCCAGATCAGGCCCAGCGCGAACAGCGCAAAGCCCAGAAACTCGCTGAGGCGGCGCGACAACGTCGACTCCTTCACGTCAGATCTCCATCAGGATAGGGAGCACGAGCGGTCGCCGGCCGGAGCGCTTCTTGAAAAACCTCCGCAGCTCGACCCGTAATTTTTCGGTCATGAGGCCCTGGTCCGTTCGCTCTTCATGACGGGAACTTTCGATGCACTCGGCGATCACGCCGGCCGCGTCGCGGAACAGCGTGTCGGCCTGGCTTTCGTCTACGACGTAGCCGCGTGCGACGAGTTCCGGCTCGCCGACCAGCGTGCCGCCATGGCGGCTGATCCCGATGACGGCAACCACCAGGCCGTCGCCGGCAAGGTGACGACGGTCGCGGAGCACCTCGTCGCCGACTTCACCGAGGCGAGTCGAGTCGATGAGGATCCGGCCGGTCGGCGCCTTGTCGCCGATTCGGGCGCCCTGCCGATCGAACTGGATGATGTCGCCGTCCTCGGCGAGAAGAACCTCCACATTCCGGTCCGGCCCCGACATCACGCGTTTCGCGACGCGCGCGTGCTGCGCCAGCTGCCGGTACTCGCCGTGAACCGGCACGAAGTAGCGGGGGCGGATGAGCGAGATCACCAGCTTGAGCTCCTCCGCGGACCCATGGCCTGACACGTGGACGTGCTTGATGTCGGGCGTGATGATGTCGGCGCCGCGTCGCGCCACGTGGCTCATCGTCCGCGCAATCGCCTTTTCGTTGCCTGGAATCGCCCGCGCCGAAAACACGACGACGTCGTCGGGCGCGAGCTTGACGAAGCGGTGGTCGTCGATGGCAATTCGCGACAGCGCCGCTTGCGGCTCGCCCTGCGAGCCGGTGGCGACGCACAGCACATCCTGTGAGGCGTAGTTCGGCACGTCGGAGTCGCGGATCTGGAGGCCCGATGGCACGCGCAGGTAGCCAAGACGCTGGGCGATCTCCGCGTTACGGACAACGCTGCGGCCGACGAATGCCACCTTGCGGTCGAACTGCGCCGCCAGGTCGACCAGCACCTGCATCCGGTAGATGCTCGACGAGAAGGCCGCGACCACGAGCTTGCCGTGCGTGCTCGTGAACACTTCCTCGAACCCCTCGATTACCTCGGTCTCCGGCCCGGTGAATCCTTTGCGGTCGATGTTGGTGCTGTCCGCGAAGAGCGCCAGGACGCCTTGACGCCCAAGCTCGGCGAAGCGGTGCAGGTCGAAGTACTCGCCGTCGAGCGGCGTCTGATCGATCTTGAAGTCGCCGGTATGAACGACGATGCCGACCGGTGTCGTGATGGCGAGCGCCACGCAGTCGGGCATGCTGTGCGTGACGCGGATGAACTCGATCGTGAAAGGCCCGACGGTGACCGTCTGCCGCGGCTTCACCGGCCGGAGTCGGTCACCGGGATCGATGCCGTGCTCTTCGAGCTTCGGCTCGACCAGCGCGAGCGTCATGGCGGTGCCGTACACCGGGCCATCGAAGAGCGGCATCACGTGTGGGACCGCGCCGATGTGATCCTCATGGCCGTGCGTCAGGATCAGCGCCTTGACGTTCGGGCGCCGCGCCTCGACATAGGTGAGGTCGGGGATGATTAGGTCGACGCCGAGCTGATCCGGGTCGGGGAACATGACTCCGGCGTCGACGAGGATGGTCGAATCCTCCCAGGTCAACGCCATCATGTTCATGCCGAACTCGCCAAGGCCTCCCAGCGGGATCACCTCGAGCGTCGCCGGCGACACGTCGGGTACAGCAGACTGGTTCATTTCTTAATTCGTCGTCTCGTGCCTTGCGCGCCCTGGCGGGTTGCTCGACACGTGTGTTCAACGGCGGCTAGCAGCGTTGAACGTGGGCAGCTGGGACCGCCCGCAACTATGGAAGGGTCAATGACTTGCGGGAAACTATAGCACAGCTCGACTGAGGCGGGCGATGTCGCTAAGCGTCAGTTCTTGTGGCCTTTTCGTCCCATCGACCCCCGCCGCCGCGATGAGGTCAGCGGCCGATCGACTGAAGGTGTCGGCGACCGGCTTGAGGGCATTGTGCAGCGTCTTCCGGCGCTGCAGAAAGATGCCTCTGACCAGTCGCTCGAACGTGTCGAGGTCCCCGACGTCCTCCCGCGGCGGCCTGAACCGCATCCGCACGACCGCGGAGGTGACCTTCGGAGGCGGTCGAAACGCGCCGGGCGGCAGCGTCAGGACCCGATCGACGTCCGCCAGGAGCCCCACCTGGATCGCCAGGCTTCCGTAGTCACTCGTCCCTGGCGCCGCCGAAAGCCGGTCGGCCACTTCCTTCTGGAGCATCACGGTCGCGTCCGAAAAGAGCCGGCCGTGCGCGGCCGCGTGGAGCAGCTTGAACAGGATCGGTGACGCGACGTTGTAGGGGAGGTTGCCGACCACGCGGACCGGCTTCGTTTCCGCCTGAAGCAGCTCCTCGAAATCGACGTCGAGAACGTCGGCCTGCTGGATGCTGACGGTCGGCGGAAGCTTCTTTTGAAGAGCGGCGGCAAGGTCGCGATCGATCTCGACGGCGACGACACGGCCGACGCGGGCGGCGAGCGGAATGGTCAGTGCGCCGCGGCCGGGCCCGATCTCCAGGAACACGTCGGAGGCGGTGGGGGAGAGCGAGGCGAGGAGCTTCGCGACCCAGGCAGGTTCAAGGAAGTGTTGGCCGAAACGCTTGCGCGCGCGGGGGACTGCCGTCAACTCCGGTCCCCATCTTTCCCATCCTTCTCATCCTGCTCATCTTCCTCATCGTCCTCGTCGGGTCCGAGTGTGTCGCCTCGCCAGTAGCGCTCTTCGATCTCCTCAATCTCCTCCTCGCTCATCCCGAAGTAGTGACCCACCTCGTGGATCAGCGTTTCGCCGATCACGGCACGAACGTCGTCTTCGTCTTCGCAATCCTCCTCGATCGGGCGCTGGAAGAGCGTGATGCGGTCGGGGAGGGTATTGCCAAAGGCCCACGTGCGTTCAGGCAGTGGCGTGCCCTGGTAGAGCCCGAAGAGTGAGTCCGGCGGCTCGATCTCCATTTCCGCCAACAGGGCCGGCGTGGGCTCATCCTCGACCACGAGGGCAAGGTTCTTCATCTCCCGACGGAAGCGCTTGGGGATCAGCGCGACGGCTTCGACGACCAGACGCTGGAACCGATCGCGCGTCATCTCTTTGCTTTCTGACCCGTCGTCTTCCCCGTTTTCTTGGCGCGTGGTGCCTTGGGTTTTGCCGGTCGGCCGGCGGCCGGCTCTCGGGCGATCACGTTGCGGTAATAGTCGCAGTCGTCTCGGACGGAGCAGTCATCGCAGAGCGGTTTTGGGCGGCAGATGCGCCGGCCATGAAGAATCTGCACGTCGGAGGCGAGCGTCCAGATTGCCGGCGGCAGCTTCGCGCACAGTTGCTGCTCGACGATGACCGGGTCGTCGCCTTCCGCGATCCCAATCCGGTTCGAGACCCTGAGCACGTGTCGATCGACGGGCAACCCCGGAACGCCAAGCGCATGCCCGAGCACGACGTTCGCGGTCTTGCGGCCGACGCCTGGCAGGGCGGTCAGCTTCTCCATGTCCGCAGGCACGGTGCCCGCATGCTCATCAACAAGCATCTGCGACATTCCGATGAGCGCCTTGGACTTCTGCCGGAAAAACCCGGTCGACAGGATCAGGCGTTCGAGCTCGAGTGCGTCGGCCCGCGCCATCGCCTGCGCATCGGGGTAGCGCTTGAACAGCGCCGGGGTGACCATGTTGACGCGCTGGTCCGTGGACTGCGCCGACAGGATCGTGGCGGCAAGCAGCTCGAAGGGGCTGCGATAGTGGAGTTCAGTGTCCGCGTTCGGATGCTGCTCGGCGAGGGTGTCGATCACTCGACGAGTCACGGCCGCCGACTTCATGCGTCTCAGACTAGTGGATCGGCCCGCCTTGTTTCGACCATCCCACGTTTGTGTACGTTTCGGAGAACACCCGCATGTGCTCCTGCAGCGCGGCAATCAGGTTCGGTACGAACTGGACCGGGACGACCACGCGTGCCCGCACCGGCGCCCGGACAACATGCTCGCTTTCCGCGTCGCGCAGTTCCTTCTCCGAGAGCGGCATCACCTCGCAGAAGGTCAACGTGAAATCAAACGGCGTGTGGGCAATGGAGCAGAAGTTCGCGTAGGTCCGCGGGTCGCTCGGCTGTTCGTCGGGGACGATGGTGAAGTTGATCTGCTTGCGTTCAGGTTGGTCGGCCATATCAATACTTTCGCATGACACCGACGACGACGCCCTGAACCTGCACCTGGTCCGGATCGACGAATATCGGCTGCATCGTCGGGTTCGCGGGCTGCAGACGAACGCGGCCGTTCTCACGATAGATCTTCTTCAGCGTGACGTCGGTGCCGCCGACGAGCGCGATGACCATTTCGCCGTTGTCGGCTGACTTGCGGTCTTCGATGATGACGAAGTCGCCGTCGCGAATCTGCTCGTCGATCATCGAATCACCCTTGACGCGCAGCACGTAGCTGTCGCGCTTGCCGGCGAGCGACTCGGGGACGGCAATCGTCTCGGTGCCAACGACCGCCTCAATCGGCGCGCCGGCGGCGACGAAGCCGAGGAGCGGCAGCTCCAGCGCGCGAACCCCGGTGCGGGCAGGCACCAGCTCAACCGAGCGGCTGCGGTTCCACGCGCGCCGGATGAATCCTTTTTCCTGGAGATTCGTCAGGTGCTTGTGGACCGTCGCAAGCGAGGAGAGGTTGAACCGTCGTCCGATTTCCTCGAGGCTTGGCGCATAGCCGTGCTGCTGGATGAACTCGTTCAGGTAGTCCAGGATCTCCCGCTGTCGTTTTGTCAGAGGTAGCACCGCAGTCCTCCCTCCACCGATGATGTGCACCCGGACACCCGGCTCCGGGCGTAATCAGTAGAGCCGGGCACACTATATGCGAACATAAGGCGAAGAACAACCTGTTACACTCACGAATGCCGGCTCCTGGGGACTCCGAATATGAGCTTTTC
>Ga0137435_1000665_pt1 | contig 10874 bp, 6 predicted proteins | sample EasRivERMGT100_2_FD_104904 | JGI IMG/M metagenome (GOLD analysis project Ga0137435, IMG submission 104904) | Soil microbial communities from meander-bound floodplain in the East River, Colorado, USA - East River MetaG ERMGT100_2 | ecosystem: Environmental > Terrestrial > Soil > Floodplain ... | reverse complement strand
TGCCGCGGTTCTGATCCGCCGTAGTGCACGCCGGTGCCGTCGCTCATCACCGCCTGTCCGTACCCGAACACTCCGCTGCGCGGAGGCACAACGGTGATCCTGTGTCCCAACGCCGTCAGCTGCGTGCGCGCCTGCGCCGGCACGAGCGCCTCGACGTAGAGATCACAGCCGTCGAACGTCAATTTCGTGAAGCGGCCCGCCTCGAGGGCTTCCTGCACGTCCATGCCGTAGTCTGCGATGTTAGCGACAAACTGAGCGTGCGCCTGCGCCTGGTTGAACCCGCCCATGATCCCGAATCCGATCTTCACGTCACCCTTCGACATGAATGCCGGAATGATCGTGTGCAGCGGCCGTTTGCGCGGAGCAAGGAGGTTCGGATGGCCGCTCTCCAGCGTGAACAGCGCACCACGGTTGTGCAGCATGAAGCCGGTGTCGGGCGGCACAATCCCGCTGCCGAACGACGAATACAGGCTTTGAATCAAGGAGACGATGTTGCCTTCCTTGTCGATGACGGACAGGTAAATCGTGTCGCCGCCGGTGGCTGTCGTCAGCCCTTCGAGCCTCGAGGGCTCGACGCTGCACGACGCTTTCGCCGGATCGATCAGCCGAGCACGATCCTTGCCGCGCTCCTTGCTCAACATCGGCAGAACCGGGACTTTCGAGAAGCGCGTATCCGCGACGTAGCGCAACATGTCGGCGTACGCGAGCTTCTTCGCTTCGATCATCACGTGGAGCGCCTTGGCGCTGTGGAACCCGTACTGTGCGAGCGGATACTGCTCCATCACGTTCAGCATCATCAGCGCCGCGATGCCCTGCGTGTTCGGCGGCAGCTCGTAGACGTTCCACCCGCGATAGGTCGTCGAAATCGGATCGACCCATTCCGGCTTGAACTCCTTCAGGTCGGCCAGCGTCATCGTTCCGCCCTTCTCACGGGACGTGGCGACGATCGCATCCGCGGTTTTCCCCTCGTAGAAACCGGCCGGTCCCTTCGCGGCAATGAGGCGCAGCGACGCGGCGAGGCGAGGATTCTTGAAGATTTCACCGGCGCGCGGCGCACGTCCATTGGGCAGGTACGCCTGCGCGGCGTTCGGATCGGCGGAAAGCTTTTGCGTCTGCCGGGCCCATGCATCTGCGATGACATCAGTCACCGGAAATCCATCGTCGGCGTAAAAAATCGCGGGCGCGAGGAGATCCGACATCGGGAGCTTGCCGAAGCGTGTACGCATCGCGTCCCAACCGGCCACGACGCCCGGGACGGTCACGGTGTAGACCCCGGCGCCCGGCATCCGCTGAAGCCCTTTCGACTTCAGGAGTTCCGGCGTAAGGCCGGTCGGCGCCCACCCGCCGGAGTTGAGTCCGTACAATTTGCCGGTGCGGGCTTCGTAGTAGATCGCGAACAGGTCACCGCCAATGCCGTTGTTGTGCGGCTCGACAAGCCCCATGACGGCGTTGGTCGCGATGGCCGCATCGATCGCGTTGCCGCCGCGCTCGAGGATCTGCACCCCGGCGCGCGCCGCGAGCGGCTGGCTTGCGGCGACGATGCCGTACTTCGTCGCGATTTTCGAGCGGCCGGTAATCACCTTCGGGTTCGGACCCGCGTCTTCCTGGCCGACGACCATCCCTGTCAGCAAACCGATGACGCCGAGGGCGACAAACAGCAGGTGCAGTCTCATGGAAAACTCCTGGAACATGCGGGGCGGACCGTCGAGGTCCGCCACTGCAAATGGCCGGTCGATTATCGCCCAGTTGAGCCCTTCTGCATCGCTCGCGCTACACTTTGTCCCGATGGCTTCGCGGCACGTCTTGTCGAAGCGGCTGCTGACCCTGGTTGGCGCGGCCGCGATCTGCGCGGCGTCCGTCAGCGTGGCCTGGGCCCAGTTCGGCCGCGGCGGCTTCTTCGGCCGCGGCGCACGCATCGCCGCGGCTGAGGATTTCGACGGCCGCTTCCACTACTGCCGCGTCGTCTATCGGCAGGCATTCGAGGGAGATGGCGGCAGCTGGAGAACCGACTATCCTCGCGCCGACACCAACATCATGATCCGGTTGTCGGAGCTCACCAAGACCAACGTCAGCTTCGACCAGGCGCGTCAGCCGAGGAACCTGCTTGTCAACCTCGGTGGCGACGAATTGTTCCGCTGCCCGGTTGCGGTGATGTCCGCCCCAGGCTCTGCGTTGATCAGCGACATGGAAGCCGAGAACCTGCGTGAGTACCTGCTCAAAGGCGGCTTTATGTGGGTCGATGATTTCTGGGGCTCCTACCAGTGGGACCACTGGGTAAGCCAGCTGCGCAAGGTGCTGCCGGCCAGCGAGTATCCGATCGTCGACCTGCCGATCGAGCATCCGATTTTTCGCACGCAGTTCGAGGTTTCTGCGATTCCCCAGATCCCGAACATCGGGTTCTTCATGCGTTCGGGCGGGCGCACATCGGAGCGAGGCGAGGACAGCGCGGTGCCGCACGTCCGGGGCATCGCCGATCGGAACGGCCGCCTGATGATGCTGATGACACACAACACGGACATCGCCGACGCGTGGGAGCGCGAAGGCGACGACCCGACGTACTTCATGACATTCGGTCCGAGGGGATACGCGCTGGGGATCAACGCTTTCCTGTACGCACTCACCCACTGATGCTGCCGGAGTTTCACCGGGACCTTCTCGCCGACACCATTCGCACCAACGCCTACCGCAGCGCTATCCGCTCTGTGGTCACGCGTGACAGCGTCGTGCTCGATCTGGGCACCGGAACCGGGATCCTGGCGTTTTTTGCGTGTGAGGCCGGCGCGCGGCGCGTCTTCGCAATCGAGGAGGGCGACGCAGGCGTGACCTCCATGCTTGCGCGGCATCTCGGCCTGTCAGATCGCGTCGAAATCATTCATGCCCGCTCCACCCAGGTGGAGCTGCCCGAACGGGCTCACGTTCTCGTGACGGAGACCCTCGGGCCCTTCGGGCTCGACGAACACATCCTCAGCTCCGTCATGGACGCGCGCGCGCGCCTGCTCATGCCTGGCGCGACGATCATTCCACGTCATCTTGCGCTCTGCCTCGCGCCCGTCGAAACGGCATCCCTGTACGCGAAGCAGGTCGCATGGTGGGACGAAAAGCGATACGGCTTCGATCTCAGCCCGATGCGTACGCTCGCCTCCAACCGGCCGTGCCTGGCGGACGCCAATCCCGCAGGGTTCCTGGCACAGCCGGCAACGGTCATCGACGTCGATCTGGCTGTGGCGTCTTCCTCGATCGTGTCAGGGACGACGCGGTTCGACATGACCCGCGGCGGCGAGCTCCACGGGTTTATTGGATGGTTCACGGCGACGCTGATTCCGGGTGTCATGTTGAGCAACGACACCGCCGGACGGACGCACTGGGATCAGCTGTTTCTGCCGCTCGAACATCCCGTGGACGTGCACGCGGGCGATGGAATCGATCTCACATTGAAATCGTTCGACGGTGACGTGTGGGTATGGGGCGGCGCTATCGAGTCGAACGGCCGCACAACGACGTTCCTGCAGAGCACGGCGTTCGGCGCGCCTCCCAGTGCCACACGGTCGGTCCCGTAAATGGGTCGACGATCGCTCGTCCTCGCCGGATGCCTGATGGTCTGCTGCAGCGCCTATGCGTCCGGGCAAACCAGCGAAGACACGCGGACGCAGTACCCGGCGCTTCTCCAGAACTCGTTTGTCACGATCAACGTCGGCGGCGTGAACCAGCCATTTTCGCAGGACCAGCTTCAGCCTGGATTCCGGGCCGCCTCGATTGCCGTCCCGCGGGCCGCGGTGCGCGTGATGCTCTTCGGCCACGAATTCAACAACACACTTTCCCTTCAGGCCAGCTACATGCGGCCCGTCAACTACGTCACGTATGCGAGCGTCAGCGGCGCCGATGCCGGCCGTCATCACGTTCGAGTGAACTTCGGCGGCGTCACGCTCAAGGCGCGGAGACCTGTTGCCGGTCGAATATCCGTGTACGGCGAGGGAGGCCTCGGCTTCACGAGCCGCACCGGCTTCAGCCTCGGCGACAGCCCGGTGGTGACCGATGCGCACTACGCGTCGATGCTTGTTGGTGCCGGGCTCGACTATCGGCTCACACCGACGTGGGACCTGACGGCCGGTCTCACCTATTCACCTGGCAAGGCGAGTGTCGCGCAGCCGCACACGCTGTTTTCATCGGGGGGATTCAGGTACACGATGCGGCCGATCCCGCCGGAGCGAGTGGAGGCCAACAGGCGAAGCGGCTTTGTTTTTCCACGTCAGATCGTTCAGCTGGAATATTCGTCGGGGTCCGGATATTCGGTGAACGATTTCGTGTCGAGGAAGGTACCGATCTTCTGGGGTGGTCATGCACGGGTGAACTTCGGCGTGGCGCCACACTACGAGCGGAATGTTTTCCACACACGGAAAGTCTTTGCGCTCGACGTTGGCGCGAGCGCCGGATTTTACAAGACGAGGCAGAACAACGATCGGTTCTACACGCTGTCGCTGTACCCGCTGTTCCGCTTCACGTTCATCCGCATGAGGCCGGCGGATATCTACTTCGCCTACTCGCTGGCGGGGCCGACATACATTTCGAGAATCGTGCTCGACGATCTCAACACCGGCCGGCACTTCACGTTCCAGGATTTCATGGGGATTGGTGTGTTCGCGGGAAAGAACAGAAATCTCAACGCCGGCGTCAAGATCAACCACTACTCGAACGGCAACATCTTCACGCAGAACGCGGGCGTGAAAATTCCGCTGACGTTCAGCCTGGGATACGCGTTCTAGCTGTCTTTCGCTGTGACGGAACACCGAGGCAGTGAGGCACTGAGGTAAAACCGATTTTCTCGGTGTCTCGGTGTCTCGGTGGTACGTCTCGCGGACCCTAAGGGTCCGCGCCGCAGCGGGAGGCTTACTGGGACGCCGTCGTCGGGATCTCCTTGATCACGCCGGTCGCCTTACCCGCCTGCACCAGGCGGTCCAGGTTGCGTTGCGCATCTTCACGCAGCATCACACGCCTCGCGACCATGTCGTCGATCGCCTTCTTGACCGCGTCGTAGTACGCGGAGAAGCGCGGGTACCGTTCCTCGATCGAGAGCCTCGGGTCGCCGCTCGCCATGCGCTCGGCCTTCGTCTTCGCAAACGGGATGTATTGCCCGCTCCCCTCGCAGCCGTCGCCCGCCTGCGCTCCGCCGCGCAGCGCCCAGCCAGTGTAGGTCGCGAGCGGCACCGTGACGTCCGGCAATCTCAAGCCGGCGACATCGTTCCCGTCGCTGTCGGTCTTCGGCACGAAGCTCGGATAGATCGCGCCATTGGCTCGATTGTCCTGGTAGGGCGGCGTGATCACCGGCGGATTGATCGTTGGAATGCCGGTCGCGTAGAAGTTCGGCCCGTAGTTGAACAGATAGCGCGTCGTTTTGAGACCGTTGTTCATCACGCCTGGAATCGTCGGAAAGCCCGTCGCATTCGCCGGGACGAGGGTGCCATCCGAGAGGCTGGGAACCTGACTGGCCGGCGGGAGCGTTCCCTTCGTCGACCATTCGTCGAGCGCGATGAACAACGCGCGCTGCACCGGAGCCGAATCGAGCGGGTTCTGGAACTGCTGACAGGCGCCCTTCGCCGTAGCGTTGCCCGTACCGTGCTGATGGCTCGAAATGAAATAGTTCCGCGTGAATGGAGAATCGGGCAGGTCCCGGGTCCCCGTTGGATCCGTATGCAACAGCGACGCGGCCTTCACCCAGTACTCGTTCGCCGAGTAGATCTCCATCCCGAGCGGACAGGTGTTGGTCGCCGTGCACCTGTCGTAGCGACTGCCTGTCTTGCCTGTCAACGGATCCGTCGTCGACACGTTGGCGAACGGGAACACGCCTTCGACGTACAGGTGGTCCTGACGGTTGCGCTCGGTGCGGCCGGGCTGCGAGAACCTGTAATTCATGTTGATGCCGTCGCCCGCGGCAATCCACTGCATCATGCCGTCGAACACCTTCCTGCCGTTCTCGGCCTGGTTGAACCCGAGGTTCCGGAAGTCGTTGAGCATGCGCCCAGGCTGCGACGATATCTCGGTGTAGATCCGCGTCACGTCGCCTGCCAGCGGATTCACGTTGCCCGCGGCGTCTTTTGTCTCGTACTTGAGGTACGCGTTCCAGTCGCGGATCGCCGCGAAACCGAGACCGTTCACCGTTGGATCCTTGGCCGTGTACGAAAACTCGTAGATATCTCCGGCGGTAAATGACGTGCCGGCCGGCAACAAGCTGACCGCAGTACCATCCGCGTTGTACTTCCATCCTGACGCGGGAATGCCCTGCGGCGTGTCGTTCAGCTTTACCCGATGCGTCAGCGTTGCCTTGGACTGATCCAACGTTGCCGCCGGATAGTTCAGCTCGTATGACATTCCCTGGGCCACGATGTATTCGTACGCCGGCCCGGTGATCGACGATCCGTCCCGGTTCTTCGCAATCGGAAACGTCATCGTCGAAACGTAATCTGAATTGTCGGCGCCTGCCGAAAAGTCCCAACCGCTCCAGACCATCGTGTAGCCGCGCGGCATCAGGAACGAGTTCGCCAGCTCCGTCGGGTTGGTGATCGAACCCGGATCGTTGCCGCCTGAAGACACCCGTCCCAACGCAGCCCAGGTCTTTCGTCCGCGGTTCGGCGGCTCGTACATGACCTTGTGCGCGCCTTTCGTAAGATCGATCGGTTTCAGGATGTAGAAGTCGAAGGAGTACTCGACACGACCGTTGGCGTTCCGCGGAGCGAGCAGGATGTCGACGATGATCGAGTTCTTCGGGTCGGCCGGATCGACCTCACCGAAGGCTTTGCCGACAATCTTTTCGTATTGCCCGACGCCGGGCCACGAATAGCCGCCGAAGGTGGGCGATTCCTTCGTGGTGATCTGGATTTTTGTGATGCGAGCATCGACGTCGGACGCCAACATCAATATCCCGACCACGCCCAGAACAGGGATGCCGAGGTGCCGAATTGTCAGCATGATGACGTTCCTCCGGTGGATGGACGGACGCCCGAGACCAGCAGCAGGCTACACCCCGCGCAAAGTCGGCGACAACGGATTTTACCGCCATTTCCCCGTGGCTGGGTGTATAACCAACGCATTCCGGACGGCCTCGACGAAAGGATGAGAGATATGAACGGTAAATTCACGCGAATGCTGTTTGGCGTGCTGGTTCTCGCCCTGGCGGTGGTGGCGGTAAATGTCCAGCCCGCTGCTGCGCAAGCGGCGCCGGGCGCGGCAGCGCCTGCACCGGTGCCGACGGCCGCGGACAAATCCGAGGTGTTTTTCAAGAACATCCAGGTGTTGAAAGGGCTCCCGGCCGACCTCATGCAGCCCTCCATGCAGATGATGGAGATCGCGCTTGGTGTGCACTGCGCGTACTGCCACGACCCTGATGGAGCGAAGCGGGATCTGGACACGAATCCCAAGAAGAACGTCGCGCGACAGATGCTCAGAATGGTCGATGAGATCAACAAGACGACGTTCAACGGTCGGGCCGTGGTGAACTGCTATACCTGTCACCGCGGGACGACCAATCCTACCGTCGTGTTGCCGTTCAACGGCGAGGAGCCAGAATCGATCTCGACATCCGCGATGCCGCCGACCGTCGATCAGCTTCTCAACAACTACACGAACGTGCTCGGCGGTGCCGACAACCTTGCGAAGCTGGCTGGGCGCAATCTGAAAGGCACCTTGACCAATTACGCCCACATCGATCAGGTTCATCCCGAGCGCGCGCCAACGACCGTGACGCCGATCGAAATCGTCGCCAAGGGACAGGACAAGCGGATGGTGATCCAGCACAACATCAACGGGGATGCGGTGAACACCAATAACGGCGCGGCCGGCTGGATTCGAGCGGGGGCGGCTCCGGCGCGCGACATGCGATCCGACGAACTCGCCGTGGCCAGGCTGGAGAATGCCGTCATCGCTCCGAGCGGATTCAAAACCCTCCTAACGGGGTTGAAAGTTCTGGGGCAGGAAAAAATTGGCGAGCACACCGCGTGGGTGGTCAGCGGAACCAATCCGCAACTGCCGCAGGTCAAGCTCTTTTTCGATAGGGACACGTCTTATCTGCTGAGCGTGCAGTATCAGCAGAAGTCATACTTCTGCTGCCACGTGTTCCGCATCGACTACGACAATTACTACATTACGAACGGCGTCCGCATGCCAATGACGTGGACGATCAACGGGCCGCGGGAGAACAAGATCGTGTACACGATCGACACCGTCCAGGTGAGCCCGGTGGAGGACTCCAGATTCGCCCGGCCGGGCGTTCAGACCGCAGCCAGATAAGAGCATTGAGGGGCGGGTCGTACGACCCGCCCCGATAGTTCTCCGTGTCTCTGTGTCTCCGTGGCTCGTCGTAGAGAAAATCGTGGAGACTATTCGACTGCTTTGTCCGTCATCTCCAACCCGCGGTCGATGATCCCGAACGCCTCGCGCATCTCCGCTTCCGTAATCGTCAGCGGCGGGTTCGTGAAGAAATAGTTCCACCGCACGAACGTAAAGAGCCCTTCCTGGCGGAAGAACTTGCCGAGCGCGGCCATCTCTGGAGAGGTGCCGTTGAACGGCGCCATCGGCGCGCGCGTCTTACGGTTTCGAATCAGTTCAATGACGCCGAACAACCCGATCGAACGGACCGCTCCGACCGAGGGATGGCGCGTCTCGAGATCGGCCAGCAGCTCCGCCATCAGCGTGCCGGTCCGCTTCGCTCGATCGATCAGACCGTCCTCTTCATAGACCGCAATCGTCGCCAGCGCCGCCGCGCAAGCGAGCGCGTGGCTGCTGTACGTCAGGCCTCCCGGAAACGGCTTGTCGTTGAAGTGGTCGGCGATCTTCCGCTTGATCCCGACGGCACCCAGCTGCACGTACGCGCTCGTGATCCCCTTTGCCATGGTGATGATGTCGGGCACGATCTTCCAGTGATCGATCGCGAACCACTCGCCCGTGCGCCCGAATCCCGACATCACCTCGTCCGCAATCATCAGGATCCCGTGCTTGTCGCAGAGCGCCCGCACGCCCTGCATGTAGCCGTCCGGCGGAATCAGAATGCCGTTCGTACCGGTGACTGGCTCGAGGATGAATGCCGCGATCGTCGATGGTCCTTCGAGCTGGATCACTTCTTCGAGGTGCCGCAATGACTGTTCGGCGGTGTCCAGGCCGCGGTCGACGCCGTGATACCAGTCGAGCACGTGCACGATGCCCGGCATCGGCGGCTGACTCCAGCTGCGCGGCTCGCCGGTCGCCGCCATCGCCGCGGCCGTGGCCCCGTGATACGAGCGATAGCGCGCGAGGATCTTCTGGCGGCCGGTGACGGCGCGCGCGATCTTGAAGGCGTTCTCATTGGCTTCGGCGCCGCCGTTGGTGAAGAAGAAGACGTCGATATCGCCGGGCGTGATCGTCGCAAGCTTGGCACCAAGACGTGCGCGCGGCTCCGTCGTCATGCCGCCCGGCGTCACGTAACAGAGCCGCGCCGCCTGTTCCTGGATCGCCTTGACCACGCGCGGATCGCTGTGGCCGATATTCACGCACATCAACTGGCTGTTGAAGTCGATGTAACGCTTCCCTTCCGGCGTCCAGAAGTAGATGCCCTCCGCGCGATCGACGGGAATCGGATCGACCGCACCCTGAACGGCCCACTCCGAGATGGTATGTTTCTTCGACAGAGCAATGATTTCGTCGCCAGTCATAAATCTCCCGGCGGGTCCAAAAGGACCCGCCCTACCTCGGCCCACGAGCCATCGTCATCGGGCGGCCCGTTTGATGAACGACCCGGATCCGGCGCGGCCGACAAACTTGCCCTTGTCGATGATCACGCGCCCGCGGGAGATGACGGTGTCGGTCGCGCCCGTGACCTCGCGCCCCTCGTACGGGTTGTAGTCCACCTTCATATGCAGCGTCTTCGCGGAGAGACGCACCTTCTTCTCTGGATCGAAGATCACGATGTCGGCGTCGGAGCCCGGGGCGATGGTTCCCTTCCGCGGGAAAAGACCGAAGATCTTTGCGGGCGATGTCGCGGTCAGCTCCACGAAGCGATTCAGCGAAATGCGACCGGGCCTCACGCCGCCGTCGTACACCAGGCTCATCCGCGTCTCGATCCCCGGCGCCCCGTTCGGGATCTTCGAAAAGTCGCCCTTCCCCATCGTCTTCTGTTCCTTCATGCAGAAGGGACAGTGATCCGTTGAGATCGCCTGGAGATCGTTGAATGCCAGGCCGCGCCACAACCGGTCCTGCGTTTCTTTCGACCGGAGCGGCGGGCTCATCACGTACTTTGCTCCTGCGAATCCTGGCTCCTCGTAGTTCTCGTACGACAGGAACAGATATTGCGGGCACGTCTCCGCGAACGCAGGGAGTCCCCGGTCGCGCGCCTCCGTCACCATCTCGAGCGCCTCGGCGGCCGACAGATGAACGATGTAGATCGGCACGTCCGCGATCTCGGCAAGTGCAATGGCCCGATGCGTCGCCTCAGCCTCCGCGCGAGCAGGGCGCGTCAGCGCGTGATATTTCGGCGCGGTCTTCCCTTCAGCGAGTGCCTTCTTCACGAGCACGTCGATGACGCCGCCGTTCTCGGCGTGCATGCAGATCGTCCCGCCGTTCTTCCCTGTCCGCAGCAGCGCCCTGAAGATGCTCGCGTCGTCCAGCATGAAGACGCCGGGATACGCCATGAACAGCTTGAACGAGGTCACACCCTGGCGCACGAGCGCGTCCATCTCCAGTTCCACCTGATCGGAGAGCTCCGTGATGATCATGTGGAAGCCGTAGTCGATGGCCGCCTTTCCGTCCGCCTTCTTCATCCACGTGTTCCATGCGTGGTGCAGCGTCTGACCCTTGTACTGAATCGCGAAGTCGACCACGGTCGTTGTGCCGCCATGCGCAGCGGCGATGGTGCC
>Ga0137435_1000664_pt1 | contig 10895 bp, 10 predicted proteins | sample EasRivERMGT100_2_FD_104904 | JGI IMG/M metagenome (GOLD analysis project Ga0137435, IMG submission 104904) | Soil microbial communities from meander-bound floodplain in the East River, Colorado, USA - East River MetaG ERMGT100_2 | ecosystem: Environmental > Terrestrial > Soil > Floodplain ... | reverse complement strand
TGGAGGACAAGATGACCAGAAAACTGATCCTGCTGTTCGACGGTACCTGGAACAAGCAGGACGACAGGACCAATGTCGTGCGCATGAAGGAGGCGATCGCATCGAGCGGCGAGGACGATCCCGAGCAGGCCTGCATGTACGACCGGGGCGTCGGGACCCACTGGTACGACTGGCTCACCGGCGCCGCGTTCGGCCGGGGCCTGTCGGAAAATATCCAGGAAGGATACCGCTGGCTCGCGCGCAAATATCAGGCCGACGACGAGATCTATGTTTTCGGCTTCAGCCGCGGCGCCTATACCGCGCGAAGCCTGGTCGGGCTGGTCAGAAAATGCGGCATCCTGCGCTCGGCGGACGCAGCGCTCATCGAGGAGGCGTACGCGCTGTATCGCGACAAGGACGTCGCGCCGGAGGATGAAAAAGCGGTCGCATTCCGGGCGAGCCATTCGCATGGGGTGCGGGTCAAGTTCATCGGCGTGTGGGACACCGTGGGCGCGCTCGGCGTGCCCGTGTCGCACGTTCCGTTCAGCAGCGACTTCTATCGGTGGCACGATACCGACCTCAGCAAGATCGTGGACTATGCCTACCATGCGATCGCGGTGGACGAGAACCGCAAGGACTACGACGTCGCGGTATGGACCCAAATCAAGCCCGAGAACATCGAGGTCGAGCAGAAGTGGTTCGTCGGCGCGCATGCGAACGTCGGCGGCGGGTACGAGAAGACGCCGGCGGACACCCTGCCCAATCACCCGCTGCGATGGATACAGGACAAGGCCGAGGCGACGGGGCTCAAGCTGCGCGCGAAGGCCGAGGCGGGACCGCAGGACCACCTCGCCGAGATCGACGATTCGTTCAAGGAGTTCATGTTCGGCGCCTACCGGAAATTCAAGGACAGGTATTGGCGCCCCGTTGGCCGGGGCGTCAACGAATCGATCCATGAAAGCGTGTGGCGCCGCTGGAAGGACAAGGGCGAATATCGCCCGGGTACGCTGGACCGGCACCCGGACAGGCCCGCGGGCTGACTCCCCGGCTCGGCCCTGACTGCTCCCATGTCCCGATTCGCTGAAATCCGCAAAGTCCTCCTGGGCGTGCTCGTGACCCTGGGCTTCGTTGCGGCGGGCTTCGTCGCCCTGTTCGTGATGTTGTGCCTCGCTCTCGTCGCGGTCGTCGGCTTCTTTCTCTACGCCGTCTTTCGGCGCGTGCTGCCGCGCAAGCGCCCGCCGGCATCGCGCGACGGCTCGCAGGTCATCGAAGGCGAGTTCCGCATCGAGCGCAATGACCGCACGCCCTGAGTGACCACCCCCGGCGCTTCGGCGGGGTGGTGCGGGCGCGCCGCGATTCGCCGTCCGAACGCCAACTCCTTCACATAATCGAAGCACTCCCGGCATAAGCTTTGCTCGTTGATGTCCCGAGGGCGTTGAGTTTTCGTGGAGGAGGGCAGGATGGGAGAGCGCGCTACGGGTCTGGAAGAGCTGGTTGCGGAATTCCGCCGGATGCTTCCTGCGCAAAGCGAGACGGCGCAGGCGATCGACCGGCAGGAGCCATTCGAGAGCATCGCGCTCAAGGCGATCGACGACGGCTACGTCGAGTTTTCCCACGAGTTCACCGATTTCATCGAAACCTGCCTGCGACGAAATACGTGAGAACGCTCAAACCCGCGGAGTACCCTCCGCCCGCGCGCGGTGCGGGTTTCCTGAACCCGGCCGGCGAATCGGGCAGCTTGTTTACAGAGAAAGCCGTCTTCAGCCGCAGTGCGGCGGCAAGGCGCAGGCTCGCGCCCGAGCTCACCGCGGCGCGCGTGCTCTGCAATCAGCTCAGGCGCAAGCGGGCGAGCGCGGAGAAAAAGCGCATCGTGCACCTGATCTGCCTGAATCTCCTCGCGGTGCTGAAGCGCCGCTCGTAGAAAGCCTGCAACTCGACGAAGGGCGGTACCGCGGAACGGCCGCGAGCGGTTATGATCGCGGGTCTCCGATTCCCGACATCCGCCCATGCCCGTCGTCGCCGCCTTCGCCACCTCGCACGCCTACACCTTCCAGGAGCCCGAGACTTGGGATACGCGCCGCGAGCGCTCCAAGGCCAACGTCGCGAAGAAGGCCGGGTGGCTCGCGCCGGACACGGCGCTGGCGCAGGCGGAGACGCTCGAAGACAATCGCGCCCGCTACGCGTCCATCCGCAACGCACACGCGAAGATCCGCGAGCGCCTGGGGCGTTCCCGGGCCGACGCCGTGGTGCTCATCGGCGACGACCAGCTCGAGAATTTCAGCGCCGAGGCCATGCCGCAGCTCCTCGTGTATACAGGCGGGGACTATCTGGCCGACGACTGGGACCGCAAGCACACGGCCACGATCGCCAATCACCCGGAGATCGCGAAGAAATTGCTCGACGGCTGCCTGGAAGAGGGCTTCGATGTCGGCTGGGCGACCGCGTTCAAGGACGGGAAGCTCCTCTCGCACGCCCACACCGAGCCGATCCTGTACCTGGTGCGCGACAGCGGCATCCCGGTGGTGCCGATGTTCGTCAACGCGGTGCATCCGCCGGCGCCCAGTCCTGAGCGCTGCTATGCCTTCGGCCAGGCGCTGCGGCGCGTGATCGACCGCGATCTCGCCGATCGCCGCATCGTGCTGTGCGCCTCCGGGGGCCTGTCGCACTTCTCGCCGTCGCACCCCTGGGCGCACCACCTCGGGCCGCGCTACGTGGGCGACATCAGCGTGGAGTTCGACCGCAAGATCGTCGAGTGGATGCGCGAAGGCGAAGGCGAGCGCCTGGCCGCGCTCACCTCGCGCGAGCTGATCGAGCACGGCGAGGGCGAGCTGCGCCAGTGGATCGTGCTGCTCGGCGCGCTCGGCGCGATGCGCCCGGAGTTTCTCGTGTACGAGCCGCTTTTCCGCAGCATCATGGGAATGGGGGTAGGGTACTGGAAGGTCGGGGCGCAGCCCGCGGCCGAAAAATGAATGTCCACTGACGAAAGGAAGGAACGATGGCCAAAGCCTACTGGGTAGTCTGCTACCACTCGATCGATAACCCCGACAAGCTCGCCGCCTACGCGAAGCTCGCCGGGCCGGCGCTCCAGGCCGCGGGCGCGCGCTACCTCGCGCGCGGCAACGCGGCGAAGGCGTACGAAAACGGGATCATGCAGCGCACCGTGCTGATCGAGTTCGACAGCATGCAGAAGGCGATCGCCGCGCACGACAGCCCGGCGTACCAGGAAGCGCTCAAGGCCCTCGGTGGCGCGGCGAAGCGCGACATGCGGATCGTGGAGGGCCTGGCCTGAGAAGCTAAATCTGCAGCGACTCGCGCGACAGGTATCGCTGCCGGAAGGTCTCGAAGGGAATCTTGTCCGCCGCCTCGATCTCGCGCTGTACCCGGATCGATTTTTCTGCGAGGCGCGTGAACAGCGCCTCCACTTCGGCGGGCAGGGGCTCGCTCTGCAGCGTGCGCCGGTGCTCGAGCGATTTCGCGAGGGCGAAGCGCGAGTAGGAGTTGTCGTAGCGCTCGCTCATTTCTCTCAACATGCGCGCGGAAGGAAGCGAGTCGGGGTCGTCCAAGGCCGAGGCCGCGGCCGCGAGCGCGTCGCGGTGCGCGCTCTTCCCGTGCGCTTCGTCCAGGGTGCGCGCGATCGGCGCGCATTCGGCGAGCACCTGGGCGCCCCATTCGCGCAGCGCCACCCTCTCGCCGAACCGGTCCAGGCGCAGTCCCGGCTCGCGGCCGCGCGAGGCGACCTGCAGCTTGTTGCGCCCGACCGCTTCGATTTCCCCGGGCGTATCCGGGGGACTGTCGCAGAGCAGGCAATGCAGCAGGAACACGTCCAGGAACCGCGCGGTCTGCGGGGCGATGCCGATGGGCGAGAAAGGATCGAGGTCCATGGCGCGCACTTCGACGTACTCGACGCCGCGCTCGCGCAGGGCGTGCAGCGGCCGCTCGCCCGGGCGGATGACGCGCTTGGGGCGGATGGCGCTGTAGAACTCGTTTTCGATCTGCAGCAGGCTGGTGGCGAGCTGCCGGTAACTGTCCACACCGTCGCCCGCGACGCGGCCCTCGCGGATGCCGATCTTTTCGTAGGGCGGGTAGGGCTGGGTGAGCGCGTCGTAGAGCGACGCGGTGTAGCTCGCGAGGTCGTTGTAGCTCACCGCGAGCGAATCCTGCGCCTCGCTCAAATAACCGAGGCGCCCCATGCGCAGCGAAGTCGCGTGCGGCAGGTAGAGCGTGCCGGGGGCGAGCTGCTCGAGCCCGTGCCTGCGACTCTCGACGAAGCACGCGCACACCGCGGGCGAGGCGCCGAAGAGATACAGCAGCAGCCACGCGTGCCTGCGGAAATTGCGGATCAGCGCGAAGTAGGCTTCGTTCGGATCGCTCTTTCCCAGGAGCGCCGGCCAGGCGGCCTCGGGCAGGGAGAAGTTGTAGTGCAGGCCGGCGATCATCTGCATGCGCTTGCCGTAGCGGTGCGTGAGCCCGATGCGGTACACGGTCTTCGCCCGCCCGACGTTCGATGTTCCGTAGCGCGCGATCGGGATGGCGCTCTCGTCGGGCAGGCTGCAGGGCATGCTCGCGCCCCACAAGAGCTCGTCCCCGATGTGGCGATAGACGAACTGGTGGATGCGCTTCATTTCCTCGAGGAAATCTTCGACGCCGGTGTGCACGCCGGTGATCAGCTCGATCAGCGCCTCGCTGAAGTCGGTGGTGATGTGCGGATGCTTGAGCGCCGAGCCGAGCGCGCGCGGGTGGGGGGTGAGGGCGAGCGCGCCGTCGGGCCTGACGCGCAGGCTCTCCTTCTCGATCCCGCGGCGCAGGCCCTTGAGCACGGCGGGCGAGAGCGCGCGCAGGCGCTGCTGAAAAGTGTTGGGGATGTCCATCGTGGGGTCGAACGGCTCCGAGCGGCGTCGGGGCCATCTTATCCGACCCGGCCGCTCCCTGCCCTTCTCGCCGAAGCGGCCGGGGCCGAAGGCTGGAGGGAGGAGATTCCTCGAGCCTTCGGGAGCCCGGCGCCGCGGTTTTGTGCTCTATCCCTTCTTGTCGATCGCGTCGGCGAAGACGACGTAGCGCTGCGGCCCGCCGGCGCGGATCGCGTCGAACGGGTAGCAGGTGATGAGCGTCATGCGCGACCGGCCGTCCTGCCGGGTGACCCAGACGTCTTTCTCGTCGAGCACCTCGGTGGCCTTGACGCGATAGCGGCGCCAGACGCCGTCCGGGCGCTGCGCGCGGAGCTCGGTGCCGGGTTTCGCGTCGCGAAGAAAACTCAAGTGCGTGTCGCGGTGGCCGCCGATCACGCTGTTGCCTTTTTCACCCGGCAGCGCCGTGCCGAACATGTGGCCGGGACCGAAGGCGATGGTGCGGCCGTTGGCGCCGGCGAGAACGTAGAGGTCGATGCTCCGGTCGGGCACCGCGAGGCGCGCGACGGGCCAGGTATCGGCCCAGGGCCAGGGCTTCACCTGGCGCTCGCCCGCGAGCGTGCGCTCCCAGGCGCCGCGCACCAGGACCTGCGCGAGCTGCGCCTTGGCGTGGATGTAAAGCCCCTCGCCGACCAGCCAGGCGCCGAGGAGAAAAAGCAGCGCCGCAGCCGCCAACGTGAGCTTGCGTGCGGGGCTGGTCTTCTTGATCTGGGCGAGCGACGGCGGAGTGGGCACCCACGGCAGCGCGCACTCGATGCCGAGCGGCACCTGGTCGGATGCCCGGCGGTATTGAGGTTTCGCTATCACGTTGCCCATGTTCCTAGTCACCGCAAGAAGCATGCCCCGCAATTGTTACTGGAAAACTATCGCAGACATAACGACTTGCCGCTTTGCAGCACAACGCATGAGGATCCTCCGAGGCATACAGGGACGTCGGGGTGATGTCACAGTGTTGCCGCCTCGCGCAGTTCGCGCAGGCGCCGCCGCCGCGATGGCCTGAAGAGCAGGATCGCGAACAGGAGCGCGAGCGCCCCGGCGAGCAGGTTGAAGCGGCTGTCGGTCGCGCCTTGCGGGAGCCGCCCGACGAGCGCGAAGTCGGTCTGCTGCGGGCCGAACAGCGCGTCGTAGTTCCAGCCTTCCGGAAGATTGGTCGGCAGCGCCGCCGTCTTGAGATCCGCGTCCACGGGCCGGGCGGGCGTGCGGTCGATCGCGATCAGGCTCGTGTACTTGGTGACCAGGTGATGCGTAAGCGCGAGCTCGATGATCCTGGCGCGCGTCTCCTCGGCGGACGCGCCTTCGCGCGCGGCGTCCATCAACGAGCCGATCTTGTCGCGCGCCCACAGGACCCCCAGGCCGAAACCCTGCGCCGGCTGGTCGAGCGGGAGGCTCTGCTCCCAGGCCGCATTTTCGTTACCTGCGCCGAGCATGGCGCTCACTGTTGCGCGCCCTTCGGCGCGGTCGAGCGCGGCGGTGACGACGACCGGTTCGCCTGCGTAGAGATCGGGGATGCGCGCGGGCCAGGCTTCCGCTGCCGCGCTCTCCGGCCAATCGATTCTTACGCCCTTCAGCACCGGCGACTCGAGCTTCGCGAAAAGCGCGCCCATTTTTTCGCGCACCTCCTCCACTTTGCCGATGAAGGTAAAGGTGCCGCGTCCTGCTTGCGCGGCCTTGCTCATGAAATGGCTGTTCGGCGCCGAGCCGATGCCCACCGTGAAAAGCCTCGAGTCCCCCAGCCTGGCGCGTATGAGCTTGAAGAGCTCGTCCTCGTTGCCGACCTGCCCGTCGGTGAGAAAGACGACTTGCCGGACGCGCTCGCCGCTTTCGCCGCCGTTCAGCGCGAGATTGAGAGCGAGCGCCATCTCGGTGCCGCCCTGGGCGCGAAGCCCCCTCACCCAGCCGCGCGCTTCGGCGCGATTCTCGCGCGTCGCGGGACGCGCATCCGGGTAGAGCGTCCGGGCGGTGGAATTGAATTCGATGATGTTGAAGCGATCCGCGGGCGATAGTCCGTCGATCGCGAGCTCGAGCGCTTCTCTCGCCTGCGCGATCGAGGTGCCGCTCATCGAGCCCGAGGTGTCGATCACGAAGATCGCCTCGCGCGGAATGCGCCGGGTTTCGCCGGTCGCGTCCGGCGGCATGATCATGAGCAGGCCGTAGGTCTTGTCGCCGCGTTTCTCCGTAAACCAGGCGGCGCGCGGCGCCGATCCGGACGCGGGCGTCCACGTGAGCTCGAAGTCGCGGTTGGCGGGCGTGGTGCCGCCGTCCAGCTCGACGACGTCCCTGCGGTTGCCGTCGCTGCGCAGGTTGACGCGGTGATAGGGGCTGTCGATGCGCTCGAGCGGGCCGCCGGCGTCGAGCTCGACGCGGATCGATACCGGGTTGATGGGCCCCTTGGAGGGGTGGATCACGGGCGGGGTGATGCGCGAGGCGTCCGCCACGCGCGTGGTATCGGGAGACCAGCCGGTGCCGGTGTCCCCGGCGAGCGGCGCGCCGGGGATGTAGCGCACGCCCACCGTCATCGGAAAACGCAACGAGAATTTTCCGGCGTCGTAGCGCAGCGTCTGCTGGTACTCGATCTCGACGACGATGTCGTCGCGCGGGCCGATGTTGGCGACGCTGGAAGTGAAGATGTTGGGGCGCTCCTGCTCGAGCAGCGCCGCGCGCCGGCCGGAGCGCTTCGCCTGCTCGTAGTCCTGCTTCGCCGCGCCGCGCTCGCGGATCACGCCTTCGACGACGCGCTCGCCGATTTTCATCCTGAGACGGTCGACGGCGGAGTTCTCCGGAAGGGGAAAGACGTATACGCCTTCGTGCCAGTCATCCGAGGGGTTGCGAAAGGTCTGCTTCACCTGCGCCCGGGCGACCATGCCGGAGACCTTGATCGCGACGTCGGTCGAGAGGAGCGGCGCGGCGAAGGTCTCGCCGGTCGGGTCCGATCTGAAGAGCAAGGCGCCTTGCTGCGCCTCCGAGGCCTTCATCGGCGCGAGTTCGCCCGCTGCGCCGCGCGCCTCGCCCGCCATGAGGACCACGCAGGCGGCGAGAACCACGGCGGCCGTTACCCCGATGCAAAACGTAATGAACAGCGTTCCGAGAAAATCGACGACGATCGGACGCACCCTGGACCTGCCGCTCGAAGCTTCCATCCTGAATTCCCCTTTTCCGTTGCCAGACCCGCTGCGGGTCGTAGCCGGTATTGAAGCGCCTGAAAAGGGCTCCGCCGGGCGAGGAGAATGGAAAGCTGCCGAAGAATTGTGGCAGGAAGATGGCAAGGCGCGGCCTTTGGGTCCGGGCGGTGAGGGAATGCGCTATATTCGACGACTATGTCGTCATTCCCGCGCAAGCGGGAATCCAGAGTCTTTTCGCATACAGCTGGGCTCCCGCTTTCGCGGGAGCGACGGAAATTGGATCCATGCCACGCCGCATCGCCATCGTCGAGGACGATCCCGCCATCCGCGCGAACTACGCCGATGCGCTGAAAAAGCACGGCTACGAGGTGAGCGCGCACGCGGCGCGCAGCGAGGCGATGAGCGCGTTCAGGACGCGGCTCCCGGATCTCGCCGTGATCGACATCGGGCTGGGCGACGAGCCCGACGGCGGCTTTGCCCTGTGCAGGGAACTGCGCGCGATGGCGCCCGGCCTGCCCATCCTGTTTCTCACCGCGCGCGATTCGGACTTCGACGCGGTCGCCGGCCTGCGGCTGGGCGCCGACGACTATCTCACCAAGGACGTGAGCCTGCCGCACCTGCTCGCGCGCATTTCGGCGCTGTTTCGCAGGGTCGATGCATTGCGCGAGCCCAAGGCCGTCGAGGAAATCCTCGAGCGCGGGGCGCTCAAGCTCGATGCGAAGCGCTTCACCGCGGCGTGGAAGGCAAGCGCGGTCGAGCTGACCCTCACCGAGTTCTGGATGGTGCACACGCTGGCGAAATTCCCAGGCCACGTGAAGGACCGCGAGAGCCTGATGCGCGAGGCGAACCTCGTGGTGGACGAAGGCACGATCACCTCGCACATCAAGCGCATCCGGAAGAAATTCGCGGCGGTCGATCCTTCTTTCGAGCAGATCGACACGGTGTACGGGATGGGCTACCGGTGGAAAGCCTGAGGGTGTCAGTCGAAGTCTGGCGCCGTCACCCCCGCGAAAGCGGGGGTCCAGTGTCGTCAGTGTTCGCTGGATTCCCGCTTGCGCGGGAATGACGCGGAACGGAAACGTGCCTCGATTCAATCTCGGCCTTCGCGCCAAGCTCGCGCTCGTCGCCCTCGTCCTGCTGGTGCTGCCGTGGGCGGGTTACGAGTACGTGCGCGAGATGGAGCGCTTTCTCATGGAAGGCCAGGAGCAGGCGCTGCTCGGTGCGGCGCGCGCCGTCGCGACCGCGCTGCACGACCGCCCCGCCGTGCTGCGCGCGCCTCCGCCGCGCGACACCGACATGCGGCGCGAGGCCGAGGAGGAGTTGCGGCGCCTCGCCGCCGAGCGGGGCGAGCCGCAACCCGACGAGGGCGGCGAATCCACGCTGATCATCGACCGTGAGGAATCGGCCGGGCGGCGCGAGACCGAAGAGGTCGGCGAGATTCTGAGAGGCGTGGAGCGCACGACATCGCGCATCTGGGTGGTGACGCGCGACCTGCGCGTGCTCGCCCTCGCCGGCAGCCTGAGGCGGGAGAAGGGCGAAGAGGAGGAAAGCCTTGCGCAGCGCCTGCTCGGCTGGCTGATTCCGCGCCCGAGCGAGGATTTCGACGAAGCCATCGCGGACGACGCGCTTGCCACCGGCCGCGAGATTTCGGGCGCGTTGCAGGGAACGCCCGGCTCGCGCCTCCGCAACACGCCCGACGGCAAGGCGGTGGTGATCTCGGCGGCGCACCCCATCTGGATCGGCGACGAAGTGGCCGGCGCAGTCGTCGTCGAGGAAACGACCAATCCGATCCTCTCGGTGCGCAGTCAGGCGCTCGAGCGCCTGCTCCTCGTGACGCTCGCGGTTTTCGCCGTGGCCGCGGCGGTGCTCCTCGGCTTTGCGACGCGGATCTCCACGCGGATCCGCCGGCTTCGCGACGAGGCCGAGACGGCGATCGACGCGCATGGGCGGCTCGCGCATCTGGTCACGGCGCAGAACGCGGGCGACGAGATCGGCGACCTGTCGCGCAGCTTCTCGGCCATGCTCGGCAAGCTCTCGCAGCACCACGCCTATCTGGAAAGCATGGCGAGCCGTCTTTCGCACGAGCTGCGTACGCCCATCGCGGTGGTGCGTTCGTCCCTGGAGAACCTGAAGCTCGCGCCCGCAGACGCCCGCGTCTATATCGACCGCGCCGATGAGGGCTTGCGGCGGCTGGGCACCATCCTCACGCGCATGAGCGAGGCGACGCGCCTGGAGCAGGGACTGGATTCCGTCGAGCGCGAGCGCTTCGACCTCGCCGAAGTCGTTTCGGGCTGCGTCGAAGGCTATCGCCTCGCGTACCCGGCGCAGCCCTTCGTGCTCGAGCTGCCGCCGGCGAAGATGTTTGCGCAGGGCTCACCCGACCTCGCGGCGCAGCTCATGGACAAGCTGGTCGCGAACGCGGTCGATTTCTCCGCCGAATCCGGCGTACGGGGAGAGCCCGTCCGGATTTCGCTTGCTCTTGCTGGAGGCTGCGCCGAGCTTTGCGTGGAAAACCGGGGGCCGCTGCTGCCCGAGGCGATGCGGGACAAACTGTTCCAATCCATGGTCTCGGTGCGGCGCGAGCGCGAAGGAAAGAGCAGCGAGCCGCACCTGGGGCTCGGGCTCTACGTGGCGCGCCTGATCGCCGAATTCCACGGCGGTGCGATCAGCGCAGAGAACCTTGCGTCGGGCGACGGCGTTGCGGTGACCGCGAGCTTTAGGTTGGCCTGAGAAAGGCGGTGTCGCGCCGATTCGCCGTTTGGCCGGCGGTGCATACTCTATAATCCGGCGAGTCTCACACTCCCGGAGCGGCATTCCCTCGTGGAATCCAGCGAGCGCTACGACTTGCTGATCGTCGGCGGCGGCATCAACGGTGCTGGCATCGCCCGCGACG
>Ga0137435_1000663_pt1 | contig 10897 bp, 9 predicted proteins | sample EasRivERMGT100_2_FD_104904 | JGI IMG/M metagenome (GOLD analysis project Ga0137435, IMG submission 104904) | Soil microbial communities from meander-bound floodplain in the East River, Colorado, USA - East River MetaG ERMGT100_2 | ecosystem: Environmental > Terrestrial > Soil > Floodplain ... | reverse complement strand
TGTATCCCTCGCGCAGCAGAGGCCTACGATCCCTTCTTCCTGACCTCGCTCTCTATCCAGCCTCTTGCAAGCGTTGTCGTAAGCCGCTCCCCCTCCGCCACGCGCGAGGCATCCCGCACCACCGCGCCTTGCGCGTTGCGCGTCAGGCTGTAGCCGCGCTCGAGCACGGCACCGGGATTGAGGCTGTCGAGGCTCGCCCTGAATCGCTCTACCCGCGAGCTGAAGTAATCAACCCGTCGCGCCGTGGCGGAGGCAAGCCGCGCCGCGAGCTGCAGGAGGAGCTGGCGCGAGGTGCGTAGCCGCTCGCGCGGATGCACCAGCCGCCGCGCGAGCGCGTCCACCGTCTGCATGGCGTACTCGATGCGCCGCAAGGCCTCGCGCGTGGCGCGCTGCGCGAGTTCGCCGACGCGTGCCAGGAGCTCGTCACGCGAAGGGCTCACCATCTCCGCCGCCGCAGTCGGGGTCGGCGCGCGCCAGTCGGCGGCGAAATCGGCGATGGTCACGTCGGTCTCGTGCCCCACGCCGACCACCACGGGAATCGCCGACGCGCGGATCGCGCGTGCCACGGCCTCCTCGTTGAACTGCCACAGGTCCTCGATCGAGCCGCCGCCGCGCACCAACAAGAGTACGTCGCACTCCCCGCGCGCGTTGGCGATCGCCAGCATCTGCGCGATTTTCGCCGCCGCTCCTTCGCCCTGCACCGGCACCGGATACACCACGACCGGGATGCAAGGATTGCGGCGTCGAAGCGTGGTCAGCACGTCGCGCAGCGCCGCAGCTTGCAGGGATGTCAGGATGCCGATCTGCTTCGGGTGTTCAGGAATGCGACGCTTGGCCTTCGGGTCGAACAGTCCCTCGGCTTCGAGCTGCGCCTTGAGCTTGAGGAAGCGCTCGTAGAGCGGACCGAGGCCCGCCCGGCGCATGCTCTCCACGTTCAGCTGGAAGCGCCCTCGCGGCTCGTACAGGCTCACCAGCGCGCGCGCCTCCACCCGCATGCCTTCCGCAGGCTCCCAGTCCAGCGCTGCCGCGCGGCCGCGGAACATGACACAGTCCACCTGCGCGGTTTCGTCCTTCAGCGTGAAGTACCAGTGGCCGGACGAGGCCGGGCGGAAGTTGGAGATCTCACCGCCGACCCACGCCAGCGGGAAGCGCCGCTCGAGCGCTTCGCGCACGCTGCGCAGCAGCGCGGACACACTCAGCACGGGCGCGGAATCGCGAATGATTTCGTCGGGCATACGCGACACTAATGCACAGCGGCCCGCAATTGGCCAGGCGAGCCGACGCGATTCCTCATGGACGCCGATTCTATTCCGTAAGTTGCTGTTTCGGTATCGGAAACAACTGCTGAAATTTTAATCGCGGCCGACTTGCACGGCGTTTCGTGGCGCTAGCGACGATCTGCCCATAGAAAATCCACAAACTTATCCACAGGATTTGTGGATAACGGCGCGGCCGCATTTTTGCTAGAGTCCGCCGACAACAAACAAACCGCTCCGGAGTCCCATTTGTTCGCCATCATTCAGGCTGCCGGCTGGCCCATCTGGCCGCTGCTGCTCGCTTCGGTCATCGCCGTTGCGCTGATCATCGAGCGTTCGGTCACGCTGCGGCACGGCAAGGTCCTTCCGCCGAAGCTGTACGAGCAGGTGGTGCAGGTTTACCAGCGCCAAGGCGTCGACGACGACATCCTGGACAAGCTCGCCAAGGACTCGCCGCTTGGCGAGGTGCTGGCGGCGGGCCTGCGCAATCACCGCAGTTCGCGCTACGTGATGAAGGAGGCGATCGAGGAAGCGGGGCGCACGGCGGCGCACGAGCTGGAGCGCTTCCTCACTACGCTGGGGACGATTGCCACCGCGGCGCCGCTGCTCGGCTTGTTCGGCACGGTGATCGGCATGATCCACATCTTCGGCTCGCAGTCGCCGACCGGCACCAACCCGCAGCAGCTCGCCTACGGCATCTCGGTCGCGCTCTACAACACGGCTTTCGGCATCGGCATCGCGATCCCGTCGCTGATCTTCTACCGCCACTTCAAGAACAAGGTGGACGGTTTCGTGGTGGACATGGAGCAGACCGCCGCCAAGCTGATCGACATCGTGCACGGCGAGCGCGTCGAGCGCGGCGAGCCGCGGCGCTGAGCACGGCGTGAATTTCCAGCGCGGCAGGGAGAAGGAGCACCTGGAGATCAACCTGGTGCCGCTGATCGACGTGATGATGGTGATCCTGATCTTCCTCATGATCACCACCACCTACTCCAAATACACCGAGCTGCAGATCAACCTGCCTTCGGCCGACGCCGAGAAGCAGCTGGAGCGCTCCAACGAGGTGAACGTGCTGGTGAACGCGCAGGGCCAGTACGTGGTCAACCGCGCGCCGGTGGCGTTCATCAGCGTGGAGCAGCTCGCCGGGGAACTCAAGCGCGCCAGCGGCGCGGCCAACGAGCCGGTGGTGGTGATCAGCGCCGACGCCAACGCCAGCCACCAATCCGTGGTGCGCGTGATGGAGGCGGCGCGCGTCGCCGGCTTGCAGCAGATCACCTTCACCACCCAGGCGTCGAAGTAGCCACGCCGCTCCTCGCGCAAACCTGGTACCGGCGCCCCGGCCTGCTCGCCTGGCTGCTGTGGCCGGCGAGTCTCGCGTTCCGCGCCGCGGTGTTGCTGCGGCGCCTGCTCTACTTTGCGCGGATCTTGCCCAGCGCGCGCGCCGGCATCCCGGTGGTAGCCATCGGCAACCTCACCGTCGGCGGCAGCGGCAAGACGCCGCTCGCGATTCATGTTGCGGAGCTGCTCAAGGCGAAGGGCTGGTCGCCCGCCATCGTCTCGCGCGGCTACGGGGGCACGGTGCAGGCGCCGCGCGGTGTGTCGCTCGCCTCCGACCCGGCCGAGGTCGGCGACGAGCCGGTGCTGATGGCGCGGCGCAGCGGCTGCCCCGTCTGGGTCGGCGCGGACCGCGCGGCGGTGATCGCCGCGCTGCGCCACGAGCACCCGGACTGCGATGTGGTGATCCTGGACGACGGCCTGCAGCACTATGCCTTGCGGCGCGACCTCGAGATCGCGGTGGTGGACGCGCGGGTGTTCGGCAACGGCTTCATGCTGCCCGCCGGGCCGCTGCGCGAGCCGCGCACGCGCTTGTGGAGCGTGGACGCGGTGCTCGCCCACGGCACGGACGCGGTGAAAGGTTACGCCATGCAGCTCGCGGGGGACGAGTTGCACCGCGCCACCGACGCGCGCGAGCGCCGGCCGCTGGGCGCCTTTGCCGGGCAGCGCGTGCACGCGGTGGCCGGCATCGGCGACCCGAACCGCTTCTTCCTGCACCTGGGCAAGCTCGGCGTGCAGGTGGTGCCGCACCCATTCCCGGACCACCACCCGTTCCGTGCCGGGGACCTCGAGTTCGGCGACGAGGCGCCGGTGCTGATGACCGAGAAGGACGCGGTAAAATGCAAGCGCTACGCCAAGCCGCAGCACTGGATCCTGCCGGTGCGCGCGGTTCCGGAACCTGCGTTCGACAACTGGCTGCTGGGGAGGCTGGGTGAGCTCCGCAATCGATCCAAGGCTGCATGAAATCCTGGTGTGCCCGCTGTGCAAGGGGCCGCTGGTCTATCGCAAGGACGCCGCCGAGCTCGTGTGCAAGGCGGATCGCCTCGCCTACCCGATCAAGGACGGCATTCCCGTGATGCTCGAGGACGACGCGCGCAAGCTCGATCCCGCGGAAGAGGTGGCGGGCTAGGCGCCCTGGCGCTTGGCCTCCTATGGCGCGGTTCGCGGCAATCGTCCCGGCGCGCTACGCCTCCACCCGCTTTCCCGGCAAGCCGCTCGCCGATCTCGGCGGCAAGCCGATGGTGGTGCGCGTGTGCGAGCGCGCGCGCGACAGCGGCGCCGATCCGGTGTGCGTGGCCACCGACGACCAGCGTATTGCGCAGGCGGTGCGCCAGCACGGCTTCGAGGCGCGCATGACGCGCGCCGAGCACGCCTCCGGCACCGAGCGCATCGCCGAGGCCGCGGCGCAGCTCGGCCTCGCCGACGAAGCGATCGTCGTCAACGTGCAAGGCGACGAGCCGCTCATCGCGCCGCAGTTGATCGCGAAGGTCGCCGCGACGCTGGAGCGCAACCCGCAGGCGAGCGTCGCCACTGCCTGCCACCCGATCCACGACGCGGCCGAGTTCGCCAGCCCCAACGTGGTAAAGGCCGTGCTCAACGCGAAAGGCGAAGCGCTGTATTTCAGCCGCGCCGCCATTCCCCATCCCCGCAGTGGCGCGCCGCAAGCGCTGCGCCACGTCGGCATCTACGCCTATCGCGTCGGCTTCCTCAAGTGCTACGCCTTGCTCGCCCCGTCACCCCTCGAAGTCGCGGAGCAGCTCGAGCAGCTGCGCGTGCTGTGGCACGGCTACTGCATCGCCACCGTCATCGAGGAAGGGGCGATTCCTCCGGGCGTGGATACCCCGGCCGACCTGCAAGCTGTGCTAAAACTGCTGCGATGAGGCTCATCCTTCTCGGACCGCCGGGGGCGGGCAAGGGCACCCAGGCGGCATTCATCAAGGAAGAATACGGCATTGCGCAGATCTCCACCGGCGACATGCTGCGCGCCGCGGCGCAGAAAGGCACGCCGATCGGCCTGGAGGCGAGGAAGGTGATGGACGCGGGCCGGCTGGTTTCCGACGACGTCATCATCGGGCTGGTGCAGGCGCGGCTGCAGGAGCCCGACTGCGCCAGGGGTTACCTGTTCGACGGATTCCCACGCACGATTCCGCAGGCGGAGGCGATGAAGGCGGCCGCGGTGAGGATCGACCACGTCCTCGAGATCGACGTGCCCGAAGCGGAGATCGTGCTGCGCATGAGCGGGCGGCGCGTGCACCCGGCCTCGGGGCGGAGCTACCACGTGACGTTCAATCCGCCGCAGGTCGCTGGCAAAGACGACGTCACCGGCGAGCCGTTGATCCAGCGCGACGACGACCGGGAGGAGACGGTGCGCAAGCGCCTCGAGGTGTACCGCAGGCAGACCCGGCCCCTGGTGGAGTACTACACGCGCTGGGCGGCAGCGGGCGACGCGCACGCGCCGCGTTACCACCGCATCGCGGGACTGGGCGGCGTCGAAGAAATCCGCGCCAGGGCTTTCGCCGCCCTCGGCTAGCCTGATAAAATCGCGCCCTTTCCGGGGAGAACAAACATGGTTGGCGGACTCACTTTCGCGCTCGCTTGCGCGGTCCTGGCGATCGTCTACGGCATCTGGCAGAGCACGCGCATCCTGCAGCTGCCCGACGGCAACGAGCGCATGCGCGAGATCGCGGCCGCGATCCGCGAGGGTGCGGTCGCCTACCTGTGGCGCCAGTACAAGACCATCGCCATGGTCGGCTCGGTGCTGTTCCTGCTGATCGGTTTCATCCCGCAGCTGGGCTGGACCACTGCCTGGGGATTCCTGCTCGGCGCGTTGCTTTCCGGCGCCTGCGGCATCATCGGCATGAACATCTCGGTGCGCGCCAACGTGCGCACCGCGGAAGCCGCGCGCATAGGCCTGAACGACGCGCTGCAGGTGGCCTTCACGGGCGGCGCCATCACCGGCCTGCTGGTGGTGGGCCTCGGCCTGCTCGGCGTCGCGGGATTCTTCGCGCTGCTCTACGCCAACGACCTGACCAAGTCCGACCTGGTGCACATCGTGCAGCCGCTGGTGGGCTTCGGCTTCGGCGGCTCCCTCATCTCCATCTTCGCGCGTCTCGGCGGGGGCATCTTCACCAAGGGCGCGGACGTTGGCGCGGACCTGGTGGGCAAAGTGGAGGCCGGCATCCCGGAAGACGATCCGCGCAATCCCGCAGTGATCGCCGACAACGTGGGCGACAACGTCGGCGACTGCGCCGGCATGGCTGCCGACCTGTTCGAGACTTACGCCGTGACCATCGTTGCCACCATGCTGCTCGGCGCGCTGATGATGAAGTCCTACCCGGCTCTGGCGGTCTACCCGGTCCTGTACCCGCTGGTGATCGGCGGTTTCGCCATCATCGCCTCGATCGTCGGCACCTGGTTCGTGAAGGCCAAGCCGGGCGAGAAGAACGTCATGCCCGCGCTGTACAAGGGACTCGCGGTCGCCGGCGGCATCGCGCTCATCGCGTTCTGGCCGATCACCGAAGTGGTGATGGGCACGGTGGTGAGGGAAGTCCCGTTCGAGATCAATGGCGTCAAGAAGATGATCACCGTCTGGCACCTGTACGGCACCGCGGTGGTCGGCATGGCGCTGACCGGGTTCCTGGTGTGGATCACCGAGTACTACACCGGCACGCAGTACAAGCCGGTGCAGCACGTGGCGCAGGCCTCGACCACCGGCCACGGCACCAACATCATCGCCGGCCTGGGCGTTTCCATGAAGTCCACCACCTGGCCGGTGCTCGCGGTGTGCATCGCGATCCTCGCCTCGTACGCGCTGGCGGGCCTGTACGGCATTGCCATCGCCGCCACTTCGATGCTCTCGATGGCCGGCATCATCGTCGCGCTGGACGCCTACGGGCCGATCACCGACAACGCCGGTGGCATCGCGCAGATGGCCGACCTGCCGGACTCGGTGCGCGAGATCACCGATCCGCTGGACGCAGTGGGCAACACCACCAAGGCGGTGACCAAGGGCTACGCCATCGGCTCGGCGGGCCTCGCCGCGCTGGTGCTGTTCGCCGACTACACGCACGCGCTCGAGGCCGCCGGCAAGTCGGTGTCCTTCGATTTGTCGAACCCCATGGTGATCGTCGGCCTGATCATCGGCGGCCTGGTGCCCTATCTCTTCGGCGCCATGGCGATGGAAGCCGTGGGCCGCGCGGCCGGCGCGGTGGTGGTGGAAGTGCGCCGCCAGTTCAAGGAGATCCCGGGCATCATGGCAGGCACGGCCAAGCCCGAGTACGGCGTGGCAGTGGACATGCTTACGCGCGCGGCGATCAGGGAAATGATGATCCCGTCGCTGCTGCCGGTGCTGGTGCCGATCCTGGTCGGCCTGCTGCTCGGGCCGCAGGCGCTGGGCGGCGTGCTGATGGGCACCATCGTCACGGGACTGTTCGTCGCCATCTCCATGTGCACGGGCGGCGGCGCATGGGACAACGCCAAGAAGTACATCGAGGACGGCCACTACGGCGGCAAAGGGTCCGAGGCGCACAAGGCGGCGGTCACCGGCGATACGGTGGGCGATCCCTACAAGGACACGGCGGGCCCGGCGGTGAACCCGCTGATCAAGATCATCAACATCGTGGCGCTGCTCGTCGTACCCTTGATGGTGTGAACGCGCTCGCACGTTCCATGAAGAGGGCAGCCGCGGCTGCCCTTTTTGTTTTCTGCGGCGCTGCCGCGGCGCAGCTGCTCGGGCCGGAGATCGACACCGGCCGTGTGGAGAAGCAAGCGGTCGTTGCACAGCGCTTCATGGTCGCGGCGGCGGACCCGCAGGCGGTCGCGGCGGGGCTCGAGATCCTGCGCGCGGGCGGCAGCGCGGCCGATGCCGCGATTGCGGTGCAACTGGTGCTGGGCCTCACCGAGCCCCAATCCTCGGGCCTGGGCGGCGGCGCCTTCGTCCTGCATTGGTCGGAAAGAGAAAAGCGCGTGCGCAGCTACGATGGCCGCGAGAGCGCGCCTGCCGCGGCGCAGCCCGACCGATTCCTCGATCGGCGCGGCAACCCCGAGGAGTTCATGTTGGCGGTGGCGAGCGGGCGCGCGGTCGGCGTGCCGGGCGTGCCGGCGCTGCTGGAGCGCCTGCACCGCGAGCACGGCAGGCTGCCCTGGGCGCGCCTGTTCGAGCCTGCGATCCGGCTCGCCGAGGCCGGCTTTGCCAAGACCCGGCGCCTCTCGCGGCTGCTGGAGCGCGAGCAACTGCTGGGCGAGGATCCGGCGGCGCGCGTGCTGTTTTACTCGGGACCTCGCGTTGTCAACCAGGACTACGCGGCGTCGCTCAGGACGCTGGCGACGAAGGGCGCCGACGCGTTCTACCTTGGCCCGATCGCCGCGGACATCGTGCGCGCGGTGCGCACGCACGCGCGCCCGGGCGACATGACGCTGGCGGACCTCGCCAGCTACCGGGTGGAAAGGCGCGAGCCGGTGTGCGGCGGCTATCGTGCCTACCGGCTGTGCGGCATGGGGCCGCCGAGCTCGGGCGGCATCGGCATCCTGCAGATCCTCGGTCTGCTGGAACGCTCCGGATTTGCTGCTGCCAAGCCCGAGTCCGCCGAGGCCGTGCACCTGTTCAGCGAGGCTGCGCGGCTCGCGTACGCCGATCGGCTGCGCTACGTCGCCGACCCGGCCTTCGTGCGTCAGCCGGTGGCGCAGTTGCTCGATGCAAAGTATCTCGACGCGCGCGCGAAGCTGATCGGCGAGCGCTCGATGATCTTCGCTTTGCCAGGTGAGCTCGATGCCGAGGCCGCTGGCACCAGCCACTTGTCCGTCGTGGACGCCGCGGGCGACGCGGTGGCGATGACCAGCACCATCGAGCACGCTTTCGGCAGCCGCATCCTGGTGCGCGGCTTCCTCCTCAACAACCAGCTCACCGATTTCGGCTTCGTGCCGAGCATCGCCGGGCGGCCGGCAGTGAACCGCGTCGAGCCCGGCAAGCGGCCGCGCAGTTCGATGTCGCCGACGTTCGTATTCGAGAGGGACGGCAGCCTGAAAATGCTGGTCGGCTCCCCCGGCGGGCTGCCCATCATCAACTACCTGGCAAAGACGCTGGTGGCGACCCTCGACTGGGGCATGGACATCCAGGCGGCGATCTCGTTGCCCAACTTCGGCAGCACCAACGGCCCGACTTTCCTCGAGCGCGGCACGGGCTATGAAGATCTGGGCGATGCGCTCGCCGAGCGCGGGCACGTGCTGAACTACACGCCCCTCACCAGCGGCCTGCACGGCATCGAAAGAATCCCTGGTGGCTGGCGCGGCGCGGCGGATCCGCGGCGCGAGGGAGTCGCGGCGGGCGACTGAGTGCGTCCTGAGGCGGCTGCGAAGAGGGCCACACAACACACCCATGGGATTCCCATTGACCGCTGCTTTGGGCAGAATGCTTCCCGGGGGCGCGAAAGCCAATTCTCGGCATCTGGTTTGACGCCGATCAAGACTTCGTCGATCGGCTGGGGTAAAGAAAAGACGTCCGACTGTGTTTGCGAGAGTCAGGCTACCGTCTCGAAGAACTTCGCCGCGGGGGTGCAATCATGACGCTCAAAGAACGTACTGCCGTACGGACTTGCCGGATGGGAATTGCGGGCAAACCGTCTTCGCTTGTTGTGCTGTTACTGTTGGTTGCCTGCGGGGGAGGAGGGGGCGGCGGTGGCGGTGACGGCACATCCCCCGTCGTTTACGCCGGCAATACCAATCCGGCCGTCGTTACGGCGGCAAACGCTTCCAAACTTGCCGCCGGTGTCGTTGGCAGCGACGAAACTGCCTCGACCATCCTGGGCATCTCGGTGGAGAGCAGCGACGCCACGAAGAATCGGGGCAGTGGGGTGATGGATCTCGCTCTGCGCCTCAACCGGGGATTCCGTGGCACCGTCCTGCGGATGAGCGATGCTCAGCGAGTAGCGCCTGCGGCGCAGATTGAGCATACCGAGCCCTGCGACAACGGCATGGGTTCGACACGCACGTCCGGGACACTCAGCGACGTGAATTTCACCGGCACACTGACGATCACCTTCAGTAACTGCCTGGTAGACGGTGTTACGTTGAACGGTCAGGCGACGATGCGCGTGGACGCCTTCAGTTTTGCCCTCCCCCAGGGCATTCCAGAGGACTCTACCCTGAGTTTCGCAAGATTGACGATTCGTGGACCTGGCGTCAATGTCGATGCAGGCGGATCTCTGCGTTTGCAATTGAATTTCGGGACAAATACGGAAACTGTCACGGGGAACTTCGTCTCCCAGAACAACAGTACCGCCGGGATGTCAAAAACGGAGAATCTCGTCGTCGTGAACGTCTACGACAATATGTTCAGCCCGACGTCTTTCACCGCGACCATGAGCGGACGGGTTTTCGATCAGGTTCACGGATACGTCGACGTCACGACGCTCGCGCCGGTCAGATTCGGTACCTTGACGCAGGCTTTCCCGGGGAGCGGCCAGATCCTTCTGACCGGGAGCAGCAATCGCAGCATCCGGGTGACGGCGCTTTCCCCAGTGCTTGCGAGGCTGGAGCTGGATATCGACAGCATTGGCGGCTTTGAGCACACCGCGACATTGAAATGGACCGACCTCGCGGGCCCGATTGGCGCTGACCTGAGGGATAGCGACGGCGATGGCATGCACAATAGTTGGGAAACTGCCGTCGGATTGAATCCGAATCTGGCGGATGCGCTGAACGACGACGACGGCGACGGCTTCAACAATCTTGCCGAGTACCAGGGTGGCGGCGATCCCAAGAGCGCTACCAGCATTCCGACCATGCTCGTGGGCCCGGTGACCCAGGTAGCTGGCGCGGTCGCGGTGCCTAACTCGGACACGACAAGGCCAGGCAAGAGCGGCATTGCATCGGACGGCACGAATTTTCTGCTCGTGTCCTGCCGTGATCTCGGCCCGACCGTGGGACTTTTTGGCGTGGCGCTATCTGGAAGCGGTCAAGTCCTGAACACTTTCCCTATTTCCAATGAGAGTTGCCCCGTAGGCCCTGCCGTCGCGTTCGACGGCATCAATTATTTGGTGGTGCTGTGGCGTAACGGCCAGATCTACGGCATCAGGGTCACCCCGGGAGGTGTCGTACTGGACGCGGCAGGAGGTTTTCCGATCTCCACTGCTGGCAGCAATTTCCATCCCGCGGTTGCATTCGATGGAACGAGCTATCTTGTCGTGTGGAATAAGTTTGCCAATGGCACGCAATACGAGATTTATGGGGCAAGAGTTACGCCTGCGGGAGGCGCATTGGGCGAATTTCCGATCTTCACAGCCCCTGGAGAGCAGGTATTTCCCGCATTG
>Ga0137435_1000662_pt1 | contig 10904 bp, 9 predicted proteins | sample EasRivERMGT100_2_FD_104904 | JGI IMG/M metagenome (GOLD analysis project Ga0137435, IMG submission 104904) | Soil microbial communities from meander-bound floodplain in the East River, Colorado, USA - East River MetaG ERMGT100_2 | ecosystem: Environmental > Terrestrial > Soil > Floodplain ... | reverse complement strand
AGTACGACGTGTGGGGCGGCTCGCTCTCGAGCACGGCGCAACTCGGCGACCTGGCGGCGGGCATGCGCTCCTACAAGGCGGTGCTGTGGCAGGTCGGCCTGGAGCAGTACCCGGGCTTCAGCCTGGCCCAGCAGGACTCCGTCACGGCCTACCTGGCGGGCGGTGGCCGCTTGCTGGTCGTCGGCCACGACATCGCCTGGGGCATGGCCGATCCGACCTCGCCGTACTACTCGCTGCCCTCGGCGCAGTGGGTGCAGAACACGCTGAAGACGCTGTTCGTCGCCGATCCGCTGACCTGGAGCCGCGACTCGGGCTTCGTCGGCGACCCGATCTCGGGTGACTACACCGGCGCCTCGGCGGTCCTCTACACCCCGTTCCGCGACGGCGGTGCCGGCGACGAGATCAGCATCGCGCCCGGGTCCGGCGGCACCGGCAACTACACCTGGAAGAACAACGAGGCCACGCCCAACAACATCGGCTTCCGCTGGGAGAGCGACACGCCCAACGGCAGCCCGTCGACCGCGTTCTGGGGCGGCGCGCCGAGCCGGCTGGCCAACATGTTCTTCGAGTTCTCGGTGATGGATCCGCCGTTCACCAACAACAGCACCATCCGGCGTGACGTGCTCGACAAGACGATCGTCTGGCTGCTCGGGCGCCAGCGTCCGACGGTCGCGATCACGGCCCCCAACGGCAGCGAGCTCCTCACCACCAACAACGTCGACATCACCTGGAACGAGACCGCCGGTCCGGGTCGGACGATCGTGTCACGCACGATCGACTACTCGATCGACGGCGGCACCTCGTGGACCAACCTGGCGACCGGGGTCGGCCCGAGCCCGTACAACTGGGACCTCACCGGCGTCGGCAACACCTCCGGGGCGCGGGTCCGCATCCGCATCGTGGACGACGGCGCGCCGGCCTTCGCGGCCGGCGACATGAGCGACGCGAACTTCGCCATCACCCGCACCGGCGGCGACACCCAGGGCCCGGTCGTGGTCGCCGGCTCGATCGAGTCGACGCCCAACCCGATCGTCCGCCCGAACCCGGCGGACCTCGCGGCCAGCGTCACCGACCAGAACACCGGCGGCGGCCTGGTCCAGGCGGCGGAGTGGTCGTTCGGTCCGGCGCCCGCCGCGGCCGGGAGCGGCAACGCGATGGGCGGGGCCTTCGGCACCAGCACCGTCGCGGTAACAGCGACCGGGATCAGCACCACCTCGTTCGCCGGCGGCGTGCAGAAGATCTGGGTCCGCGGCCAGGACGGCGACGGCAACTGGGGTCCGGCCACCGCGTTGAACATCCAGATCAACGGCACCTCGCTGGTCGGCGTCGACGGCACGGTGCCGACGATCGCCTTCCTCGCGCAGAACGCGCCGAACCCGTTCGGCAGCTCCACGCTGATCCGCTACGGCGTGCCGAAGCGGGCACGGGTCGAGCTCGGCGTCTTCGACATCCAGGGCCGTCTGGTGAAGCGCCTGGTGTCGGACGAGGTCGCGGCCGGCTCCTACACCGCGGACTGGAACCGGCGTGACGAGCAGGGCGCGCGCGTCGGTCCGGGCGTGTACTGGTACCGGATGATCCTCGGCGGCGCCCGCTACGATCGGCGGATGGTCGTCCTCAACTAGACGGCGCGGCGAACCCGCGCTGGCCCACAGAACCCCGGCGGTCCTCCGCCGGGGTTCTGCGTTGGTCGGCGGAGTGTCGCGGTCCGGCGCGCATCCGCTATGGTGCGCGGATGCGCGACATCCATCCCGAGACCGCGGCGCGCGTCGCGCGCTGGAGCCAGGACCCCGCCGTGCTCGGGGTGCTGCTGGTGGGCTCCCGCTCGCGCGGCCATGACGATCCCACCTCCGACGACGACCTCGAGGTGCTGCTCACGCCCGCGGCCTACGCGCGGATCGCCCCGGCGGACTGCAGCGAGGTGCGGATCGAGGGCGAGGGCCCGACCCGGCGCCTGATCTGGGACGCCGAGTATCTCGGGCTGGAGGAGCTGGCGGCCCGGGTCGACTCTCCGCTCGACCTCGACCACTGGCCCTACGAGCGCGCCCGCGTGCTGTTCGACCGCGACGGCCGCACCAAGGCCGTCGTCGCGGCGCTGGCGGTGATGCACGACGACTTCCGGGCCACACGCCTCCAACATTCGGCGATCGACGCGCGCAGCGCGGCGCTGCGGGCGGCCCGGACGTTGGCGCGCGGCGCCGGCGAGGCCGCGGTGCGGATGAATGTGGCCCGCGCCGCGAGGGCGCTGGTGCGGGTGGTGTTCGCGCTCGAGGGCCGCTGGGCGCCGCTCGACCATTGGCTCGAGGCCGAGCTGCGCACGCTCGCCGATCCGACCGGCGCCGGACCCCGCATCGTCGAGGCCGTGACCGGCGGACGGCCGGCCCCGCTGACCGCGGCGATCGACGCGCTGTGGCCGACGCTCGAGGCCGAGGGGCTGCCGCCGCCCGCCGGCCGCTCCCGCCTCTTCATCGAGCTGGTCCACCCCTCGCGCGCCGCCGAGCGCGCGATCCACGGCCTCTCGTAGCGCTCCCGCCGCGCCGCGGCGTGCTAGTGTTTCGGCCCTGACCCGCCGTTCACCCGCCTACCGCGCCGCCTGACCGGAGCCACGGACCATGATGACCCGCCGTCAAGCCCTCAAGGCCCTCGCGTTGTCCGCCGCCGCCCTCCCCGCATCGTCCACGCTCGCCTGGACGCAGACCGGAGCCCCGGGGAGCGCGCCGGCCAAGCCGCCGGATCCCGTCGCGGCGGGACCCTTCACGCTGCCGCCGCTCGGCTACGCCTTCGACGCGCTCGAGCCGCACCTCGACGCGCAGACGATGCAGATCCACCACGACAAGCATCACGCCGCGTACGTCGCCAACCTCAACAAGGCGGTCGCGTCCTATCCCGAGCTGGGCAAGAAGCCGGTCGAGGACCTGCTCCGCGACCTCAACGCGATCCCGGAGGCGATCCGCACCGCGGTGCGCAACCAGGGCGGCGGTCACGCGAACCACACGCTGCTCTGGACCAACCTGCGCGCCGGCGCCGCCGCGAGCCCGAGCGGGGCGCTGGGCGGGGCGATCGACAAGGCCTTCGGCGGCTTCGCGCCGTTCCAGGAGAAGCTCACCGCCGCTGCGGCCAGCGTCTTCGGCAGCGGCTGGGCCTGGCTCGTCACCCAGGGTGGACCGGTCTCCATCGAGACCACGCCCAATCAGGACTCGCAGCTCTCGGCGGGGCGCACGCCGCTGCTCGGGATCGACGTGTGGGAGCACGCCTACTACCTGAAGTACCAGAACCGGCGCGCCGAGTACCTGGCGGCGTTCCTGAAGGTGATCGACTGGGACGCGGTGTCGGCGCGCTACGCGAAGGCCGCCAAGGGCTAGCCCCGCCGCTCAGCGCAGGACGATCATGCGCCGGGTCTCCTCGCGGCCCGCGGCGCTGACCCGCACGAAGTAGACCCCGGGGGGCGCCGAGCGCCCGGCCGCGTCGTGTCCGTCCCAATCGGCGGCGTGCCGGCCCGCCGGGAAGAACCCGTCGACCGGCACGGCGACCCGCGCGCCGCGCAGGTCGTGGACGTCGACCCGGACCGGCCCGGGGTTCGACAGGGTGAACACGATCGTGCGCCCCACACCGGAGACGCCGGGGTTCGGGTAAACGGACAGGTCGAGCGCCCTGGGCGTGGCGACGCCGGGCGAGTCGAGCACCGTGCCGGCCGGGAACAGGCGGAAGGTCGCCATCTGCTGGCGCGGCAGCGTGGCGTTCACCCGCCCGTTGCTGACGGCGACCGGGCCGAGGTCGGTCTCGATGTGGGTGGTGCGCTGCGCCGACACCAGCCCGAACGGGGTCAGGCCGAGCGACATCAGGCGCGGCCCCTCGGCCAGGTTCCAGACCCGCGCGATGACGCCGCGGCTCATGCCCTCCTCGGCGGGCTTGAGCGCCCACAGCAGCACGTCGCCGGGGAGCGAGATCAGGGACCACGTGCTGGACTGCAGCGGTGCGCCCGGGCCGCCGGTCGCCGGCGTCGCGACCAGCGGGTTCTGGTGCTCGAGCGCGAAGCGCATGGCCGCGGCGGGATCGTAGGCGCCGTGCGTGCACAGCGAGTAGCGGTGGACGAACAGGTTGTCGCCGCCCTGGTCGGGGATGCCGAGGCTGGTGCCGTCGACCTGCATGCCGACCACGGTGCGGAGGGTCGGCGTGCTCGTGTCGAGCGTGGTGTGGGTGCTGTTGCCGAGGCGGAAGAACGACGCGTCGGCCGCCGAAACCGTGACCCCGCGCGTCGTCTGCGACAGGTCGACGAAGTGGTTGAGGGTGAGCCAGTCGGTGCGGGTGTTCTCCTCGGCGTAGTCGCCGCCCTGTGAATGACGCGCCGCGCTCGCGATCATCCCGACCTCCTCGTGCCGCGTGATCGCGCCGGGGAGGTTGAAGGGCGACAGGTACCACTCGTCGCTGCCGAAGTTCTGAGTGATGCGCTGCTCGACGTCGATGCGGTCGACGCCGGTGTAGACCGTGACCCGGGCCTCGTGGAGCGGGAAGCCTCCGGCCGCGACCCGCAGCGTGGCCGAGACCGGGCCCGAGGACTCGACGCTCACCGAGCCGGTGCCGGCCCCGAGGTCGAAGATGCCGCCCCCGGCGACCAGCTCGCGATCGCCGTCCTTGTGGTCGAGCACGCTGGTGATCTGCCCGCGGGTGCCGAGCGTCACCCGGTAGGAGGTGTGGTCGAGGGTCGGCGCGGCCACGGCCGCCGCGGGCGGGAAGACGGCGCCGGCGCCGGAGCGCACCTCGTACAGCCGGTAGCCGACCGACGGCACGGCGGACGCGAGGATGCGCAGGCGCGGTTGCCCGTCGACGGTCACCGACTGGCTCGGCACCTCCTGCCCGGTCGCGACGTCGACCACGTGGCGCGGCGCCGCGGTCGACGCGGCCAGGTCGACCACGTCGGTGCGGGTCCACGACAGCGGGTTGAACACGACGTGACGTTCCGCGGTGGCCTGCGGCACCAGCGTGCCGAGCCGCGACAGCCCATCGCCCAGCAGTCGGTCGGTATAGCCCGAGAGCGCGTCGGCGAGGCCGCGCGACCAGGCCTCGCGCACCGACTGGCCGACCTGTCCGTCGGCCGTCCAGTTGTGCTCGTAGTAGAGCCCGCACGCCATGAACGCCGAGTCACGCGCCGATTCGCGCCCGTTCATGAAACCGGGGTCGAACAAGGACGCGAGGGTCGCCAGCGCCTCGGCGGTGCGCAGCTTCTCCACCGTGCGCTTGACCCGCGAGGTGACGGCGCCCAGCGAGGCGGTGTAGAGGTCCCACTCGTTGCCGAACGCGCCGCCCCAGCTCTCCAGCTCGGCGCCGTGGGTGGCCTCGAAGTCCTCGAAGAAGTCGACCTCGTTGGAGACGATGACCCGGCGCGAGGCGTTGGATAGATCCTGGGAGGCCTCGATGAATTGGTCGGTGGTGGTGATGAAGTCGTCCCAGCCGTAGCCGAAGGCGCCGGCGACCGACCACGGCCAGCGCGACAGAAAGGTCGGATTCGAATCCAGGATCGGGATCACGGCGTCGGGATCGCGGGCCTCGGCGTAGCCGCCGATGCTCTGGTTCCCGAACAGCTGGCTGTTCCATTTCATCAGGACCGACTGGCCGTCGGGGCCGGTGAACCGGTAGGCCTCGCGCGGCCGGTCCCCGGCGTCGATCTGGGTCGCGCAGTCGCAGATCCCCTTCCACGAGTAGCGCGCGCCGGAGCCGGCCCACAGCGACGCCACGCCGCCCGGGAGGGTCTGGTTCTCGACCGGCACGACGACGGGGAAGCGCAGGTTCTCGCGCCGCTCGAGCCGCCCGGCCCAGTACATGTTGCGCAGCACCGCCTCGGCCGGCATCGCGCCGTAGAGCAGGATCAGCGTGTTGAGCGGCATCGTGATGTTGCCGGCGCGCAGGTGGCCGACCAGCCGCTGGAACTGGGCCGGCGAGCGTGCCGCCTCGTACTCACGCACCCACAGGCTGCCGTCGCAGTTGAAGCGCCCGCGCGAGTCGGGCGGGTTCGAGGCGGTAGCCTCGGCCTGGTTCATGTAGTAATCGAGCATGGTCAGGAACGCGCCGCGGTACGCGGGGCCGTCGGCGGTCCAGTAGTAGTCGGTGTGGTCGTCGTTGGCGATGTACAGGCGCTTGGGCTCGCCGAGTGCGCGCTCAGGCGGCGCGGCCGCGGCGGGCATCGGCACCGGCGGCCCCCACGGCCGCACCCGGACGCGTTCGCCGCCATGGCCGCTCGCCGGCGGCGCCCCGGTCGAGGCTGCGATCAGGAGCGCGGCGCCGAACAACAAAACAATACGCAGTCGCGGAATGCGGGCGTGCATGGGCCGGGCTCCGAGGGTGGCCAGGATGGGGAGGGCCCGGCGCAGGTGCCAGCGAGGCCGGAAAAGTACCAGAGGCAGCCGCCGTCGGCACCTGTCGCCGTCATCTCCCTGACGCGCGCGGTCCGGGTGGTGATGCTCGATTGCCGCCCGCCAAACACTCGTTCCACCCACCGGCGCCACGCCATTCCACTGCGCCGGGCCCGGAAGGACAGGAGGAAGGAATGCTCCACCGCACGCTCCTTGGTTTGATGCTGGCCGCGCTCCTGGTTGCAAACGGCGTTCACGCGGCCGCCGCCCAGTCCGGCGCGCCGCCGAAGGCCGACGGCCCCGCCGCGTCCCACACGGAGCAAGCCCGCGACGCGCTGATGATGGAGATCACCTGCTCGCGGATGTAGGCGGCTCGGGGGCGGGGGCGGGCGCCGGCCCTCACGCCAGTCCGACGACCAGCGCGATCCAGCCGAGCTGGTTCTCGAACGAGACCCGGCGCCGGTAGATCTCGTCGGACCGGTTGTGCTTCTCGTCCCAGCCCTCGAGGTAGACCTCGCTCGAGGCGAAGCCCGCCTCCTCCATTACCTCGCGGATCTCGGGCAGCGACCAGAACCGCCAGTCGTAGGTGAACGCGCGGCGAATCCCGGTGCCGTCGCGGAAGCGGTAGTGGATGTAGCAGAGCAGGTCGTGGCTGATCGGGTCGAACCGCTTCTGCTCCCAATCGTAGGTGAACGACGGCACGCGCAGCCCGTCGGGCCCCTGGGTGGTCGGGATCCGCCGCGACTCGATCATCGCGTCCATCGACTCGGTGCCGCCGAACATGTTGGCGAAGAACAGGCCGCCCGGACGCAGCGAGCGCCGCACCTGCCGGAAGTAGTCGCGCAGCATGTCGCGCCGCTTGAAGACCCAGAAGGAGAAGTTCATCGCGGCCACGACGTCGACCCGCGGGCGCCGCGGCGTGCGGACGTCGCCGCGCACCAGCACGACGCGCCGCCCCGCCTCGCCGAGCGGCTCGACGTGGTGGCGGCGGCCCCAGGCCAGCGTCCGGGCGTCGAGGTCGACGCCCCAGGCCCGGTTCTCGCGGCGGCGCGCGACCCAGGCGCAGGCGCCAGCGGCGGTGCCGCAGAAGTCCTCGCGCAGGAGCCGGAACCGTCCGCCGCGCAGCGTGCGGTAGATCCGCTCGAAGCAATCGAGGTCGTAATCGACGCTCTGGACCGAGAGCTCGTAGAGGACGTGGCGGTCGCGGCTGAGCGGACTGATCTTCACGCGGGGCACGTTCCTCGGGAGTGTGGCGCGCCGGCGCGCCGGCGGGGACGCGGCAGTCTAGCGGCGCCGCTCGCGCCGCGCCAGCGTAGGCGCCCCGCGGATCAATCGCGCGGCAGCGGTCGCCCCATCGTGAGCTCCGCCGGCACGCCGTCCGGCCAGTGGTGCTCGATCACGGAGCGGATCAGCGCGTCGCGGTTGCCGGGATCGGGATGGCTGCTCATGAACTCGGGCGTCTCGCGGCCGCCGCCGGCCTCGGCCAGCACGCGCATGACGTCGACCAGCGCGCGCGGGTCGTAGCCGGCCTCCGCCATCAGCCGCACGCCGAGCGTGTCGGCCTGCAGCTCGTCGTCGCGTCCGTACCGGAGCTGGACCATCTGGCCGACGACCGCGGCCGCGGCCTCGGCGGCGCGGTTGCGGCCGTCCTCGTCGGAGGCGGCGAGCCCGACGGCGCCGACCAGCCCCTGCACCAGCTGGCTCTGCGCGATGTGCTCGGCCGAGTGGCGCCCGATCACGTGGCCGACCTCGTGCCCCAGCACGCCGGCGAGCTGGGCCTCGTGATCGAGCCGGTCGAGCAGCCCGCGGGTGATGAACACCGGACCGCCGGGCAGCGCGAAGGCGTTCACCGTCTGCGGGTCGCGCAGCAGGTGGAAGCTGAAGGCGTAGCCGCTCCGGACCGCGACGCTGCGCGTGGCGAGCCGGTTCCCCACCTCCTCCACCAGCGCCCGCAGCTCCGGGTCCTCGTCCAGGCCGCCGAACTCCTGGGCCATCGCCGGCGCCGACTGCAGGCCGAGGGCGACTTCCTGATCGCGGGTGATGCCGATGTGCTGGGTCTCGCCGGTGAACGGGTTGTGCTCGCGCATGCCGTAGTAGCCGAGCAGCGCGATCACCGCCACGATGATCGCGAGGATCAGGCGGGGACGTCGCATCACGTACCTCCTCGCCCCAAGCCGGGGCGGTGACGCGCCGCGGACGGCGCGGGGTTCTCGAGTTGCGGCCCGCTCACCACGGGTGGCGCACCATCCAGGCCACCGCGGTGACCAGCAGCGCCGCCGCGGCCAGCGGGACCAGCAGCACGCCGGCCACCACGCCCGCGACCACCCAGCGGTCCGCCGCGGTCGGCGGCGCGGCGCCGTGGGCGTGCCGGCGCAGCAGCTCGAGGTTGCGGCGGTTGGCCTTGAGGAAGAAGTCGCTCGCGTCGCCGACCACCGGCACCAGGCCGAGCAGCGCGTCGAGCGTGAGGCCGATGCCCATGCGCGCGATCACCACGTGCGGCACGCGCAGCCGCGCGGCAGCGAGCACGATGACCAGCCCGAACAGCGCCGGCACGATGTCGCCGGCGCCGGGGATCAGGCCGAGCAGCGCGTCGAGGCCGAAGCGGAAACGGGTGAACGGGACCGGGATCGCGTCGTCCAGCAGCCAGGCAACGCGCTCGATCCAGAGTGGAATCCCCGCGGCGCCGGCAGGCGCGGCCGTCGTGCGCCCGGCGCCGCCGCGCGCGAAGGCCACGCTCACGGCCGGGGGAAGCCGCTCGCCCCCGCGGTGGTCCGACCTCCGCGGGGGCGAGACAAGAAAATTCGGCCAGGTCCCCCGGTCAGGGGAGCGTGACCGTTCTCCGTCCGACGATCACGCGATACAGCAGCAGCAGGAGCAACGCTCCGATCACCGACATGATCATGCCGGCCGCCTGGCCCGAGTCGTACATCCCCAGCGTGCGGCCGACGTAGGTGCCCACGAAGGCCCCGGCGACGCCGAGCAGCATGGTCACGAGGATCCCGCCGGGATCGCGGCCGGGCATGACGAGCTTGGCGATGGCACCGACGATGAGCCCGATGATCAACGTCCACAGCAGATTCATGGTGAACCTCCGGGTCCGCGACCGGGTGCGGCACGCGGCCGCATGTCGTCGTCCAAACGGGCGGCGACATCCGTTTCGATGCCGACCGTGGAGGCGACGTTGCGCCGGCCGTCCGCCCCGTCGGATCGATCCGGACGCGCGGACTCAGCGGCTCCCCTCGATCCCGGCGTCCGCCCCCCACAACTCCCTGAGTCGGCGATCGCGCCCACATCCCTGGCGGTAGCTCTGGTACTGGATCGGTTCCTTGTCGTGATAGTCCTGATGGTATTCCTCGGCCGGGTAGAAGCCGGTGAAGGGCGCGATCTCGGTGACGATCTTGCCGCGGAATTTCCGCGGACCCTTCTCGAGCGCGGCCTTCGACGCCTCGGCGATCCGGTGCTGGGTCGAGTCGTGGTAGAAGATGGCGGAGCGATACTGCGTGCCGCGGTCGCAGAACTGGCCGCCGGCCGAGACCGGATCGATGTTGTGCCAGTACACGCGGAGCAACCGGTCGTAGCCGATGCGCGCCGGGTCGTAGACGATCTGGACCGACTCGGCGTGCCCGGTGCGGCCCGAGGAGACCTGCTCGTAGCTCGGGTTCTTCACGGTCCCGCCGCTGTAGCCGGAGGTCACGGAGTAGACCCCCTTGAGCTGAGCGAAGGCGGGCTCCATGCACCAGAAGCAGCCGCCGGCCAGGGTCGCGACCGCGGCTCCGGCCGGGATCGCGGGCGTGGGCGGCGCGGACGCCGCGGGCGCGGTGTCGCCGCCGCCGGTGGCCTGGGCGCATGAGGAGAGGACGAAGAGCAATGTGGCGAACGCGGCGCGGGTGAGGATCGGTCGTCGGGACATCGGCGGGCTCCTGGGGTGGTGCGCCCCGGACCCCGGGACGGGGCCGGCGCCGCGGCGCGCCCCATCCTGCCACCGATCCGCCCCGGCGTGCGAGCGCTGAGCCGTGCCCGAGCTGCCGGACGTCGCGGTCTACGTCGAGCACCTGCGGCGCCGGCTGCTCGGCGCGCCGCTCGAGGGCGCCCGGGTGCGGAGCCTGAACCTGCTGCGCACGGCGGAGCCGCCGCTCGAGTCCGCGGCGGGCCGCCGCGTCACCGACGTGTCGCGGCTCGGCAAGCGCATCGTGCTGGCGCTCGAGGGTGACCGCTTCCTGGTGTTCCACCTGATGATCGCCGGACGCTTCCGCTGGAAGGAGCCGGGCGCCGCGATCCCGGGGAAGATCGGCCTGGCCGCGTTCGACTTCCCGGGCGGCACGCTGCTGCTCACCGAGGCCAGCCGCCTGCAGCGCGCCTCGCTCCACGTCCTCGACGGCGAGGCCGCGGTGCGCGCGCTCGACCCCGGCGGGATCGAGCCGCTCGAGGCGACGCCGGAGGCCTTCCGCGCCGCGCTGCGGCGGGAGGACCACACGCTCAAGCGCGGGCTGACCGACCCGCGCATCCTGAGCGGCATCGGCAACGCGTACTCGGACGAGATCCTGCATCGCGCACGGCTCT
>Ga0137435_1000661_pt1 | contig 10905 bp, 10 predicted proteins | sample EasRivERMGT100_2_FD_104904 | JGI IMG/M metagenome (GOLD analysis project Ga0137435, IMG submission 104904) | Soil microbial communities from meander-bound floodplain in the East River, Colorado, USA - East River MetaG ERMGT100_2 | ecosystem: Environmental > Terrestrial > Soil > Floodplain ... | reverse complement strand
TGCCCGGTGGCACCGCGGCCGGCGCCGCCGAAGCCGGCGCCGGTCATTCCGGCTGCCAGGTAGACCTTGCGGTTGCCCCACTTGCGGGCCAGGGCACGCACGTCCTTGGCCGGCACGCCGGTCTCGGTCTCCTGCCACTCGGGCGTCTTCGGCACGCCGTCCTCTTTTCCGAGGATGTAGTCGCGCCACACCTCGAACCCTACCGAACGCTCGGCGACAAATTTCTTGTCGTACGTCCCCTCGGTGATCCACACCCAGGCGATGGCTAACGCCATCGCGGTATCGGTGCCTGGCTTGGGCGCGAACCACTTGCCGCCGAGCAGCGCCGCCGTGTGGTTGTAGTAGGGATCGATGTGCACGATCTCGATGCCGAGGTCCCTGAGCCACTGACGGCGCGGCGTGCCTTCGAAAGCGCTGTATGAGCCGCTGGTGCACTCGGGGTCGGCCGACCAGAACACCACCATCTCGGCTTCCTTCATGAGGTCCTCGACCAGGCTGTAGGTCTCGGTCTGCCCCAGGCGCATGCTGTAGCCGTAGTGGTGCATCGCGCCCCAGTACCAGCCCTCCCAGCTGTCCGGGTTGTGGATGACGCGCGTGGTGCCGATGACGTTGAAGAACTTGTACGCCGCGCTGATGTAGTAGCCGATGTTGCCCCAGGTGTGGTGCGAGCCGTGATTGGCGATGATCGCGCCCTGACCGTGTTCGGTCTTCACGCGCCTGATCTCGGAGGCAACGAGGTCGAGCGCCTCGTCCCAGCTGATCCTCACGTAACCCGAGACGCCGCGGTTCCTCGGGTTGCGTTCGCCCTTGGGGTCGAAATCGACGCGCTTCATCGGGTGGAGCAGCCGATGCGGAGAATAGACCGTCGATTTCGAGCACAGCGTGTGCGGCGCAACGCTCGCCTTGCGCGGCGGGGCGAAGCTCTTGCCGCGCGCCTTGATCGTCCAGGGCGCCGCATCGCCCTCCCCGAACTCGATCGGCGTCAGGCGCACAATCCTGTCGTCCTTTACATAAACGAAAAGCGGGCCACCGTTGGTGTTGGTCACGAAGCGCCTCGTGCCGTCGGGCATGGCGGTGCCGTACTCGAGGCCCACCGTCTGCATCATGGCGAGGGTCTGCGTGAACCACACCACCAGCTCGTCGGGCCCCTCGGCCTTGAAGTCGAAGTTCTTCATCGCCTCGATGCGCTCGAGCTGTTCCACCCAAGGGGTGAAAAGCCGCGCGCCGAGCTCCGCTGAGGCGATGGAAACCGTGATCTGCGGGTCAGGGTGCAGGCCGCGCTTCGAGTCGATGCGTCCGTCGCGGAACCTGAACCAGCGGCCGACGTCGCCGTCGAAGGTCCGGATCTGCGCGGTGAAGTTTTTCTCGGCGAGACGTTTGGCGAATGCGGGGTGCCTGCGCGCTTTGTGCCGGAGCATCTTCAGCATGCCGAAGAGCAGCGCCGAAAACTTGAGGGTGCCGAGGCTCATGTCAGGGTCCCGAAAATCAGCGGAATTGTTCCCCGCTAGCCTCCAACACCGCCGCCAGGCGCTATTTGATGCAAATCAAGGAAAGGAGGGATTCCTCCGAGGCGCCACGAATCGTTCCATCCTGGCGCGCAGATCGTCCGGGATCGGAACCGACTTCCATGTTTCGCGCGAAACCAGGCAGAGCGTCCACGCCGCGCGCAGGCGTTCTTCGTTCCCGGCCTTGCCCGAGAGTGCGAGCTGAATGGAGCTGCGGCCGATCTGCGCGGGCCATAGGTCGAAGTCCAGCGGCTCGCCCAGCCGGCAGGCGCGCCGGAATTCGGCGCCGATGACGAGCGACGGCGTGCGCAGGTTTCGCCTGGCCACGAGATCGCTGCCCAACGGGCAGTCCAGGCCTTCGCTGAACCAGTCCTCGAGGGCTGCGTCGAACATGCTGAAGAAGCGTGGGAAGTACACGATCCCCCCGGGATCGCAATGCGCGTAGCGAACCCGCTGCCTTGAGCGAAACGCGTTCGGCGGCGTCGCGCCCGTCCATATCGGCAGCGCACGGCCGGGAGGATCGTTCTCCGAAGGGGCGAGGTAGTCCATCGCCCGCGCGCGCAGCGCATCGGGAATCGCGATGGGACGAAAGCTGTCCATCGAGATCATCGCGGTGCGATGGCGAAGATGCATGCGCTCTTCGTTTCCGACTTTCACCGTGATGCGCATCTCCATCGAGCTATGTCCGATCCGCACGGGCGCCAGCTCCAGCGTCAGGACCTCCCCGAAGCGGCAGGAACGCAGGAACTCGCACCGCGTAGTGACGACGGGATTGCCGAGGCCGTGCTCCATGTGAAACGCATCGAAGGGCATGCCGAGGCCGATTTCAAACCAGTCCTCGACGGCCGCGTTGACGAAATCGAAGACATGCGGGAAGTAGAGAATCCCTGCCGGATCGCAATGCGAGAAGCGGATTTTCTGCGCAAACGAAAACACCTTGCTCTGCGTCATCGCCGGTCCTACATCAGCAGCAGCAGTCCGCCGACTATGCCGCAGTTGGAAAAAATGAACGACACGTGCAGGTGGCGACGCAGGGGATCCTCCACGCGCCAATACTGATGGAAGATGGCTGTGGCGAGCACCGTGAAGACAATCAGGATGGCCGCGCCGAGAGCGCGGTGCCAGTCGAGCGCGACCAAAAAAGCGCCCGCGAACTGCATGGCGAAGCCCGCGATTAGCAGCGGCTTTGCGTACGGCACGCCGACCGCCGTCATTCGGTCCAGATGCTGGCGGAATTTCGTCGTGACGTTCACGATCCCGGTTGCGAGAAAGAGGAAAGCGACGAGCAGCTGGCCCACGACGTGGAGCGGCGTTTGATCCTGGTACATGGGCTTCGTCCTCCTTGGAGCTATCCGGGCGTCCGGCCGGCCGCGAGATCATTGCCCACCGGCACGGCAGCTTCGAAGACGGATTCTATCCGCGCGAAGGCGCGCGCGTAGCCGGAGCCGAGAAAACGGGTTCGACACTTCCCGGTGTGTTCGACAGGTGTCTTTCCGCAACCAAATCGCGGACAATTCAATAATGAATTCTCCGCGTTCGCTCGACCGCCCGCTGATGGTGCTGCTCCTCGTGTCGGTGTTCGCAGGCGCGGGAACCATCCACTACCAGACGCCGATGCTCGGCGCCTTCGCCGCGGAGTTCCACGCGGACGCGGCGGCGGCAGGATGGGTGGCGACGCTCACCTTCGGCGGTTTTCTCGCCGGCACCTGCTTTCTCGTTCCGCTCGGCGACCGTTTCGACAAGCGGCGGCTGATCCTCGCGGAGCTCGCGGTGCTGATCGTCGCCCTGCTCGCGATGGCCGCCGCGCCTTCGCTCGCGACGCTCGCGGCGGCAAGCCTCGTCGTCGGCGTCACCGCTGGCTTTGCCCAGCTCATCATCCCGCTGACGGCGGAGCTTGCACCGGCCGAGACGCGCGGGCGCGTGATGGGCGCGCTCCTGGCCTGCCTTTTTCTCGGCATTCTTTTCGGGCGCGTGGCGGGTGGCCTCATCGCCCAGTATCTCGGCTGGCGATGGACCTACGTCGCCGCCGCCGTCATGCTCCTCGCGCTTGCGCCGGCGCTCGTCCTGTGGCTCCCCAGCATGCCGGCAAGAACGCAGCTCGGCTACGGCCGCCTGATGCGCTCGCTTGGCGAATTCCTGCGCGACAACGCGATGTTGCGGCGTGCATCCGCCATCCAGTTCATGCTCGGCATCTCTTATGGAGGCTTTTGGGCCACGGTCGCGCCTATGATGCTCGCGTTTCACGGCTTCGGGCCGGCGCAAACCGGCTTGCTGGCCATTCCCGGCGCGGCGGGCATCCTCGTGTCTCAGGCGGCGGGCCGCTGGACGGACCGCCGCGGCGCCTTTCCCATCGTCACCGCCGGCGTGTGCCTGGTGCTCGCGGCGTACGTCGTGTTCGCGTTCGCCCCCTTGTCGGTCGGCGCCGTGATCGCAGGGGCCGTGCTGCTCGACTGCGGGCTGCGCTCGACGCTGGTGGCGAATCAGACGCTCATCACCTCGGTCGCGCCGGACGCGCGCAGCCGCTTCAACACGGTGTTCGGCGCGCACATCTGGGGCGGCAACGCAACCGGGGCGTATCTCGCGAGCACGGCGCTCGCAAACGCCGGATGGACCGCGGTGTGCGCGATCGCGGTCGGCGCCTCCAGCCTCACGCTATTCCTGCATTGGCGCACGCGCGGCGCCTACGCTCGGCGTCATTGACCTGCCCCGCTCACTCCGCCTTCACGCCGGCGCGCTTCACGATCTCACCGTAGATCTTCAGGTCGGCGCGGATGAGCTCGGTGAGCTGCGCCGGCGTGTTCGATACCGGGTCGACGCCGATGCCGCGGTAGCGCTCCCTCACCGCGCCGTCGGCGAGCGCCGCGGCGATGTCCGAGCTGATGCGGCGCGCGAGCTCTTGCGGCGTGCCGCGCGGGGCGACCAGCGACACCCATGTGTCCACCTCGTACCCGGCCGGCCCGCCCGCCTCCGCCACCGTGGGAACATCGGGATAGTCGGGAAGACGGGACCTGGTCGCGACGGCGAGGAGCTTGAGCTTGCCCGCCTTGGTGAGCGGCAGCGTCGATCCGATCGAGCCCAGCGCCCAATCCACGTCGCCGTTGGCGACCGAGATGTAGATCTGCGCACCATCCTTGAACGGCACGTGCAGCATCTGCGTTCCGGTGAGAAAAGCGAACAATGCCCCGCCCAGATGCGGCGGGCTGCCGACGTAAGGCGAGCTGTAGCTCAACGTCTTCTGGCTCGCCTTCGCCGCGGCGATCAGTTCCGGAATGCTCTTGTAGGGCCCGGTTGTGGACACCGCGATGAAGAACGGCGTGCGGTAGATCAGGGACAGCGGCACGAAGTCCTGCTCTACGTCGTACGGCGCCTTGGGGAACAGGTTCGGGTTGATCGAAAGGTGCGCCTGCCCCGCGAGCAGCAGCTCGTGGCCGTCGGGCGCCGCCTTCTTCGCCGCGCCGATCGCGATGAAGCCGTTGGCCCCCGGGCGCGGCTCGACGATCACTGGCTGGCCCCAGGTCTTGGTGAGTCTCTCGGCGATCACGCGCGCGGCGATATCCGGCGTAATGCCGCTCGGATACGGCGAAACGATGCGCACCGGCTTGCTCGGAAACGCCTGCGACAAGACGGGAGGCGAGGCCGCGGCGAGCACGGCACCGGAGACGAGAGACAGGAACAGCGCGCGGAAAGTCATGTTGTTCTCCCCTATTCGTGAGATTCGTCCGACTCGATGGCGTGCAAGTCCATTTCGAAGAGGTCCCCGCGGGCGAAGAAGTCGTCGATGGCGCGCGGCTCATACTGGATCTCCCACCAGTTGTTGTCGAGGTCCTGGAAGTAGAAGCCGTACGCGCCGTGCCGGTCGAGCACCTTGTTGATTTTCTGTATCCCGTACTTCTCCTTCAGCCGGTGCGCGTCGGCGTGCGCGCGGTCCACTTCTTCGCGCGTCGCAACGTTCAGGCCCCAGTGGGTGAGCACGTGCTGGTTGGGGACGCGCTCGCCGATGCACACCGCGACCACGTACATGCCGGTCTTCAGCCGCAGCATCATCGCGGGCCGCGCGTGGCGCACCACTTCCAGCCCGAGGAACTCCTCGTAGAAGCGCCGCGACCTGGCAAGGTCCTTGCACATCAGCGTGCCGTGCGAGAGGAGCATCGGCTTGACGACCGATGCCTTGCTCCGCTCCAGAGCGACCTGGACCTGGCTCATCGCGTCTCCTGGGAATGCGTTGACGTCAACTTATTATAGCGGCTCGTTGTTGCGCCACGATTTTTGTAGTATACGACGAGCGGAAATCGAGCATCTTCGAAAGGGAGCCGGGGATGGTGCACGCAATCAGAAGAATTGCCGTGTCGTCGACTGCCGCGCTTACGTTCGGGTATCCGGCTCTTGGGGGCGCGCAGGAGACTTTTCAGGCGGAAGCAGGACTTTCCTACTCTCGAAGCAAGGCTGACGGTTTGCAGCAGAACTCCGCGAGCTTGGATGCCACCTATTTTTTTCATGAGCTTCCGCAGCTGCCAAGAGATTACCCTCTCGATCAGGTCCCCTTCGTCGAGCGCGCCGGCGGATTGACCGCGTACTACACCCGCTCCTCCTTTGACATCGAGGGTTTTCAGAATGTGATAAAGCCCTCGAGTTACAGCATTGCGGCCCGATTTACGCCGCCGGACACGCCCCTCATCCTCGGCGCCGGATACGGCTATTCCTATGCCGGAAAATATGGGGGCTCCCTGGGAACCGCGACCTACGACACGGAAAGCGAAGCCAAGGGGTACCAGCTGACCGTCGGATCCTACATTGACAAGTCCACTGCGTTCACCCTCGACTGGTCGAGAGACCGCGGGGAAGCCAAGATCACATCGACCAGTCCGTCGCTTAACCTTACTGAAAGCTACACTTCCACGTCCATCGGGTTATCTGGCCAGCATCTTGCGCGACTCGGCAACGGAGATCACATCGCTATTTGGGCAAGCTTCACCCAAAGAACTTTCGAACCGGAGGGTGCGGAAACCGAGAAGAACCGGAGCTACTTCTTCCGGACGACGTACTACCCTACCAAGATGCTTGGCCTATGGCTCGGGATCCAGGTCGACCGCGGGGACGGTACATCATTGGAAGGAGAGACATATCTGGCCGGGGCGAGCATGTTCGTCACGCAGGACGCGAGTCTCGGCCTGGCTTACCTACGGTTTCAAGCAAAGGCATCTGACGACAACGCGAATACTGTCATGCTGAGTGGACGGATGCGTTTCTGAAGAATCCGGCACTCATAGCGGTGACTAGCGCAGTACCCCCGCTTCACGCATGTATTTCAGCACACCCGGATGGATCAGGTCCTGGCGCGGCGCGGCGGCGAGGGTATTGGCGAGGGTCGACTCCTTCGCCTGCGCGAGCTTCGCCCCGATCGCGCTTTCCCCCTTATGCAGCGCGCGCGCGATCCGGTAGGCGATGTCATCGGGCAGCGAGGGCGCGGCGAGCACGAAGGCCCATGAGCCGAGCGTCGCGACCGGGGCATCCTGCCCGGGATAACTTCCCGCGGGCAGGGTGATCGGCTTGATGAAGCCGTGCTTGGCGACGATGCGCTTGATCTCGTCCGCACTCGGCGCGATGAAGCGCGCGCCCGAGGGACCCTTGGCCACCGCGACGAACCCGGGCCAGCCGACCCCGCCGCCCCAGAGCGCCGCCGCGCGCCCGTCGAGCACCATCGCCGGGCCGTCCGCGGCCTTTTCAAGAAAAATCGGCTGGAAGTCCTTGGCGATGTCCATCCCCAGGCCGTCGAACGCGTAGCGCGCGAGGACCACGAAGCCGGAGCCGCTCGCGCCCCAGGCGATGGGCTTGCCCTTCAGGTCGGCGAGAGCGCGATACGGGCCGTCGGCGCGCACGATGAACATGCCCGAATTCGAATACATCGCGTTGATGATGCGCAGGTTCGCCTTCGGGCGGCCGATCCCTGCGAGCGCCTCGTAGGTGACTTCGCCCGTCGCCTGGCCGATGTGGATACCTCCGGATTCGATCAGCGGGATGTTCTCGGTGCTGCCCCTGGTATTCTTCGGCTCGATCGAGAGCGTCGGATCCATCTCATTGATCGTCGAGGAGTACGCCGCGCCGTACAGGGGAAAGCCGCCGCCCGGGGTCGCCGTGCCGAGGACGACCACGGTTTTCTGCTGCGCGACTGCGCCGCCAGTCAACGCCACGGCGAAAAACACCGCCGCGACGATGTGATGAGATCGCATATCCCTCTCCTCATTGCCTGGTTTGAGTTCAATCCGCCCGCGCGCCCGAAGACCGGATCACACGGCCCCATTTCTCGCCTTCCGCTTTCATGAATTTGCGCAGTTCGTCGGGCGAGCTGCCCACCGGCTGCGCACCCTGGTTGGTCAGCTGAGTGCGCAGCTCCGGAATCGCAACCGTCGCCACGAGTGTCTGATTGAGCTTTGCGAGCACGTCGCGCGGCGTGCCCGCCGGCGCGACCACCGCATGCCAGGATCCGCCCTGCAGCGCGGGCAAACCCACCTCCGGCGCAGCGGGGACATCGGGCAGGAGCGGCGAGCGCGCCGGAGCGGTGATCACGAGCGCCTTCAGGCGCCCCGCTTTCACGTGCGGCAGAAACGCGGGGATCGTGTTGAACGCGATCTGCACCTTGCCCGACATCATCTCGGGGAGCGCCTGCGCGACGCCCTTGTAGGGCACATGCACGATCTGTATCCCCGCGACGCTCTTGAAGAGCTCGGGGATGAGATGCAGGCCGGAGCCCACGCCGGTCGAGCCGAAATTGATTTCGCCCGGATGCGCCTTCGCGTACGCGACGAGCTCGGTCACCGAGTTCGCCGGCAGCACCGGGCTCGCGAAGAGCACGAAAGGCAGGGTGGCGACCAGCGACACCGGCTCGAAATCCCTGGCGACATCGTAGCCGAGCTTCTTGTAGAGGCCCGGGCCGATTGCGAGTGGCCCGACGTTGCCCCAGAGAAGCGTGTAGCCATCGGGAGCGGATTTCGCCACCGCTTCGCTGCCTATCGTCCCACCCGCGCCGCCGCGATTGTCGACCAGGATCTGCTGGCCGAGGGCCGCCGACCATGACTGGCCGACCAGCCGCGCGGTCGCGTCGACCGATTCGCCCGCGGGGAAGGGCACCACGAGGCGCACCGGCTTCGTCGGGTACTGAGCAAAGGCGCTGCCGGTTCCAAAAAACAACAAGACCAGAAGAATAAATGTGCGATTCATGTCGTCCCGATCAGATGTTCGCCGAGATCCAGTCGGCAATATAGCCGATCCCGAGCGGCCGGTTGTCCACCTGGCAGTGCTCGGCCCCGCCCTCCTCGGCGGTGAAGATCTTCAGCGTCTTCTTCGGCGTCTTGAGCGCGGCATGGAGCTTGTGCGCCGCCTCGACCGGCACGACGCGGTCGTTCGCCCCATGGGTGATCAGCACCGGGCAGGAGATCTTGTCCGCGACGCCGGCGAGCGAGAACTCTTTGGCGCGCTCCAGGGCCGCGTCCGAGTCGGACAGTCCGAGGATCCACTGGAACTGGAAGTTCGACTGCGCACTCTTTTTCGGATCGGCCTTGAGCTGTTCCTTGATCTTCGACTGCCAGGCGTGCAGATCCCAGTGCAGGGCGCCCAGGCACACGCAGGCCGCATAGCGGCGCTCGAAGGCGGCGATTCTCGGCGCGTAGTAGCCGCCGAAGCTGTAGCCCATAATCACGACCTTTCTTGGATCGACGTCGGCGCGCTTCGCGACGAACTCGTAGGCCGCGGTGCCCGGCATTTCGTAGTCGTAGCGCGCGTAGATTTTGCGCAGCCTCAGCGTCTCGCCCTGCCCCGGCCCGTCAATCGCGAGCGTATGGAATCCGCGCTTCGCGAACTCCAGGCCAGCGAAGAGCACGCTCATCTCCTTGCAGTTGTCCATGCCGTCGAAGAGGACGACCGCAGGCGCGCGTCCCGTGTTGCCCTGCGCTTTCATGAAATACGCTGGCAGAGTCTTACCCTCGTAGGGAACTTCTACAAACTCGATGTTCCTGTGCCGGCGCTTCAACCCTTCCTGGTAGCAACGCAGCGCTTTCTTGTAGATCTCGAGCTTGCGCTCGCCCGGAGGGACGAAGCGCTCGCCGGTGTAGTAGTAGTTGCCCGCGCGCAGGTAGTCATCCCCGGCGGTGAGGTCGCGGCCTTCCGCCGCGGCTTTGTCGGCGAGAGCTTCGTTTCTCTCCGCCATCCCGCACCACTCCTGCCACCACGCGTCCGCGTCGCCCATGCCGCGCGCGGCCAGCCGCTCGCCGATGCGATCGATCTCCCCGATCGCGACCGCGCCGTAGGGCGCCATGCCCTTGCAGACGAGTGTCGCGTTCGACCACATGAAATTGCCGGGAAAGTGATCGATCCAGGTGCCCTGCGACATTCTTGCCTCCACGTCTTGTGCTTCGCGCAAGCATACAGTAGCGCGTCGGCCCTCAACCCCGAGGATTCCTCGATCGCCGCGGTTGCGAGCGCGCTACTTCGGAAGCTTGCTCAACCAGGCGACCATTGCCTCAACGACCGCAGCCGGGTGCTCGGGGATGAGCGCATGGCTCGCATCCGGGATCACAGCGACGGTGACGCGCTCGCCGAACTCTTCCTTCAGTTCGTTCGCCGTCTCGCGCGGCTTGAAGGGATCGAGCGCCGCCTGCAAGTCGAGTAGCGGCGCGCTTCCCGCCGCCCACCATTCCTCCTGCCGCGTGGCCCGGCCCGCCTCGAACTGGCTCTGGTTCACCTCCGGATACCAGCCTTTGAGCCATTCGCTCGGGTCATGGCCCGGCGCGAAGAACGCCGAACGCAGGTGCTGCAGGCGTTCCGTTTCACTAACCGCGGGGTCGCCGGCCTTCTTCACCGCTTCGACGAGGCGCTGCGCTCCGGCGAAACCCGGATAGCTCTTCGACGCGGCCGCGAGAATGACTATGCCGCGAACGAGCCGCGGATGATCCGCCGCGGTCATGCGCGCGACCCAGTTGCCGAAGGCGTGCCCGGCGATGACCGCGGGGCTGCCGCCCGCGTAAGTGATCACCGCCGCCACGTCGCGGGCGAAGTCGTGCAGCGTCACGCCCGTCATCGGCCCGGTGCTGCGGCAGGTGCCGCGCGGCTGCGGGCGCAGCACGCGATATCCGGCTTTTGCGATCCCGGCGGCGACCTCGTCGTAATCCTCGGAATCGCGGCCGCGTGAGGGCAGGAGGATGACAAGGGGTCCCGCGCCTTCGGCGATCACGTCAATCGTCGCGTCGCCGCAGGCGACGAGCTCGCGCGTGCGGCGCATTCAGGATCGTTCGCGGCGATCGATCCCGATGCGCCGCTCAGGACCATCGTAGCGCGGATCCCGGCGCTGCCGCCGGTCACTGCCGCTGCGTCCGATCTGGTCTCCCTCCAATCCAGGCGCACCGGGGGA
>Ga0137435_1000660_pt1 | contig 10915 bp, 13 predicted proteins | sample EasRivERMGT100_2_FD_104904 | JGI IMG/M metagenome (GOLD analysis project Ga0137435, IMG submission 104904) | Soil microbial communities from meander-bound floodplain in the East River, Colorado, USA - East River MetaG ERMGT100_2 | ecosystem: Environmental > Terrestrial > Soil > Floodplain ... | reverse complement strand
CAAGAAACTCGCCGACTTTTTCACGATCGACACAACCGACTGGTACGAGGCGCGGACGATCGTCAACGGCCACGACCGCGCGGCCGATATTGGCGCCTATGCCGAGAAGTTCTTGAACGCGCTTTCGCACACGTTCGACCCGCCCCGCGCGGCGGGATGAGAGGGAGGACCGCATGCACGAACGTCGACCCGAGCCCGCGCCCGACGAGGACCCGGTGCCGCCAGAAAATGGCGATGACGAGGGCGCCGACGAGGCGCCGCCGGACAAACCCGCTTGACAGCCGGGCCGATGCCTGGCACACGCGCCGGCCCGCGATGGCACGACGCGGGAAACCGACCGAGCGCCCCACCGTCGGCGGCGGCCCCGTGGCGCCGTCGGCCCCACCCCGAGCGCGCCGGGGGGCGCCCCCACCCGCCCGCCGCGCCGGTGCTCCCCCCCCCGCCGCACGCGGCGCCGGAGCCGGGGGCGCCCCTCTTCCCACCGCGGGCCGCAAGACCAAGGGCCGCGATACGGTCGCACGCTTCAAGCGCGGGGAGCTCCCGTTTTGACGGCCGAGGAGCAAATCGCGGCGCTTGTCGTCGAGCTCGAGGCGACCACCTATCACCAAGCGTTGCGCACGTATGTCGAGCGCCGGCTCGGCGCGCTCATGCGCGACGACGTCACCAGGGTAGACGTGGCCATGAAACGCCGCGGGCAGCTCGAGGAGCTCGCCCGCTTGATTGCCCCGGCCGCCCTGCAAGGCTTTGCCATGCTCGCCCTCGAGCGCCGCGCGATGGCCGCCGCCGTCCACGCCCCCGCCACCACCCCGGCCCCGCCGCTCGGCCGCGAGTGGTGGCTCGATCCGGGCGAGGAGCCGCTACAATGACCGACGAGCTCAACCCCGACACTGGCGCCCCCGAGGGCGCGGCCGCCCCGCCGCCCGGGCCGACGCCGCGCGAGCTCGAGCTCGAGCGCGAGCTCGCGAACAACCGCGAGCGCTCGGCCGCCCTCGAGGCGACGTTGCGCGTACTCGCGCCGGCGCCCGCGGCCAACGGCCCGATGCCGCTCATGCGGCTGTCACGCGAGCAAGCGCAAAGCGTGGCCGCGTCGCTGGGCGGGCAATGGGACGAGGAAAAAGTGCAAGAGCACGCGCCCGTGTTTGGCGCGTTCTTGCAAGTGCTCGCCGGGCCGCTCTTGCAGGGGATCGAAGGCATGGCCGACGTCGTCGACTTAGTCCAGACGCGGCAAGACGTGCCCGACTATCCGACGATCGCCGAGGAAGCCGAGGCCGTGCGCCGCGAGTCGCGCGCCCGCGGGCAAGTCATGACCCGCAAGCAAGCCGTCGCCCTCGTCAAATCCCGTCGTATGGATGACCCCAAATATGTCGACGAGCTCGTGGAGCGCCGCGCGCGCGAACGGGCCGACACGCAAGGCCGGCAAGCCGCGCAAGCCGCGGCGGCCGTGACCGAGGGCGGCGGCCCCGCCCCACAGAAAGCCGGCCCCGACCCGACCAAGGGGCCGCGGACGCCCGTGTCGCGCGAGCAATTCGCCGCGCTCTCCCTCGAGGAGAAACGGCGTGTCATGGAAAACGTAGCCATCTAGGAGGGGATCATGCCAGGCAGTAACTACAATTACACCGACCCCGGGATGTCCACCACCGGGACGCTCGCGGCCGACCTCGCCCCCTTGTGGCTTCAGGCCGAGCTCCTCGCCGTCGCCGAGAAACTCACCGTGTTTGGTGACCTCGGCGAGTCGCCGACGATGCCCGAGGGCGAGGGCAAGACGTACAGCGCGCAGCGCTACGAGCGGCTCCCGTTGCCCCTCGTGCCGTTGACGGAAGGCGTCACGCCCGACGCGACGCCGCTGGTCGTCAACAAAGTCGAGGCCATGCTCGAGCAATGGGGCATGGTCGTGGCGTTGACCGACGTCGCGCAAATGACCGTCAAGCATCCCGCGTTGAACGTCGCGCGCGACCGGCTCGCCACCGCCAGCGCCGAGCTCCAAGACCGGGAAATCCAGCGCGTCCTCATGGGGAGCGGCTCGGTTATCTTCCCGGGCGGCAAGACGTCACGCGCCACGCTCGCGGGCGGCGACGTACCCACAACGGATTTCGTGTCGGGCATCGTGGCGACGCTCCGCCAGCTCGGCGCCCCGACCTATCCGGGCTCGATGTATGCCGGCGTGGTCGACCCGTTCACTGAGCAAGACCTCGCGAAAGACCAAACGTTCGTGCTCGCGCACCAGTACGCGGAAACCACGGCGCTCTTCAACGCCGAGATTGGCCGGTGGCGTGGCGTGCGCTGGAAGCGCAGCAACTTGCTCCCGCTCCTGACCACGTTGACCACGGGCGCCTCTGGCGCGACGTCGACCAACACGGCCGTACCGTCGGGCGATACCGGGTTCACGGCCGGCTCGACCGTCAAGGTCGTGGTCACGCGCGCCGATGACCAGGGGCTCGACCAGGCAATCGCGGCCTCGGTCGACGTCACCAACGCGTCCGCGTTCTCGGTTCTCGTGACCATCGGCGCGTCGGCGCCGAATGCGCGGTATCTGATCTATACGACCGACTCCGGCGGCACCGTGCCGACCCTCGTCGGGAGTGTCACCAAGACGGGCGCCGTGGCGGCCACGCGCACCGTGAGCAAGGCGACCGCTACCGCGGCCTCGCTCGTGTGGGCCGCCGGCGGCGCCCCGGCCCCCGCGGCCCCACCGGCCACCGGCACCGTCCATATCGGCTACATTTTCGGGCAGGGCTCGTTTGCCGTGCCCGCCATCGGAAGCCGCAGCGAGGCGACCATCACCCCGCCGTCGGCGACCGACTCCGACCCGTTGAAGCAGCGCCGCAAGGCCGGGTTCAAATTCATGAGCAAGGCCGTGATCCTCAACCCGGATTTCTTCCGCCGCTTCGAAGCGTTCTCGGCGTTCAACTAACCCCCATGAACCCTACTCCTCCCCGTGCCCCGGCGGCGCCGGTCGACCCGGCGCCGCCTAGCGTACCCCTCGAGGCCGGCGAGCTCGCCGCGCTCGCCATTGAGCAACCGCTTACGCGGCTCACGCCCGAGACACTCCAGGCGCTCAATCAGACGTGGCGTGAGTGCGTGCTCGCCGACGATGACGAATCGCGCAGTATCGCGCGGCGCATCGTGGCGCGGCTCCGGCGTGCGTCGCATGCCGAATTGCACCCCGGGTGTGAGCGCGTCGTGATCGACGTGCCGCAGCTCCCGACCGGGCATTTCGTGCGGATCAACACGCGCGAATTCATCGGCCCGTGTGAAGTCTGGTTATGCGAGGCGCAAACCATTCTCGAGCTCGTGCACCGGGCGCGGGCCGTCGACGACGCGCGCTTGCGCGACGACCAACGGCAACGCAGCTTCGACCTAGACCGGAGCGCGCTCGTGGCGCGGGCCGCCCTCATCCAATCGGCATGAGCGCACACGGCCGCATCGTGGGCGCGCGCCCCACCACGCCGGCGTTCTCGGGCCGCATCGTCAAAGTCACGGGCGAGGGCGAGCACGTAGAAATCGCATTCACGGCCGCCGACGCCGCCGAGCTCGCCGAGCGGCTCACCGCCGCGGGCGCCGCGACGTCGGCCCGAATGATGGCGAACAACGACGCAATCGTGCGCGCGGGCGATACGTTCGAGGAGCGCCAGCGCAAAGTGTACGAGGCCGCCAAGGACTCGTTGCGTCGCGAGCTCGGCCTCGAGGAGCCGGCCGCCGTCGACGAGGGCAACCATGCCGACGACGCCGGCGGGCCGATACACACGCCAGCGCATCCGTGAGCTCGCGTTGAATCGAGCCGGCAACCGCCAGCTCGACCGCGACGCTACGGACTTCCTCGCGCAACATTTGTTCGAGCTCTACACGCTCGCCGATTGGCCGTTTCTCTATACCGAGGCGGCGCTTGACCTGGGCGGGCGGGTGTTCCCGTTGCCCGATGATTTCAACGCGCCGCAAGACGAGCGCGCGTTGCGCCTCGTCGCGCTCGACGGCGTCGACCGCCCCGGCGGTGTGGTCGCCTTGCTCGATCCCGACCGCTTCGATTCGTGCGCCACGTCGGGCACCGGGCCGCCCGCCTATTGGATGGTCGACCGGAGCGCGAACGTCGGCGTCTGCTCGCCCGACCCGAGCGGCCGCGGGGCGCGCGCCGTGTTGCGCTACAAGCGTTGGGTGCCCGACCCGTCGACGGCCGATGAGCCCGCCGACGTGCCGGTGTTCCCCTGGCACAACTACCTCGTGCAAGCCGTGTATGTCTTTGCGCTCGAGCACGAGCGCGACCCGCGCGCGCTCCCCGAGGCGCAAGTGCGCGACAACCTCCTCGGCATGATCCGGCGCGGCGCGTTCCCCTTGCAGGCGCAACGGCCCGACATTCCCCTAGATCCGTTCGTGTTTGGGACCCCGTTTCGAGGCGACTGAATGCCCGGCGATCTGGACAGGGAAACCCCGATCCCCATTCGGCGATTCGAGGGCACGTTGCTGGCCTACGATCCGGCGTTTGTGCCGCCGGGCTTTCTCACGCGCGCCGAGAATTGGATCCCGCTCCGCGCGCTCGTGCTCGCCAAGCGTGGCGGCCTCGAGCATTTCGACACGCTCCCGGCGGGCCGCGTGCAACCGCTCCTCTTTGCGACGTCGACCGCGGGCTTTCGGTATCTGTATGGCGTCGTCAATAATGCCGTGTACGTGTCGGTTGACGATGCGCCGTTTACGGCCGTTGCGAACGGCGCGTTTGCGTCGGCCGCCGAGAGCTACGCCGCAACGCTCTTTGGTGACTTCGTGTATATCGGGAGCGACGTGGCGCCCATCAAACAAATCCCGCTCGGGGGCGCCGCCGTCGACCTCGTGCCGCTCGCCGTCGCAAACGATACCGGGCAGAGCGCGACCGCCGTCGACGATCCGACGTCGACGTGTCTGGCCGGGTACTACGCCTATCGGTGGGCCGTCTACAATCACACGAGCAAGCAATGGGTCGGCGTCGGCGCCGTGCACACGCTCACGACGGGGAGCGGGAGCCGGCAACGGCTCGCGTTCACGGCGCCGAGCGGGGCGCCGACGGCGCTCGACTTGCCGGCCGGCGGCTTGCCGCAAGTGAACGCGGCCGACGTGCTCAAGTGGCATCTCTTTCTCGCCGGCGTCGACCAAGAGATAGAGGGCGCGCACGACCAAACGCCCGACGGCCGCCCGCCGGCCACCGTCTTTGCCGTGTGGGACGATCCCATCGTCACAACCACCAGCGTGCCAACCCCGAGCACGGTTGTGCGCCGCGGCGGCGTGTTGCTCGCGCACCGCGGCCGCGTGTGGGGCGCCGGCGGCACGGGTGCCTCGCGCCGGCGCGTGTGGGCTACCAGCATTCTGGTGCCCGGCCTCGAGCAAGACCTCGCCGACCAAGGCTTGTTTTTCCCGGCCGGCGCCGTGTCGCCCGACTTGGGCGCCCCCGTGACCGGGCTGGCCGTCGCCGCGCTCTCGGCCACGACCCGCTCGCCCACGTCGCCGCTCGGCATCTTTACCGAGCTCGGCACGTGGTTGTTTTTCGGCGACCCGGTCGACGATCCGACCGCGTCGCTCGTGCAAGTGTCGGATGAAGTCGGGTGTGTCAGCGGCGCCACCGTTGTCTCAACGCCGGTCGGCGTACTCTTTCTCGGCAAACGCAGCGTGTATTTGCTGCTCCCGTCGCAAGCCGAGCCGCGCGACGTCGGATGGCCAATCGAGCCCGCCGTGCGAGAGCAGCCGATGAACCTTGGCACGCGCGCGTGGGCCGTGTACCACCGCGGCTTTTACAAACTCGCCCTCGTGCCGGCGGGGGCGAGCGAAGCGACCGAGCATTGGTGGCTCGACTTGCGCCGCGGCCTCGGCGACCCGCCGTCGTGGTGGGGGCCGCACCGCCACCCGCCGCTTACGGCCGCGGCCCGCGCGCCGAGTCATCCCCTCGAGAATGACCGGGCATGGGTCGCCGTCGCCGATACGGGCGAAGTGCTCCGCTTTGACGTGGTCGGCGTGCCGACCGACACCGTCGGCGGCACGAGCTCGCCGATTGTGTCGCGACTCACGACCGGCTGGCTCGACGCCGGCGCCCCGTTGCACAACAAACTCGCCAAGCGCGTGCGAGGTATTGTGCGCGTCGACGATCCCACCGCCGTGGCTATCACCGTCAACGCCGACGACTTGCAATCGGCGAGCGGCACCGTGTCGATTGATACCTCGCCGGGGGGCGAGTGGGATCTGTCGGATTGGGACGCCACCGACTGGAGCGTGAGCGGCATTCAGTTGTTCGAGTGGGAAACGCCGGTCCCCGAGCCGCGGGGCCGCGCGTTCATGCTCGACGTCACGCATGGCGAGGCCGTCGGGTGCGAGCTCCGCGACCTGGAATTGCGCGTACAACCGTCGGGCCGCAACGCCGCGGGGAGTTACTAGCTATGTCGATAATCTCCCGCCCCGCGAAGCAAGGCGGCTCGACGACGTATCAAGGCAAGGTCGCGCAAGGGTTCAAGCGTATCCTCGCGGCCGAGGCGGACGCCGATTTCAATACGATCTTTGACGCATGGAACGACGGCGTGGACGCCGTCAACGTGCGCCCCAACGCCATCACGGCCGAGAAAATTGCGCCCAACGTCATTAGCCCGCGCGAGCTCGTCGACGATCTCGCCGGCGCGATTCTCGCCGTGGATGCGATCACCGCGCGCGAGCTCGGCCCCGATAGCGTCAACACGACCGAGCTCGTGAATGGCGCCGTGACGCTCGCCAAGTGCGCCGCCGACGTGACGGCCCGGCTGAACGGCGACCTGGCATCGGCGACGCTCCGGCTCACGTCGCGCGGCATGCTCCTCGCGCTAGCGACGACGCTCGACGTCCTGGCCAATAGCGAGGGGTCGCTCAATTACGACGTCGCCAAAGCCGGTTGGATGCTCCGGCAAGATTACCAGACTGACCGGTGGCAAGTGTGGCGCCGCACGCCGGGCACGACCTCATGGGTACTCAAGTTTCAAGTCGACCCGACTGGCGTGGTCTACACGCCGGGCACCGTCGACAAGAAAACCACGGCGGCCATGCTCTCGCATTCCGTCGCCGCGTCGTATCCCGTGTCGTATGACGGCGCCGTGTCGTTCAATACCGCGACGTTCGACACCCTCGGCAACATTGCCGACGCCGCCCAATCGCGTTTCAATCTCAATAGCGAATGGTGCACGCTCAGTTTTAACTGCACCCTCAATCCCGCGGTCGCCGGCTTTGGGGCCAATATGTATATCGAGACGTGGACCGGTTCAGTGTGGGTGCCACGCGCCCGCCAGTATCTCGATGGCAACCAGACCTCGGTCAATCTGACGATGCAAGCCACGGGGCAGCTCGCGCGGGTGCGCTTTCAGAATGCGGGCACCGCCGCGACGGCGTTGGAACAACCGTTCTTTGCGTGCACCCGCCACGGGCGGCTAACGTAGGGGCGCGATGATACGCCGCGCACGCTATGAGGATGTCCCGGCTTTGCGGCTCGCGTTCGCGCACATGCTCCGCGAAACGGACGCGACCGGCCCCGGGTATCCCGTGCACGACGGGCGCGCGCTCGATACGTTCACGGTCGTGTGCGCGCATCGCATCGAGCACGACCCGGGCTTGCTCGCCTATGTCGCGCTCGACGATGCCACGGGCGAGCTCGTCGGCTTCCTCGGCGGCGAGATTGCCGAGCGCGTCATCGGGACGCCGACCCGCTTTGGCGCCGCGCATTGGTTGTTTGTCGAGCCGCACGCCCGCGGCCGCGGCCACGCGCGGGCGCTCGTGCGGGCCGGCGTCGCCGACTTGCTCACCGCGGGCATTGCGGCCGTCGAGCTCGGCGCCCGCTGGGGCGATACCCAATGGGAGCGCCGGGGCTGGGTGCCGTTCCTCGTGCACTACGTGCTCCCGCTCGAGGCCGTCGCGGCCGCCGCCGAGGAGCGGCCCGCCGCGCCGCCCGAGCTCGAGGCGCCCGCGCCCGAGGCGCCCGCCGAGCTCCCGCTCGCGGCCGAGGCCGAGCCCGTGGCCGTCGTCGACGAGGCCGTGCGTACCGCCGTGAATGGCACCGTGGTTGTGCGGCGGCGCCGGCGCCCCCGGCACGTCCCGGAGGCTGCATGTTCGTGACGCGCCCGGCGGCCGCCGGCGACGGCGAGCATTTCGTGCGCCCACTCCTCGAGGCGCTCGTGCGCGAGCAAGTGCGCCGCTTCCCCGATGCGTACCCGCGGCCCGAACCTTTCGCGACGGCCGCGCTCTGGGTCGACACGTGGCGCCGCCGGCTCGAGGCCGGTGACACCAGCGTGCACGTGTGGCTCGCCTGCGACCGTGCTCCGGTGGGGGTGTTGGCAGGGGAGGAGTGGACACGGCCCGCAGGCGAGCCATCCCGGGTGTTCTTTGCCGAGTGGTTCTATGTCGTGCCCGACGCGCGGGGCCGCGGCGTCGGCCTCGCTCTCGAGCGCGCGCTCGCGACGACGTGCCAGCGGCTCGGCGTGTCGCATATCGAGTGCCGCGCGCTCGCCGGCGACCCGCAATGGCTCGAGCGCGGATGGCGCGCAACGAGCATGGAATGCACCCGAGCGGTCGCCGACTTCGTCGACGATCTCGCCCGGGCCGGCACGAGGAGGGCCGTCGCATGATCGGGCGCGAGCTCCATGCGCATTCGAGCCGCGCGTTGCACGACCGGCCGCACGGCCCGCGCGTGCGCGCGTTCGGTAAGAACGAGAGTAGCACGAGCATTCAACAGCCGTTCGGCGCCCTCGCGCCGACGGTCGCCGGGCGCATCAGTCGGCAACAGCTCTCGCCGCTCCTCATGGGGCTCGGCGTGCAAGGTGGCAAGAAGGCGCAACAGTTTCAGAAGCGCTTAGAGAGTGGCCAAATGAAAGGGCCGCTCGCCGACGCGATCCGCTCCATTCAGCAATTTGCGCCCGACGTGCTCCCGAATGCGCAAGACGTTGGCAAGCGCGTATCGACCGAGGGCGAGGCCGCCGTGAAGCATCTGCAAGATGTCATCGGCGCCGCCGAGGGCCGGATGCCGACCTATCAGGCAGGGGCCGACGCCGCGTTGACCGGCGCGCGCGCGGCCTTGACCGGGTCGCAAGACGCTTACCAACGCGGCTTGGCGGCCTTGGCTCCCGCGCAAGCGGCCTCGGCCCGCGGGCTCGCCGGCGCCGACGAGGCGTTGAATCTCGCGCGCGGCTACACGACCGGCCCCGCCGTGCGCGGCGCCGAGGATGCCGTCGCGCGGGCGCGCGAGCTCTTGCGCGGGGGGGCCGCCGAGGGCGGCGCCTCGTCGGCGCTCTCCCTCGCGCAACGCTACGCCGACCGGGCGGCCTCGCCGATTGCCGATGAGGACTTGTACCAAGTCGCGACCCGGCGCGTGTTGCAGCAAGTACGGCCCGGGCTCGCCGCGCGCGGCCTCGAGGGCGGCGGCGGCGGCGCGCAAATGGAAACCGACGCGCTCCGCAATATGACGTTCGACTTTGCGCAGCGGCGCGCGGCCGAACAAGCGTCCACGGTGCAAAGCTTGCAGAGTGCCGCGCAAGGGCTTTCAGGGATTCAGCAAGGCGCGATTAGCGGGCTCGGCGGCGCGACGTCGAACCTCGGCGGCTTGCAGCAAAATGCGTTGGCCGGCCTCGGTAACGCCGCGGGCGGCTTGCAGACGGCGGCGCGCTCCAGTGCCGAGCTCCCGCAAACGTTGCTCCCGTACTTGTCTGGAATCACCAATGCGTCGGGCGGCGTGACGAACGCGGCGCAAGGCGGCGCGACGCTCAACCAAGCCGGCGTCGGCATGGCGGGCGCCGGCGTCGGCGCCGTCAATCAGCTTGCGCAAGCGCTCTCCCAGCAATTCGGGATCCCGATGCAGCAAGCCGGGCAATTGCTCGGCCTCCTCACCGGCGGCGTGCAGCCGTCGACACAGCTCCTCGGCGCCACGGGGCCGATTGCGACGCCGTCGAGCAAGGGGTTCCGGGCGATCTAGGACAATGAGCAGCTACCTGACCAGCGCATTGCAAGCCGGCGAAACCGCGGCGACCAACGCGGGCAATTATTTGCAGTCGACGCCCATCGGGCAAGTGGCGACGAGCGCCATACAGCAAGGCGTCGGGCCGACGCTCGCGCAGCTCGGGCAAGGCGTCGCCAAGTCGACCGGGCTCGGCGACGTGGCGCAAGGCTTGCAATCGTTGTTCGGCGGCGGCGAGGCCGGGCACCTTGCCGACCTCGGGCAAGCCGTCCCGCAAGGCGTCGAGCTCGCGGGACCGTCGCCGACGTTCACCGGCGGCGGCGGCCCCGGTGGGTTCATGCAAGGCATGCTGGAGGGGTTCCGCGGCACCGCCGGCAACCTCGGCCCCGACGTCGGCGGCGCCCCGCAAACCGGCGCCGGCCTCGGGGAATTTCTCGCGTTCTTGGACCGCATGAATAACCGCGGCGCCGGTGGCGAGCTCGGCGGCGTGGCGTCGCCCGGGGCGCTCATGCAACCCGTAACGCGCATGGCCAAGGTGCCTTATGGCTACCAACCCGCCGAGGAGCCGCGCGGCCTCTTGACGAATATCCTAAGCGGCTTGACGTACGGCATCCTCGCCAAGCCGGTCGGCGCCAACACGGCGGCCGTTACGGGCTTGCTTCCGGCGGCGCCGGGGGGCTCGACTGGATAACGCATGGACTCGCCCATCACCAACACGATTGCGAACGTGGCCGGCCGCGGCGTCGGCGCGCTCGCAGCGCTCTCGACGCTCGGGCAATCGGGCGGGCTCGCCAACTATATGTTTCAGCGCCAACGGCAATTGGCCGACCCAAGCATCCGGGCGACGTTTGCCGATTCGCCGTTTGCCGCCGGCATGTTCCAAGTCGGCGGCGAGAGTGTCGCGCCGGGCGCCGTGCCCGTGGCCGCTCCGTCGGATTTCATGCAAGCCGGCCGCGCCGTGGCCGGCCCCGACACGGCGTGGCTCCCGCATCTGTCGCCGCT
>Ga0137435_1000659_pt1 | contig 10918 bp, 9 predicted proteins | sample EasRivERMGT100_2_FD_104904 | JGI IMG/M metagenome (GOLD analysis project Ga0137435, IMG submission 104904) | Soil microbial communities from meander-bound floodplain in the East River, Colorado, USA - East River MetaG ERMGT100_2 | ecosystem: Environmental > Terrestrial > Soil > Floodplain ... | reverse complement strand
GGGCCGTAGAACATCACGGCCGCCGCGAGGTCGTGGCGACGCAGCGCCTCGCCCAGCGTGAAGGCGCCGCCCATGCAGAAGCCGAGGATGCCGATCCTGCTCTTCGCCCCGACCCGCGGCTCGGCGCGCAGCCGGGCGATCGCGGCATCGAGGTCGGCGAACACGCGCTCGTCCTCCAGGCCGCGCACGAGGATGTGGGCCTGCTCGGGATCGGAGGCGACCTTGCCGTGGTAGAGGTCGGGCACGATGGCGACGTAGCCTTGGGCGGCGAGCTTGCGCGCGACGTCCCGGATCTGGCCGTTGAGCCCCCACCACTCGTGCACGACGACGATGGCAGGTCCCGAGCCCTTGCCGGACGGATAGACGACGAAGGCGGCGGTCGCGTTCGGCCCCGTGCCGATGCTGACGCGGGCGGTGTCGCGCTGGGCCCCGGCGGGTGCCGCGACGGCCAGGGTGAGGGCGGCCAGGATCAGGATCGAGACGAGACGACGCACGTTGGGACCCCCGATGACGCGCGGCCGGTGCGGCCGCACGCCAAAGACTCTAGAGGCTTTGGGGACCCTGCGCCAACCACTTGCGGGGCAACGTTCTACGAGGCCTTCTCGCGGGGCTCCTGGGGGTCGCGGCGCTCGAGCCGGTTCATCTTCTCGCGCGCGGAGGCGAGCTGGGTATTGGCCGCCTTCAGGTCGGCGATGGTGCGTCGGAGCTCCTGGGTCAGCAGCACGATACGCAGCCCGGCCCGCACCCGGGCCAGCAGCTCGCCCTGGTCGCACGGCTTGACCAGGTAGTCGTCCGCCCCGGTCTCGAGGCCGAGCAGCCGGTCGCTGATCTCGCCCTTGGCGGTGAGCAGGATGAAGTAGGGCGCGGCCTCGCCGAGGCCGGTCTTGACCGACTGGCACAACTCGAGGCCGTCGACCTCGGGCATCATCCAGTCGGAGATCACCAGGTCCGGCTCGTGGGCGACGATCGCCTTCATTCCCTCGCGGCCGTCGCAGGCGGTGAGCACGTGGTAGCCCTCGGCGGCCAGGCGCTTCATCAGGATGCGCTGGAAGAACGGGTCGTCCTCGACCACCAGGACGCGGATCTGGGCCGGCTCCTTCACGCGGCCTCCCGCTCGGTCCACTGGCGCAACCGGGCCACGAAGGCCTCGTGGTCGACCACCGGCTTGGAGACGTAGTCCTCGGCGCCGCTCTCGGCCATCAGCGCCTCGGCATCGCCGCGCATCGCGTGCGCCGTGGCCAGGATCACCGGCACCCCGGCGCAGGCCGGGTCGGCCTTGAGCAGGCGGCACAGGTCGACACCCGTGACCGGGCGTCCCTCCCACTCGACGTCGACCAGCGAGACGTCCATCAGCACGGCCGCGACGTCGCCCGCCCGCACCAGCCTGAGCATCTCCTCCGGCGCGCCGGTCACGGTGACCCGGAAGCCGCCGCGCCGCTCGAGTAGCTTGCTGAACAGCATCGCGTTGAGCGGATCGTCCTCGACCACGACGACGTGCTTCATGCTCATGCGGCCTCCCGGGCCCAGTTGCCCTGCACGAGCTGGAGGTGCCACTCGATGAGATGGGGCAGCAGCGCGGGGTTGTCGTGGACCGTGGTCTTGGCGATGACGTCGAGTACCACGCCCTCGTCGAGCAGGCGCTTCTCCTCGTCGTTGCGCGCCTCGGGGAAGTTGGTGAGCACCAGCACCGGCAGCGCCGCCGCGGTCCCGGACAACGCCATCTCGCGCAGCACGTCGTAGCCGCTGACCTCGGGCATCATCAGGTCGAGGAGCAGCAGGTCGAAGCCGCGCGGCTGCGTGCGCAGCGCGTGGAGACACTGCTCGCCGTTGGTGGCGACCTCGAGGAGGAAGCGGTCCTGCGGCAGCACGGCGCGGACGTAGGCCGAGACCGTGGGGTCGTCGTCGGCGATCAGCACGCGGAGCTGGCGGCCGCCGGCGTCGCCGATCATCGCCTCGATCCGCGAGATCAGGGTCGCGCCCTCGATCGGCTTCACGATGTGCTCGGGCTTGCGCGCGAAGCCGCTGGCCAGCAGCCGCTCGTTCACGACCTGGTCGAAGCCGGTGACGAACACGACCGGGATCCGGCGCGTGACCGGGTCGGTCGTCATCCGCTCCGCCAGGTCCCAGCCGGTACGCAGGACCGCGCCCTCGGCGCAGGTCAGCGCGTAGTCGGCGACCACGACGGCCGGGCGGGCGCGGCGCGCGAGCACCCAGCCGGCCTCGGCGTGCGGGGCCTCGACGGTGCGGAAACCGTGGTAGTGGAGCAGGGCGACCAGCATGACGCGGAACACCGGATCGTCCTCGACCACCAGCACTAGCGCCCCGCCCTCCGGTCCGGAGACGGCCTCCGACGGCGGCTCGTTGGCGAGCTCGACCTCGCCGCCCTCCTCGTTCCACAGCGGCAGCGCGAAGTACATCCGCGTGCCGTGACCCGAGCCCTCGCTCTCGACGCCGATCACGCCGCCCATGATTTCCACGAGGCTGCGCGAGATCGCCAGCCCGAGGCCGGTGCCGCCGTACTTGCGGGTCGTGCTGCCGTCGCCCTGCGCGAACTTCTCGAACACCACCTTCTGCTGTTCCTTGGGGATGCCGATGCCGGTGTCGACCACTTCGAAGGTGACATGGCCGACCTGCGGCTGCGGGACGGCGCGGACGGTGACGGAGCCCTGGGGCGTGAACTTGATGCTGTTGCCGACCAGGTTGATCAGCACCTGCTTGGTCTTGGCGAAGTCGCAGCGCACGCCCGGGCCGCGCTCGGCGGGGATCTCGAACGCGAGGTGCACGCCCTTCTGCGCCGCCTGGACGTGGGTGACGGTGCGCACTTCCTGGAACAGCGACGCGATGTCGACGCGCGCGATCTCGAGCGAGAGCTTGCCGGACTCGATCTTGGCGATGTCGAGCACGTCGTTGATCAGGCCCAGCAGGTGGCGCGAGCACTGGAGCGCCTGGCGCTGGAATTCCTTCTCCTCCTCCTGGTTCTCGCACATCCCGTCGAGCACCAGCTGGAGGAACCCGATGATGCCGTTGAGCGGCGTGCGCAGCTCGTGCGAGGTGTTGGCCAGGAACTCGCTCTTGAGCCGCGACGCCTCCTCGAGCTGGGCGTTGACCTCCTCCAGGCGGCGGTTGCTGACCTCCAACCCCTGCGCGAACGCGCCGATGCGCCGCTCGGCCTCGACCCGCTCGCGGACGTCGCGCACGATCGCGGTGTAGAGCAGCTCCTCGCCCTGGCCCGCCAGGCCGAGGGACAGCTCGGTGGGGAACGTCTCCCCGTCCTTGCGCAGCGCCTCGGCGCGGGTGACCTCGCCGGGCCGGGGCAGCGGCCGCGCCGCGGTCGGCTCCGCCTCGTCCGGGGCGGGCGCGCCGGCGGGGGTTTCCCAGCGCAGGAGGCGGTGGAGCGGCTGGCCGTCGAGCTCGGCGGCGCTATGACCGAACAGGCGCTCGGCGGCGCGGTTGGCAGTGCGGATCCTGCCGCTGCGATCGAAGGTGACGATGGCGTCGAACGCGGTGTCGAAGATGGCCTGGACTCGCACCGCGTGGCGCTCGGTCACGACCAGCTCCTGCCGCGCCAGGCCGCGGGCGTACTGCCGGCGCCAGAACCAGGCCGCGAAGATCGAGGCGACCAGGATCATCGTGTCGACCAGCGCCAGCAGGATCAGCGTGCCGCGCAGGTCCGCCATCAGGACGTCGCGGTCCATCAGGGCGACCATGCCCCAGCCGACCTCGGGCAGGTAGCGGGTGGTGGCGCGCACCGAGCGCTCTCCGTCGTCGTGCTCGATGTTGGACTCGACCCCGGTCGCGGCCATCGCCCCGGAGGCGACGGTGGGCGCGGTCAGCGGCACCGCGGCCGGCGGGCGGTCGGCGCGCGGATTGGGCGCCGTCAGGTAGACGAGGCGGCCGCCCTCCTTGCGGACCAGGTAGGCGTGCGCCCCGGCGCCGAAGAACGGCCAGCGCCGCAGCATCGGGATCAGGTCGTCGCGGGTGTCCACGCCGACGATCAGCACCGGTGTCGGCGTGTCCGAGCCGGCGGCGAGCGGGACCGCGACCTCGATCGACTGGCGTCCGTCGCTCTCGATGTGGATCTCGCGATGGACCGAGCCCCCTCCCGTCGCGGCGCGGCGTGCCAGCTCGCCGTGCGTCGCGCCGTCGACCGACTGGCCGGCCTCGGCGATGGGCGTGCCGTCCGGGCCGAGCAGCATCGCGTGATGGAAGCCCAGGCTGCGCGTCGCCCGGTCCAGCTCGGTGGCGATCGCGACCCGCGTCTCGGGGTCGATCGCGGCGGCGGCGGGCGCGTAGGCCGCGGCGGCGAGCGCGGGGTGACCGGCGACGAAGCGGGCCTGGCGCTCGAGGCCGCTGAGCAGGAGGCGGAGCTGGTCGCGCTTGGCGTCCGCGCCGCGCTCGAGCTGGGCCCAGCGCCGCTCGACCAGGTTGTGTTCGGCGCTCTGGTAGATGCCGAAGTTGAAGAGGACGACGCCGAACAGTGCGAGCGCGATCAGCCCGAAGGCGATGCGGCGCGACTCGCGGCGCGGATCCTCGTCACCGGAGAAGAGGAAATGCGCCGCCTCTCCGCTCGAGGCCCGTTCGTCGGGTCGGGGGCGGTTGCTCGACGGACGCAGGCCGTTTGGCCGGGTCCACGATCCGGGCTCGAGGAGGTTCATGGTGGGCGGCGATCCTCGCCGCTCCCTACGTCATCGGCCTCCGCGCCCCCCCGGTTGACGTCTCCGCGACGCTAGTCGTTCCGCTGCCAGTACCGCGGGCGTATATTGGCCGGCAATATGCGCTTACGGAGCCGGAGGGTGGCCGGCGTGACCTCCAGCAACTCGTCCTCGCGGATCCACTCGAGCGCCTGCTCGAGCGAGAGCCGGTGGACCGGCAGGAGGTGGATCCCTTCGTCCGCGGTCGAGGCCCGCATGTTGGTGAGCTTCTTCTCGCGCACGATGTTGACGTCGATGTCCTCCTCGCGGGTGTTCTCGCCCACGATCATCCCCTCGTAGACGCGGTCGCCGGGCTCGACGAACATCTCGCCGCGCGACTGCGCGCCCTCGAGCGCGTAGGCCGTCACCTTGCCGGCGCGGTCGGCGACCAGCGCGCCGGTGATGCGGTGTGGGATCTCGCCCTGCCACGCCTCGTAGCCGTCGAACAGGTGGTTGAGCAGCCCGGTGCCACGGGTGTCGGTGAGGAACTGGCTGCGGAAGCCGATCAGCCCGCGCGACGGGATCCGAAACTCGAGTCGCACCCGGCCGGTACCGTGGTTGACCATGTTGGTCATGCGGCCCTTGCGGCCGCCGATCTTCTGGGTCACGACCCCGACAAAGCCCTCGGGGCAGTCGATGACCAGGCGCTCCATCGGCTCCTGCCGAGCGCCGGCGACGGTGCGGGTGATGACCTCCGGTTTGCCGACCGCCAGCTCGAAGCCCTCGCGCCGCATCATCTCGATCAGGATCGCCATCTGCAGCTCGCCGCGTCCCGAGACGCTGAAGGCCTCCGGGGTCTCGGTCGGCTCGATGCGGAGGCTGACGTTGATCAGGATCTCGCGCTCGAGGCGCTCCTTGAGATTGCGCGACGTGACGTACTTGCCCTCCTGCCCGGCGAACGGCGAGTTGTTGACCTGGAACACCATGCTCACCGTCGGCTCGTCGATCGTGACCTTGGGCAGCGCGCGCGGACGCTCGAGGTCGGTGATGGTCTCGCCGATGTTGACGACGTCGAAGCCCGCCAGCGCGACGATGTCGCCGGGGCCGGCCTCGGGGACCTCGACGCGCTCGAGCCCCTCGAACGCGTAGAGGTTGGTGACCCGGGTCTTCTCGAGCGTTCCGTCGTGCCGGATCACCCCCACGTCCTGCCGGGCCTTGACGCGGCCGTTGACGATGCGGCCGATCGCGAGCCGCCCGACGAACTCCGAGTAGTCGAGGTTGAGGACCAGCATCTGGAACGGCGCCTCCGCGTCGTAGCGCGGCGCAGGGATGCTGGTGATGATCTGCTCGAACAGCGGCTTCAGCTTGTGGTTCTCGCCGTCGGGGCTGAGCCGCGAGATGCCATCGCGCGCGATCGTGTAGATCACCGGGAAGTCGAGCTGGTCCTGGTGGGCGTCGAGATCGATGAACAGGTCGTAGATCTCGTCGAGCACCTCGGCCGGGCGCGCGTCCTTGCGGTCGATCTTGTTGATGACCACGATCGGCGGCAGCCCGAGCTCGAGCGCCTTCTTGAGCACGAACCGGGTCTGGGGCAGCGGGCCCTCGCTGGCGTCGACCAGCAACAGCACGCCGTCGACCATCTTGAGCGTGCGCTCGACCTCGCCGCCGAAGTCGGCGTGCCCGGGGGTGTCGACGATGTTGATCTTGTAGCGGCCGTAGCGGACCGCGGTGTTCTTGGCCAGGATCGTGATGCCCTTCTCACGCTCCAGGTCGTTGGAGTCCATCACCCGCTCGACGACCTCCTGGTTCTCGCGGAAGACGCCGCTCTGCCACAGCATCGCGTCGACCAGCGTGGTCTTGCCGTGATCGACGTGGGCGATGATCGCGATGTTGCGCAGCTCGTCGCGGCGCGCGGTCGGCTCCGGGGCTCCGGAGCGTCCCGGCGCTGGGGTGGTGACGGGGTTCAAGCGTTCCTCCTGTTCGTGGTTTCAGCGCACCGCGGGCGGCGCGGTCGCGGGCTCGAGGAGCCCGCGCAGCGCCGGCCAGGTCTCGCGGCGGCGGTAGAGTGCGTCGTACGAATAGAGCGCGAGCACGGGGTAGCCCAGCGCCCGCGCGCCCTTGATCTTGGCGGCGGCGGTCGAGACCGTCGTGTTGTAGACGGCGATCCCGGGCACGACCCGACCGGTATAGCCCAGGTCGGAGCCGAAGGCGAGCAGCTGCTCGAGCACCGTCTGGACCCGGGGGGCGTAGGTCATCAGGAACACCCGGTCGAGCAGCCCCTCGCGCAGCCAGGCCCGCCACGGCTGGGCCCGGTGGCGCTCGGCGGTGATCGTGTCGGCCAGCACGGCGGCGGTGAGCGGCAGGCCCGGCCGGACGCGCTCGATCGAGTCGCGCACCTGGCGGACCACCGCGGTCACCTGGCGCGAGAGGAAGGCGTGCCACGCCGAGTCGGCGGCCGCGCGCCGGGCGGCCGGCACCCGGTCGAAGCGCAGCGGATCGATGCCGGTCTCGGTCGCGAACGCGGCCCGGCTCGTGCTCTCGTAGCCGACCGCGACCGCCGGCAGCCGGATGTAGTCGAGGTGGATGCCGTCGACGTCGTAGTTCGATGCGATCTCGCTCGCCGTCTCCGCAATCCAGGCCCGCACGCCGGGGTGCGCCGGGCTGACGAAGACGCCCTCGACGCCGAGTCGCGCACGCTGCCGCGAGGTGAGCCGCGTCATCGGCCGGCTGTCGGCCATGCAGGAGATCCACTCGGGATGGCGGTGGATGACGTGGCGGCGGTCCCGCGGCGGCTTGGGCGACGACCACACCAGGCAGGCGTTGACCCAGGCGTGGACCTCGAGGCCGACGGCGTGGGCGCGCGGCAGCAGGTAGCCCAGCGGATCGAACGGCGTGGTACCGGCCGGCGTCGGCGGCAGCGCCTCGGCCCGCGGCAGGTGGGTCGAGGCGTAGTAGGCGTCGCCGCGGCCCACGACCTGGACCAGCAGGCCGCGGACGCGTGCCGCCTGGGCGCGCTCGACCAGACGGTCGATGTCGCGGGCCGAGAGCATCGAGGTACGCACGACCCACAGGTAGTCGATCGGCCCGTCCGCCAGCGAGTCGGGCGGCAGGCGCACGAAGGCGCGGTCGGTGGGCGTCAGCAGCGTGTCGACCGGCTCCGCCGCGGCGTCGTGCGCGGGATCGGCGTAGGCCGTCGAGTCGGCCGGGGCCGCGGCCAGCGGGTGTGCGGGGAGCAGCGCGGCCAGGGTCACCAGCGCCGCCGCGAACCGGATCGCACGCATCGGGGTCCTCCAAGACGACGCGGGCGGGGTGGTCGCCCCGCCCGCGCCCCGAATCTCGATCGGCTTCGCGTCAGCCAGTCTTCACGCCCGTGCGGGACCGCTTGCGGGTCGGCGCCGGCGTGGCGCCACCCTCCTGGTCCTTGCGACGGCCGCGCTTCGGCTTCTCCTCGGCGGCGGCAGCCGCCTCTTTCTTGCTCTTGCGCGTCGGCTTGTCACCCTTGAGCGCGGCCTCCCGGGCCTCGGCCGCGGCGAGCCGCGCCGCGCGCTCCTGCTCCTTCTGCTCGGTCGACTTGATCAGCTCGAGATAGGCGGTCTCCCCGGCGTCGCCGAGCCGCCGGCCGATCTTGAGGATGCGGGTGTAGCCGCCGTTGCGCGTGGTGTACCAGGGCGCGATGGTGTCGAACAGCTTCTTCGTCACCGCGGGCTTCATCACGAAGCGGGCGACGCGACGTCGCGCGCTGAGATCCCCGCGCTTGCCGAACGTGATCAGGCGCTCGGCCAGCCGGCGCGCCTCCTTGGCCTTGGCGACCGTGGTCTCGATCCGCTCGTACTGGAACAGCGCGGTGACCAGGTTGCGCAGCAGCGACCGCCGATGCGAGGCGGTGCGGCTCAGCTTGCGATGGTCCTTGCGATGTCGCATGTCAGCCGTTTCCTTCCCAGGGCGCCGCCGGCACCCCCGTCACGCGTCGAGGCGCGCCGGGGTCCGGCCTTCGAGGTACTGCGAGACGTCCATCCCGAAGGACAGGCCCATCTCGCCCAGAATGTCCTGAATTTCCTTCAACGACTTGCGCCCGAAGTTGCGGTACTTGAGCATCTCCGGCTCGCTCTTCTGGACCAGGTCGCCGATGGTCTTGATCTCGGCCGCGCGCAGGCAGTTGCTGGAGCGCACCGAGAGCTCGAGCTCCTCGACGCTCTTGTCCAGCAACCGGCGGATGCGGAGCGTGTCCTCGTTGACCTCCTCCTCGACCTCCTCCTCGATCGGCTCCTCGAAGTGGATGAAGAGGTTGAAGTGGTCACGCAGGATCTTGGCCGCGAACGCGATCGCGTCGGACGGCAGGATGCTGGCGTCGGTCCAGACGTCGATCGTGAGCTTGTCGTAGTCGATGCGCTGTCCGAGCCGCGTGGTCTCGACGTTGTAGTTGACCTTGACCACCGGCGAGAACGTCGAGTCGATCGGGATCACGCCGATCGGCCGATCGGTCTGCGAGTGCTGGTCGGCCGAAACGTAGCCGCGCCCGCCGTCGATCTCGACCTCCATCCGCAGGTCGCCATCCTTGTTGAGCGACGCGATGTGCAGGTCGGCGTTGAGGATCTCGACGTCGGCGTCGACGACCAGGTTGCCGGCGCGCACCTCGGACTTGCCGCGGACCTCGAAGGTGCCCTTCTTGGGACCGTCGCCGTGGAGCTTGAGCCGCACCTGCTTGAGATTGAGGATGATCTCGGTCACGTCCTCGATCACGCCGGGCAGGGTCGAGAACTCGTGCAGCACGCCCTCGATCCGCACCGCCGTGATGGCCGCGCCCTGCAGCGAGGACAACAGCACACGCCGCAGCGAGTTGCCGAGCGTGAGGCCGAAGCCTCGCTCGAGCGGCTCGATGGTGAACTTGCCGTAGCGGTCGGTATTGCCGGCGTCCGGCTGCACCTGCTTCGGCATCGTGAGGTTCTTCCACTTCATCCGCATGCCTCCTTCGGGAAGGCGGTCGATTACTTGGAGTAGAGCTCGACGATCAGCTGTTCGTTGACCGGGACGGAGATCGACTGGCGAGTCGGGATGTTCAGGACGCGGCCATTCGACTGGTCGGCGTTGAGCTCGAGCCATTCCGGCACCCAGGCACCCTTGCGGGCCTCGAGCGAGGTGAGAATGGCCGAGAGCTTGCGGCTCTTCTCGCGCACCTGCACGACGTCGCCGGCGCCGACCAGGAACGAGGGGATGTCCACCTTGCGGCCGTTGACCTGGAAGTGGCCGTGGCGGATGAGCTGCCGGGCCTGATGGTGCGAGAGCGCCATGCCCAGCCGGTAGACGACGTTGTCGAGCCGCCGCTCCAGCATCTGGAGCAGCACCTCGCCGGTGACGCCCTTGGACTCCGAGGCCTTGGCGAAGTACTGCCGGAACTGCCGCTCGAGCACGCCGTAGATGCGGCGCGCCTTCTGTTTCTCGCGCAGCTGCTGCCCGTAGTTGGTCTCCTTGACGCGCCGGCTCTTGCCGTGCTCGCCGGGAGCGTAACCGCGGCGCTCCATCGCACACTTGTCCGTGAAGCAGCGCGTCCCCTTGAGGAACAGCTTCTGCCCTTCGCGCCGGCACAGCCGGCATTTCGCGTCGTGATATACCGCCATGAGCCGCGCCTCCTAGACCCGCCGCCGCTTGGGCGGGCGGCAGCCGTTGTGCGGGATGGGGGTCACGTCCTTGATCGCCGAGATCTCGAGCCCCGCCGCCTGCAGCGACCGGATCGCCGCCTCGCGGCCTGCGCCCGGACCGGTGACCCAGACCTCGACCCGCTTCATGCCGAGGTTGAGGGCCTCGCGCGCGCTGGCCTCGGCGGCCACCTGTGCCGCGAACGGCGTGCTCTTGCGCGACCCCTTGAAGCCGACCTTCCCGGAGCTGGCCCACGTGATGACGTTGCCGTCCGTATCCGAGATGGTCACGATGGTGTTGTTGAAGCTCGCCTGCACGTGAGCGACGCCGTTCGTGCTCACCTTGCGGTCGCGCCTCTTCGTCTTCTTGACATCAGCCACTCTGAACCTCCGTACGCGTCCCGCGTGGATGCCTGATCACGATCGCTATCGCTTCGGTGCCGGCTTCGCCGTGCTGGTCGCTCTCCTCACGCCCGCCGTCTTCTTCGGTCCCTTGCGGGTGCGGGCGTTGGTCTTCGTGCGCTGTCCGCGCACCGGCAGGCCGCGCCGGTGGCGCAGCCCGCGGTAGGCGCCGATATCCATCAGGCGCTTGATGTTCATGGCGGTCTCGCCGCGCAGCGCGCCTTCCACCTTGTAGTCGCGCTCGATGATGTT
>Ga0137435_1000657_pt1 | contig 10946 bp, 6 predicted proteins | sample EasRivERMGT100_2_FD_104904 | JGI IMG/M metagenome (GOLD analysis project Ga0137435, IMG submission 104904) | Soil microbial communities from meander-bound floodplain in the East River, Colorado, USA - East River MetaG ERMGT100_2 | ecosystem: Environmental > Terrestrial > Soil > Floodplain ... | reverse complement strand
GGTGGTCCTTGAGCCACTTCCCGACCGCAAACTGGAAGATGTCGTTGCGCGGACTCGTGGTCGAGTCCACGAACTGGCTTAGGTAATTGTCGGCGGTGACGATCGGCGCCGACGAATTGGTCTGCGACGAGCAGCCACCGACGGCCGCGACAGCGAGAAGAGCGAAGGCCCACCTTTTCATTGCATGCGTTCGATGGTTGAGGTTCGAGTTCGGGACGCGGGACTATAGGAGGTCCAAGGGGCGACGCGGTCGCGAGGCACGTATCCATCCTAGCGAACGCCGGTGAATTCGTGCCGAGCGCGGCTGGCCTATTTCCCCAAGCCTCTCCCCGCCACGGCCCCGCTGCTCCGATGGTTCTCGCACAAATTCTGACACAGCCCAGGTGACGTGCGGGGGGGGCCTGGCGCGCTTGCCGATGTATGATCCACTGCATGCTCGCCAGCGATCCTACCGGGCCTTGTTCGCAGCATCGAATCTCACCACGAACGGCTGATCTCATGTTGGGCTCGTTGGCGTTGACCGGATTCGGCGTCGCACTGCTCCCCCTGTCCCTGCTGTGGGCGCAAGGCGCGCGTCCCGACGCAGCCACCATAGCGCAGGCCGTCGATTCTCTCGCAGCAGGAGCTGTCGCCGACGGACTCGCTCCGGCCCTCGGCGTCGCCGTCACCATGGACGGCCGCACGGTCTATTCGAAGTCACACGGTATGGCTCACGCCGCGGCCGGCGTGCCGGCCGACGACCGCACGCTGTGGTACATCGCGTCCACCAGCAAGTCGGTCACGGGATTCGGCGTGGCCCTCCTGGCGCATCAGGGAGCGCTTCGCATCGACGCGCCGATCACGAGTTTGCTGCCCCAGGCGAGGTGGCATCCGGCCGTGCACGCCGAGTCGCTGACGCTCGCGCATTTTCTGTCGCACACGCACGGCGTGAACGACAAAGCTGTGGTCTCGAGCGCGGCATTCACTGGAGCAATCCCGGAGGCTCACTGGCCGGCGCTGATCGCGCTCGCGAAGCCGATGCCGACGCACGACCTCGTGTACAGCAATTTCGGCTACAACGTCGCGGCCATGGTGATCGACGCCATCCGGCCGGAGGGCTGGAAGCGCTATCTCGAGCAGAGCGTCTTGCTGCCGGCGGGGATGCACGACACCTACGCCCGCGTTTCCGGCCTCGACCAGAAGCGAATCGCCAAACCGCACCGGTTTCGCGCCGACGGCCGCTACGTGACAGAGCCGTTCTTCAAGACCGACGCGACCATGAACTCCGCCGGCGGACACCTGGCGACGCTGCACGATCTCGCCCGCTGGACGATCGTGCAGATGGACAGCGGAGTCATTGATGGCAGCCGGGTCTTCGCAGCGGAGGCTATCGCGACGAGCCACCGGCTCATTGCGAAGCAGACGCTCGATCAGGCCAAGCGGTTCGCCTTCTTCGAACGCGAAGGCTGGGGCGCCGGATGGGACATCGGCACCTACGAGGGCGAGCGGATGGTCAGCCGGTTCGGCAGCTATCACACCACGCGATCACACCTGTCGTTCCTGCCCGGTCGTCGCAGCGGCGTGGTGGTGATGTCGTCGGGCGGCCTCTCGGCGCTCACCGATATCGTGGCCGCGTTCTGCTACGACCTCGAAGCGGGACGCTCCGATGCGCGTGAGCGCGTCGCGACGCGGATGGCCGAGCTGCGCACGCGGTTTGGTGGTGCGCGACGGAATGTCGCCACGCGTGATTCGACTCGTGCGGCGCGGCAACGTGAGCCGCTGGGCCGGCCGCTCCGGGATTTCGCGGGCGTGTATGAGGAGCCCTCCTTCGGCAAGATCACGTTCATTCTCCACGACGGTCAGCTCGAGTATCGCTGGGGTGCCGTCTATGGACCGGCGGAGATCTACCATCCCGCCAAGAGGCAGCTGCGAATCGAGATTGCAGGGTCGGGTACGGTGGTCACGTTTGCCTTCGCGGACGGCGGCCCGGCACGATCGCTCGAGCTGGAGGGGGTCACCTTCGCACGAACACCGTGATGAGATGGATATGGAGCCCGGCAATCGAGCATCGGGCTCGACCACTTTGGCACGTGGCTCAGGGAGCACTCATCGCTGAAATTCTGGCTGTGGGAGGCCTATCGAGGGCGCCTCGGAAGCTACCGACCCCGTGGTGAGGCACCCAGGGCTGAATTCTCGCGCTTACCGCGCGGCTCGCCCGCGCCCATCGCCAGGCTTTGCACGCGGCCGCCCGCGTCACGTGCCACATCGATTCGGGTGACGCGGGCCGTGAAGGGATCGACGCTCACCCATGAGCCATCGGTAGCTGGCAGGAAACGCGTGGCCAACGCGTCGCCGGCGTCGAGGTCGAACGCGAGCACCTTGCCATTCACCCAGCCGAGCCGCAGCATCGAGCTGCCCCGCTCGCGCACGATGCGGACGAAGCTGAGCCCCGCGTCGGGCCCGGTGTGCGCGCTCCCGAGCACCTCGACCCGCACGAAGGCCCCCCACCTGCGCTCCGCGTCCGCGAGCGTCGTGTCGAGCACCGCCGGGGGCACACCGCCGGGGAGGCTCGGATGAATCGCGGCGCGTAGCGCCGCATAGTCGCGGCGTGCGAGCCCCTCGGCAATCGCACGCGCACGCTCGTTGAACTGGAGCGAGTCCGCCGGTCGCGCGGCGTCTCCCGCGAGCCGCGCGAACCCGGCCGCGTTGTCGGCCGAGACCTCGAGCGATGCCGCCGTGTCGCGCGTCGTGAGCGCCCCACCGTCGGGGAACCGATAACGCCCCTCGAGCGCGCGTCGCTCACCGGGCGCCGCTTCGCGCACGACGGGCAGTGCGGCGACCGATGCGCCGGTCGCCATAAGCGTCACCGGCGTCAACACCGCGGCGCGGCTGCCCTTTCCGTCGAAACGCGAGTTCGAGAGGAAGACGATCACGAGCCCCGCGTCGCGGTCGATGCGCATCTCGGCGTTCCAGCCACCGATATCGCCCCCGTGAAAGAAGATCGTCGTGTTGCGCGAGCTCCTCGCCACCATCCAACCGAAGCCGTAGGACGACGTGGCATTCATCGCCACATGCGGGGTGAACAGCTTGGCGCGCTGGGCGGCGGGAAGCACGCGATCCCCGGCCAGCGCATCGGCCCAACGACCGAGATCGGCGGCTGTGCTGACCACCGAGCCCGCGCCCACACTCTTCGACATGTCGCGAAGCTGACGCACGTCGCCTTCGTCGTGGTCGCTCGAATACGAATGGACCATGAGCAGGTCCGCCGTGTCGCGCAACGACGGCTCGAGGCAACGGGTGCGAGTGAGTCCGGCACGCTCGAAGATGCGGCCCTTCACATATTCCTCGAAGCGCTGGCCCGACGCGCGCTCGATCACGCCCGCGAGCAACGTGTAGCCGCAGTTCGAGTACGAGTATTTCGATCCCGGCGCGAACTCGAGCGGCAGCTCGAGCATCTCGCGCATCACCGAATCGCGAGGGCGTGATTCGAAGAAGGAGCGCTGCGTGAAGTACGGGAGTCCCGAGGAGTGCGAGAGGATCTGCTCGAGTGTGAGCCTGCGCGTCGGCGGCGGCGCCTCGGGGAAGAAGCGCCCCAGGCTGTCCGCGATCGCCAGCGTCCCGTCGGTTTCGAGCGCCAGGATCGCCGCGGCGGTGAACTGCTTGGACAGCGAGCCGAGCAGGAACGGGCTCGCGGCCGACACCCTGGCGCCGCTCGTGCGGTCGGCGAGGCCGTACCCCTTCTCGACGAGCACCTCGCCGTCCTTGGCGACGTAAAGCGCTCCCGAAATTCGGAACTCGGAGAGGCAGGTGAGGTAGCGGTCGATCGCGGCGCCGCGATCACCGTGTACCACGTCTGCGGGGAGCGGCCGGGCCAGACCGAGCGTGAGGGCGACGGCCGCGGGTACCAGCAGGCGATAAGCGAAGCGAATCGTCATGGGGATTCCGCCGGATCGAGGAGCTGTCACTTCGAGGGAACGCGAGGGTAGCCTGCCCGGCTTGGCATGGGGACGCCTATCGGTAATCGACCGCCGCGTGAGGAACCACGACGAGTGCCGTCCGCGGGGAGCGGACCGGCGTGGTAACTTCTACCGCATGTTCACCGCACCGGTACTCATCGGCATCGCGCTCGCGCCGGTCATCGTCGTGCTGGGACGGCTGTCGGGCCTCGACCGCGACCGTGCGATGTACCCGATCGCGCTCATCGTGATCGCGGCGTACTACGTCCTGTTCGCGACCATGGGCGGAGCACAGTCACTGCCGGCCGAGTTGATCGCGGCGACGATCTTCACCGTCATCGCGATCATCGGGTTCCGCACCAGCCTGTGGTGGGTCGCGGCCGGAATTGCCGGTCACGGCATGTTCGACTGGGTGGTGCACCCCCACCTGATCGCGAACCCGGGCATGCCGGTGTTCTGGCCGGCGTTCTGCGGGTCGATCGACGTCGCGCTCGGGGTGCTCATCGCCATCCTGCTGCTCCGCCGCGCCATCCCTGCGCGCGGCTGAGCGCCCGCGCCGGGCTACGGCTCGACGTGGAACACGAACATCATCCCGCTCTCGTGGTGCTCGGAGATATGGCAGTGCGCCATCCACACGCCGGCGTGCGTGACGTCGAGCAGGATGTCCACGGTCTCACCGGCGCGCACCAGCACCGTGTCCTTCCACACCAGATTCGGCTCGACGACGCCGTCGCGGCGCAGGATCAGGAATCGCCCGGCGCCATGCACGTGGAACGGGTGGTGCATCGGGTGGTCGGAATGCATCTCGTTGACCACCCGGATCTGGACCTGGTCGCCGACGCGGAACCGCCAGTCGATCGCGTGGTTCTCGGCGCCGGTCGAGCGGTCGACGATCTTCCAGCGCATGTTGTCCCGCGTCGTCCCGCGGTTGACGTCGACCATGTCGTCTTCCCATTCGATGCGGTCGGACGTGCCGTGCCCGTGGCCCTCGCCGTGCCCCTGGCCTTCGCCGTGATCGTGCGCCGTGGCACCGTGCCCATGATGCGCGCCGTGGTCGTGCCCGTGCCCTGACGGCTTCGCGTCCGATCGCGGCATCAGCTTCATGCCGCACCGCGGGCAGCGGTCCGAGTGGTCGCTCACGACCTCCGGGTGCATCGGGCACGCGTAGACCGCCGCGCCCTCGGCCGCGGGCACGTCCATCTCGGCGATGAACGCCACGGTCTTATCCGGCGCCGCCGCGAGGTAGGGCGCCACCCGCTGCCGCTCGGCGACCATCTCGGCGCTGGTGCGCTGCGTGGCGAACGAGTCTTCGAGCGGCGGCTGCGCCCGCTCGTCGCCGACCGTCACCTCGACGAGCGCCTCCACGCGTTCCGGCGTGCGGTGCTCGAGCGTGGCGAGGCCCGGCGTGTCGAACATCACGTCCACCACGGCCCGCTCGGACGGCGACAGCATCATGCCGTCGACGAACTCCTCGCGCTCGTACCGGCCGCTGTCGCCGCCGACGAGCTTCATTCGCGCGTGGGACGCGGTGATGTTGAAGATCCGCGTGTTCGCGGTGTTGACCAGGAAGAACCGCACCACCTCGCCGCGGCGTACGGTCAGCGTCGCGCACGTCTCGCCGTTCACGAGCAGCACGTTCCCGAACCGGCCCATGGCGACGTGCGTCGGGCCGCTGCGTTCGAACGATGCGACGCGGCCGTCCTCGACGAGAATGTCGTCGAGCGTGAGCACCACCTCGCGGTGAACGGGCGGCCAGTAACCGGGATCGCGCGGAACTACGACGATGGTGCCGTAGAGTCCCAGCTCCTGCGCGTAGTCCTCCCGAAGGTGCGGGTGGTACCAGTAGACGCCCGCGTCGGGGAACGGCAGGCGGTACTGGAACCGACCGCCGACGGCGATCGGCGCCTGCGTCTCATGCGTGCCGTCGTAGCGGCTGTCGAGGCGCAGGCCATGCCAGTGCACGGTCGTTTCCATCTCGCCGTGGTTCTCGACGTCCACCACGATCTCGCTGCCCTGCGGTACCCGCAGTGTGGGCCCGGGGATCGAGCCGTTGTACGCCAGCATCCGCAGCGTGTCGCCGCCGAGGCGCTTCGCCACGGAGCTGATCCCGAGCGCGAACGTGGCGCCGTGCGCGAGCTCGATGACGTCGGTCGGGCGATCCTGCGGCAGCCCCGCGGGATCGGTCGGGAACTGCCCGGCGGCGGGTGCCTGGTGATGATGGTGGTGGTCCTTCATACCTGCCTCCACGAGCGCGGCGCGCTCAGAACGAAACCTGGATCCCAAGACCACAAAGACTTACGAGTACTATCTTTTCGCTGCCGCGCGTCCTGCGACCGTTCCGCTCGACCACGCCCACTGAAAGTTGAATCCCCCCAGCCTTCCCTCCACGTCCAGGATCTCGCCGCACAGGAACAGGCCCGGGACGATGCGTGACTCGAGCGTCGAGGGATCGACCTCGGCCAGCTTCACGCCACCGGCGGTGACCTCGGCCTTCTCGTAGCCAAGCGTGCCGGTCACGCCGAGCGGGCGCTCGACGACACGGTGCAAGAGCGACTCGCGCGTGTCGCGGGAGATCTGGCTCACGGGGATCGTGCCGTCGACGCGCGACTCGACGCAGAACAGCTCGGCCAGTCGATCGGGCAGGCGGGCGGCCAGGAAGCGGCGAGCCGTGAGCCGCGAGGTGTGCTCGCCGGCCTTCACCCACTCGGCGCGGAGCGACTCCAGCGTGGCGCCAGGTGCGAAGCTCGCGGTCACGCGGCGGTTGCTCGATGCGTCGGCGCGGTGCCAGTGGCGCGAGAGATCCAGCGCGGCGGGGCCGGTGAAGCCGAAGTGGGCGATCAGCAGGGAGCCGCGGACGCGCTCGCTCACCTTGCCGTCGACCCACAGGGCCAGCTCGGCGTCGAGGGTCACGCCTTGGGCGGCACGGCATAGGGCGTCGGCGGCGGCCAGTGGCGTGAGCGCCGGGACCGGTGGCTCCAGCGTGTGGCCCAGGGCGGTGACCAGGGAGTAGCCGGTGCCGTCGCTGCCGGTGCGCGGGAACGAGAGGCCGCCGGTGGCGAGGATCACGCGCTCGGACTCCAGCCACTCATCGGGCTCTTCCTTGGGTAGCCGCCAGGTCTCCTCTCCCACTCGGGCCACGGCGCCGCCGCCGAGTTGGGCGCTGGCCTTCACGCGCTGGATGCCGACGCGGAAGCCGGGCTCGAGGCGAACGCCCCGCGCCCCTGCCTGAACTGCGACGCCGGCGGTCTTGATAGCACCCATCAATGCGTCGAGCACGGTCTGGGCGTCGTCGGTCTCGGGGAAGTACTTGCCGGTCAGCTCGAGCTTGAGGTGGACGCCCATCGACTCCATCCAGGCGCGGGTCTGCTCGGGGGTGAAGGCGCGCAGCACCCTTGCGACCACGGCGCGGGAGCCGCCGTTGAAGTCGCGGGACGTCACCTCGCGGTGGGTGACGTTGCAGCGGGTCCCGCCCGACATCAGGATCTTGAGACCGATCCGGGGGTGGGCGTTCAGCAGCCACACTTGCGCGCCGGACTCGGCGGCGCGCAGCGCGGCGGTGAGCCCGGCGGCGCCGGCGCCGATCACGATCACGTTCGTCATCCGGCGCACGCTAGCATGTGTACGTCGGCCGCGCGCGCGCGGCCGACGAGGTATTCCGATGAAACGACAAAGGCGGCCCGCCAGATGACGGGCCGCCGTTGTCTGTTCGAAGAACCTACCGCATCAGCACGATCCTGCCGCTGGACGACGCGCCCTCGGTCGTCGCGCGATAGAAGTACGTGCCCGGCGCCACCGCGGCGCCCTTGCGGTCGATGCCGTCCCAACGCACCACCAGACGGCCCGAAACCGGGGCGTCGCGCAGCAGCTCGGCGACGTACCGACCCGCGGCGTCGTAGATCCGCAGCCGAACCATGACCGGTTCGGTGGTATTGACTTCGAACTGAGCGGCCGCATCGCGGCTCAGGCTCAGCGGGTTGGAGCCGGCCACGAAGCAGTTGATCCGGCGGTGATCGCGGCGGCCTCCGCCGTCGTGATCGCCGTGCTCGCCATCGTGGTCACCGTCGCCGTCGTCGTCATCGTCGTCGTCCGAGGGACGGTTGGCGCACGCCAGCAGGTGCTCGAGCCGCTTCAGCTCGTGGCGGCCGGTGCCCGGGTCGCACAGCAGGGACTCGGCGAATGTGACGACGCCGCCGATGGTGGTCGGCAGCTCGCCGTGGCCGCAGTCGTCGCCGCTGTGGTCGAAGTCGTCGTCATCGTCCTCGCCGTTGTGGTCGTTGTGGCAGTTCACGACCACTGAGTCGCAGGTCAGCCCGGCGCAGAGGTTGAGCTCCAGCGCCAGGAACTGCTGGGCCGCCCGTTCGCGCTTCGAGCGGTGGCCGACCTGTTGCAAAAGGTCGCAGCTGGCCTCGAAGCAGCCCTCGGGGCCGAACACCGGGCTCGCATCCGCAGCGCACGCAAGCAGCGCGTTCAGGGAGTCCTCGGGGAAGCTGTGTGGCGGGCGCCCGTGCCCGTGATGGAACATGTCCGCCACGTTCTCGATGTCGTGGCGGCCATGACCGTGGCCGGGGCCGTCGTCGTCGTCATCGTCATGGCCATGTCCGTTGTGCGGGCCGCCGCAGGCGTTGCGCCAGAAGGCGAGGTTCTTCGCGTCGTTGTCGCAGGGCCCGCCGGGAGGTACCGGCGTCGTATCCGGTGGCGCCGGCATCTCGAGGTAGCCGAAGAGGCCGTGGGTCTCGTCCTCGATACCGGCGGCGAAGTAGAGCCGACTCGTCGCCGTGCCGCGCCCGAAGCTCAGCCCCCAGAGTCCCGGGAGCGTGATCGGGACGCCGCTCGTGTCCTGGAGCGCGGCCAGGAGGCTGCCGGTGCCGAAGTCGAAGGCATTGATCCGCCCGTCCCCCAAGTTGCCGACCAGCACCTGGCTGCCGAAATCTCCGAACCCGGAGGTGGCGCGCACGATGGCCCACGGCGCGTTGAGCGCGCCGCCCGAAGCGAAGCGCCGGACGAAGACGCCCTGGGTGTCGTAGACGTCGACGTAGCCGTTGCCCGGGCCGGGCACTTCCTCCGCGCCCGAGCTCAAGGCGTAGGCGACGTAGACCTGGCCGTCGATGACGGCCACGTTGAAGGGCGCGTAGCCGGCCGGCAGCCCGGCGTCGACGAACGCGCCCGCGCCGAGGTCGATCTCCTGGAACAGCCGGTCGTAGACGTCGATCGAGCCGCCGGCGAAGTTGGCGACGTAGAGCCGGGGCCCGTCGTTGGTGCGGCCGATCGCGACCCCGGTGTAGACCGCCGCCGAGTCGCGCGCGACCTCGACCGCGGTGGTCGGATCCGGCGCGCTGCTCCACGCCGTGATCCTGCCGTTGGTGCTGACGAAGATGAAGAGCGCGCGATACGTGGTGTCACCGACCGGGATCTCGAACGCAGCCTCGGCCGAGTCGGTGAGCGCGATGCCGGTCGGCGAGCCGCCCGGAATCGAGACGTCGAGCAGGATCTTCGTCCCGTCCGGCCGGTAGAGCGTCGAGGTTCCGGTGGCTTCGTTCGAGACCCAGAACACGCCGGTGGGCCCGGGGACGATGCCCCAGGGGTTGACGAGATTCGCGTCGATGGCCGCCGCGCGTCCGGCGATGTCGGAGATCAGATCGACCTCGTTGAACGCGTTCTGTGCAGTGGCGACGGAGGCGGTCGACAGCGCGACCGCGAGGACGAGTGCGACGAGCGGGATCGATCGCATGTGCTGCCCCTCCAGATATCGCGACGTTCGGAGCGCGGCCCGATGGCTTCCGATGCGGGTAAGATGAACCTGTTCCGTCTTCGTCAATAGCGCGAAATCGCTCGGGCGGCGCATTCGAACGCGATGATGTGACCGGGCGGGCACGCCTCCGGGGCGGGCCGCGGGCGCGGTTCCCGCCCACGTCCGACCGCAGACCGGCGGGCGACTCCCTTTGCCGTTCACGCACTTCGCGGATATCGTCCCACCCCGATGAGCTGCATCTCCCCGCACCGCGCGCTGCCGTTCGCCCTGATGGCCTGCCTCGCCTGGCCCGGCGTGGCCCCCGCGGGGACGCTACGGGACGACGTCCGGGCCTGGCGGGTCGCCCGCGAGCCCGCCATCGTGCGCGAGCTGGCGGCACTCGCCGCCCTCCCCAACCTGGCCAGCGATGAGGCGGGAATCCGCCGCAACGCGGGCGCACTGGTCGAGCTGCTGAAGCGCCGCGGCGTGAGCGCCGAGATCCTCGAGAACGGCCCCTGGCCGCCGGCGGTGTTCGGCGAGCTGAAGACGCCGGGCGCGCGGCGGACGGTCGTCTTCTACGCCCACTACGACGGCCAGCCGGTCAATGCGGCCGAGTGGGCGACGCCGCCGTGGGAGCCGACGCTGCGCGTGCGCGAGGGCGCGGGGTGGCGCACCGTGCCGCTGCCCGATTCGGGGGCACGGACGCGGCTCGATCCCGAGGCCCGGTTGTTCGCGCGCTCCGCCTCCGACGACAAGGCGCCGATCGTGGCGATGCTGGCCGCGCTCGACGCGCTGCGCGCGTCCGGGCGCAAGCCGTCCGTGAACCTCAAGTTCTTCCTCGAGGGCGAGGAGGAGGCGGGCTCGACTCACCTGCGCGAGCTGCTCGGCGCGCATCGGGCGAAGCTCCCCGCCGACGCCTGGCTCTTCTGCGACGGCCCGATCCACGCCAGCGGCAAGCCGCAGCTTGTGTTCGGCGCGCGCGGCGTGATGGGCCTCGAGCTCACCGCCTTCGGCCCGGCGCGGGCGGTTCACAGCGGCCACTACGGCAACTGGGTGCCGAATCCCGCGCTGCTCCTGGCGCAGACCATCGCCACGCTGCGCGACGACGACGGCAACATCCTGATCGAAGGCTTCTACGACGACGTGAGGCCGCCGACCGATGCCGAGCGAGTCGCGGTGCGCGCCCTCCCGGCGGTGGACGACGCGCTGCGCGACGAGTTGTGGCTCGGCGCCACCGAGGGCGGCGGCGCCTCGGCCGCGGAGCGCGTGATGCTGCCGGCGCT
>Ga0137435_1000655_pt1 | contig 10951 bp, 8 predicted proteins | sample EasRivERMGT100_2_FD_104904 | JGI IMG/M metagenome (GOLD analysis project Ga0137435, IMG submission 104904) | Soil microbial communities from meander-bound floodplain in the East River, Colorado, USA - East River MetaG ERMGT100_2 | ecosystem: Environmental > Terrestrial > Soil > Floodplain ... | reverse complement strand
GGACGGGGACGTTCCCGTCCGGCTCATTCGCGCGGCGTACCTCGCCAGCCGGTCCGAGGCTGTCATGCTCGCGTTGAATTGCGTAACACGGGCGGAGGTCGATCGCGCGCTCGATCCGGTCGTGGCCCACATCGGCATCGACGTGCGGGGCGTGGTCTACGCGGACCTGGCCGATGACGGATTCGTCCTCCGCGCGGCGGCGCGGGCGCAGCGCGTTTTCGCGGCCAGCGACGCGTTTCGCGCGAAGTTGAGGTCCCGCGGAATTGCCTATCGCGATTCGGCGGATCTGGAGCGCGACGCTGACGATCCGTCGGGGCACGAACCGAAAATCGCCGATCGGTAGTCGCTGCTTGCGGCTGCACCCCTCTCGCGGACACATTCGGGCAATCCGTAATCGCTACCCGATGTCGTCCGGAGAGACCACGATGAAGAGCCTGAAAGCCGCACTGATCATCGCCGCCGCCCACCTTGCGGCGGCAACCGGCGTCGCACAGACCAGCGCCACGGACCCTCATCGCGACATGGGCGGCGGCCGCTGCAGCGGCAACATCTACAACTGCGCGGACACCCCCAATCCGCTCCCGGCGTCCAACTCGGTCTGGCTCGAGGAAATGACCTGGATGGACGTCCGCGACGCCATCAAGGCGGGGAAGACCACGGTCATCATCTCGACCGGCGGTATGGAGCCCAACGGACCCTGGCTCGTCACCGGAAAGCACAACTACGTGCTGCGCGCCAACTGCGAAGCCATCGCGCGCAGACTGGGGAACGCCTTGTGCGCGCCGATCATCAAGCTCGTCCCCGAGGGGAACATCGAGCCCCCGTCGAGCCACATGGTCAGCCCGAACACGATCAGCATGCGTGAAAACACGTTCCGCGCGATGCTGTCGGACGTCGTCGTCAGCCTCAAGCAGCACGGGTTCAAGAACATCATCCTCATCGGCGACTCGGGGGGCAACCAGGGCGGACAGCGCTGGGTCGCCGACTCGCTCACCAAGATCTGGAATGGCGACCCGATCGTCGCGCACATCCAGGAGTACTACGACTATGCCGGTGTTACGCGCTACATGTCGACGCGCGGCATCCCGGCCGGGCAGAGCGACAACATGCACGACGATCCGGAGATCACGCTCAACATGCTCATCACCGACCCGGCGTCGGTGCGGTACGAGCAGCGTGTGAAAGCCGGCAAGGCGACGATCAACGGTTTCTCGATCGCCGACCGGGTGAAGTCGCTCGAGCTTGCGCGGCAGATCGTTGAATACCGCGCAACGTCGACGGTGGACGCGATCGGCAAAGCGCTCGCGAACAAGGGGACGCTGGTCGCAGCGGGGCGCGGTCGCGGTGGAGCCGACTCGGCGGCCGGCGGTGGTCGTGGGCGCGGTGGGCGTGGCGGTGGACGCGGCGCGGCGGGCGACTCGGCGGCTGTGGGCGGTGGTCGGGCGACGCAGCAGGCGGCGCCGTCGGATCCGGCAATGCGCAACATGGGCGGCGGCAACTGCGCGCAGAACGCCTACAACTGCGCCGGCGCGAAGAACCCGGTGCCCGAAGCGCCGTCGATCTGGATGGAGGAGCTGACGTGGATGGGCGTGCGCGACGCGCTCGACGCCGGTAAGAAAACCATCATCGTCCCGACGGGAGGCATCGAGCCGAATGGACCTTGGCTCGTGCTCGGCAAACACAACTACGTCCTCAGGACCAACTGCGAGCTCATCGCCCGCAAGCTAGGCAACGCGCTGTGCGCGCCGGTGATCGAGCTGGTCCCCGAGGGCACGATCGAGCCGCCGAGCGGGCACATGTTGAGCCCGGGTACGATCAGCCTTCGGGAGACGACGTTCCGCGACATGCTCACGGACGTCGCGCACAGTTTCAAGGTGCACGGGTTCACGAACATCATCCTGATCGGCGACAGCGGCGGGAATCAGGCCGGAATGAAGTTCGTCGCCGACTCGCTGACCGCGGCGTGGAAGGGCGTCGCCAAGGTGATTCACATTCCCGAGTACTACACGGCGCCCCCGGGCGCGCCCAACGTGCTGCGCGACCAGGGCGTGGTGAAGGCCGGGATGCCGAGCGACAGCTTGCATGACGACCCGACGATCACGCTCAACATGATGGTCGCCGATCCGAATTCGGTCCGCTGGGCCGAGCGTGTGAAGGCGCGCCAGGCGACGATCAACGGCGTGTCGATCGCGGATCTGAACCGGTCGCTGCAACTGGGCCGGATGATCGCCGATGCGCGGGCGACGCGGACGGTGGCGCTGATCAAACAGCGCGTAGCGGCAAAACGGTAGCAACAATCAATGGGGTCAGACTCCATTGATTGTTTTTCAATGGAGTCTGACCCCATTGATTTTCCGGCTACGGACACCCGGTCCGCTCGAGCCGCCCATCGCGGATCACCGCAGCGCATTTTGCAAAAGCGCGAGCGTCCACGCCCCGCACTAGCATCGCCCGTCGTTCGCCGCGACGCGGCACGATGACTTCGACGTCCACCATCCGCTGATCCCCCAGACCGAAGTGCACGGGGATGTCGTTCTGCGCGTTGTAGCCCGAACCGGTGTCGAGCAGGCGTGTGCCTAACAGACGGCGTGTTCCCGCGGCGTAGAGTCGGACCTCGCTGCCGGCGAGGGAGCGACGGCCATTCGCGTCGACGACCGACACGCGCAGCCAGCCCGCCGCTGGACCGGCGGGCAGCGTGTTGCGCATCACCAGGTGCATTCCCGTCCCGGTCGCCTGTGTGCCGGTGAGCGCGAGATCCTCGTCACCGTCGCGGTCGAAGTCGCCCCACTCGACGCCGTGGTCGGCCTGCAGCGCCTTCAGATTCTCCGGCGTCACGTCGGTGAACGCGGTGCCGGTGTTGCGCAGCAGATAGTCGCGATAGTTCTGGCCGCCGGTGACGGTGCCGTTCACGTACAGGTCGAGCCAGCCGTCGTTGTCGAAATCGGCCAGCGCGCACGAGTCGTAGCGGCCGTCGACGGCGACGTTCCATTCGGTGGATGCGTCGGAAAAGCGGCCGCCACCGCGGTTGAGGAACAATCCATTTTTCCCATAGTTGGCGGCGATCAGATCGATGCGCCCGTCGTTGTTCACGTCGGCCGCGCAGGGACGCACGGTGCCGTTCATCGCGTTGCCCGGCTCGCGCCCGCCCCAGGCGACGCCGGCCGCGACAGCGACGTCCGTGAAGCGACCGCCGTCGTTCACGAACAATCCGTTGGCGTCGCCGTCCATGTTGCCGACGTAGAGATCGAGGTCGCCGTCCTCGTCGGCGTCGAACCAGACGGCGCCCACGGTGCGGCGCGTGTCGGCGACGCCGACTTGCGCCGCGACGTCGCTGAAGCGGCCACCGTCGTTCCGGTAGAGCGCGTTCGCGCGCTCGCGAAGGGCGACGAAGAGATCGAGGTCGCCGTCGGCGTCATAGTCCACCCACGACACCTGACGAACGCGCCCCGAGTCGCGCGCCACGCCGGTCTCGCGCGCCACGTCGGTGAAATGGCCGCCGTCGTTGCGATACAGCTTGAGCAACGACTGCGCCCCCGGCGCGAATCCGACGAGTAGGTCGGAATCACCGTCGCCATCATAGTCGGCCCACGCGGCGGAAAGCGTCGCGCGCGCATCGGCGATCCCGGCTGACGTTGCCGCGTCGGCGAAGACTCCGGCGTCGTTGCGATACAGCCGGTTCGCCGTCGCGCCGCCGAAGCCGACGAACAGATCGATGTCGCCGTCGCCGTCATAGTCAGCCCAGGCGTTCACGAACGCGCCGCCCGTGGACATGAGCTCCGGTTGGACTGGCTCGAAGCTCGGCGGCGCGGCGACGAGTGCGAGGATGAGAAATGACGCTCGTTTCATTTTCGACCGTGCCAGTTCGAGAGCTCTAGGTCCGGTGCACCAACAACTGCAGAACGCAGAATACGCAGATCACGCAGAGGGGACGCTGCAACTGCGGAACAACGTCGCAACCGGAAAGAACCTGCACCTATAGACCGCCCACGCTGTTGCAGCGTCGCTCAGCGTTCTCTGCGCAATCTGCGTCCAGCTGTTGTTTTCACCGCTGCATTTTGAGTGACGTTGCAACGAAAAGGGCGACCGCGGAAGTCCGCGGTCGCCCTCTCCCTTCCAGCGAACGGTCTTAGTTCTTCGTCACCGTCAGCCCGGTCACCAACACTTCCGCGTTGTGGCCGACGCGAATGCCGTAGGTGCCGTCGGTCGACTTGAGCTTCCCTTCGCCCACGACCGCCGTCTTGTCATAGGTGGCGACGACTTTGCCGTTGACCGCGCACTCGACCTTGTCGCCCTTGACCGACATGGCGATCTCCTGCGTCACCGCCGAGCCCTTCCCCGCCGCCTTGTTGACCGCCTCGTTCACCTCACCGCGTCCGCCGTTCATGCGGAACGGCGCGGGACCAAAGCCGCGCACGATGAAGTTGCCGCCGCCATAGACCGCGCAGTACAGGTACGTCTGCCCATCGGTTCCCAGATCGTTTCCGGCGATCACGATGCCGTACGGATGCGCGTGATCGTTCAGGTTCATGTACTGCGGCTCCTTGAACGTCGCCTTCACCGTGTAGTTGCCGCTCGCCTTGTTGGCGGGATTCCAGTACACCAGCTGCGGCCCGGTGGTGATGTGCAGCGCGTCGCCTTCCTTCACGAGCTTCGCGTCGTTGACCGAGAGTCCCTTCCCCGCCTCGCTGGCGTCCACTTTCCCCTGCCAGCCGGCAACCGAGATCCCGCCGCCGGCGACCTTCGTCGAAGCATCCTGACCCTGAGCTGCATTCACCGCCGGAGTAAGAATCACGGCGACAACTAGTGCGGAACCAAACGCGCGACGCATGGGATTTCCTCTCACAGAGAAGGTGGTGTGCCGATAACTATACCGCGGGAGCACGGCGTTCGGCTATTACCCCGCCCGCGCGAGCCGGAAACGAAAGGGTTTTGTATACCCTGGTGACACACGTCACTTTTTCACGGACGCCAGAAGCCGCTTCAGAAACTCGTTGTCGTTCCCACCGATCCAGCGAACCACCGCCACGATGTCGTTCTCCGGGTCCACGTACACGAGGTTCGTTCCGTTCCCCACGTGCCCGAACGCGGTGGCCGGCGCGTCCCTCTTCCACGCGCGGTCGGTGTTGAGGAACCAGTTCATGAAGCCGTAGGTCTTCTGCGCCGGGGTCGGCGTCAACGCCATCGTGACCCATTTGTCGCTGAGAAGTTGCTTCGTCCCCCACTTCCCGCGCCGTAGCGTCAGCAGGCCGAACCGCGCCATGTCCCACGCATTGATGAACATGCCCCCGCCCCAATGGCCCCCGCCGCTCACCGATTGCACCGGCTGGCCGTCGAGCGTGATCCAGGAGTTGTCGTAGCCGAACCAGCGCCACGTGTTCGACGCGCCGATCGGGTCCATCAGCTCCTGTTTGAGCACCTGCGGGAGCGGACGCCGCCAGATGTTGGTGAGCGCCAGCGCGAGCACGTTGACGCGGACGTCGTTGTATTCGTACACGGTCCCGGGCGCGACGCGCTCGCGCGTCCTCCACGTCGCCACGTTCGACGCCGGCCGGTCCGCCCAGTCGGGCTTCCCCCACAGCGTCCCTTCCCAATCGCTCACCTGACGCAGCAGGTCGTCCCACGTGATCCGACGGTTGTGCGGCGTCTCGAACAGATCGATCATCATCGACTCGCCGATCTTGTCGGCGCGATCGGTCGCCGGTGTGGTCCGCAACGGATAAATCGGCGCCATGTAGCCGCGGACGGTGTCGCGGACGTCGCGGATCATCCCCCGGTCGTACGCCAGCCCGGCGACCGACGACAGAAAGCTCTTCGTCACGCTGTGCGTCATGTCGACGCGGTCGGGTTCGCCCCACACGGCGACGACATACCCGCGGCGGATCACAATGCCGGTCGGATCACCGCGCGGCTTGAAGGGCCCGATCCCCTGCCCGAACGGCTCCTGCCGGCCGAACGTGCGGTAGTGGTTCTCCTCCATGTCGCGCGCGCCGCCCGCCTCGTTGGCACGATGGAAGGCGATCGCCGAGTCGAGCAGCGCCGCGTCCATTCCGACAGCGCCAGGAGCGCGGCGCTCCCACGTCGTGCCCGGCACGTACGTGCTCGCCGCGGGCGCGGCCTGCGCGTCCAACGTGGCCGCCGACGCTCCGACAACGACCGCGAGCGCGGCCGCATTCGACCATCGCATTGGCACTCCTCCGTGTAGGAAACGTCGGCAGCCGCCGGCGCTGTCGCCGGCGGCTGCTTGCTTCACGGAGAAGATGCGATGTGCGCGACGCGACTGCCAGTCGCCGCTACGGCATCTTCTGCACAGCCGGGGGCATCCAGGCGCCGGTCCGCGCGTTCTCCTTCGGCCAGTACTCGCGCAGCATCAGGACGAACTTCCCATTCGGCGCGGGGAGCCAGTTGGCTTGCTTATCGGGCCCAGGGGACTCGCGCTGGATGTAGATGGTGAGCGAGCCGTCGGCGTTCCGCTTCATCGCGTCGTACGAGCTCACCGCGTATCGATTGATCGGGTTTGCCACCAGGAAGCTCGACGAGTCGTACATCGTCAGCGACCAGAAGGCCATGACCGGCGGGGTCTGTCCCGTCGCGAAATGCAGGACGTACTTGCTGCCGCCTTCGCCGGTCAACGGCTGGCCCTGCGAGTCGACCGTCGTCTTCGGATAGACTGCGTCTTCCGGGAGGTTGCATCCGAGACCGACGAGCGCGACGGCGGCGCGCGTCAGGAAGTCGCTGCCGAAATTGCCGCAGGTCGGCAGCACGTGCCATCCGTTCGTCATCGTCCCCATCGACATCGCGTGCTTGCTGATCTGCTCGAGCCCTTGCTTGGCCCCGCGGCGAATGTCCGCCGCCATGTCGCCCTGCATGTTCGACATCGTGAACGGCTGACCGACCATGATGCCGATGCTCGCCATGCGCGCCAGCAGCGACGAATCCGCCCCGCCCACGCCGTTCGTCGCCATCTCCTTCGCGAGGTTGTTGAAGAACGTTTCCGCCGACATCGCGTTCACCTGCTTGAGTGGCGACGACATGTCGATATTCGGATCGACGTTCCCCGCGGGCGGCGTGTACGGCTGGCGGAAACTGCTCATCGGTGTCACGCTGAGCTGCCGCTGCAGCGCGTTGACCACGGGGTAGTCCTTGGCACCCTTGGCCTCGATGCGCACGATGATCCATACCTCGTTCGTCGGCGCGACGTACGTGTGCGCGATTCCCGCCGGCGTCTGACCCGAAAAACGTGGACCGGTGATCAGGATGTCCTGCGCCATCGTGCCCGTCGTCCGCTTGCCTGGCGCCGCGAAGACGTTGGTCCACATGTCGAGCACTTCGACGACGTCGTACCGCCCCTTCGTGTCCGGGAGGTGAATCACCATCGGCTCGGAGGACAGGTCCAGCCACACGCTGCTGTAGAGCGTGTTCACGTTCGGCGCGACGACGTCCTTGAACGCGGCGGTCGGATAGGAATAGAGGCTGGCGAACTGATTGACTGGCGCCCTTCCGTTCGGCTGTGGCGCAGCGACGTTCGTCATGACGCGCTTCGTCACGGCCATCGAGACGATCGGATAACCGAAGACGAACGCCTCGGCGGCTATGCCCGCCACGTCGTCCGTTGAGGAACCCCGCGCGCCGCTGGCCCTGGATACGAATTGTTGAGCGAGCGCGTTCGACGCGAGCGGCACCGCCACCAATGCCAGGGCGGCGATCCGAACTAGTGACTTGGCTTTCATGTAGCGATCTCCCCCCACAGGTTGAGACGGCCGGCAACGAGGACCGGGCCTATCCCGGACGGGCCGGGCAATCGCGAGGCCAGTGGGGGCAACTGCGGGCTGTTAGGCGGTTGGGCTTCTGGGCGACTGAACTGCGGGCGCTTCGGCGACTGGGACTCTGGCGGTAAACAACTGCTGACGCTGATTGCGCAGATGAACGCAGATGGGCGCTGCAACCGCGTACCGCTGTTGCTGCGCCCGTCAGCGCCATCTGCGTCATCTGCGTCCGGTTTGTTGTCCTGCGCGAAAGGTTGTGGGGCGACAGGTAGAACCCGTCGCCCCACAACCCATCGCTTCAGCGCCTCACAGCCTCATTTTGCCAGATCGCCAACAGAGAACGCCAGGGTATGCGCCTTTGGCTGGTCCGACGCGCTGCGTGCGTCGGTGTGCAGCTGAGTCGCCAGCGCACTGAGCGCGTCCTTCCGCGCCTGTCCACTCAGCTTCTCGGCGGCCGCGAGCGCGGTGCGCGTGCTGGCGAGTTTGTCAGCGGCCAGTCCGTTGTTGCGCTCGAGCTGGTCGAGGTAGGCGCGCGACAGCGAGAAGGTCGCCGGCCAGACCATCTTCGGCTGACCCTGCGCATTCAGATACTCGTAACGCACGCTCTTTGCCGCGTCGAGCTCGTTGCGCGTGATGAACCCGCTCGGCTGGAGCTCGAAGATGTCGAGTCCGCGCGCGATCTCGGAGCTCACGATCGCGCCGTTATACCAGTACACGGACCACGAACCGCCGCTCACCAGACGCGAGGGATCGAGCGGACCGCGGTCGTGATACGCGATCTCGATCGGATGCGCCGGATCCGTCCAGTCGAACACCGAGATGCCGCCCTGATACCACCCCTGCACCATCACCTCGCGGCCGGGAATCGGGATCAGCGAGCCGTTGTGTGCGACGCAGTTCTCCTGCAGGGTCTGCGCGGCGGGCATCTTGTAGTAGCCCTTGAACGCCATCTGGCTGCCTTCGACCGTGAAGATGGCGTCGGCACCCCAGACCATGCGGTCGGTGGAGCGGCACCGCGGAGCCGAGCCGCCGCCCCACTCGTCGGTGAACAGAACCTTCTTCCCATCGTTGCTGAACGTGGCCGAGTGCCAGAACGAGAAGTTCGAATCGGCCACGGCGCCGATGCGCTTCGGGTTGGCGGGGTCCTTGATGTCGAGCAGCAGGCCGTAGCCGCCGCAGGCGCCGCCGGCCAGGCCGATCGCCGGATACAGCGTGATGTCGTGACACTGCGTCGGGCCGCTGGGGGGACGGTTGCCGCGTCCACCACCGCGACCGCCACGACCGCCGGCTGCGCTGTCAGCGCCGCCGCGACCGCCACCACCGCCACGCGCCGCCGCCTGCGCCGCACGATCAGCGTTCTCGGACGCCGAGCGGGCCGAGTTCCCAGGCGCCGGGCGGAGATCCTGGAAGATGCGCGGCTGCGTCACCACCGCCGCCTGCTCGGGGCGCGCGACCGGAACTCTGATGACCTCGATGCGGAAGTCCTGCGAGTTGGCGCCGGTCGCCGTATCGGGCGTCAGACGATCGCAGCCCGTGAGCTCGCCCTCGGGACGCACGCCCGACGAGCCCGAGATGTAGACGTAGATGTTCTCCGGATTCTCACCGGGGGGCACGAGCACCGAGTGCGTGTGCGAGCCGCGGCACGTCTGGACGTCCTTGATGTACTTCGGATTCTTGATGTCGGTGATGTCGAAGATGCGAATGCCGCGGACGCGGATGGCGCTCACGGCCTCGGTGATCTCGGCGTTGGTACAATCGCGCCGCCCCGTCTGACCTTCGGCCGAAACGAACAGAAGGTTCTTGTAGACGGAGACGTCGCTCTGTGACGCCGGGCAGTAGAACGCCGTCGTCAGCACCGGCTTGCTCAGGTTCGAGATGTCCCAGACCTGATAGCCGTTGTAGTTGCCCTGGAACACGTAATTCCCGAGCAAGGCAAGGTCCGAGTTCGTCACACCTTTGAACCGTTCGGACGCGGGGCTGTTCGACAGGAGCTTCAGGTTCCACGATGTCTCGGCGGCCTTCTCGGTAATCACGCGGCGCGATTGACCGAACAGCACGACCGAGTCGGTGCGCCCCGCCTTGAGGCCGACGCGCGGATCGGGGGTCGGCGCCGTCCGCGGCATGCTGAGCTCGGGGGACGGCCCGGTGGACGAGGAGGACATCGACGTACAGGCCGCGAAAACCGACACCGACGCGACGAACGCGGCGATGATCGGAGCGGCGGTCCGGCTTTTCGAAACGGACGCCATGGGATTATCCGTGAGAGGGGACAAGTGAAAGGGGTGCGGAGTGACTACTTGATAGCGGCGAGCATTTTCTGCATCCGGTCGATCTCGGTGGTCTGATCGGCGTAGACGTCCTGCGAAAACCGGAAGACCGTTTCGTCCTGCCGCGACCCACCGACGGCCTCGAGGTCGTCGACCATCGAGATCGCGCCCTGGTGGTGCTTGATCATGGCCATCAGAAAGAGCCGGTCGAACGCCTTGCCGCGCGCGGCGTCGAGCTGCTTCAACTCCTCCGCGTTCAGCATGCCGGGCATGAGCATGTCGTGCGTCATGCCCTCCATCTTCATGGTGAGATGCGTGGCGTCAGAGGCGGGCACGGGCTGCGCCTTGGATTTCAGCCAGCTCTGCATCAGCGCGATCTCGTCGTTCTGCCCGACGACGATCCGTTCGCACAGCCGCTGAAGCTCGGGGCTCGCTCCATGGCTTGGTGCCCAGCCGGCGATCAGCACGGCCTGCGCGTGGTGGGGGATCATTCCCGACATGAAATGGATGTCGGCTTCGGTGATCCGGTCGAGCGCGGCGGGCTTCGACTGCTGTGTGGCGGTGGGTCCGGCGACCATCGCGGACGAGGACTGCCGCACGGCCGAGCTACACGCCGAAATACCAAGTGCCAGCCCCAGGGCGACCACACCCCGAACCGGCGTTCTCAAGTCGTTCGTCATCAGGCACCTCCCTGTCGTCCTGAGGAACGTACGCCGCGGCCAGGGCGTTGAAAAGGACGGTCGGACAGTCGGACAGTCGGATGGTCGGACTGGACTTGCCCCCCGCTTTGGTGGACAACGGATCAGCGGCTTTTTCCGGGCTGCCTCGAAGGCAAATGGCGTCTGAGAGACGAGGGCCGAGTGACCACGCCGGCGATGGGTTACCAAATCTCGATGACTCAAACAGCTCACGGTCGCGGTC
>Ga0137435_1000653_pt1 | contig 10972 bp, 14 predicted proteins | sample EasRivERMGT100_2_FD_104904 | JGI IMG/M metagenome (GOLD analysis project Ga0137435, IMG submission 104904) | Soil microbial communities from meander-bound floodplain in the East River, Colorado, USA - East River MetaG ERMGT100_2 | ecosystem: Environmental > Terrestrial > Soil > Floodplain ... | reverse complement strand
GGAAAAAGATTCACGTTTTTTGTAACTGTCATTTTTTTTTTCAGGGGAAAAAGATTCATGAAAAAAACCAATGACAGTTACAAAAAACGTGAATCTTTTTCCCCTGAAAAAAAATTTTTTTTTTAAAAAAATGACAGTTACAAAAAAAATGTTCATGAATCTTTTCCTGAAGAAAAAAAAAATGACAGTTACAAAAATCGTGAATCTTTTTCCCCTGAAAAAAAATATTTTTTTTAAAAAAATGACAGTTGTACCCCCAAAATATGAGGGATTTCCAACTTTTTTTTGGATGAACCTAAAATAAAAAAAAATAATAAATAAAAATTTATTTTTGGCACGTGCGTGAATTTTTTTCTAGAGAAAAATTCGCATGAATCTTTTTTATAATAAGAATGTTTCATATTATTTTTATGTGTAAAAAAAACCAATGACAGTTACAAAAAACGTGAATTTTTTTCCCCTGAAAAAAATATTTTTTTTAAAAAAAATGACAGTTACAAAAAAAATGTTCATGAATCTTTTCCTGAAGAAAAAAAAAATGACAGTTACAAAAAACGTGAATCTTTTTCCCCTGAAAAAAAATCTTTTTTTCAAAAAAATGACAGTTATACCCCCAAAATATGAGGGATTTCCAACTTTTTTTTGGATGAACCTAAAATAAAAAAAAATAATAAATAAAAATTTATTTTTGGCACGTGCGTTAAATTTTTCTAGAGAAAATTTCATATGAATCTTTTTTATAATAAGAATGTTTAATATTATTTTTATGAAGAAAAAAACCAGTGACAGTTACAAAAAACATGAATCTTTTTCCCCTGAAAAAAAACTTTTTTAAAAAAAAAATGACAGTTACAAAAAAAATGTTCATGAATCTTTTCCTGAAGAAAAAAAAAAATGACAGTTACAAAAAACATGAATCTTTTTCCCCTGAAAAAAAATAATTTTTTCAAAAAAATGACAGTTATACCCCCAAAATATGAGGGATTTCCAACTTTTTTTTTGGAAGACCAGAAAAAAAAAAAAATAATAAATAAAAATTTATTTTTTGCACGTGCGTAAAAAATTTTTAAATTTTTTTTTTTTTGAGAAAAATTAATAAAATGAAGAGACAATATGGTTATAATGATATACAAATTCATATAGAAAATAAATTTGATGATGATGATATTATATTGAATATATTATCATATATGAATATGATTGATTTATTAAATGCATCTCTTATTGATAGAAAATGGAGATTATTTTCTTTATCAATAATAAGAAATGATTTTATTAATTTAAACAATTATAATTTCAAATTTTCTATTAAAGATATTGAAAAAATGATATTAGATTGTTTTAATGATCAAAAATTGGCAATTCTTTATCAAAAATATTATATTATGTAATAAAAAATCCAAATTTTCTATTTTTGTTTTAACCTAAATATATATATAAAAATAATAATAATAAATAAATTTTTAACAGTTGTATCGAAATGTGTAATAAAGCAATGTTTGAATTAGTTTTAACGTGTTTATGTGTTTATATGATTGTATTTTTTGTAGCATCCATTTTTCCAGTACCACAATCAATTGAACAAAAACCTTATGATAATAATAATTATACAAAATATCAAATGATTAAAAAAAGACAAAATATATTAACAAGATATGAAGATTATAATCTTACTATTCTTGATCAAATAAGTTCAAATAAATTACCTTATCTACCATGTCAAAATATAACTGATTTACAAAATTTTCCTATAGTTAGAGCAACAGATGATTTTATAATACCTCCATTAAGTACATTTATTTTAAATAATATACCTTCTGGTATTGATAATTGTAGGGCAATTATATTTTATATATCATATATGAGAAATTATAGAGATTCAGATCCAGAAAATATAATTTTATATATTATGAGAGATTCAATAATGATAGATGAAGGATTTCCAGGACAAATTATATTTAAAAAAACATTTAAAAAACCAAGTAATGGTTGGAATATCAACGTTTTCAATCCAGGATCATTAATATTAAAAATTAATGTAGGAGATCCTGATGATAATGGTAATGAATTTGATATTTCATCATCATCATTATATAGTGGATCTAGATTATGGGTATCATTTTATGTAACATTAAAAAGACATTTTTCATATACAGGATTTAGTGAAAATATGGTTTATTGGATAACATATAAAAAAGAAAATGATTTAAAATTAACAGAATTAGATAGTCCTTATAAATATTATAATACAACTAGTTCTTATTATTTTATTGATATTAATAATCTTTTTGATAAAAATTTAAGTAAATGGAGTAGTGCAATTGAAACTGAAAAAAAAATGTCAATAAAATCAAATACATTAAATATGGCATGGAAAGTTGATTTATTATGTAAAAAAACAATTGTTTTTATTGAAATTAATAAAACAGATTCACCAACTCCTAGTCCTACATTACAACCAACAAAAGAATGGACAAATAATAGAACAGATATACCTGAAAGACATGATTCATCAAATGTATTATCTGTAATTTTATTTTTTTTTATAACTTTAATGATAGTTTTATGTTTAACATGTTTATTTTTTTTAAAAAGAATATGTTATAAACCAACAAAAATTCAAGATATAGATGAATATATGAAAAAACAAATGGAAGAAAATGGTAATAATTTTCTTTTTACTCCTTATGTACATAAAAAAGATGATGATAATAATAATGAAATTGATGTTGATAATGATACACCACAAGAAGGATATTTTATAAATTCTTCAACCATACAAGTAGAAGTTGATTTAAATAAAGATACTTAATCCTTTTGTAGCTCTAAGGTAACGCGATAGACTCAAACCGAGATAAAAACTAGTCTAGCTCGGTTCGGTTGCCAATGAGATGGATTTTTTTTATATTCTTTTTTTTAAAACCCAATAACACATTAAATTATTACATAAAAATAATAAGAATAATTAAATGATCTATTTATTCTTCTTATTATTTATAAGCAATATTATTGCCCAATTACCGAATTGCCAATGGACTTGTAATGATCCATTATGCAATTCAGAATGCATAGAAGTATGTAATCCTCCAATATGTATAACGGAATGCAATCCTAGTCAACCTGGCGTCTGTAATCCAGTTGAATGTGAAATCCGATGCCCAACAGATCAAAATGTTTTACAGAGTTGTCCCTCATGCGAAACTATATGCCAACCTCTGAGATGTTCACCAATTGATAGAGACTGTCAAATTTTATGTGAGGCAGTTATTTGTTCATGGCAATGTAGTTTACCTTTAATATGTCCCTATCCGATTTGCGAACTTAGTTGTGAACAACCAGCATGTGAGTTTAGTTCTGGATTAATATTATCTCATTCAATGATTCTATTTTTTATCCTTTTTGTATATATATAAACATAAATATTGAATAATTGAAAAAATATCAATTGAAAGGACATTAATGATTAAATTTGATAGTTTATATTGTTTAATAATAATGATAATTCTTATTAATATCATTTATTATTATGAAAATTGGTATTGGTATTATAGAATTGAAGAAAATATACAAAATGAAACATTTGTTATTATATAGCAAATCCAGATTGTCGAAATCATGTATTACTTGAAAATAATGTAGATTCTCATGTGAAAAAATATTCACATTTTCCCGATATGTGTTTTGTTCATAGAACAGCAATTTAAATAATAAATCATTTATTTTAACAAATAATATTACAGAATCGATTATGATAGAATGGATATCGATATGAAAAAAAAATTTTCATGAGAGTGGTTCTGAAAGTTAACAATAAAATCAATATTAATGAAGGAAATGACATCCAAAGAATAGGAAAAATAATTTTTTATTTTTAAAACACATCAAATAGTTAAAGTTTTTATGTTTATTTTAATATAAATGTATGATTATTATAATTAGGATTTCCAATGAGTTTCCATTCATTAATTTCTTCATCAGACATTGTTATTGTATCACTTTCAGAACCACTCTCATGAAAATTTTTTTTCATATCAATATCCATTCTATCAAAAATAGATTCTATCGATATTGATTCTTCACAACTATTTGTCTCATTACCATTTTCGAAAAGATAAGGAGTGTTTTCTTCAATTAATATATCTAGCATTGATTTTTTAGGCGTATTTTCATCATGTAATATATCAAAATCAAAATTTGATTTAGGTGTGTTTTTCTCGAGTAATAAATCAAGTAGAGATTTTGGAGTATTATCATCAATTAATTGATCGAGTTTGGATTTTTCAGGAATATTTTTCATATTAAACTTGTCGTTATCAAATCGAAATTCATCATTTGATGATTCTGTGTCGTCGTTTTCTGGACTAGTTGTAGCATCATCGTCTTCTATATTTTTTATCGTCCTTTTTGATTTTGGAATAGATTTTTTCTTCTTTTTAGTTTTAACATTAACATTAACATTAATATTACCATTGGTTTTATTCACAGGGTTTTTCTTGTTATTAGGATGATACTTGTCATATTGTTTTTGGAAAAAAAGTGCTTTTATAAGAGCTTCATCTTTTGTATCATATGCTTTTGGGTGTGGTTTAAATTTAAAGCGTTGTTGTCTTCGGTTCCCTTCACTATCATAATAACGAACAAGCCAATAATTCTGTCCTTTAGGAATATTGATATTTTCATATTGACTCGTATTATTGGGTCGTAATCTTTCTAAATTAACACTGTTTTCGTAATTTGGTTCATGTACATTTTCACCCGATGAAGACTCGTCATCAGGATTAGGACGTGCTTCGACATAATGAGGGAGAGTTAGAGTATATTCATAAAATTCGTAAGCTTTGAGAAAAACATCTTCTTCATTTTCTCCTGGAATATAATGAAAATATTTTTTATCAGGATGTTTATTTATGTTAATATAAGAGACTTGATAATAATAACTTTTATTATCATCATCATGACGACAGTGAATTCGTTCAAATCCTGTATTATTCTCATAGCCTGTATTATTCAAACCATTTGTACTCCTACTAACTATTCTGAGTTTTTTTTTCCGGTTATCGCTTTTATCACCATATTTATGATCAACCATCAAATCAATAAGTGGATCGTATTTAAAATCCATGACAAGATGATGTAGATATAATGTTTGTTGTTTTCCGTTAATTGGTTCATTAGTAATAATATATCCATTACTATCTCTATACCAATTATGTTTTTTAAATATAGGATAAAACCCTATATCAATTTTACATGTTGTTCCGTCAGCTAACAGACAGTTAATACTCTTCAATACCATTTATTTTTTATGGAAATAAAAAATTTCTTAAATAGGATTTCCTAAAAAGGAAATTATATTAACCGCACGTGTCAATGGAAGAATTTAGTGTTTACATTGTGAAGAACATAAATTACAATTTTTGATTATATAGAATATAGTCTTGTCCTTATCCAATTTGCCAGCTGAATTGTGAACAACCTGCATGTGAGTTTAGTTCTGGATTAATATTATCTTATCCAATGATTCTATTTTTTATCCTTTTTTGTATATATGTATAAATATGGAAAGAAGAATAAAACCTGTAAATTGAATAACAGTATTAATGATTAAATTTGATCGTTTATATTGTTTAATAATAGTGATAATTCTTATTAATATCATTTATTATTATGAGAATTGGCATTATAATGTTGTTGAAGAAAATCTTATAAATGAACCATTTACTATAAATGAAACATTTAGTATGATAATAAAAGATAAACCATTCCCTTGGTCATTTTTAAATACAAAATTAAAAGAGACAAAGGTCGATAATTTTTGTCGATTTAATAAAAGAAAATCATGGAGAAGAAAATTAGTTAATATAAATAATATTCCTTTAATTTTTAATATATTGGGATCGAATGATATCGTGAGCGAGAATATTTTTAGATATGGTTTATGGGAATCATCAATTGTTCAAACTACATTAAAATTACTAGTCCTAACTTCAAAAAAATTTGGTAATATTTCATATCTAGATATAGGAGCAAATATCGGATGGTTTACCACTATTATAGCAAAACATGGCTGGAATACAATTGCAATTGAACCAATGAATGAAAATATAGAAATTTTAGCAAATAATTTATGTGATAATAATTTAACTAATGTAACAGTTTTTCATTCGGGATTAGGTTTAAAAGAAGAAATTTGTTGGTTAATTTCAGGAGAGGTTAACACAGGGGATGGCTTAGTTAAATGTGGTACTAAACCTGAAGATCCATGGATCGATAATCGTGGATATGTATATCGTATAAGAAATGAAGTTAAAATAAATCTATTAGATGATTATTTAAATTCAATTTATATTAATCCTCCTATAGGAGTTATGAAAATTGATGTTGAAGGATATGAAGAAAATGTTTTTAGAGGGGGATTAAATTTTCTTAAAAATTATCCCCCATATTATATTTTAATTGAGATTATTTATTCATACCGACCTGAATTTATACATTTATTATACGAATATGGTTATTATATAGCAACTCCAGATTGTCAAAATCCTGTAATACTTGAATATCACGTAGATTCTTTTATGAAAAACTTCCGTAATTTTCCCGATATGTGTTTTGTTCATAAAACAGCAATTTAAATAAAATAAATATTTATTCATTTTTTTTGATTAATATACAATTTCATTATTAAAATCATCTCTAGTATTCAGTTTAACAATATCTATTATTCTAAGATCATATGACCTTAGAATATGATCAGATACGAAATCAATTTCTTTATAATATTCATTATTATCATATCCTATCCATTTTTTATAATTTAATAATCTATGTGAATTTTGTAAGGAACAATTACTTGATCTTAATTCATTATCATCATTGATAGTATATGCATAATATGGTTTTGGTTTGATGTTACCCATTCTTGTTTAAAAAATAATGTGATGATTATCAAATATGGTAATCAGAAAAAAAAAAATTAAAATTTTAATTTCAATAATTATATTATAATATTATAAAAATAATTCATATTATATAAAAGGGGGGAGATTTTTTTTTTTTTTAATTAAAAAAAAAGAAGGTAAATTTTTTATTTAAAATTACAACACCATAATCTATATGGTTTTGTGATTGATAATAAATGCTTCTATTTTTTCAGGTTGTATGATGATATTTCTATTTTCATATAATTTTAAAATATCATCATCTTTTTCTTCTGATTTAATTTTATACAATATATCAGATATATCTAATCCTAATGTATTGTATAAATCATTCATTATGTCTTTTGATGATGATTTGTATTGTGTTATTTTATCTGTCATTAAAAAAATGTAATTTTTTCCTAACTATTTTATAAAAAAAAAAAAAAAATCTCCCCCCTTTTATATAATATGTATATAATATAAAAATAATATAATATAAATATTGAAATTAAAATTTTAATTTTTTTTTTCTATTTATAGTCATAAAATTTTATTTTATTTTTCAATAAGACGAATAGTGTTATTTATGGAACGTGTAACTAATTTATCATCTGAAGAGATTTTATCAATTTTAAAAGATTATTTTTATAAATTTGCAATTATAAAAAGACAAAAACGAAATATGAGATGTTCTTTTTATATAGGTAAAGCTAAATTGAATGTATATGATACAGGTAATTATACTATAAAATGTAATGATTCTATGTTAAATGAAGAATTATTAGATAAATGTTTAACAACAAAACTTGATGGAAATTATGAAAAATGTTTAGAATACCTTAAATTATCATATGATTGTGCTCCAGTACATTTGAAACAACACATTATACAATTTATTAATCTTATTAAGGAGGATAAAGATAAAAAATAAATGATTACAATTATTAAAATTTTTAATTTTTCCCCCCTCTCATATTCTATTATAAATAGAAGAATCATTTATTTTATTTTATTTTTCCATTTACTATTTATGGTTTAAAATGGGTGTAATGCAACATATGCAACAGATATACTATCATATTGGTTTCAATGCATATGATAGTTCAATTCTTATCGGAAAAACAGAAGAGGAAGCAGAAATTTTTATTAATAAAAATACAGTATTGTTTATAGGAAATGGACGATGGGATAATGGAGATAAATATCCTATTTATGAGATACGTATAATGGAGGAATATATGGAAAAAACTTATTGTAAACAAAGATTAAATGTTTATATAGATGATACCACTGGATTAATTAAGGGTATAGATTCTATTGGTTGATTTGTATATATAATAAATAATAACATACTGATTTCTTTTTATAGTAATTTTAAAAAAAAATGAAAAGACCATACGAATACACATATGATCATAATTACTTTGTTATATTAATAAACGATTTATTATTTCAAATAAGTTTATTAATTTCACCTTTTGATTTTATTAATCTATCTTTAACATGTAAAACAAATCATTCAATATTATATCCATTATATAATAAGATACAACAATCATATTTAAATGAAAAGAAAATATTAATGTTAGAACATATGGAAAAAAAATCAATTAGTTTTATATTGAATATATTATCTCATGAAAATAAATCATTTATAGCAGGAAGTTTTCCTTTATATTTTATATCAAATAGTTGTTATAGATATAATGATATTGATATATATTTACAATGGGATAATTATAAAACTATTGAAATCAATCGAATTTTTTCAGTTATAAATCATAAATATTTTAAAAATACAATATTCGAAAATACAGCGAGTTATTGTTATACAATAAACGATGATAAACCTTCTTATGATATACGAATAATGAAATATGCATTTATAAAATCAATCAAATTAATATTAACAGTATACCCAAAGGATTATAGAGGAGAGGAAACTTCTACTACTTTACAATTTATATTTATTAATGATAAATTGAATGATATAGAAACATATATTTATAATAATTTTGATTTATCTTTTTGTAAATGTTGGTTTGATAATAAAATATTAACATGTGAAACAAAGAATTTTTTAAATATATTGAAAAAAATAGGTATCATTAATATTAATACTATAAAAGATAGAATAGATGATTATGGTTTAATTGTAAAAGAATTAGATATAAAAGATAAGTATATTTTAAATTTTGTTATACCAAGAATAATGAATTATACACAAAGAGGATTTAATATCAAAAATTTAAAAGAATTTTTTAATTCTTTTAACTATAAGAAATATAGTGGGTTAGATCTTTCTATTTTAGGACATATTTAAAAAAACATGTCATATATAGAATATTTCGGGATCTATATTCCAAAAGAATATTTTGAAGAAACAAGATACAAATCTTTAATAAATTACGTAAAGAATGTTAAAGAAGAAATTAAATTTATTTATATTGAAGATAAAAAACAAGGGGGTTGTTTTATACTAATAAAAGAACCTATATTTAATAATGATTTTTATGAATCTAAAATTGATAAAATACTTTGGTTAGATAAAATGGAAAATTCTAACAAGTTAAAAGATTTATTTCTTAGGCATCATATAACAAAATTTGATTTCGCATTAAAACCTCATTTTGGTTATTTTGTAAAAATATATGAATAAATTATTTTTCCTAATTAGAGTCCTGTATTTATTCCAAATTTGAAAAAATAATATTAATGAAAAAAACCCTCATTATTTTTTTTTTAAATAAAATGAGTAAAACCTATAGTATTCCCTCACTTAATTTACAATCAAAAAAAAAATTTAAAGATTATTCAGTAGGTATTGAAAAAGATACACATAAAATTGCTAATAGACAAAATCAAATTAATAATCATGGTAAAAATAAACCTGCTTATAAATTTTATATAGAATCAGTACCTAAAGATAAAAGAAAATGTTACCATCCAAAAACACCTAGAGCAAATCAAGTATGTTCAAAAAGAAATTTTGATGGTCAAATCAAACAATGGAGAGACTCTATATATTTATATAATATCATTTATAATATATTGCATTCCCCTAGATTAGGTCAATTCCTTTTGAAATAACATATTTTATAATAATGTATTTATTTAATAAATTTTTGAGATACAGAGTTTTTTTTATAATTAAAACTATGGACCTATAGAATATAAAAATTTCCATTTTTTCGATTTTTTTCCTTCATAAAAAATCATATTAAACATTCTTATTATAAAAAAGATTCATGTAAAATTTTTCTAGAGAAAAAATTGAAGCACGTGCCAAAAATAAATTTTTATTTATTATTTTTTTTTATTTTGGGTTCATCCAAAAAAAAGTTGGAAATCCCTCATATTTTAGGGGTATAACTGTCATTTTTTTGAAAAAATTATTTTTTTTCAGGGGAAAAAGATTCACGTTTTTTGTAACTGTCATTTTTTTTTTCTCCAGGAAAAGATTCATGAACATTTTTTTTGTAACTGTCATTTTTTTTAAAAAAATTTTTTTTTTCAGGGGAAAAAAATTCACGTTTTTTGTAACTGTCATTGGTTTTTTTCCACATAAAAATAATATTAAACATTCTTATTATAAAAAAGATTCATGTGAATTTTTCTCTAGAAAAATATTCACGCACGTGCCAAAAATAAATTTTTATTTATTATTTTTTTTTATTTTAGGTTCATCCAAAAAAAAGTTGGAAATCCCTCATATTTTGGGGGTATAACTGTCATTTTTTTGAAAAAAATATTTTTTTTCAGGGGAAAAAGATTCATGTTTTTTGTAACTGTCATTTTTTTTTTCTTCAGGAAAAGATTCATGAACTTTTTTTTTGTAACTGTCATTTTTTTCAAAAAAAAAATTTTTTTCAGGGGAAAAAGATTCACGTTTTTTGTAACTGTCATTGGTTTTTTTCATGAATCTTTTTCTGAAGAAAAAAAAAATGACAGTTACAAAAAACATGAATCTTTTTCCCCTGAAAAAAAATATTTTTTTTAAAAAAATGACAGTTATACCCCCAAAATATGAGGGATTTCCAACTTTTTTTTGG
>Ga0137435_1000651_pt1 | contig 10996 bp, 26 predicted proteins | sample EasRivERMGT100_2_FD_104904 | JGI IMG/M metagenome (GOLD analysis project Ga0137435, IMG submission 104904) | Soil microbial communities from meander-bound floodplain in the East River, Colorado, USA - East River MetaG ERMGT100_2 | ecosystem: Environmental > Terrestrial > Soil > Floodplain ... | reverse complement strand
GAAAACCCGCCGGCCAGTCGTTGGAGCCACAATTCCCGCACCGGCGCCCACTTGGTGGTAATGTCCTCAAACCGGAAATCCTTCTTCACATCTTTCATATGGCGTAGGATTTCGGGAGTGGGGTCCACATACCGCGGCTCGTAAACCAAGCGATTGCCCAGTCCGGCTTGTTTGGCCGTCAACACGAACGCATCCCGGTGCACGGCTTCCTTGATGCGGTCCCGCACCCCAGACAATGGCAACCAGTCGTAACCGACCTGCTTGAACAACTTAAACCGGAACGCGTAGTAATTGTCGAACCCCAGGAACGACCCATGGAGGAACCGCATCTGTTCAAAGTAATCCATGGACGATTCGGGATTCGGCAGGCCGGTCATGATCGCCCGATACTCTATATCGGCATACATCCGCTGCAATGTTTTCGTCACCTTGGCGCGCGGGTTGCGAATGGCCGTCGATTCGTCGCAGATAATCACATCCCAGTTTTGATCCGCGAACCGCACCCCCATCAGGGAAACAGCTTCCCAGTTCGTGATGTACCAGCCGGGCCGCCCCTCCTGGGAATAGCGAATGCGATCAGCCGTGCGACCAGTGAGCCAATGAATGCGGGACGCCGGGACGCCTTCCTTCGGCAATTCGGAAAGCCAACCCTCAAAGGCAGATGTCGGACACAAAACGAGGATCCGCGCGTTCGGGCGCTTGCGCAATACCGTGCGCTGCACCCAGCGGATGGCCACGAGCGACTTACCCAGACGCATTTCCATAAATAGCGCAACTCGGCTACGAGATTGTGCATACGCCCAGGCTCCTTTCTGCCACGGGAGGAACGGCCGTGTTTTATGAAAGACGAGTTTCAATTGTTGGCAATCTTTCGCAAAACGTTAGCGTGACACAATTGCGGCGCACACCAACAGACAAGGTCTTTACCCTTAAGTTCACGCCGTATCGCTAGGATAAAATGCGGCATGACGCTGATCATGTCCAAGTATTGCTGCACGCATTCAGCACGGGTTCCGTCTTTACCCATGACGAAAGGATTACCCCACTTGGACGGGCGACCGACATATACGGCATCGGCCGGAATTACGTCGGTTCGCTTGTTCAGGACACGTGGGTTACGGCCACTCATCGTCATCCCTGGGGATGTAACCGTGGTGTTTGAAGGCGACGTCATCGAAGTATTGCATCATTCGGTCTTCGAATTCTTCCGGCGTGATGTGTTTGACACCGTCTTCGGTAAGGACGTGGACTTGGGTGTCTGGCGGGATTTGTGCGACCCTTTTCCTTTTGATAGTCGGCGAGGCGGGGTATCGTTGACGGGGCATCCCGGTAATCCTTTCTTCCGAAATCCGGCGTATTTCACCACGCAATCGAAGTCATGGACGAACCGCGTGATGTGCTGTCCATAGTTAATATCGCTTTGAATATCGTTGGTATCGGTGATACTTATCCAGTGTCCGCCCAACAATACCGGTTTGCCACATCCGGCGCACGGTTTAGATGCGTTCATACGGTCCTTAGCGGCCCGGTAAGACGATTCCACGACGGCGGGCGTTCCGATGGTGCCACCGGGCCAATCGACCGTTGTAAGCGGCGTTCCGTTTGTCTCTCCGGATGTGCAATAGATCAAACGCTACCGATCCGTACATATCGGTGCTTCCTTTGCGTTTGACTATGGCCGCGATCATGTCCTGACGTTCAGGGTGTTGACGGCCATACGCGACGCCGTGGGCCATTTTCTTCACATCTGCGCGTTTCGCGGCCAGAACCGTTTTTCTGGGCTGAAATCTACACGACATTGACGTCTCCGTCCTTCTTGTCTTCCGAGGAGTGCGCGTCACGCGCCACCCATCCGGCGATAAACGCAGCCTCGACAGCGGACGAAATGGTCGAGTGTTCGGTACGGCCTAGGTATATTGTGCCGTGGAAGCGGAGATCCGTGGCCAGGCTGTTTACGAATTCTTTCGCCGCCTTTTGCAGTGGTGCGAGGTTCATGTCAAACTCCAATAAAAAAGCCGCCCGATGTTCTGGGCGGCTAACGTTCACGACCGACGACGGAAATTACCCCTTGACCTTCTTCAGCTTCTTGGGCTTGGCCGGTTCGGCGGCGGGTTCCGCCTTGGCTTCCTGCTTCGCGCGCCGCTCGGCCGCCTTTTCACCCCAGACGGGGAGGGCCTTGCCGTCATCGTCGTACTCCGCGATGGGCGACGCAGGCGCCTCGTTGCCGTGCTTGCCCTTGTTGTACGCCGACCGGATGCCGCGCACGTGCTCTTCCGTGTAGGCGACCGCGTTGGGGAACTCGTCCCGCATGGCCTTCGCCAGTTCGGGATCGGTCAACTTCGCCTTGGGGTTCCTGGCGATCAGCTGATTTTGAAATTCGCGGACGCCCAGGCCGGTGTTCTTGCCGGCGAACTTCTTGGGGGCGGGTGCCTTGGCTTCAGCCTTCGCGGCCTTGCCCTTCTTGGGGGATTCCTCGACTACGGTCGTCTTGACCACCTTCAACTTCGTCGCCATGCGCGTGCCTTCTTTATACAGAGCCGTCGTGGTGAGGACGGGGACGGTGTGGCCCTGCGAATAAACAACCGTCCGCCGTATTGAGGCGCAGACATCCACGCCTTACTTTGCATCCATTCCCGGTGGTCCGTTTTCCAGGTCCGTGTCCGCCAGTCAAACCATTTCGTGCCGAGGCGTTCGAGCGCCCGTGCATTCCGTTGCTCGATTGCCACCGACGTCTTGGGAGCATCCTTGATACTCCGGCTTGACATGGTCGGACATCGATCCCTTGTCCAGTCCCAAGTCACGATGCCTCCATACTCTACGCGTGATCAGTTTGGGTTGTCAACCCTTTTCCACATCGACTGAGGCAGGGTGGATTACCGGCGTTTTTTGATACGCAATTTCCGCTTGACCGGGCGGTCTGACACTTTGAATCCGCGTCGTTCGCCCAGGTCATCGGTCGGATCCGGGTCCAACACGACAGTCTCGGCAGCCCCGTCCAACCAGCCATACACCGTGTCCCGAATCGCGTAGAACGCTTGAATGTGTGTCAGGCGTTGCGTGTCGGGAAGATTGAGCTCCCGGCGCAACGTGGCTTCCCGTTCGTTGGTTAAACGAAAGGGAATCGTGACCAACTGACTCATATCAGTTCTTCCATCTCCGATCCGGCGACTTCATCCGACCACGGACGCGACACGACGGGATCGCCCGCTTCATCGCACGAGCAGCGCACCACGATGGTACCCTCAGCACCATACATGTGCTTCATATAGCGGGGGTTTCGGATGGGTTTACCGGTACGGGTCTTGTTCTCCATTCGGTCGGTGCGTGACGCGTCATCGAACGACACCTCGTATACGTGTTCGGTGCCCTTCGGTTTGGACTCTTCGTGAGTCTTGATTTCATCGTCCACGTTCTCGTCGATCAGGAACGACGCATCTTTCAAATCCTGGCCGCAGTCGGCGCACTGATTGACGATACGAACTTCCCCGCTGATGGCGCCCTGGGAAATGTCGATAGAGACGTCCGGGTCAACGTCGCTGTCAAACGACGTAAACTTGTTACATTGGTCGCATCTCATGTGTAGTGTTTCCTTTCGATTCGGATGTGAAGTTTTCCGGTTTCTGGAATGAACGTGACGGATTCGATGCGCCGCAAACACACTTCTTGCGGATAGTCAGGGTCTTCGATTCGGACGGGGACGTCCGGGTGCTGTCGAAAGTAGCCGTTCAATTTTTGCGCCAACATTTTCACTTGCATCACTTCTCCGTGGCACCCATGACGGCGCCTCAAATGGCACCCACGATCCGGATGGACCTTGGATACCGATCTTGTAGTTATTTCCGGCAATAGTAATCGGCGGGACGAATACGAACTGGAATCGATGGCTATCAAAATCGACTGGCCCACGCTCTGGAACAGACGTGGCAATGATTCGGTTATCGGAGTCAAGAACGACGGCGCGATACCCGGCCGGATCCGGCGCCAGCAATGTGCATTCGACACACCACGGCGACGTCAGTTCCAGGGATATCGGTTTCGCGCGTTTGATTTTCATACCTTCAACCAGAGTTTGACGATTTCGCAATTGGCTTGGGCACCGGCCAACATCCGGAACAAGCGTTCCCGTTCCTTACGGCGCCGGGGTAATTCTTTGAACCCGAGGGTAAACCACGCTTCCCCCACCGCATCGAACGCTTCCAGCAGATGGCGGGTCGCGGCCTGTTGCGGCGTATCCGGCGGCGGACGTTTCTTGAACACAAGGCGTGTCACGGGGCAACCTCCAAACTTCCCATCAACGAACACGGGGGGAGGGGTATCCCCACCCAACCCATCTATTAATACTTATCGAATGTACTAGAACGAATAAAAGGAAGTTACAGAGTTAAGGATGTATTCCGGAACAAAGAATCACATGTCAGGAAACGGTGCACCACAATGCAGCGGGGACAAGACATCGGTTCGGGGACGATAACCCCCCCACCCATGTACACATTATTGAGATACTCTTTTTGAGTTAATCCCGTTTCAGGGTTTTGATTTTGCGGTAGTCGATACCCATGGCGAACACCTTTTTTAGGGCGTCGCCTTCGGTCTCGGCATCGATTAGCACATCGGCGCCCCGTGTCATGCACGCGCGCCACTGATTAGAGCGGACCGGAGGCAGTGTGTGGCGCCGGTCCATCCAGCGCGTAACCAAGAAAATCGCAATCACAATGATCCCTACAAGGTGCATGGTTCGTCTCCTAATCCATCGTGACCCAGTAAAAGTAGGGGGTGTCGTCCCTAGGCTGCAATCCGCTGGACGCGATGTATTCGTCGCGTGTCGCGCGTCCGCAGATATATGCATTGGCGGTGTTACCGTAGGTCTCACTACCTTGCGTCACATCTCGCACCGATGGCGTACTGCCAATGATCAATTCCTTGTTCGTGGCAATCACCGTCGCCTCTAACGGTTTCATCTGCGTCCACGTCACGACGCGCTCTCCACAACCTTGCCGAAGTCGAGGTTGTAGTCGCCACCGTCCGCGTAGCCTAGTGCATACGCCGTGCTGTTCAAATCCTGCGGTTTCCGGCTCTTGATCGTCGTGTCGTATTTGACCGCTGCCATGAACTTATCTATGGCGTGTTTCTTGGAATACAGCACGAGGGCTAGCGTGTCGGATTGGCGCGCGTCGGCCAAGTCATACGCGCGGCGCCGGATCCGTTCGGCGTAGCCGATGGCATACGCTTCGTGGTTCGCACTCCATGTGCTTTTCCCAAACGTGGACCGGGCGGCCTTTCGCACGGCGGTCAAGATGATGTGAAACACTTGCACGGCAATCGCGGCGTCGATCTCCGTGCCGACGAAGCGGATGCGCGAGTAGCCACCGTTCAACGCGCTACGCCCAGAGTAGTAGACCAACTTCACGTCGAACAGTTTTTCGACGGCTTGCCCGACGATGAGGTCGTAGCGGGCGAGGTCGCGGATTTTCCGTGTGTAGGCGTGCGTGGCATTAATGTTATGCGCCACGCGTTCAGCCGTCGCCTTGTCTTTGATACCGTCAATGTCCGCCATGGTCAAGTTGTGCTCGACCATCAACTGTCTGGCCTTGGTCACGGCCGACATCATCTCGGCTTCGGTCGTGTTCGACCCGGACCCGCCGAGAGCGAACAACTTGACGATACGGTCAAGAATTTTAGATTTATCAGTCATATATTGAGTAATCCCCAGCAAGGAGAATAATAACTAACACCACGACGGCAATGAGCGTTACTGTTAGACCCATCATTTTCTCCTTGGCATTCGAAGTTTTGGACGTGGCACCAGCGGCACGTTGTCAGCAATCGTAATGAATGCGCCGCGTGGTATCTTGGACACACCGCCGACGAACTGGGCATAGGCCCGCACGCGCTTGATGTGTTTGCAGTGGGTGTTGGCCAGCATCCGCCGGTTGATGAAGTCGTTACACGTACATATCCAGCGGTTGCGGATCCCCGCCCCGTGATAACTTTTGGGGCGGCGGATCCGTTTGATCGTGTACCAGGTGTCAGCGTCCGAATCCGATTGAATCCGGAACGTCCGAACACCCGGCGTCTTGTCATCAGATGTGTGGAGATTCGACATCGGGTGTCCTGGTGATCGGGGTCGCACGCAAACGGGTTTCCCATGTCGCCATGTAGGTCTCAAGTCCTGCGATTCCAGCTTCGGCGTATTCAGGGGTGCCGATGCCAAGGTCTGAATTTACTTGATTCGCGTCGAACAGGGTGTCGGTGTCGACAATGAACGCCTGATCTTCTTTTGACAAATTTTCTACGCGCATCCGTGTGCAGTCTTGACACGCGCAATTCTCCGACGCCCCGTTGACGGCGTCTAACGCGATATTGGGGACACCCAGCACGGTGAATGCTCGGGTTCTGATCTCCTTGGAGAATTGCCCCGTTGGAAAATGCCCATCTGCCAAGAACACCAGCCACCCCGCCCGACAGCCCACCGTCCCACACGCCGGGACTTGTGTAGGAAGCCGTTTGCGTATGTCGTCGTCGTATATGTAGCGGCCGTTCCGATTCCACAATTCGAGTATTTCGGTCGCGGTGGTCAGCGCCCATTGTCCCTGGTTGTAGCGTCTGGGTTCTTCCCTGATAGCGGCAATGACGTCGGTCAGCAAATCGTAGGCATTCCCGGCGTCCGAGATGACACCATGGGACTGCATCGGGTGCGCGAGTAGCATCGTGTATCTCCTAATGTGTAAGTGGGTTATTCTTCCGATACGCGTGGATGTATTGCGGGAGGGTCATGTCCACAATCCCTCTCAGGCGTGCGATTTCGGCCGGGTCATTGGTCCCGCGTTCGGCAATGACGGCCCCTAAGACGTTCAAAAGGCCTGCCAATGCCGCTTCGGTGGTGGGGTTCAACGTCCGGATCATCGTGAATACCGAGTCACGAATATCTTGGGACATTTGACGGTTCTGCACTTCCGATTGCTTGCTGTGCTTCATCGAACGTCCAACCCTTTCATCTTCCGATAGGCCGATCCGTGGCCGCGCCGAAACTTGCTGGCTTGTTTGCGATTTGGCTCCACGCCTGCCTCTTTACACGCCCGACGGAACGTACGATCCGTCTGGGCGAAATCGGCGTTGGTAGGGTGCCCCGTTGTCTTCTTCACTGTGAGGTGTCTCCTTTGTGCTCTTCGGGCAAGTCCGTGCCGAGGACGATTTCCAACAGCACGGCTTTGTTGATTTTGACATAGACGACGGCCCGGTCCTGGGAGTAACCTTTGAGCACGTAGTCGTTGTCGTCTTCCCACGCTTGTTCGTGGTCCAGGTATTCTTCGACATACCCGTGGTCGGTGGACCGTCCGATCTTCACGAGTCCATTGGGTGCGGTATTCGGCATGTTACTTGTCGATGCCGGGGAACAAGGCGATCAATGCCTTCCGTTCCGCATCCAATTCTTTCAACCGGATCGGCGCGCCTAGTAGAGCCATCCGATAGACGGTCGGGTGGACGGCCGGTGTCCGTGTCTTGGCTTTCTTGATCTTCTTGGAATTCTTGAGCGTGCGTCGCGCCTTCACATGTGCGGCCGCGAGTTTTTCGGCATTTTCCGGTCGTTGTGCCCAGTGCATGACTGCCTCCTAATTAACTTCTTCGCCGCCGACCATACGGACGGTGCGCCCGCCTTCGGTGACAATGTGTTCCTGCTGTGGACGGAGTTCATCCACCTTCGCGACAAGCCAATCGTAGACGGCTTGCTTGTTGCCTGTGATCCCGAATTCCCGTTTGACTCGCCGCCAGACCACGGGGCCGCGTGTCCTGCGGATACCCTTCAATTCCAGCCCGACCGCGCCTTTCATTTGGCACAGGCGGAAGTAATACTGGCTGTCTCCGGTAATGATCGTGCCGCCGGCCGAGTGTTTGATGGGCACGTCACTTCCCCAGCGGGGCAATCGGTAATGACTTGAGGTAAGTGTTCCACTTGGTCATGAAGGCTCGCAAACCTGCGACACCCCGTTCGGCGTATTCACGAGAACCCTTGAGCGGCAGGAACTCGTCGTCATTACTCTCGATAGTCAGGGCCGACTCGTCGAACAAGGCGTTAATGTCTCGTTCGTATTCACGCGCGTTGTCCAGCAACGTCCACGCTTCCAGTTTACCCAAGATCTGGCTTGCACGATGTGGAACCAGAATAGCATTGACGCGTGGTGCAAAACCGTATTCTTCACGCATCGGCATCGCACCGTCTGCTTTCACGACGATCCATCCGGCGCGACACCCGACCGTCCCGCAGTCGGGATGCAGTGTCTCGGGAAGATATTCCCATTCCTGGCTTCCTCGAACGGCGCCCCACTCGCCTTGGTTGTAGCGACGGGGTTCTTCCAGGATGGTTGCACACACGTCTTCCAGCAGGTCGTACACGTTCGTGGCCTGCGATTTGGCAGGCGGAGCCGTATCAGTCATCGGTTTCCTTCTTTCGTTGATTGGGGCAGCCCCGTTCGTGGCACGCCACGTTGTTGATCACTGCCGCTTCACACTGACTGCACCGGACGTGAAACCGCCGGTCCCCTCTACTGTAATAGGACCGGTCGAATCCAGCGGCGCGAAGACGGTCGCCGGTGCGGTTGCGTTTTCTTACTGGCATCGCAACACCTGCGCGACGGCCTCGGCTAACGCCCTGGCGTAGACTTCTGAGAGGCGGTGTTCCGGTACTCGTTGATAATCGAACGAGGCAATGAGAACGGCGTGTGTCTCTTCGTCAACCATCTCGATGGCCGCTGCGTCCGTTTTCGCGACCAGAATATGGCTGCTGCAATTGTGCATCACGACGATGACTTCACCCGTTACGGCATGTTGTAAGTATGCCATGGGTGTGTAACCCTTGAAATGGAATCGTTCCCCGATGTCCATGGGAGTTCCTTTCCGCGTTATACGGTTCTTACAGGCGGTATCGGGATCGGGATGGCCCCAACCCCGACACCGGGCGGGATAATCGCTTAGCGGCGGTCTAAGTGGCTGATGCGGGGCGCCGACGGGACACGGCCCCCCGACATCGGGGACAGCGGGGTAATCCCCCATCCACGTCTGGCGGTAAGACTTCGGTGTCGAAAAGAGGTGTGTTATTCAACGCGCATGTGAAGGCGTCGCACATCCACACCCACTCACCCGGATGTTCGAGGCGATCCGGCTGATACGGCCGCGTACGATCAGCTTTCGTCGTCATTGTCCTTGTCGTCGTCCTCGTTGGCGTCGTCCGCTTCGGGATCCGGATCGGTCGTGTCATTATCTCCGAGCACGGTTTCGCTCTTCCCGTCCGCCGCATCTTCCAGCTTCTGGAGGCGGTCGTCGATGTCGTCGAGACGATGTTCGATGTCATCGAGGTCGCTGTCCTTTTCCTTTCGCAGCTTGTCGATCTTGGCGTCCAACCGTTTGATGTCCGCCTTGGTCGCGTCCTGCGGATTACGCTTGGATTTCGGGAGCGTATCCGATTTGCCTCTGGCCGGTGCGGTCGTGCGTGCCGTCGATTTCTTTGCCATGTATCACCTGAAAAAAGGGCCGGGGTCCAATACCCCGGCCTTCAACTATCACCCGTGGGATCCGAACGATGAGAGAGAATTACCCCGCCTTCTTGAGCTTGCGTGGCTTGTCGGCCGCGACCGCCTTCGGCGCCACCGGCACCTTCGGGGATTCGGCCTTGGCCGACGTGGCGGGCGCGGTCTGTGACCGCTTGCCGTCCGGCGCCGCGAACCACGCCGCGCTGGCGGGGTCCTTCTTGCCGGGATACGCCTTGGAATGCACGCCCTTGTTGTAGTCGCGGCGGGCACCGGACACGTGGAACGCCGTGAAGCTCACGGCCTGGGGAAACTGCGCACGCCACTCGGCGGCCAGTTCCTCATCCGTCTTGCGACGGTCCTTGCGGTCGTTGATGCTGAACGTGTAGTCCTGGAATTCGGACACGCGCATCCGAGTCCCGTTGACCGGGTTCAGGCTCACGAACTTCGACGCCGCCTTTTCCTTCGGCGCGGCCGGAGTCTTTGGCGTCTTTGCCACCTTGGCCTTGGGTTCCGTGGTTCCGGGGGCATCCGCCACCGCTGCGCCGTTCGTCTTCTTGAGTTTCATAACGCTCCTGTTGTGGTAGTCCCTGATGATTTCCGGATCAGGTCCGGGAGTCCTCGGAATGAGCACTCGGGGATACGGACGGGGGACACCTGACGTTTGGAAAATTGGGATAAACCAAAGTCAGGTATGTGTCCCGGCGTCCGCATCCCGGAGGGCTCAGTCCCGTGCACGATGGGATGGTCGCTCCGGGTTACGGCAATGTCAACAACTGTTATGCGGGTCGTATAACTTTCTCACTTTTCCTTGTAATCGCCGGATCGCAGAACGGCGATGTTGAACGGCCGGAATTGGGACACGGCCGCTGCCACGACCCATACCGTCAGGCCAAGCCATACGGCCACAAACGGATGGGCCGCACACTGCGTGAACAACGTCTCGATCATTTATCCTCCACTTTATATATAACCGACAACTCGGACATAATCGGTCGCCAGTCCCACACCGGCACAGGCACGATCTTCCCTTCCATGTCAATGATCGGGCCGTTACCCTCGTTTATGAGGATGCCCGGCTCCCAAAATCGTGTGGCCAGTTTCTGGTCGCCGCGCTGAAATTCGCACGCCATGATGTGTATAGATTTCATCGGTCATCCTTCTTTTTCTGGAACAGATACGGCCGGACGTAGAGGCCTTCCACCACGTAGAGGACAGCGTGGTCGTCTACGCTGACGCGGCCGGTGGCAAAGGCCGCTGCATTGTTCAAGTCGTCCCACCACTGGGCACGACCGGGATTGGCCTGGCGGACAGGCGCATAATTTCCTTGGTCGGTTCGATGCTCCCGATAACCCCAGAACCGCCCGTCGTCAGCACCTACCAGGAAGTGTCGGTCAATGGCCACGACGCGCGCCGATGTCGCGTGGAGGAGTTTCAGGATTCGTTCGTGGCTGGCCGGAACTTGCACCTTGTGG